>JAAUXT010018323.1_pt1 | contig 19208 bp, 23 predicted proteins | sample 7278171 | NCBI WGS metagenome assembly JAAUXT01 (sample SAMN14350112, study PRJNA611818) | marine sediment metagenome | isolation source: surface marine sediment (1.8m) | place: French Polynesia: Moorea | collected 2018-08 | reverse complement strand
GGTACCCGTCAAGTTGAGGATTCGTCCAGTCGAGGCAGATGCTCCTGCAGCGTTCATAGGCTGGGCCGTTCCGCTCCTTTAGGAAAGGAACAACCCAGTGTTTATGTGCGTTTCCCTCCATCGCCCCTTTTATAATTCACGATGCTTTGACACTCAGCATCAGAACTTGGACAGAAGTATGCCACTAAAAATTATCCTAGTCAAGGCACCCCAATTTGCAGGTTATACACGGCCCCAGCAGAAAACCTTCGCAAAGTTATGTACGAGTTTGGGGAGCGCGGTGAATTGTTTCGAGATCGGAAACAGCGTCGTGTGTCGTTTTGCTGTGCATTTCCACCAGACGTGGCGACAGTTTTGTTTCAAAGGCGGGACACTCGAGACTGTGTTTGGAGGTGTGGATGACGCGACGTGTGGCAGACCGTGTTGCGAGGCTGAAGTGCGCGGCGTCAGGCTTTATGTTCCTTCCTCTTCAGTTTCTCTTGCTGCTCGTGAAGGAAACACCATTTGTCCATTTCGCACTTCAGATACGATCTTTCGCAGCTTTTGCCTGCCTCTCTTGCATGAGGCTCTACAAAGGCAAAGGGAGGGATGGAGTGTGACCGAAGCGCCATTGCTCTGTCGCAAAAAATGAAAACTGAATGGAAACCCCATCCCAGCCAGACTTAAACTTTTATGATCTATTGTACCCGTGGGTCCCAGTTTCCTTTGCAGCGTGATTTGCAGGCTGTGTTGGTTGGGATGGAGAACAGCGGTTCCTCGTCGTGTTGGTGGCAGCTGCATTGAGATTCTGCTCAAACGGATGATGAGATGTGCCAGGCTTTTGATGCATCGCTCCACAGGCGATGAACCCCGTGAGCATTGCTGGGGTTAATCAGGGAATAATGCTGAACTGTGGCAGATAACGGTTCTGCCAATTGTGTCAGCGCGACCGGGAAACGGACGGTTTATCTCCAGATTGTCCGGGAGTGCAGCAACATCCGGAACAGCGGGACAGTGGTCGCTGACAGCTGTGCTGGATGAGCTCGTGAAAATGAATAGATGAAATCACGCAATGTTCAAATGACGGTCTCAATATGGGAGGGTCGGTGTGGGTGCCTCAAGGTTGAGACTCGTGTCGGGAATCCGTCTCTGCGCCTGAAGCTCCCCAACCTGTCTCTTACGATTCACGAATTTGATCCACGAACAGAACCAGGATTTGGTCAGGGGGCGGCGACTTCCTTGTGCGACCAGGAGTCAACTCTGTGTTGGACTTCAGAGGACACAAGTTTATTCTTTTCTGGAGTACTGGGGACCACACCCTGGTCGCTCCTACTGACCCCTGCAACGTGAACCAGTGTGTGTTGCTCAACCCTCTTCCTCTTCCCGTCTCAGGGTTGGACAGCGCTTTCTCAACTTGTGGCTTTTTCACGCGGCTATTTTGTTGGGCTGGTTTCACTCGTGACTGATCCCGCTTGGTCGTTGGACTAAAATGTCCGTCCACGGCTCTTGATTGTGCTCCAGTGTTTCAATCGTTCAAGTGATTCGGGCAAAGTGAAATCTAAGAGGAACAGGACATCAAACTGGTCGACCCGAGCAAAACCCAGCGTGTACGTGTGGCACAACTGCAATGTGTGTGTGTGTGTGTGTGTGTGTGTGTGTGTGTGTGTGTGTGTGTGTGTGTGTGCAGCACACACTGACACTGACAAGCCTCCTTTTCGCTTCTGAATTCGAGTGCTGACGATCTCTTGTTGGTTTTGCAGAGTTTCTTCGGGTTCGGCCAGAGCGCCGAGATCGACATCGTGTTGGAGGGGCAGGACACGCGCAAAACTGCTGAGATCAAGACCGAGGACGGCAAGAAGGAGCGGCACTACCTCTACTACGACGGCGAGTCGGTCGCCGGGAAGGTCAGTGGCGCCGCTCAACGCGTTTTTACCGCCGCTCCCGCACCAAGCGAGGCTAATGTTGTGTTCCAGTCGTTGCGTCAGAGGAACGGGCGCAGGGCCGTGATTTCAAAGAGAAAGCTTCGTGGTGCAGGATGGTAAAACTTTCGTTGGGGCCTGGTTGGCTCCTTTAGATGTTGCTCTGGCTTCAGCGCAGCTTCACTCAGCCGCGCGTCTGTTGACGTGCGCAACGCGACGCAGCCGCTCACAATCGGCGCTGTCGGGTGTCACCGCTGGGACTCATTCCGACTCGTGTTGGTCGCGCAGGTGTGAGGTTCTGTGAGCAGTGTGCTGATGCAGTGACCATGTCATAGTGTGCTGAGGATTCCCACAGATGGCAAATGGAACACGCTGCTGAGAACACCCTGTGGCAGCGCGAAGGCCCTTATGTCACGTACAAACAAGCACGAAACTGCCACGGAAAATGTGCTCAAACCAAGCGTGAGTTATGAGGTCGTAAAGAAACAGAAACAACCATTGAAAGAATAACTCACTGTCCTAATGAAAGCTCGAAGAAGTCGTTGATATCTGGTGAAATTAATCGCTTTGCTAATGGGTGGAGATGGATGGGAGGAGGAAGCGAAGACGCCGGAGACTCCGGGCCGCGCTGCACACGCTGTAGACGCTGTAGACGCGTGCGCAGCGTCATGCAAATGTTCTCGTCCTATTCCTGTTGTGATTTAGTGCGACGGCAGCTCACAGCTCGTGGGTGAAACTGCGTCGCGCTTCTGCTGTGCCGGTGTGGACAGGGCGGGAGACGTGCTTCTGGTCTCGGGTCGACAGTGGGAGACACGTGTCGGGGCGGGGGCAGGGGCGGGGTCGTGTTCTCTGCCCGCACTGAGCGCAGGGAGGGTCCCGGGGCCTCGGAGGCACAACAGCAGCACTGGGATGATCTTGTGGACAGGGGACCGAGTCCCCCCAAAACAGGTTTGCCCTCCTACCAACAGTTTTGCGTGATTAGATTCCCACAAGCTTTCGGCTGTCGCCGGCTGGAACAGTGCCACGAGGAAACGCCGTCCTGCAGGAAACCCTGGATGCACCCCTGGTTCTCGCTGGTCCGGAGTGAGACCAAGAATCCCGATCGTTTCCAGAGTCAGCCCGGAGACGACCAGTGATGCATTTTTGATGAACGTGGAGAGGAAACTTGTTTTGTCGCAATGGCGCCCGAACACAGAAGCATAACTGACGGGTTGGTGAGTTCGGCTGCTTCCCTCGACTCGTTCCCTCGACTCGGGTTCGATTTTGGATCAGGAGGAAATCAGGGTCGCACCTCCACCGCCGCTCGTTCCCTCCCCCGTCAGGAAAACTTCAATTCTTTTGCCAAGAAAAATTTTGAGCACGAAAGGAAATTCAGTTGCAAGTCCGTGAAAACTCTTGGGCACAAGGTCCACTGCCTGACATTTCATGCTGGGCGTGGCGCTCGGGTTTTGGATCAGGGTATTTGGTGCTGAGTGAAGTCCTGCATTTCCGTATGTTTGTGCACCACGCTACGCGGAGAGGGATGGGGGGTGGGGTGTTCATATGGCACTAGATTCTATAAAAAACATCACTGTTTATCAGCATCAAATTCAGAGAGAAAGTTTGAATCCAGATGACACCCTCAGGGAGCCTGGCTGATGTGAAAGCATTTTTACGCACTGTACGGCGACCAGCCTCAAACTCTGAGATCAAATTTTATTTGGCCAGATTGTTCCCCGCCCCTACCTTGCTGTAGCCATCCCAGGGAACCGCGCGCTTTTCGGGCGTAGCCTTCTTGTTGCCGGAATTCGCTCCAGTACATTTGCCACGATGAAGCAGTGATGAGCGGTGGTGTTATGGACTGAGATTCTCAATGGGTGGAATATTTTATTCATGGCCGCCGCCGAGCAGACCTGATTTACGGTGAATTTCTCTGGCTTTGTGCTGGAGTCAAGATCACTCTTGGTGAGCAACGCGCCGATGGCCGCCGCTTCTGGCGCGTCCTGGTGCCGAAGTGCTGATCATCTGGACCAGGCCCGAGTCAAACCGGGCAGCGCCACCCACGGAGAGGGAAGGTCCGATTTTCTCACGAACCTTTCCTGCTTGTGGTCGAGGCGGATTGAAGTTGTGGTGCTTTGCCCCCCCCCCCTGATTGAACCAAGGAAACGGCCTTGTTGGTTCCGCATCTCAACGACGTGCCGTCAGGTTGGCTGTCTCGTGTCGCTGGTGACCTGTTGCACGTGGAGCTTTGACCTTGCTGTTTTTGTTGCCGCTTGCAATTGGATTTCAGCCCCCCCCCCCACACACACACACCTCTCGTGAGGTTCAGAAGAAATGCCCACATATTCTGCAGTTGCATGAGGCGTCTCTGTGCCAACATTGGCCACATCAACCTGACACTGGCAATTCTCCTCGTTTCCATGACAATTCATTTCTTGCTGTTTCCCCAGCTGAAGAGAACTATGAGGCGCTGAGCACTGCACAAACACACGCGATCCTCCACAGTTGGATTTTGCGGGCGCTGTGATGTTTTTCCAGTCAAAATTGCAGTTGGTGTGGGAGTGTTTCTTCTTTTGTTGCTGCTGGGCTTTCTCCAGGGGGCGGGAGCGCTTCGCGCGCCGTGATGATTTTCAGCAGGTCGGAAGCGCGGCGCCTCCGGAGGTATCTAAATGAGGGTCAATATTTGCCGGGCGCCCGCGCTGCGTCATCGGGTGCCCGCGCCTCTCCCGGAGACGCCGCTTCCTGAGCAAACGAATCAGCGCGAGCGATCGCAGTTGACAGAAGCGATTATTTGGTCTCAACTGCAAAGCGACGATGTGAAGGGAGGAAAGTCTCTCTGGTGAGGTGATCGCGTCCGCTGTTTGTGGCGGGACGGGCAAAAAGACTCGACCTGAAGCGGCGGCTTCCCGCATTTGCCCGCGACCCTGGAAGTTTTGTCTCACGGCAGTGATCGAACTGGGTAAATTTCAAATTCTGTTCTGGGTCTCACTGCGGGGAAACTTTTAGCGTTCTGTACTTCAATGGTGAGGAGATGCACAAGTCCACGTGCACGTATGTTCCGGTCCTAGCTGCTCGACTCTCCTTCCTGTATATCACAAGCATCGCTTCATCGGGCAGACGGAAGGGGGGGGGGAGCTGCAGCTGAATCGAAGACAACGATCCACGTATTCAGGTTTCAATGCCGGTCGTGTCTGACGCAAATTATCGCAGCTTCGTAAAAATTGAAGATTTCGTCAGAATCATAAAGAACCGTTTTTATCGGCGGCAGTGTGACAGCTATTCTCGCTCGCGCTCTGCGACGGGTGACATGGAAGCTTTTTGTAAATCTCAGTAATGTTATCTCGGGGGCCCAGTAACGCTGTGCGCTGAATACAGCGTTCATGTTCGATGAGTCGGTAATGGTGATGATGTCTTTCGGGGCTGAGGAACATGCAGGCGCGGTCCAAAAATAGATCGGAGCCCTGTTCCATCAGCCGTATATTTCTTGCTGTGCAGAAGTCAACCAAAGCAGTGGTGCGTCCAGGGATTTGGTTTGGGTGGGATCTAATCGGGGATGCGAATTTGACTGATAAGGTTTGGCATTCAAACGGGCAAAACGCGAATCGACCACGGGAGCAAAATTGGAAAGGGGCACATTTTGGGTCAAGGGAGGGGGGCCCTTGTTCGCCACTCTGTCGAAAACGCACTGGGTACGTGTAGCTTGGATCTCTGTTCGTAGATTTGAAAACCGGGCGTGATCGTTCTGTCTCTCGCTCGTTGTCCGAGAAGCCCACAGCCGCTGGCAGATCCGCCTGCAAATTGGCCACTCCGCAGCGCAATCAGACGTCGACCGAGTCGATTTGTCACTTTGAACCGGAGCCTCGGAAATTTCACCCCATCATTCGCGATGTTTGCCTGATTCCAGCAATAAAGTGACCCTTCTGACTCAATTCAGTCAAACTCGGTTCGCTCGTCCTGCAGTGAACAACAACCCGGTGATTGTGGGGGCCGATCCACTGCATGGTCAAAGTGCACCACGGGTCTGGGAGAGGAGGGGCGGGGGGGCTCATCTCATCTCAACTTTGAACACTCGGGCGACCGTCCCACCCCATGCAGAGGCCACTTCAAAGCTGAGCACTTTTTCACGCGAAATTTAAAGTAACAGTTTGTCATTCGAGAAAATTATCTTCGTACAACAGGGGCTGTCCCAGGGTCCCTGGTCGGCCCCAGTAGAATCCGCCCCTGAATTGAGCGCCGAACCTTGTTGCCCCGAGAATCCCAGGTTCTCGCGCTTATCTCGTTCCTGCGACGCGATTTGCATTGATTTTGAATGTGCTGATTGAAGGATAAGAAGTGGAGCTCCGGGGGCGGCCCCGTTTCGCCGCTGCCGCAGGCGAGAGATTTCCTCGGGGGTTCGTGGCCGGACAAACAAATCCGCAGTCTTAGCGATTCGGCCAGTTCAAGGAAATAGGTGCCGGGGGCTGATCCACGATGTGGTCGAGTTGCAGTGTCCCTCCTGGGGTGATTCCAGGTCTGAATTTCAAACTGGAAAGAAACGAAAACATTTGCAGTATTGACACCCCTGTCACGTCGTCCCTTGAATGTAGACGTGGAAATATTGCTCAAAACAATCGCTGGATTTGATGGAACCTGACAATTTCATGTGTTGAAGCCGAAATCAGAAGACTTGCAAGGATACGTGTTCTTTAGTTCGAGCACTGCATTCTCAGCAGACCACGCATGTTGTCCAAGGTTCAATTTTGTCTGGGGGAAAAGCAGATCCAACGGGGAGGCCTGTGACTGCAGTTTGTCGCGCGGCTGTAAGTGCCTCCTGATTCATTTGTGTGTTGTGGAGGAAACCGGACAAGAGGGGACCCGTGCTGAGCATGTGCCGACGCGCATTTCATCGATAATTTCATGTTTGGAGTCCGAAACTTTCCTGGAGGCCTGGAACTCATCTTGGTCAACAGAGGGCACGTGTTGTGCTGTAGCAGACTTGCGTCAGGGCAGTCCCCACTGATGCCTGAGTGGGTAGGTCCTGCCCCCAGGACCCACTTGCCCTGCAGGTAGGTCCCACCTTGGACCTCCATTGGGTGAGCCGTCCATGCCCCTCAGCCCCCCCCCCAACAGGACCTTTGGTCTTGAGTAAGGTGTTTGTATGGTCGTTAGGGTGGTGGGCATTTTGTGTGGTTGTCAGTTTGACCGTACAAAATTGTGTGGTCTTCACAGCAGGGAAGGCTTGATGACCGTCACCTCGCACGAAGACCATCCCTAGTGTCATCGGCCGTGTGACCACACAATTTTGTACCATCATCACCCTGACAGACATCGCGCCCTTAAGTCGCGCCTGTGTTCAATGCGTGGCGTGTTGTCGAAACACAGTGCGACTGTTCTTGCCAGTTGAAATCACAAAACTATGGGAAACAACATTTTTTTACTGTCTTGCAAAACAACGCCAGTTTGGGCAGAAACTGGAGCCTGTCACGTCACGCTGTCGACAAATGACGTGGAGCTGCTGGGCTGTGTGAGGCGATCCAGCGGATCTGGGGAGGGGCGACAGTGGTTTCATGTTCATTGTTGTGTCTCTTCCGTGGAGAGTGGCAGTGATGTTGTGGGAATTACGTCTGTGCTTTGTTGTACAACTGTTTGTGTCATGACCCTGTTTCAAAGGGGTTCATGTTCAGAAGTGATTCGAGGTGCTCTCCCCTTGTCGGGCCCCATCAAAACGGATTGTCCCGTTGCCTGTCACCATTCTCCTTTTCCTGCCGATCCTGGCTCCGCTCCGGGCTCGAGTTGACTCCGCCTCTGCGGCTCGTAAAGCTCTCCGCTTCGGGTGGAATGGAGAGCTCCGGCCCCGCCAGCGCTGTTCGACTCGACCCGCAGGTGTTCCGTCTCTCTATTCATCACAATATGGCGCAGTTTAGTCGGGATTCGATAAAGTGGAAGACGTTTTAACGGAGGCATCGATCAAATGCTCAGACACATTTCGTCCTGGATGCGTCGTGCGTTGCCGAGGCGGATTTAGGGACGCTCACACTTTCTCAGGGTTGGGAAAAACGGGGAGGTTCCCTTCGATTCGCCCCAGCGGCGTTGTGTGGATTTTGTCGGCCCTGAGAGCAGCACACGACGCGCCCAGGTCAGTGTCAGGTCTCGCGTTGTTGTCGCCGTGGGGTTCGGACGGAGCGCATTGGGCTCTCGAGTGATTTTTCGCTTCCATTCAGGCTCAGCGGAATGAGTTTGCCCATTCCTGACGGGTGAGGTCGCATGAATGGGTGGTTGGGGAGCTATGGAGCCTGTGGCGCACTGGCTCATTTCAACAAGTTGGGTCTCTGGGTTCGCCGCAAGGTTTCCCGTACCCGAGTCCCACATCTGCTGGAGGGATCACTTCGTGGCACATCGCATCGGCTTCAGGTTATTGCAGTGGACCCGGAGACATGGCGCTCGCGATCGTTCTCTCTTGCTCGTTTTACACAAGTGGCAACAAGCTGTAGTACCCCTCTGATCCTCACAATCAAATTACGACTCACATTGTCACTTGCTTTGAATCTGTCCCGCTGGAGACGCATCCTGGTGGGGTATCTTGTCGCACACACCCCATCTCTCGTAACTCAACGAACAATATTTTCTGCAATGCAGGTGAACGTCACACTGAAGAAAGCGGGCACAAAGCTGGAGCACCAAGGGATCAAAATAGAATTCATCGGACAAATAGGTGAGCTTCTCTGCGAGAAGATAACGTGGATAGGAAATACCGGATCCGAAGTTCAAAGTGTGGGGATGGAGAAAGCAGAAACCGAAGCTCATATCTGTGCACCAAATGATATTCCTGGTCAAGCTGTGAGAAACTACCATGTTTCTCCAACCTGGTCTTTTCACGTGCAGAACTGTACTACGACCGGGGGAACCACCACGAGTTCACGTCGCTGGTGAAGGAGCTGGCGCGGCCCGGGGAACTCACCCAAAACACGACCTACGACTTCGAGTTCTGCCAGGTCGAGAAGCCCTACGAGTCCTACACAGGCGCCAATGTCCGGTTACGGTGCGTGTCTCTCGGTCGCCTGCCTCATAGTTCGTGTGCATGCGTTGCGAAACGACCTCCAGCTGCTCATTCGGATTTTTTTTCCTCTTGAACCCGATTGCCAGCTTTGCTCACTCGGGGAGGAGATTGATGAACGCGACGTTGACTTGTTCAGATATTTCCTGCGGGTGACGGTGGTGAAGCGGCTGAGCGACTTGGTGCGCGAGCAGGACATCATCGTGCACACGCTGTCGCAGTACCCCGAGCTCAACAACTCCATCAAGATGGAGGTCGGCATCGAGGACTGCCTCCACATCGAGTTCGAGTACAACAAGTCCAAGTGAGTGCCCCGGAGTCAAGCGAGTGCGTCAGGGTCAAGTGAGGGTGGAGGGTGCGGTCATGCGGTCATAAACTGAGCCATGGTCGAGGAGAGTGAAATTTCTACAACTGTGCTGCTGTCTCGATACGGCCTGTATGAGCGATGCGTATGAGAGTGACGCTTCTCACGCTGCAACTCCAGCACACCAAACTTCACGATGACTTTTCAATGGAACATGTTGGATCAATCCAGCACAACTTGTAGAAATAGGAGCTCATACTCAGTACAGTTTGAGAAGTCCTTTCCCACCACTTTAGACTAAAAAAAATCGCTCCAGTTTCATAAACCAGAATTTTTTCGTCTGGTGTGGTGTAAAATGCACTTCTCAAATTGCACTAAGTGTGAGATCCAAGGCTTTTCCTCGGCTTGCGCGCAAGACCTCTGTGTGTTTTGATGAGAGTTGCAAGCGCCACAAACACCAAGAATTCTGGTCGCGAACCGCGGGGTGAAAACTCAAATTTTGCGTCGCAATTCGCAGTGGTAAAGTTGTCGCCAGGTGACACAGAAGTTTCGCGAAGTTCGAACGTCACTGATGATCGTCCGTTTTCAGCGCTTCTTTGCACGTTTCCCTTTAATGCAACTGATCACTGAAGACTCTTTTCTATTCAGGTACCATTTGAAAGATGTGATAGTCGGCAAAATCTATTTCCTTCTGGTGCGAATAAAAATCAAGTACATGGAGCTGGCGATAGTGAAGCGAGAAACGACGGGAACAGGTGACGAGACTTCGCGCGAGAGTTCCTTTCCGTCTCCTCCCTTCCATTTCATTTTGTAGACTCCGACTTTCAGAGGCATCAAGGGTTTTGTTTCTCAAGGTGTTTCAACAAATTTGGATTGGTGGCTGGGGTTTAACAAACAAAGAAGAAAACTTTTTTATCGAATACCAGAGATTTTCAACGAAGAATCCGTGAGCCATTAACATTTGATCTCTCGTGTTGACGATTCACTGGGAGAAAGAATCCAAGGGCCACAGTCAAACTTGTTGAAACACGCGACGATCACGGACGTTTGTTTGTTCTCTAGGTCCAGGCTAAGACGGCATGCTCGCAGCTCGGACGTTTCTCTCAGTTATGGCTGCCCGTTATTGCTCATGATGCCGTTGTGTTCACGAGGCAAACTCATTCTCCGGGGGAGGGGTGTGTGGTTTTGTGTGCAAAGTGGAACGGAGCACTTCCATGTTGGGGATTCTGGTCAGCAGCACAAGAAAATTTGACCAAATGAAGGAGATGGTGGAGGTGGGGTGTTTGTTTTGATATTTTGAATGGTGCGCACGATGTAATTTGTTGGGAATGAGGACGAGTTTGCCTGAAACAAAAACCCGGATTTGTTTTTGTTTTGCTTCATAAACTTGAACTTTTTCATTTGCGCTCAGGCGGCAGGTTTTTCCATTGTAGTCCCTGGTTTATTTTGGTCATGTCTTCTTGCATGCTTCAGGTATCATTTGAGAGATGTTATAGTTGGCAAGATCTACTTCCTCCTTGTGCGGATCAAAATAAAGCACATGGAGCTTCAGATTATCAAGCGTGAAACCACCGGATCAGGTAAAAATCCACCCGCAACCGTCCACTTCGAGGGGGCTTGAGCAAACAAAGTGTGTTCGGATCAGCCGAGTTCATTCAGCATGAGAGTCACCAGGCATGCACACAGACACAAACACAGACACACATCTTCCTTCGAATTTGGTGGGATTTTGATCTGGCTGCGTTCGAATTCGTCAGGCAACGAGTGCACAGCTTCAGACAAAAGCAAATCTCTTTCTGCTGACATCGAGACATTCGTCTCAACAGCAAATTATTGAGAAGGCGCGAAAACGCTTCTTGAAACGTCAGGGTTTGAGTCCCTGTGGTACGTTTTTCACTCGTGTCATGTTGATGTCGCGGACCCGATTCAGGTTGTGAAACAAGAATTGTGTATTGCAGGCCCAAATACGTTCAACGAGAACGAGACGATAGCCAAGTATGAAATCATGGACGGCGCGCCCGTGAGAGGTGAGTGCAGTGGTCTTGCAGTGAGTGGCGTGTGCCACAGTGAGTGGCGTGTGCCAGTGGATGTGGGCGAACAGTGTGCGTGTGCACTGGGTTGGGGTTGGGCGCTCAGATTGTGTTGGATTATTTCTGGCGGGTCCACGTCTAAGACCCGACCTTGGAGGAGAGGGTGCTGCGGCAACTTCGAAGAAACAAATGTGCCTGTCGCACAAAGAGGGGTGGGAGCTCTGGACTCACCTTGGTCTTTGCGACGCAGCGCTGTTCTCACGTTCAGAGCCCCTGGTTGTCGCAGATTCTTTGAGCCTTGCTCGGATCTTCTCAGATGACAACGCTGTTCTCACCGCAGGCGAGTCGATCCCGATCCGGCTGTTCCTCAGCGGCTACGAGTTGACGCCGACGATGCGCGACATCAACAAAAAGTTCTCGGTGCGCTACTACCTGAACCTGGTGCTCGTGGACGAGGAGGAGCGACGCTACTTCAAACAGCAGGTGAGGACGGGTGGGGTCAACGGTACGTTGAGGGTAAAAGTGCAAAACGAGTTCGCGGTAGGAAAGCGTGATTCTGTTGAGTTCTGATTGGGTGACAGATGGTGAGAATTTTGCTCGGATTCTTTCAAACTTTCGGAAAGTTGGAAACTTGTGTGGATGGGCTTGACGGAATCCCAAGCTTTCTTGCCTTCTGGAGCCTGTAGTTTTAAGAGTGGTGCAACTCGACAAGTCACTGGGTTTGCACTGGTCAACTTGCAATCCCCAGTGCGGCTGTTCCTTCACCTCACACATCGCACACAAACGGCTTTACGCTTGTTACCAGAGACAATTGACAATCGGTAGGTACTCGCACAAGTGCAGGCGGATGCGTACAGTTCTCGCTTCCGCCGTGCTCCCTCGACTTGCTGTTTGGCAGCACGCAAACACAACGCCTCGCCTGTGCGTAGTTTTCCCAGACCGACGCTCCGGTGTTGTACGCATGCGCCTGGCGGTGCGCAGTTCGCGAAGATCGCTACTAACCTGAGTGCTTTGCGCGCGGCGGGGCGGGTTGTGTTGCAGGAGATCACCATCTTCCGGCGCGCGGACAAACAGCGCAAGCCGATCCAGCAGAGCCACGCCATGAAGATGTACAAACCGGTGCGCAGCCCGGTGACAGAGCCCGAGCCGGGGGACAACTGACACGAGTAACTCCTCCACCTCCGCCTCCTCTCATAGCTTTAGGTACTAACACAGCACAGGGGCGGACCCAGAGGGGCGGGCTCCAAACATTTGTGCGTCCTTGCAATTTTCTGCAAATTTTGCCTTGCACATGTGGACAATTTCAAAAGGTTCAGCTTCCCCCGCTTCCAGACCACATCCTGGATCCGTCCTTGTGAGACACCTGCCGTTGATTGAGGCTGTCACACCAGAGCCTGTTCCGTGTCTCCTCTTGTCCACTTTCTGCCAATATTCCAGACAAATTCACTGCACTTGAAGCCGGGGGTATTCTCTTCGAACGGAGTGGGTTTGATTTTGCGCTTCTTGGATGAGGCTTTGCGACTGTGGCTGAGTCGATTTCTCTGCAAGCTTTTGCGATAAGATAGACACTTGACTTTCACACCAGTGACTTCCGGGGATTTTCTTGTGGAAATCTGTGGTCACACTTCAAAACCGTTGCCAACGGCTGGGCTTTTGCGGTGACCGCATTTTCTGAAAATCGCTGTCGCTTGCTTGTCGGAACACTGTTCCCGGTTGCTTTCATCTGATGCTTGGTTGAGGTAGACCTTGTCTTACTTGGTGTAAGGGATATGCACAGGGTTTGTTGCGATCCGGTGCGCTGCTGGAGCCTGGGGAACCAGTGAACAACGCTGTCGTTTTCCGTTGACAGGAGATCACGGCATTCCGACGGGCGGAACGAGCCAAGAAACCCATCCAGCACGCACTGAAGCACCTCAAGGGTTCGGACAAGATCTCCCCAGAACCGACCAAGAGGCACGCCGAGGACACCCGGGAGCGGACGGAAACACCCGACCTGGAGCAGTCGGAAGCACCCGAGCGAGAGAACAACCGGCCGGAGGAAGAGGAGGAACTCGCCGACGATGAGTCTTGAGAAGAGAAGTCGCCGAAGACGTGTTGGCTGCTCATGTCGATTGTTAGACTCAGCTGCATCGTGTTGATGGTCAATTGGCTCAAAGATCAAGAAGGTCGCAGGGGGGCAAACTGTTTGGTCTCGTTCATGTCGGAAGCGTTGTGCGTACGCCTGACGTCCCTGCAAACGTCACTGAGCGTTGCGGCGTTGAATCGACGCAGCCCAGTGACTTGATACAGGGACGCGATGCACGACGCATCCTGTGTGATTCGGGCTGAGAACAAGCGTCAACTTCCCAAGGCGAAAGTGCAAAGCACAGGGAGTTTGCTGGTGAAACCATTGCCCTGCGGCCTTCTTGTCCGCTTCATCTGTATTTATCACATTGTCATGAACGTCATTTGAAATCTTGGGTGATGATCACTCTGTACACTTGTACATAGCGAGTTGTGAGTGGAACGAGAGAGAAAGGAGAGGTAGACTGGGGGGGGGGGAGATAGAGTGTGGAGACAGGAGACGAAACATTCGTGTTGCCAAATGCTCCGATGAGGACTGTAGGCAGCGAGTCGGGTGCGCTCAGGCGGGACCTCGCGGCGTGGAGACGACAGAATCGACCGGAGACGGAGCAGGGCCTGGAGCTGGTCTGCACAGCTCATCTGGTCGGGGTCCCAGGGACAGGTCACTGTCTCGTTAGTCAGCGTCGCGTGTGCTCTCAATGACGGCGAACGTTTTTGCGTCCGAGGAACATGTGCACTACTCTTGTGGCCTGTTCAACTTCCATCACACTTCTCGACTTGATTTCACCAAGTTTCCACGGATGTCTACCGAAGATAAGATTTGTTTTCGCAGGCAGAGGTTGGTTCCGTGCGGCTTGTTTCTCATCTGAGAGTGAGTGAGTGTGTGTGTGTGTGTGTGTGTGTGTGTGTGTGCGTGTTTGTGTGTGTGTGTGTGTGTGTGTGAAGAGGAGCTCTGATTTTCCGGACGCCCTCTGCTCGTGTCGCGGTGTCTGTGAGGTGAGCAGCCCCTCTCCACAGCCGTTGTTTTGATGGAAAACCAAGTTGCAGAACCAGTGATTTTATGAGTAACATGAATTTGTTTCCAGTCATATGAACTGAAAACCCCCGATTGGGAGGCTCCGCTGGCTGTGTGCGTCACTGACCCGCCTGCGTCGTGTATTACACTGTTATTTCTAATGTTTTCAAGTATGTGATAAAATGGAAGACGAAAACTTTCTGTACATAGTGGTGTATTCGTAAGAAACACAGAATGGGCTTCTAGTGGTAGACAATGATTATTGTCCGATGCTGAGGTGTTTTGTTCCAACTCAGTGTGAAAATGAAGGCGTCGATTCTGCAGCAGTTTCGCACTGGGGCACGTGCGTCCTGCGCGGCGCAACGTGCATCTTGTGCGTGTGTGTAGTGTGTGTGCGTGCGCGCATTCTGCGATATGTTCAGTGTGCACCCAAGACGATCTGGATCGTTTCAGTTGAGGTGCGTGTTGGAAAACAGCACGGAAAGTGCGCGCGGACGAGCGAGCAGCAAACAAAGTGTGATTTCAACGGCGTTCGCTGCTGCGGATGTTCGAGTATCAAGTGCCCCAGTGTCTCCCATCACACGACTTGACGCTCGCCGAGCTCAGTGAGTGAAAGACGGTGCAGATTTGCTGTTCAAACCTGGTTCCCACTGGATGTGGCTCGTTCCTCCTACAGGCGATGTCGCCGTCGGCTGTGCGGTTCGTGACATATTCAGTGGGAACCCGGTTGATCACCCCCCCCCCTCGCCCAGAGAAATTATTTTGTTCAAGTTGTGTGGTGTGGTGTGTAGATGTTTGTTACAAAGGGATGTCTCTTCACAGTGACAAGGCAATGTGCGGAAACCTTGACTTTCTTCAACAGAGTCGGTGGAGGGTCTGCAAACTGGGTTGGCCAATTCTCGCCAGGCTCGGTTGTGCCACTTTGCAAACACTCACAAAATGGCAGAGTGGGAGGGTTTGTCTTTTCCTCCTTGACTCGTGTGCAACATCTAGTCGGAAAGATGATGACGCGGACGATTTACGCTTCACAGCACCAACTGCTTCAGACATTCCGAGTGGATTGTGACTTGTTGATGATTTGTCGCTCAGCTCTCTTTGCACTACATATGACGAGTCAACTTTCTAATCGTTTGCACTGACTTTTGAATGGCAACTTATTTCGTGCGATTGGAATGTCAATCGACTTTCTTTGAATTTCCGTTTCTGTGTAAGTACACACGTTCTGAACAAGGGATGGTTGAGGACTGCAAACGCTTCGAGGTGCTTGGCTTTGCTTCGGGTTCAGTTTCGCCCCTACCGCAACAAAAGAGAATTTCCGGTCCGGAACTATGCCTTGCCGAATTGTGCGCGTGCGCGATGTTCCTCGTGCCTCGAGTGTACAATACGTGCCGCCTAGCGACAACTACATGTGCACCCGCAAGGGCGGTCCACGCTTTGGTCCATGGGGACGTACTTGGGGGGCGGGCGCAGGCGATTTCCTTTTGACAACACAAAAGTAGAAATATAGTTCGCACCCACAGCAATTGTTTTCGAGGCAGGGTGTCCGAGGGTCCCACCTTGGGTCCGCCCCTGACTGACCACGCTCGTGCGCCGCGTCCCACAGTCTCATTCGCTCCACTGTTTGTTCCCAATATCCGCTCAGTGTGCTCAGCACCGTAGAGTGCAAGAAGCGGACATCTTGCCCGTGTACTTGTCGTGCAAAATGCAGGGATGGTTTGTTTGTTTGTTTTCTTTTCGGGGGGGGGGGAGGGGGGTCCGCCGCTGGTTGGGCCTCTGGTGTGGGAAACGGTCTTTGTCACTCAAACATCGTCTTGTGTAGATTTTCACTGTGAGCTGGTGGTGATTCGCCGTTTCTGCATTGCCAAGTTCCTCGTACTTTTTGAATATGATATTGACTCAGTGCAGATGGGAACAAGAATGAGACAATAAATGTTTTGTTCAAATTTTGTGCAGTTGCTTGCGAACGAAAACCAGGCGCCAAAGGAAAATTCTGCTCGAGGCAACACGAATTCGGTGAACAACACTTTTCAGCCTCATTCCCCTTGCCACACAGCCCCCCCCTCCCTCGAAGAGAAAGACCAGTGCGGTGGAGGGCAAGCCAAAGCAGAACCCCTGCAGTTCGAACCATGCTTGCGCCTGTTGGGTCCATCCCAACACAGAGAAAGAGTTGAAACGTTCAATTGCAAATTAGACTCTAGTTACCCCTCGCACACTGACACTTGGTTTGAGAATAGGACTTGAAATTGTCAGTGGCCTCTGGTTCAAGCTTTTGACTTCAAAATGTTCGTCGAGGAGTTGACATCCTCCCGCTCCTCGTGACGAGGGCCTCTCGAGCGCGTCGGATTCGGCGCAAGTCGCTTCAAACTGGTGGATACAGGGTCGGGCAGGAGTTTGGAGCCTTCGAGACGGGGACAGGGGATCCAAGCTGTGGGTTCTTGAGGATGTCAACGCTGTCCGGACCGGTTCCACCCTGGATACACTCTGCAGCGTCGCTCAGGGCTGAGAAAAAAGACACGGTTCTGTTGAACAATCACATTTCTTTATTTTACAGAATAAAAGTGATTTTTTTACATTCATTCGTACAGGTTGGCAAGAATGAGTAACAATATCACACATGTATGTTTCTACATGTTTCTACATTTACATGAACTGCGTTTGCACACCTTGACCACTGAAGCACACAACCCTACTGTGCGGACTGACTTGTAGCCGTGGGGAGGTTCCTCAAAACGTGCGGGACCCACACGCGATGTCTGTTTGGAGGGCTGGACTTCATCAATTGAGCGGCGGCCGCCTCTCGGGGGTGACCGATCCAAACTTTGACAACTTTAGCACAGAGAAGGGATTAGTTTTGCCCCTGGACCAGTTCGCACACTCCAAAACACATGAGACCCGCTTGTCATGTTCGACAAATGTGATCGAGGTTTCCACACAGAAACTTGGACCTTTTGTCTCTGTACATTTCGAGTGCAGGAAGAAGACCAACATTAGCACCTAACAAACAGTCACTTCACTCAAACCCTTCTTGCTCTCACAGCGAATTTTGTGCTGGTTGTGTTGGAGCCTTGTGCCTCTGGTGGAACCAGAATTTGTTCATGGGATCCTGACTGGGGCCGAATCCTGTAGCTTTTCGGCGGTGTCGATGTGAGTGGGACTGGTAAATTCAGAGAGGCTCTGGTCCCAACCCCCCGAAAAATACCTTTGCCAAATGCTTTCAGGCAAAACTTTCGCCTCCCTCTTTCCTCTTTCTTGCCGAAAAACGGGGATCAGCTGAAGGACTGGGGCGGGTCCTCGGGCCAAAGATCTGTTGAGGAGCCCCCATACATGAACACATGTGGAGTGTGAAGTGGAGAAGACGAGTATCTGACAGTCAGCTGAGTACTGTATCTACAACCATAAGGCAGTGTGCACCACAGCACGGAAAAGGTGACAGTTTGAGACAGTTGGCTATGTACAGGTCTATTTTGCATTCAGTGCTCATCTTCGTTGACCAGAGGTTTCAGTTGTATAGGATACACACAGAATTGAAGAATTGGGCCCTATGTACAGCTCTTTAGACATGTCAGAACTGAAGTGCAAAGTTTGCGAAAGACGAGTGTCTCCTTTTCACAGACAGACTTCTCCTTTGGCAGACTTGCATGGAGCTGCAAACTGCATGTACACGTTAGAAGCGAGATACCAAGTACCACACATTTGTCTCAGCTGACTGACTTCCAAATTTGACTTCCATTCTGAGAACATATTTTCAAGTTTGACTTCGCTGCAGGGTAATTTTTCAAAGGATTGCAATACCTTTGGCAGTGATGAACTGAAACAGCTTTCGCAACTGCTGTCAGTGCGAATGAAACATGTTCAACTTGATTCAGACATGCAGCAGCTGACGAAGCTTTTCCTTTCCACACAGAACGTCACAGGCAAGGCAATGCGTTCCCTACAGAAACAACCACACCCTCCCATGCAGGCAAGCCGATGCCTCACAGGACCACCACACACTCTGGGTGGACCCAAAGCTGCTCCTTACAGGACCACCACACCCTCCCAGCCGAAGCAAGGCTGGCATTGCCCCCACGATCACCGCAGACTTTGAAGTAAAATAGAAATCACACAACACACTTCCTTCTGCAGGTCGAAGGGATGAGATAGAGAATTCAACTGCACAGTATGTTACATTATTTTGCTTTGTTCACTGCCGGTGAGGGGAGTTCAGCTCCTCAGAACTGAACGGGTCTGTTCCATTTTGCCGCCAGTCCGCAGCAATTCTGGGCCATGCAGCAAGATTCCAAAAAGAAGAATCACACCAACGTTTTTGAGAATGAGTCATTTTGTCTGCTTTGAATTTGCGAGTTTGTGTCCCAAAGGCGATCGTCTCAATCTGGAGACTGGAGTGACGCACTGACGTCATGACATAACGGTGTCGTTTGCTGCGGTGTTGGCGGTAAAATGAGACAGTTTCATTCAACATGCATCATTGACGTCCAGTGCACATGTCAAGAGACAAATGTAATAGCAACAAATATATTGATATGCAGGGTGACTGTGTCTTGGTGTGGTTTCACAACATGTTTTTGTAACCGTCTTGAGTTTGTTTTTCCACCACTCCATGACACAAGAAGTGACTCAGAACAAACAAGAAAGTCCGGTAATCGGACCTGATGGTCGCGCGTCAGTCTAGACACAGCTGCGGTTGCCAGAAATCTACTGTGTTTCAAAAGTTTGGTCATCAATTTACAAGTGTTTTCTCAGGTTGCTAGTTAGGATAAAGTTTGAAAAGGTAAGAGTCTAAATCTGAAATATTATGGATGGTGTGAGAAGGTAAGGGGGTAAGGATGGGGTGGGATTTTGGCAAAATTCCACACATTCCATACATTCCAAAGTGTGGACATTT
>JAAUXT010066685.1_pt1 | contig 19213 bp, 23 predicted proteins | sample 7278171 | NCBI WGS metagenome assembly JAAUXT01 (sample SAMN14350112, study PRJNA611818) | marine sediment metagenome | isolation source: surface marine sediment (1.8m) | place: French Polynesia: Moorea | collected 2018-08 | reverse complement strand
TAGCTGTTTTCATAAGTGTTGATTCCTTGACCGTGAAACTGATGCAAATGACTACAAACTGATGGGAACATTTTCAATACTTTACCAAATATATAAGGAAGTTTTCTAATAGCAAAATAGAAAGAAGTTTGAGATCTCAAGTGTCTGAAAATAACCACTAAGATTTAAATATTTTACTCAAAAGGGATGCAACTGCTTCTAAAATGATCTAAAAATTATTTTTCACACAGCAATAATTAGGAAAATTTCAACAAAAAAGAATTAAAGAAAAATTAAGTCAAAATACCTTAAATTTTGTTTAATTTTAAGCAACAGATATTAATTAACCATTTTTTAAACCTCAATTATACCCTCAGCAATAATTTTATAATTATTTTCTTGTTGTACATATGAAGATCATGATTATGGCTGTGAGAAATTCTCATTGGAATTTTTTCTAAAGTATTGCTGTGAGTACACAAGCCGAGGAATCAATACTTCTGAAAACTGCCTCGTATGTAACTTGCACATGCAGTAACAGTCTGTGTTGCAGCAACACGTCTAAGTACAGAGGTAACACGTCGGAAGTTTGAAATTGGCCATTGCAACTGTAAACTGGTGTTAGTCGCATCATTTTATAAATAGCTTGTGGATGTAAGTCTTGGGAACCCAACATTCGGCTGCAAAATGCCAGACCGTGTTCCAAGGGTCCACAGTAATTATGAGACGTCGAACACACTCAGCAACTGACAGTTTCATTTGTGGAGGTGCCATGCAGAATGCAAGAAATCCAGGGCTGGCCCGAGGGGTTTACTTGAACTATTCGCACCAAGATCACGACACAGTGTTGTTGACTGAACGATTGGCCTCTGTGGAGCTTGTGATTGATTCACTCCGGAACTCCGTCTTTCACTCGTATTTGCGAGTGACGTAATATTCTGTCCTCTATGTTTCGGTATCCGTATCAGCCATTTCCGTGTCAGCGTGTGTGTCAGGTACTCACTCTATTGTACCTTGTTCAGCTACTATGTCGTGTTAGCCAATCGGTGTGATTTGCAACACAGAGTCCGAATTCATAGTGTGTGGGTATGGAAACCCAAAAGACCAGTTGTTTTTGTACCCAAGCTGTTAGGGCTACCAGAGGAGATCCTCCTCTGTGCCATGAGTACTCAGTCGGACTCACAGCAGCTTCCATACATCCAGGTACTTACGCTTACTCATCAACTTCACCTATCATCTTGCATTAAGTGCCAGATTTAAACCCACATTCTTCCTTCAGTATTTATTGACGTTACTGTCACTGTCTATGGGCGTATGTCCTTTCAGTAACCTCTGGACGCCCCGTAAGCTCGCAAGCCTAATTCAAGCATCTGTGCGGCATTGGTGTCGGCCTGGGTCTGCCAACAAGAAAGAACACCAAGCATGTTGAATGCACGGAACAGTCCTCGTGTCTGCATGTCTGGTCCGGTCTTCACAAACCAGGCCACGTGCGTGGAGGTTCTTCACCCAGCACAAACTTTTGCCTGTGCCAAAACGGGACCTCACTCGGACCTGGGTATTATTTCCAAACTATAGGTTTGGTGTGTGAGGTGAGATCATCATTCTTTTAAGCCCAGGGGTAAAACGCATCACACTAATAGGACACAGTTTTGGGGGATATTTTTTTTGGGGGGGGGGAGTAATCTAGAACCAGAGATGCATGGATTCCCCAACACCTCCCCATACAGAAACTTGATCACCTGTACTGACACACACACGCATGTGCACGCAACGGAACAAACTTGCACCCCCCGCCCAAAATACAGCGCCTCCGGATCCGCTTGAGGGATTTGTCGCCACCCCTGACTTCCTTCGATGTGCACGTCGGCGGTGAGTTGTGATGCAGCGTTTGGGGCACTTCGGTTCTCAACCCCCCCCCCCCCAAGACCTGACATCTTTTATTTATTGTTTAAATTCTGGAACAAGCAAGTGAAAGTTTGCTTTTTGGGACTGGAAAACATGCCTGTCAAATTCCGGTGGCAACAAGCGAAAGTCTGTTTTCTTCGTGGAAAGACATATTTTACCGGCAGATGTGAAGGTGAAAGGTGTTCTCTTTGATTCTGGTGAGTGAGCAAGCACGCGGCCACTTTTCTTGATTGAAAGTGCATTTCTCCTCCTCAGTTGACAAGCAAGCAAACGTCCACCAAATTCCGTCTCGACACCATGCATGCAGGAATCACAGAAGGTGATCTTGCAAAGGAAATTCATCCCTGACTCGAACATGATTCAAAACAGCACACCTCCACAACTGCATGCAGCCAAACATGACTTCACAAGTGATATTTGACACTTGAAATTCTTGTTCGGAAGGAGGTGAGTTCAAATGAGGAAGAACCTGGAATTACAAAAGTACCCAACGTTCGGATCGTGCATTGCATGAATGTTTGAAACACACACGGTGTTGATCTTGTCTACATGGGCAGTATTTCCCCCAATTTGTCAGGAATTTCCTGACGGATGCGGGTCTTCTCTTGTTTTGTCAACTGCATGAGAATCTCCACGAACAAGTGAAAATTATCTCAATTTCTGTCTCGATTTTTGTGCCGTATCTCGACAGAAACTGCATCCGTACCGTTTGAGGAATATTGAACTCTGTCCAAAAGACTTGTACTCATTATTTGGGTCTCGATTGCTGTGCATCTCGACCCAAATAGTGAGTACTCGTCTTTCGTACAGCGTTCAATATTCCTTACAGAGCGCACACACCTGCATGCATGCTGCCGGTCTTTTCGCCTCTCACTTTTGAGACTTCCATGCAGTTACGAATCTGTCAAGCTTGCTGCATGCTTTCCAGCACTTTCTTGGCAAAATTTCTGGAACATTTAGCATCACCTGTAGGGAAAGCATGTCAGCCTGTTTTCAATTGAGCTTCTTTGGATCTGCTTATACAAAAGATACATTCCGAAAATGAATTTCCTCCCGAGAGGAAAAACATCATTTGCCCGCCCGAAGAATCTTCTTGCTGCAAGTTTCTGATTTCCATGGGCCGAACAGGGACGGACGTGAGACAGAACTGTTTGTGCGTCGTCACACCAACGGCCTTCTGCACGTAGACCCACGTGTGCGCGGCATCATAACTTTTGTCAACAACAACTCCACGAAGGAGGTAGCTGTCTTTGTACTTTTCTTAGCAAACAGTTTTGGTCCCTCCGCTACCGAGTCGTGTGATAGGGTGTGGGGTGACCACACCTGAATCAAGGCTTTGGTGCTCTGCATGGATGTGGGAGTTCGACTGATGGAGGTTTCAGAGAGAAAACCAGGTTGACCACGATACCCCACATGAACCTAGATCCGCTAAAGAGCAACCCGTGATCCTGCACGGGTATATATTTCTCATTCCACACCACTGAACACAATGTCCGTGCACATGTCTTGAGAGGTCTTGCTTCTTCCAGTTCCTTGGGTCTTACTCCTCGAAATCCGGAGTAATTTTGGAGGGTTTTTATTTCAAGTTGGGAACCACTTGGAGGGTCATCTTGACAATCTCCAAGTGCAACAACAAGGTCGTGAGGAACAGCAGAGGCTGAAAGTCGTGACATGAGTTTTCTTGCAAGCACGAAGCAGGACGTCGAAAAAACTTCTGTTTTGCACGTTTTGATGGTGGTTGATTGTTAAGCATTCGCAAGAATGAAACAAATTAAACTTCCACACGTGGACAGAAAATATGTGATGACCAGCAGAAGTTTTGATGCCGAGGGTCATGTGATGATCAATGGGGTAGGAGGGTTCCAGAAATAAATGACCTGGACAAAAATTTGTTTCTCCTCGATCAAATTGGCTTTGGTTGTGTGAAGTAAACACACTGACACAAAAAAATACTCCAAGTTCGACAAGGTAGTGCGACAATCCACGACCATCCTCCTTTTTGACTCAAAGAACACACGCGTCTCTGTCTGCATGTTCAGGATGATCCTGCTCAACAGGCGCGGCGGCACAAAATCACTTTGCTGATTGCGACATCTTGAGAATTCCGCTCGAGAAGACAAAACCTTGTCAAGAATCGCCGAAGGTCTGCGAAAGGATGCAGATGACCAGTAATGGACGACCGAGGTTGTCACCCTTTGATCTGTTCTTCAAAATTTGGGATTGCAGGGGGAAAAACAAACATTGCCATCGTCGCAAGACAGGCCTGTGTTTTTTTGTTGTCCGTATTAAAATGCCCACATTGCAAACCTCTACCAATGCTTTCGAAAAAGAAAAATAGGCCCCTGGGCCTCGTGGTGATTTGAATATGAATTTGGCTTCGTCATCCAGCTTTCAACACAAGTAAATCTGCACAAAACATGAATTTTTCCCTCCACCGGCCCGTCAAGTCCACCAACAACCCCCCTCACACTGGGAACATGAAAAAGGATTTTGTTTGCAATGAGTTGGGCCACCAAAAGAAGTTTGGCACCTTTGCCCCCAAAAAACAAAAATTTCTGCACACACACAAACACAGCTTTGTCTTGCCTCGACAAATTTTCGAGATGTAAACACCAGAATGATTCTCTCCACAGGTAATTCATGATTTGATTCAAAACATTCCAACCAAGTGAAAGAAAGGTCACATTGCACAACAAACAAATTTGTTGACAAAATTTCAAAGTTTGACTTTGACCCACATCCTTCGTCAATAACTAATGGCAAAATGGACATTATCTTCAACCAATTCCTAAAATAACCCGGAAAACCTTCTCTTCCACACCAAATATTCCTTATTCAACGTGCAGCCTGACACATTTTGATGCAAGACACCCAAAACTCAAAATGTTAATTTTAGCCACAGAAAGACTGCTCTTTTTCACCTGGACACAATATCCACTTTACCTGAAAGCCCCTCCACCATGATGAAAGTTTATACCCTTGATCAAACATTACAGCACAAAACAAAAGCCATATACAAGTTCGGAATTCATTGTCTTTTTGTCTCAAAATTTCAAAAATATATATTCTGTTTTGTTCCTCGAGACTTCAAGCATTATTCAAGAACCAAAATACAACATCAGGACAAAAGTCCCACTGATCCACACATTTGTGGATACAAACTCATGTTTTTTAATTCACTCATTCCATCTTTTGGACTATCTGGCTAAATGAGTTATAGATCAGTTTCTATTTTCACAGATCTAGTAGAGCCACACAGCAGAATGGAGGAAGTTGAAAAAAGGGAAAAGATGTCTCGAAAAAGGAAAAGAACTTTTTTTTTGAAAAAAGAGGGATTTCTTTACATTTATGATCCACTTGCCATTCTTCAAATCAAGTTCAACATCGTTTTGAGGAGTTGTTAGATAGTCCTAAATAGTTTTAGAAAAACTGGGTTTCTCTTGCAAAATTTGACACCTGCAGCAAGTCAAGTTCTCTTCCCCGTGGGTGCACAGAAGGTACCACTGGTGAGCTGCACTGTGACCCCAAATCACTCTCAGTTTGGTGGAAGTTTTTGACTGAAATCTTCAGGTTGAATACTGGTGTAAGCTCAGATTTTGCTCCAGTACATGTATCTGACCAGACCCTGGATCTTCCATCCTGAGGATAGCAGCACCACATGGACTCCAACGGAAAGTTCCCGTTGTTGGAGAGGGAAAATGCCCCTCGAGGGAAATTGCTTTGAGTCTACATTGTTGATGAGATTATCTGATTTGGGACTTGTGATACCCCAATGTGCTCTGGGGTTTGTTTCAGAAGACATGAGAATTCAGGTTTCGAAAAAGTTCAAACTAGCAATATTGTATGACTCAGATGATGAACTGGACAATCCAAGGAATCAGGTCAGCCATTTCCAGATCATAAGAGTGTTTGGCGAGTCTCATCATTCAATGTTTGCATGAGCATCATGGTAATTCGAGTATGCTCAAGTCAAGGAACAGAATTTCTGGACATGCCAAAAGCCTTTTGTCTCCCTTACAGGTTGAACCATGTGCCATCGTAACTTCATTATCCTGGTCATTGCACCACAAATTGTTTATCCACTGTGAAACATGATCATATCTCAGGCTCCCATAGAGAACAAGAAAGAATCCCAAGTTGCTTGGAGAACGAATGTTTCAACAAACACCCCCTTCACTGCCGTTGTGTTGTGCCGGTCAAGGGTCGTCTACACCACACACTTGGCAGGATGGTTCTCTCCTCAGCACTGGTAGTCACTGCAGCTTGGTCCTTGGAGCCAGCTGCCACTGCATCTGCCTGGTACAACCAGCTTACTAGATTTACTGTACCATCAGTTTTATATATGTGTAAGAACTACACCAGAGCTCATAATTACGCAAAGGGGAACTCCATAAGAGTGTTTCTTCTTTGGCAGAGTTCATTTTGAAAATATGTTTTCTGAGTGGCTTCAGAGCTACAAGCCTGAAGCTGCTCTGGTGAGTAGTCAACTGTACCGGCGAAAGGTTATTTCGCACATACGTGAGAACATGCGGAGTCTTCCACACGACAACACAAAAAAGTTCGCTTCAAGATTTGCAATATCTCATTTCCTTCTGACCGTGAAAAGTCAGAAATTTTGAAAGGGCCACCAGCAAATGAAAATAGTGATGTCAAAATGTTCAAATGCTGTCATGACAAGGGAGGGGGCCAGTTTCCTGCAAATAAAAAATTTTGGATGTAACCTGGCATCCAATTACTGGTGACACCCCCACCCCGCCACAGGACACTCCGCCGAGTAGACGTCTATTTCAGCTGTCTGCATCCTAGTTCTAGCAACAGGCAGTGCAGACATGCACACGCCGAATCGCCAAATCAGGACACCAACACTGACTCAGACATGCACAGACACAAAATTCAGGCAAAATCTGAAAAATGACAAGTTTTCTGGCAGGCAACATCTCACAACATTGCATGACAGGAAACCTGCAGATTTTCTCAAAATTCTGAAACAGCGAAGGAGGGAGGCGTGCGTCGCAAACGGCAGTCGAGAAGGGATTTACTCCAATCACCAACTCCAACAAGCAATGCAGCTCCAAGCAAAAGAAATGTAAAGATTACAAGACTACTGCCCACGATGAGGTCGAATTACAGTGTCTTATTGGCCAAAATACGTCCAAAGAAACAACACCCCATTTTCAACGAGACTTCAAATGGCGTACGTTACCAATTAAATCATGGTTGCCCTGCAGCAGGCTTGCCTGCAGCAGGAGCACTCTTCCACGATTTTTTGACGATTCTTTCGTGCTGTTGGGCGTGTTGAAAATCAATTACGGACTGTGCAAGTGAGTGAATATTGACCCACTTCCATGAGAATCACCATCTCGATGTATACAGGAAATGCGTGAGCCCGTTTTCTCCATGATTCAAGTTCTTCCCTGTCAATAACTGCCTGATTTCCTGTTAAGGCACGTCGTCAGGGGCAACTTTTGTTCTCCACTGGAGGTTAACTGGCAATAAGTCTACAGTTGTCACTTAAATGGTTAGACACTGTTGCACTGCACATTGAAATGACTTGTGCCTTAAGTCAGTTAAAGAACAGCCAGCAGGAGATTAATCAAATCCTCGGCTTCGCCTCGGATTCAATTAATCTCCGGCTTTCTGTTCTTTAACTATTACGTAATTCTTGGACAAGTGGGTACCCCACCAAATGTCTTGTGATACAAGGACACTGAACAGTGAAGACGGACTTTGAGTTTGACAAGCAGGACAGGGGAAGGGCATCCACATCTCGTGAACTGCCTGATCTGACAGGTTTCAAAAAGAACATGACAGATGAATCTGACGGGTTGTGTACAGAAAGGACGGGTACATTCTGACAATACATTGGCCTTTTTTCTGTTTTTGGAAAAGAACTGCATGCAGGCAACTTGCTGCAGAAACTCAATCGAGAAATGACACATTTCAATGGAGTTCATTTACTCTCATTGAAGCTTGCTGAACCAAATTTCAACTGGTCTTGCAAGAATAGTCGCACTTCCAGGCCTGATGTCATTCTGCCCTGTTTGTTCCATTGTTGTTTCATTCAGAAGATACGACCCAAAAAAAGGGTTGTTTGTGAGACGAACCTCTTTCCTGTCAAAGCATTGGTTTTTTCCCCTCTCAGTCTTCCTTTTTGTTCATCACAATTGCACATTGAAGTAATTCGACCAGTGATCTCCTGTCCTGTGTTTCAATCACGAGAAGCTTAAGATGCCGCAAGTTCACTGGAACGTCAGCCTCTCGAGCGCCCCCCTTGATACAGTTTCTGCACATGCACAGTTCAAAGCAGTCAGTGCTCACATGCATCCACAGAGAAACAAGTTCACCTGATACAGCGGTCGTTGCACGGTCCAAGTGAATTAAACACAAAATCTTCCCTTTTTTTCTCGTTGCAAAGTGGCAGCAATGGACAGTTACATTGTCTTGAAAGAGACAGACAGTCCGATCATATTTCTTCCCCAAAGCTTCTGCATGGAAAAGAAATCTATTCGCCGCCGAACAGAATCTCACAGGCGGAAAAGTCCAAGGGATGTACGGGTGATCGGACTCGCACCACACCAGACAAAACGATTTTGTTCTTGATTGGGATATTTTGAGATATTTAGTCTGAAGTGGTGTCTGTACTCGTCTACTCAGAAGTGTCTTGTGAGGTTTGCAATATAATGTTCAAAGCGGATTTGCAACAATGGACATTTCACTTGCTGGACAGCACGCTCTGGACAAATTGTTCCACTGTGCTGTTTTGCCAACTGCATGAGGACATGGACAAATTCCTGTTGAGAAATGCTCGACATCACTGCGTTCAGAAAATTTCTTCGCAACGCGGCCAAGAAATTCCTTGGCCCACAGAAATTCCTGAACACTCGACACGACATGAAGTGACACGCACCCAACAATTGCGCGGTTTGTTGCAACAACACACTGTTTTCTCTGTCACCGTTGCACATTGGTGTCAAACAAAGGAATTCCAACAACACGTTGACAAAGTCACTTCCTGATCTTTTCTTTATTTCTGAATATTCCTTCAATACTTTTCAAGCGCACCAAAATGCAAGGCACATTTTCGTACCAAACGAACACAGTCAGTTCAGAACAGAAATGATGGCAGCACACTGTCCATCGCACGTTGAGCCTTGTCAAAGGCAGATAAGTCGAGCCACTTATTCCCTGCAGATTGAACGTGGGATGAATACTTCAGAGCACTACGGAACCGTACGTCTACCAATAATTCTCGGCCAGTTCTTTTCCTCCTCGTCCACATCTGTTTCCTCATCGATATCACCTGAACAATTATCAAAAGATTCTTTTGCCAAATCGATTTCGCAATAGAAAACCCCCAGATTATATTCCTTCCGTTCAGTTTCGAATGACTGTCAACATCCTTGTTTTGAGTAGCATGTGTGCATTCTCTGCTGAGGAGCATGTTCCGAAGCCCTGTCCACACGTTTGCTTCCTCAACGTGTACTCAAACCCTCCACTGGGTTGAGCAGCAACATCTGCGATCGATTCCTTCAAGCCTGAACGACCATTCATTTCGACCCAATGTGTTTTGGGTGGGAACAAGTGTTCACTACTCCACACAACTGTTGACTTCCCATTCCCATGCCACCGAGATGGAGGCCCACGTATACAGAGGATCGGCCACGCGCAACTCACGTGTACTCAGCATCGCGCCATGACACCGGTTACAGAACAAGAAATACATCTCTGAAGACAGGCGCGTTGCAGAGGACAAGACCAACTTTTTTTTGGGGGGGGGAAGGGGTTGGTCAGGGGTGAAGGGCCTGCCGTATCTTTTTTCATTTGTGGAAGGTCTCAGGTGGGACCAACGCAGGTGGATCCTGCCCTCCCCACGCGATACCAGTAGCTCCACCCCAAAGATTTGACAGTGCAGAACACAGGCTTGCTCCGAAGGACGCGCCTGTGTAAAAAATGCGGGACTCACCCAATGTCGAGGTGTCTGTTCCACTGTCGCTGTCGCCTTGAGTCAGGTTGATCTCCTCGACCCTCCGCATCCGATCGCTCGTGCCGTACGAGAAGATGCTTTTCTGCACGCACAAACAGAAGGCAGAATCTGAACGTAATGGCTGCGCTCGAACGATTGCCACAAATGCAGAAACAACAGTCAAGAAAACAAAGGTTGTTGGACGTCAACTCAAACTTTATCGCTCTGTTTTGGAAAAGGTCTTGTTGGTGTTCAACCAAACCGGTGGTGAAACAGATGAATGTGAAAACAATGTACCTGACTGAAACTCCGGTTTTGAACACGAAATTTCCACTTGCTTTCCAAGAATATCAGCTTATCCTTCACCTGTTTGAGGAAAAGAAGACGGTTCTGAAGAAGCCACTTCATGTCGCTGAAATAAGCTCAATGAACGGAAGGTGAAGCAGGGCTTCCATCACTGACCAGTGTTCTGTCCAGATCGGCGACGCGCTCTTTGATGCTCGTTTTGACCCTTCCGAGCCTCTGCAGGAGCAACTTCAAATCCTCCTGCAATGAACACAAAATGAGTAACGCAGACAGAAATCCAGAGAAGTATCCGCTGAACATGGGTGCAAGGCCACTTGCATCCGAGATCAAAGAATGGCAATTCTCACCGGGAGATTTTCGAATGACCAGAACAACAAAGTCAATCAAACGACACCATGGTGGTGGGGAAGACTGGGTGATACCGACTGACATCACAGACCTTCTCCAGGAAGATCCGCCAGTGTTGTGAATTCAAAATTTTGAGGATCCGAGATAATACAAACACAATAAACACGCAAACTGCAGAACAGCATCAAACGTGTCATCTGACGATACACCTACCAGCTCTCCTTGGTTCAAACTTTCGTTCCCAACACAAGAGTCAATCAGGTTCACAATGCACCACATTTCGTAGAAGTCGGTGTCAGCGTCTGCACGAAGCGGCTCCACAAACTGGAAAAGGTGATGCACCTGGCGAAAAAATCAACTCGGTTCTCAAACTTGACGGTCATTAATAAGAAATCGGGCTGGACATATACATCTCTTGACCGTGTTCTGACGCACCCCGAGAGAGCCAAATGTTTTGTGTGATTTCAGAGTTTTGATTTGAAATCTTCCCTTGGGGACGGGGAAGACACACAGGTGTCACAAGAACCAAAGACATCGAAGATCAACGAGCCCGCGCCACAAATCTCGATGCAATGTCACCCTAATTACCAGCGAGATTGAAACCACTGTTCATGTCTTTTGAACTTTCAGCACACAAAAGGAATCAAGTTCTTTTGTGTCCTCTGCATAAATTGGGACCCAAAACACAAGCAAACAATTGAACCCAAAACTTGTTCCAAAAACCAGGCCCCTGGAGTGTGCGCCAGTTTGCTTTCTTTGGTGAGCAGGCAAATAGAACTCAGACAACCGACCAAACGTACCGCGATGTTTTCTGGGTTCTTGGGCGAGCTGGACCCCGACAACTGCTGCAGCATATAAAAGCTGAGCCTCCGCGACAGATGAAGACCTCGCTCCGTCGGGGGCATGATGGTGGTGAGGAACACCTTGTTATGGTGGTGCGCATCCAGTCTGGACACACGTACACACAGCCACGTCTCTGCCTCCAGCCACCGCCAGTCGTCAATCGCGTCCAGCAGCGCAGACAAGAGCGCCTCGATGTCGTACCCGCATGCCCCCCTGAATGAAACAACAGAATTCTCTTCATCCACACAGACCGTTTTTCGCACACTTGTTTCTCAACTTTGTTCTTCAGCACACCCAAGGCATCACTTCAAATCCACTGGACAACTGATGGCATCACGGGTGATAGATGCAATGCCCTCAACCGCTGAAGCGGGCTTCTCGTAAAATCTTCCAACACAACAACTTACTGAGTCAGATCTTTGGCCAGAGCGACTCTGCACACAAGTAGAAAGAGCGCTTTTACTGCCTCCTCAGGGTAAAGGTCCGGTCTGAAAACAGAACGCAACACCATGTTCTCATTTCTTGCAGAATTTAGGGGATTTTCACAGCATCTCACGCTAAGTCAAAAAGGCGTTCGAATCACAATCGTCTCTGAAGGTGTCTATAATTTCTCACTGGCTGCGCACCTGACTTGCAATGACCATGTTATCGTTTGAAAGACGTATTTCAAGTTCTCAAGGCGCGGCCTTTTGCTCCTGTGATCGCCCAAGTCACCTTCCTCGACAGGATTGTTCAATTCAGTTTTCCGCAGCTCTTCTATGTCTCCCTCCAGTCCCATTTCCTCCGTCAACAACAGTGAGTTTGTGTTGGCACCTGAAACACAGGTTCCAGTGACACCAGATCGCTCACTCGTGTGCTCTTTTTCGGCGATGAACAGGGCACAAAAAGTGGTCTCACCGCAGTTGATGAACACTTTGGCGATTTCCTTGAACGACGGAACCCAGCTGACTTTCTCACTGCTGGCTGTGTGCAGGATGTCGTGCAGCAGTTTGTGAATACGCTTCGTCGTCAGACTATTTGTGTGAATGGCCACTGAAATTTACAAAAACAAATTGCACTGAATAAAAACTGACAGAAAAAGAAACAACAACAAACAACAACAACAACAACAAAAAACACAAACACCCGAGAGCGAGAGTCGAAAAAGTGTGCCAAGCTAAATACTGTCCAGTTCCTTCAGGGAGGGCCGATCCAGCGAAGGTCTCTGACCAGGTTCCCAACCAACGACACGATATGAGATTCAAAGGAATGGGATCGTTACTCACTGATGTGAAATAACCAGTTGAGTACTGTGGTAGAATCAGACAGGTGCTCGATTGAGAGGCACAGCAAATCAGTTTGCAGCAGTTCCGGCAAGTTTTCTACAAGCACACAACGGAGAACACCTGTTCCTGGTCCCTGAGCTGAGCAGAACGAGTGTCAATCAAGTTTCTTTCATCCATGTGACAAGTTCCAACAGACACAAGTGCAAACCTGTGGGTGTTTTCGCGATCAACTGATCTGTAAGCGAAGAGCCTGGTGAGTAGTGAAAGTCCTCTTTGAGTCGGCAGCGTTCAGGGAGATGGTAGATACGAGAGAACGCTCGACAGTCGAAAATGTCCACACCTGGATGCTCTTCAGAAAATGTCTCTTCGCGCACGGCATACTGGTAAAAATAAACAGCATTCAAACTGTGAGACCACGCTGCAATTACACCGCACCAAACAGCCCAGCCCATCAGAGGTTTTGCGACTCAGTACACAAGTCCCGCACCTGGTTCTGCAGTTTCTCTTGATGCTCAGGCAGAAGCCTTGCTGCGTCGTCGGCCATCTCTGCCTCGACAAGCCGGTCGAACCCGCCTTCCTCGAGTCCCCGCTGTGAAATTAAACACAAGTTCTCACAGTCACGCGATACGCACTCAGTAAATGTCTCACGCTGCAGACAGCGCAACCCTCACTGTAAAGGCGTCAACCTGTCTCATTTTGTGGACTCTTCAAACAAGTCCTGTACTGTGGGAGTTTTCGAATTGCCAAGATTGTTTGTCCACAAACTACCAACAATTTGGAGAAAGCTGCCAATCCTGCGACCAACTTACCCGAAGGTCTGACTGCTGCCTTTTTAGCTCTTCATCTGCAGGACCTTTGTCGGTTGCCTGCACGCAAACAGAAATGAAAACTGTTTCACCAACAATGAATCCACCTGTGAAAAATACATGCAGTTTTTCACTCTTCACCAAACCTGTCTGGCTGACATGGGGAACGAAGAACGCTTTTACCATTTGAAACAATTCATCCAGTGTCGCAGCCTCGCTTCGGACGGTTGACCTCTTCTTCTTCGCCAAGGGTCTCCAGCGCTAGAAAAATCGAACACACTGGCCTGAACGCGGAAAACACTCAACTACAGTTTCAATATTGTTCGGCACCGATGTATCCTGGCAAGGGACCCTCCCCAATAGAACTGGTAAATTGCCAAGTCTGACATAAATTCTCTTCTCGTTCACCCAAGATTTCACTGAGCCCGTGACATCACTTCGTGTGTTCCTTCAATCGTGACTGTTCCATGACAAGTCACTCACCCTCGCTGAGGCAGACACGTTTGCGTCGACTTCAGTCTCTGACTCGCTTGTGCTCGCGCGTGCTTCACCTGTTTCGTTCCGCCTGCCACTACTACAAATTCAGTTGATCAAAACAGAAGAAAATTTTACATTCAGTGAAATGTTCTGGCAACCGACTTCCAGACAAAAACACTGACCGCGTCGGTCTGTGCGGAGACTTCGGTGGCGGAAACAATGCGTCATCAAATTCATCGTCGGACTCGTCCACAGCGTCTTGGCTGCTGTCGTCTGAAAAGGTACACTTCCAGATTCTTTGAAAGATGGCTTGTTCCTGTCCAGAGTTCAAAGGCCGTTCGGGTCAAAATGTCATGGAAATTTGACACTCGTCACAGGCTGTAACACAGGCCTATTCCTCGATCAAAATCACGGACAATGGAGCCAGATGTATCGCCGCTCACTCACCGAGGTAAAGGGTACTACGGTCAAACATGGCGGCTACACCCGTGATGCTCGACGCTTGAGACAGGGGGAGGGTGTCGTCGTCGCTGTCGACGAACTGCGAGGCCTGCACGACGTCAGGCATCTCAGCGTGCGACGTGGTGCTGACACAGCGCGCACGGTCCTTATCGTCACTGGTGGCCATCGGACCTTCCACGTCGTAGTCCACTGTCGGCCTGGACGACTCTGAAACTGTCAGAATCACCCGAGTCAGCCAAACTCCCAGGCACCGCGTGAATGCCCAAAGAAGTACACACTGCCATTGTGGATCTGAACACACTCGAAGACCATTCACAATAAAACTGCACAATCAGGGCACAACAGAAATCGTTTGGACAAAACAATACTGAGATCAGTCCACCGCATACGAGGTAGAATCAAAGTATTCTGACAGTCAACATGGTTTCAGCGATATCATTTGGTCACAGTTGAGCGCACATGAATAATGACAAACAAAGGACCTGACCAATTTGGTTGATCGGTCACACACCGCAGAGATCATGTTAACTGTCAGAATACTTTGATTCTACTACATACGAGGGTCCTTTCACTTCTGGCTAGAAATGCACCGGCGACTCTGAACTCAGCATGATGACTGCGGCGCGTGTTCAGATGGTCTTCTGACTATTTCTGTGCCGGTCTGGCCCTGGCCAGACTACTGCAGTGTGCCTCTCACATTTTGCGCTCAGAACAACATTGGTTTCAGACGTCCTTTTTGCGCAGCCATGAAGAGGTGCACAGGACTCACCCTCCAACTGGAGCAGCGAGTTGTGATAAGGTTCTGCTTCCAAATGGGGTGGACTTTTCAGTAAATTTGTGCTTCCCTGACCCAAGTGTACAACCAAAGAAGACTGTCAGATGCCAGCATTTACCACTGGATGCGTGAGTTCTGCCGGGGCAGGACAAGGATTGTTGACAAGACCAGGATGCCCAGGAACCGGTCAGGCAGAAGCAGAGCAAATGTGCGCAAAGTGGAGGACATGGTGGAGCAGGACAGAAGGGTTTCTGTGGCCAGAATGTCTCTCCTGTCTGGGATCTCGCCCACTTCAGTGCACAGAATTCTCAAGCTGGATTTGCACCTGGTGAAGAAATGTGCGAAGTTTGTGCCACATGTTTTGGAGCAGATTCATCTGGACACCAGGGTGAGGGTGTGCAACTTCATGGTGAGGCTCACCTCACACACCCCATGCGTGCTGAGTAACATTGTCACCAAGGATGAGTCATGGGTTTACATTTACGATCCGGAACTACGCCAGCAGTCCAAGGAGTGGCTCCGGCAGGACCAGCCCAGACCTCAGAAGCCCCGGAGGAACCAGTTTGGGGCCAAGGTCATGCTGGTATCCTTCATTGACTCTCATGGCTTGGTGTACTCATAATTTGTCCAGAGGCCCCAGACAGTCAACCAGATCGTGTTCCAAGGAATTCTGAGGAGATTTGATGCTGCACATGCTCGCCGGAGGCCGAGGGCTGTCGTGAATGGGCACAAGTTCATCCACATGGACAATGCCCCGGCCCACAATGCCAGCTACACCCTCACTCTTCTGCGCATTCTTGGATGGACCAGGGTACCCCACCCACCTTACTCCCCAGATCTCGCTCCCAGTGACTTTTGGCTGTTCAGAGTGAAGAAAGAGATCCGGGGAGTGCGCTTCAGGACCACAGCAGAGCTCAAGGAAGCAGTCCATGACCAAGTGGCAATGATCCCATCCGAGGAATTCAGGAAAGCCATCATGGAGTCATGGCCCAGGCACTGGAGGAAATGCTTGGCTGAGCAGGGCAACTATTTCGAAGGACATGTCTGAAAAGACATCATTCCGGACCTCTGAACTTTGCCTGACTGTTCACAAGTTCCATTGTTATTGTTTTGGTGTTTGCCATTGTCCTCTGCTTTGTTTTGACCGACAGACACATGTTTCCATGTAGCCTTTTGTTTGCCTTGAGGACAAAAAGGATTCGAGGTTAAATGCCTTCGAGTTGACGCCGGTGCATTTCTAGCCAGAAGTGAAAGGACCCTCGTATTGTGTGAGCTGGAAGCAATGCATGCCATTTTCGTACGTGATTTCCCCTTCTGCTCTGCTTTGGCTCCACGTTTGTGAGTACAACAGATGGCGGAAATTCAAAAGCAACAACACTGACAACATATTTTGCACACAGATAACAATGTCAGTTCTGAGGCAAACTAAACACACCTTCCACTGTTTCGCTTGGCGCAGATTGAGGCACTACATCGCCCACTGATGCAGTCGCGCAGTCCACTGAGGTGCACGTGTTGCTGGGTGCAGATACCATTCCCTTCTTAGCAACTAGGCCAGCGGAAATGTCAGATGCGACCCGTGGAGTGAACAGCTCCCGCATTTTGTTCAGCCCGGTGACGATTTTGTTTTCGTCCAGTTTTGAAGCTTTTTGGATGGGTTCCATGACGTTCAGTGTGTCTCCCTCGTCGGACATGCGCTCGAAACCAGGTCCAGAACGTTCAACTTCCTGTGCCTCGATGACGAAGCCGCGATCAGAAGATTGCTTGTCGTCTACCGCTTCATCGCATTCACCCGTGAGTAGAGAGACGCCTGAAGGGAAAAAGACACACGCTCTAAAAGCGGGACAACACCGAACCAACCCATCCAATTTCCAATACAACATTTTGTGTTGGGAATTGGAAATGAGTGGCACACTGACGCAGAGTTGAAAATGGTTTGAAACCACGCAAAGCTATCAGTGTGACTTCAGAGCCCAAAACATCTGAGCAGGCCAAAGCACAATGTTGTCGTTTGTTGGAACTTTGATATTGCTGTCCAATTACTCTGAGACCGACGACAAGACTCTTCAATTTTGATCGTTGTGGTTTTGGTTGACAGCTTGCAAGAGAAGAATTTCGTCTCATGAGGAAACGGAACTTGAAAATCATCCCTGCACCTTCTCGCTGCAGAGTGGAAGGTGGGACTACTGTCACGTGTGACACGTGTCAGAGACTGAACTGAACAAAGAAACTTTCCTCCATCAATCAGAAAATTCCCAGGAGCAAATAAAGGTGCATCAAGAAAAAGAAAACAGCTGTACCCAACCCACCACACCGGTCTGTTTCAGGGTCGAATGTAGGCAGACAGGCACGCATGGTACTCGTACTTTTGTTGCAGTCAAAGCGACCTTCAGGCAATTTGACGGACACAAAACGGGCGCACTGTACCTGCAGTGGCAGAACTCGCCTCTTGGTTTTGTGCAGTCAATGATGTTTGTTCGACATTCACTGTGGGTGATTCGTCCAGCGTGCACAGGATGTCAGAGATCTGTTCGTGTTCTTCTCGCACCGCGTCTTCACTTGTGTCCAAAATTTCTGTTGAGCAAGCACTAGTCGTTGCGTCGGTGGCTTCAGGATTTGCTACTTCCACATCATCGTGTTTCCAGGTCGTCGTTTGTGGCTTCTCAGTCGGATTGACGGGAAGGACTGACGAGCACTGAGAAGTGTCCTCGCTTCCAACCTTCATATCTTCAGTTTGTGAATTCGCAGCTGTGTGGACAACAGTGCAGGACTCGGCACTCTCAGTGGCAAAGACGTCGGACGACCCTTCTTTGTTGGTTGATTTCTCAAGGAGCAAGTCTCCTTCGGGTTCAGAAACGGAAAACTCTTCATTTCCACCGAAAGAACATGGAGGTTTTGCACTCACAGCAGTCTCAACTGAAGCACCATTGGCAAAACTAATTTTCATCTGAGATTCACTTTGCACCGAATGTACATTTTTCGTCCGAGACGCAGAATCTTCACTTGCTTCTTCCAAGCGACCCTCTTCGGGAGCTGGATTGTGACTTGGTTTCTTTGTTGACGCTGTGCTCTCTTCAGATGCAGATTGTAAATTTCCGGCACATCCCTCAACTAATGACGGGACTTTCACAGGACGGATATTTCTAGATTCTGATGTGCGACCCGACGAAGAGACGGTGGGTTCAAACGACTGTGTTCCGAACTGGTGTGGTCTCCGCGCAAACGATTGGCTCCTGTTTGGTCGAGCAACACCCCGCCTACTCCAAGGCGGAAACGTGTGCGGTGGTCTCGTGTGGCACCGGGCAACATGCGGGTCGGGTCGTGGATCTTGACGTGGAACCCAGCTTGCTCCAGAACGAAGACATCCAGAATAATCTCCATAGCGAGAACGAGGTATCCGCCCAGGATCAACCAGCCAACCAGCTGAGAATCTCACAGGGTGGGACAAAGCTCTTGGTTGGGATCCTGCCCAGTGTCGCGGTCCAGTGCCAAAATTTCTTCCAGCCCTCTGTCTGCACGGAAAACGTCCACGTTCAGAGCGGAAGCCGCTGTGATGCCATCGATATTGATTGTTTTGCTCCATACCCAGAACTGGAAGACTCCACAAAATCTACAACCAAGCGTTGACACCACAAGGGCCTTGTCAGCTTGAAGTTGATCAACGCAATGATAATACTTTCATTTCGCCGTAGATGTCTCACGTGAAAGGAAACTCTGCGGGGAACTACTTCGTGTCAATCCCGTCACCAGAAGACGACCTGTCCCGAAGTGCTTGTCAAACCGCTCGAAGTTCGTTGCTTTCTACGATAATCTTGAAACGGGACAGACATGCAGGAACGCCCAAACACCAATGAAGTGGTACCTTTCCACTGTTCTTTTCTTGTCCAGGTGACACCCTGAAGCTGTTGATCTGAAACAAACAAGAACAATAAAAAGGACAAAGGCCAGGAATTTTTCTCGCGTTCTGGTGTTGTACGAGGATCTTTCAAGTCAAAGTGTCTCTCAGCATGTTCAGCGATGTGCACCCATTTGGACACAGATGAGCACATTCTTTGTTTGTAACAAAAGAATTACGTAAGCTTGT
>JAAUXT010091511.1_pt1 | contig 19214 bp, 22 predicted proteins | sample 7278171 | NCBI WGS metagenome assembly JAAUXT01 (sample SAMN14350112, study PRJNA611818) | marine sediment metagenome | isolation source: surface marine sediment (1.8m) | place: French Polynesia: Moorea | collected 2018-08 | reverse complement strand
GTCCAACCCCCCCCCCCCGAACTTGAAGGGGTTTATGAACTGCGAACGTTTGTATTGACCACACGCTTTTTATGCGTAGCATTCTTGTTTCGATGCGCTGTCACGGCCGTTCGGATACCGTACGTGTCCACAAGAACAGGTGTTCTTGCTGCTTCTTTCAATCCATTAATTGTGCGCACCTGTTATTTGCAGAAAGCGCTTCGCAACTTCATCAGACAACGAGAGTTTTTCGTCAGATACTGCAATAAGTATGTGCTTGACAAGAGAAACAGTAGGTGAGTCAAACTTTGTTGACGAATCCAATTAAAGAACACTTGTTCAGCAAAAGGGCGTTGAGGGTTCTGAAACTGCATATTTTGGCCCAAAGACCGTGTGCGTGCGCGTGCGTGTGCGTGCAGGGACGGGCACGAACCCTGTGTCTTTCCGGGGAACGGGAGCGACATGCTTCTTTCCACCCCATGTGGACACAAAATTTGCCAGAACATTTTGTTCACATGAGTGGGACTGGGGAATCTGGTCTGGTGAATGGAAACTTGAGGTCAAGCTATCGATTGGGAGGGCTGTTTGAAACACAGATGCCCCCACCCCCGCCCCAGGCACCCCCACCTAATGAATATGCGTCTTTGCTGACCTCGGATCTTCGGCATGCGGATGCTTTTCTCGGTGCTGTCAAGTGTTGCGAATCCGACTGGGCTTGTGCTGATGCACACGGCGACGTGTTTACAGAGGGCAGTGTCAGTGCGGACGTTCGAAGGCATGGCACGAGCGCGCGGGGCTGACAGTGTCCGACGGTGGCGCCGACGGCGAGAAGTGGCTGCCAAACGATGACTTCACGGAAAAGAAACCGTGCGACGCGTTCGGCGTCATCGAGTTCCGCGGCTTCGGACACGAGACGTCGCGTCGCGTTCCCGTAAGCAGTGACTGAACGTCTGAACGTGTTTTCATCTCACCAACCACAGCGAGATCTCCCACTGTGACAAAGCCACTGGCTGCTCTTTGCTTGCTTCGCTCCTGCATTGTTTTCCCGCCTCAGGTCTTGGGTTGAAATGGCAGCCGGTAATTGTTGTCTCCTTTGCAGTACGTGCGCGTTGACTCGGAAACCCCACCGTCCGACCTGCGTGACCTGCTCAATGACCAATGGAAGATACCGCCGCCGCGTCTCATAATCTCCGTCACTGGCGGCGCCAAGAGCTTCTACATGAAGACGCGTCTCAAGAACACCATCAAGCGCGGCCTTATGAACGCTGCCACCAGCACAGGTCAGCACAGATCTCCTGCACTCTCAAAACGACAAAGATCAGTTCACCACCAGCAGAGACAAACTTTCAAAACGTTGTTTTGCAGGAGCGTGGATTGTGACGGGTGGCACGAGCACGGGAGTCATGGAGTTCGTGGGAGACGCCGTGAAGGATTTCCACCTGCAGTCCGGCAGCTCGGAGCAACAGGTCATCGCTTTGGGCATCGCTACCTGGGGCATTGTGGACAACAAGCGGAGTCTCATCTGTGAAGATGTGAGTTCAATGCTGATTCACATGCGAGGGTCGTGGTGAAAGAAATGGCCTAGAAGACGACAAAATGTTGGCATCATCGGTTCAGTAGGACCAAAATGTTCAATCCGTTCCAAAGAATCACCAGTGTGCCTGTGTGGTGGTGCATGCCATCTGGGAATTTCTGTGTGTATTTTTGTGTGCAGACAAACGGAAACTTTCCTGCCCACTACAACAGTGATGATCTGCATTCTGGAAAAGCAACATCTGCACCACTTGACCACAACCATACTCACTTCATTCTGGTGGACAACGGTACCGAGAACAAGTTCGGTGTGGAGATTGCGCTCAGAGCCACGCTGGAACAGTACATTTCTGAAGTCGTTCAAACGGGTGTCAGCGAAAACCAAAGTGAGTTGCGGGATTACACATCACACGTTGTTTTGGCACCCTGGCACTGTATCAATGTTTTCATGACTTTCTCTCATTCTTTGTTCCTTCAGTGATTTTCTCTTTGATTTTCTCGTCACTGTCACTGTGCTTCAGGTGTGCACGTGCCTATTGTGTTGCTGGTGCTGGAGGGAGGAGAGAACACGATGGCCACGGCTGCAGCTGCCATCAACTCGGGAACCCCGGTGGTTGTAATTCAGGGCTCCGGGCGCTGCGCCGACATCATCGCAGACGCCTACAGCATGACCAAGAGCATCGAGTGAGTGAAGAAGTCGGCTTTCGGGCCTCCACAGGCGCCTCACAATTTCTACGAGGCTTGTCCCCGAATATTCCTTCTTCTTGCGATTACGGTGTTCCACACTGACCAACAACTTCTTTAGTCACTTGCTCCTTTCCTTCTGGTCAAGCCCTTGGTTCTTGTAACCAAAAAGAACAAAAATATCTTGAGTTATGTGTTCTTTTCTTTGATTAAAAATTAGAAATATTTGCCTTGTAGCTATCAAAGCTGAAAAACTGAATTTTTTTTTGTCATCAAATTATACATCACTCATTGATGCAAAAGCCATACAAGTTTGGAAAACAATCATTATTTATAGAAGAAAGCTAATCAAGTGTAGAAACAGATAGTTTTTATCAAAGTAAATTTGGCAGAGTGAGAAACTTTTATTCAGATGATTACTAAAGTAGAACCAAAGCATGACCCTTTTTTAGCTATAAGTTATGCTAAAGGTTGCTTCTGCAATAAAGGAAAATCAGCATATTTTGAACCAAAATTATAGAAAAATAACAACTTAGCTGAAGGGTAAATTTGGAGAAACTTCACTTCTTTAAAATTAATATTTCTGGATACAAGAGAAACCTACTTTCTTGGCATATGAGAGTATGGTATCAAGCAATATTTTGGGATCAGCTTTGGTTGGAATAACACAGCAGATGGGTGTGCCATCACAAAAAGAAGGAATATTTGGGACAAGCCTCGTACAATGTCAGTGAAGTTCACATTTCTTCGATGCCTCTGCAGTCAATTGCCTCTGCAGTCAATGCTGCTTGTCGAGTGAAGCTGAAAAAAGAACAACATTCCTGTGTTTTGTCTTGCGTTTTCCCGAGGACGCGGCATATCTGTTTTCTCGGCAGCAACTCGGACGAGTCCAGCTACCCGAGTAGTTTCGACGAGGAGATGACGCAGCGCGCGACGGCCACGTTCGACTGGGTGTCGGTGGTGCCGGACGAGAGCGTGCGCAGGGAGAAAGCCGCCAAGTGCATCGAAGACGTTCGAACTATCCTCAACAAACGCAGACTGGTGAGTGAAGCGACGCGTCTTGGTGGCTTTTTGTGTTCGCATGATTCTATTTCTTCATGTGAAAAGCAAAAACATCACGTTCGTTTTTCAGCTGACAGTCTTCCAGTTGGACCAAAAGTCCGAAGGGGAAAACGAAATCGACCAGGCCATTCTGTTTGCACTTTTGAAAGGTGAGTGATTGTTTCCAACGTGAGCGTGTCACACGAACTACCCAAAGCTTCTGCAGGCGGTTGGGAACTGGGAGGCCCGTACCCTTGGATCTACCACAGCAATTTTTGCATTGGTTTCTGTCAGAGAATCAGAAATCATTGAAATTGTTTCCACAGCCAACAAATCTGACGTGCAGACTCAGTTGAATCTGGCGCTTGCCTGGAACAGAAGCGACATGGCGAGAAGGGAAATCTTCAACATCGAGAACAGAGCTGCCTGGCAGGTGAGCTGACTATTTAAAGCTTTGTGATTTCCACTTGAAGAAGGCACATTACGTTAAAATTTTGTGCGTCACGGCATTTGAATATCTTTCCAGAAACTTGACCTGGACACCGCCATGTTCGAGGCTCTGGTACAGGACAGGGTGGATTTTGTGCAACTGTTTATTGACAGTGGAGTCAACTTCAAAAAGTTTCTCTCTGTTCGAAGATGCAGGGATCTTTATGACAAAGTGAGTGGAAATATTTATTTATGGAATGCGTGGCTTTGGGTTTGCTTTGTGGGTGTATTTTGTATGTAGGCCTGTCCTGCACGGGCTGTCTGATCCAGTGGTACCAACTGGAGCGACTGACTTGCCAGGGAATAGATTCTAATCCACACAACCAGGGTGCGGGCTGGCGTGGTGGATGTGCATGTCCACGAAGGAAGGTGCTTGGTGGTTATCTGAGAATCTTTGGACGTCCGTCACCCTTCTTCCTTTGATGGACATCCCAAATATTTTGTGGATGATTGTAACTTGACGGATCTGGCCGTTAGGCGTGACATAGTGCGCAGCATTGTCGTTTCAAGTGTTGTTGTTTTTTTATATTTTCAGGTGATACACAGTCCATATCATGACGCAAGTACGGATCTCCTGAGCAACCTCGTGTACGAAGCTGAGGTATGCCGCTCCGGTTGCCCGGAAAAGCACATGCCTGAGTGTCACCACAGTTCGGGCAGGGGCTGCAAAGCCTTTTCAAATCTTTTTGTCCCTCTCTGTTAGCAAACCTTGAGTCTGCGTTGCAGAACAAATGGTACGTTCCCGAGTTGTGCACGAGTCGCTCTCCGACGGGGCCGAAGCCGAACCAGCTGCAGCTGATCGGGCGCGTCATCAACTACCTGATCGCCGACGAGCACGAGAATATGTACCAAGGTACGGACGCGACTCGTGTTCACTGTGATCAAAGTCGAAATTGCAGGAGTAAGTGAGGATTTGTCATAGAAATGCGGCCTTCAGTCTCCAAGCATGCAACCAAGTAATCTTATGAACTGCGCACTGTGCTGGTAGTTTCAGCTTTATTTATCAAAAGGCTCTTTCTGTTCCAGGAAAGAAATACAAAGTGAAGGGAGAAGAAGGTTCTTCAGGTCTCACTTCAATGACGAACATGTCTGCAGATCAAGCTGACGGTACTTCACGGTTCAGTTTGGATGAACTGAGTGAGTTTGTGCCGCATTTTTGTTTGGCCAAGAGCTTGGATACACCTCGATTTTGCAATGTCCGAGAGAAAACAGGGACAGCGCAGCCGAACCCAAACGTGCACTCGGAGCAAAGAATAAACTTTGTGGCTTTTTGAAAAACTGAATTTGACAAGATGAACAAATTTTGTTTTGAAATTGTTGCCTTCAGATGCTGTAAAAAGGTTGGTCAAATTCTGTCTTTTCCGTCTCTCCTGTGAGGTTTTTATTTGTGGCGAAAGAAGACTTCATGAACGCACTCTCTATTTGCAGATGTGAAACACAAATTCCAGCCCGACTTCCCGGATTCACCTGAAAGAGAACTCTTCATTTGGGCCGTCCTGTGCAATCGTAGAGAACTCGCGAAACTCTTCTGGAGGAACAGCAAAGATCACATCGGTACGAAGGTTCACTATTGTCCGACCAGGAATTCATTCTGTGTGCATTGTGTACAGTTTGGTGTTGCTTTGTTCGTGACAGGAGGGGCGTTGATGGCATCAGCGCTGTTGAAGGCTTTGTCTTGGGAGGCGGACAAACAGGAGGAAGTGGATCTCAGTCTCGACCTCAACGCGCATGCCAAGTGAGAAACTCGCCATGTCCAGAACGTTTCGGCGTTTGGCTGAGCACCTTGTCATTGCGGACTGTTTTTCGTTGTGCTGCAGAGAGTGGGAGGAGATTGCAGTTGGTGTACTCAATGAGTGTTACCAGAAGGACAAGGTGATGGCGCACAGCCTGCTCACCCGGCAGATCCACACATGGGGCGGCTCCACTCTGTTCAGCATTGCCGACGCCGCTGTCTGCATGGACTTCATGGGGCATTCTTGCTGCCAGACGAAATTGAACAGGATTTGGAAGGGGAAAATGGCGTTGTACACTTCATTCTGGAAGGTTTGTCAGAAATGAACACTCCTCTCGTCAGACTTTTTCGTCAACTCTCGTGTAATTTCTTGGCTATGTTTTTGTTTTGGATATTTCAGATTTTGCTCAACTTGCTCCTGTTCCTATTTTGTTTGCCTTTGATAAAATTTTCCCCTGGAGAAAAGGGAGAGTCAAGATGGATGGACGAAGTCACACAAGACGATGTGCACAAAACGGCGAGCAAAAAGGCGGTCGGAAAGGTCCTGACAGAACTTCTTCGAGACTCGTGTGCCAAACCCCTGAGGCTTCAGCACTGGGCGGTGGGACAGATTGGGACAGACGGAGCATCTCCACCTCCCGTCTGCAACTTTCCGTTTTGCAGGTGACTCCCACAAAAGGTGGAGGTCGAGGATCGCATGTGAACCAGGACGAAACCTTCGCAGTGAGTCGAGCGAAGAAGCCTCGCCAGGGCACGCGAAAGCTGCTGTCAGTGAAGGTGCTGCCTTTTGGCTCGACCAAAAACACCATCAGTCTGTGGACGGCAATCCACTACTTCCACACAGCTCCTGTTGTCAAATTCTGCTACCACACAGTGAGTATTTTACTGCTTTGGTTTTCCTGTGTTGAGTATGGAAAAGCAGAATGGTAGTTCACGTGGCACAAACGTTCTCTTTGCAGATCTCATACATGGTGTTTCTGGGATTCTTCAGCTTCTTCCTCATGACAGACCTCTATCCTGTTTCTGACGGCAACACTCCGAGCGTGTACGAGTACATAGTCTGGGGCTGGGCGGCCACCATGTTCTTGGAAGAAATACGACAAGTGAGTTTGAGTCAAACAGAAGCAAATGTTTCTTCTGCATGAGCATGGCAGCTTTTCAAAAAAATAATTGAAATGTATATCGTGTCAATCTGTCTTGTATCTTTTCATTGCAGTTGTTGACGACAAAACCAAAATCGATCTGGTTCAAATTCGTGAGCTACTTTTCAAGCAAGTGGAACATATTTGATTTGGTGCTGTTCGGATGCATGGGTCTGTCAGTCGTACTTCGCTACGCGCTCGACGACACGAACTTTGCGTGGGCCAGGAGGATGTATTCCATCACCATCGTTCTGTATTGTCTGCGCTTCATGTACGTCTTCTACGTGAACAAGAACATTGGACCAAAAGTCATCATGATCAGAAGAATGGTGAGAGCCAGAAGATGCTTGTTTGGCTTTGCCTTCGGCATGAACTGTGTTTCACAGTTGAACTGGTGTGTCTTTGCAGGTTACTGATTTGGCATTTTTCTTGGTGATTCTGATTGTCATAATATTTGCCTACGGTGTGGCAAGTCAAGCCCTACGCTTTCCCAACGACACAGCCGAGTGGGCTTTGCTCAAGGACGTCGTGTATCTTCCGTACTGGCAGATGTACGGCGAACTCATGCTGGAGGAGGTGGAAGGTACAGTACCGACTTTTTGGATGTGAAAGTCCTTGTGCGAGAAAGGGTCCAGATGTGTGAATTATGCTCCAATTTCCACTGCATTTTGCAAGTTTCGTGGACTTCTGTTTGCTGAGAAAAAACTGCGTTCAACTTCTTGTGGTCACGCAATTTCGCGGTCAGCGCGCGCGCGCGCGCGTGCGTGCGTGCGTGTGTGTGTGTGTGTGTGTGTGTGTGTGTGTGTGTGTACGTATGTATGTTCGTTCTCAGTCCCTGTACTCATGTAAACAGGAGACCAGACAGATTCCAAACATGTGCGCACGGTAGTCTTTCCCTCTGTTCGTGACAAACGTGTGTTGTTGTGTGGCTGTTCGCAACACGTCCCCAAGAAGACCAATGTCAAGTGCTCTTTTTGCAGGTGATGTGGCTTCTTGTTCAAGCAACAGAACCGTTTGGGAGAATACAGACATTGACCGGTGTCCCGAGGAGTCGTGGCTGGCGTTGATTCTCTTTGCCGCATACATGATATTCACAAACGTATTGCTGCTCAGTCTGCTGATTGCCATGTTCAGGTGTGAAATTTCTGCTGTGAAATTTAAGAGAAAGGTGGGATCCAAGATTGGGAGTGTGTCCTTTTTCTCATCTATTTCATCACAGCTACACGTTTGAGCGCGTGCAGGAGAATTCGGAACAGGTTTGGCGGTTTTTCCGTTACGACCTGATCTACGAGTACATGGACCGCCCGACCCTGGCCGCTCCCTTCATCATTGTGTCGCACGCTTTCCGCCTTCTCAAGTACTGCATGCGGACAAGCGCAGGGGTCCCGTTCGAGTCCGACTTCGGTGAGTCTTTGTCCATTTTGCCTGCGAAAGGAAGACGACTGGAAGTGCTGAAGACAGTCAGCGTCTTTTCATTTGGCACGTCCCATATGCTTTGATTTTTAGTGCAAATATTGGACACGACCGAAGACAGCAAACTGACAGCATTTGAAAAGGCAGGAATGGAGAATTATCTTCACAGACAATTCTTGCTCACCAAAGGACACATCGACGTCAAAGTTACCGCAACAGGAGAGAGGTTGGTTTTCTCCTGACTTTTGACGTGGTTGAAAAAAGGTGGTGATTTCCGAGAGCAACAAAACCTCGAAACAACACGCTTTTTGCTGGTGGCCGTAGGATTGAGAAGATCATCGAGGACTTGGATCGTGTGAAGGAACAATTCGCTCGCACAGAAGAAGTGGACTCCTCTGCTCCGTGAGTCATTCGTCATGGCCAGTGGAGAACATTGCGCTCGGATTGTGCCTTTGTCTTGCTGCTGCGAAATGATTCAGACAGTGGTTGTTTCACGCTTCGTTTTTCAGGATGAACGTTACTGGCCTGCAAAGTCGAATTGTTCAACTGGAAAGACAAGTGTCCGAACAAACAAAGTTGTTGAAGAGACAGTCCGATCAGCTGGACGGGGTTATGAAGTTGCTGGAGAGAAGATAGGCATCTCGCGGTCTGGGCTTCTTGTCATATCAACAAACCTGCATTTGTTCATGTGTAGTTCTCCAGTTTTCGTGGGCCCATCTCTGCCTTGAACGCACAACCGTGAAACCCATTTTCCTGTGGTGCGTACGCAGCAGTGGGCCCACGTGGGATGGCTTCGTTTGTGCATGTTCAGTTGTCAGGGTGGTGGAGCAAAGAAATTCGACGACAGAATATCATTGCTCTGTAGAATTACAGTTGCTGGCTTTCTTGGCATGTTTCCTTTTGTGGAGTGTCAGGGCGAACGATTGACTGCATTCCAGTGTGAATACGCCCTTCTCATATCCCAGATGTTCCTGGGTGGTTGGGAGTGGGTGGGTACAAAACTCTTGTTTTGTTGCGTCCCTGGTGAGTTCTGTTCGCTTCCATGACAAAATGACAACTTGACTGCATTTCTTTTCAACTGGCATCGTTCTGGCAGAAAGAGGAACAACCAGTTGGCGCAGGAACATTGAATTGGCAGAATTCTTGAAAGACCACAAGTTTCAAAATGAAGGAATAGTCGAGACTTCACGTTCGTTCACTGTCGGCATTCTGACGCGTGAAATTTAAGACAGTGACGAATTGGTATATTTTCGTTCAACAGTCCTGTCTGTTTTGGCAATGTTGGGTCTATTCAGTTGTTTCGGAAACATTTGCCTGTCCTGCAAGTTTGTAAAATACAGAGCCAACCAAACCCGCTTACTTTTCATTTCCGTAAAGAAGTGCGATTGAAAACATTTCGGGATTTATTTCAACAAAAAGCAAATCACATGAAAACTCCTGCGTAATAGCGCCCTTGAAACTTTGCTTTTCAGAATAAAGCAAGTTGTAAACGCATTTTGATGATATTTTGTTGGCACAACAGGGTTCGACGCAAAACAGCAGTTCTCGTACGATGTGTTCTGCACAAGTGCATTTTTACACTGCCGCATCTTTCGGACCGAGCTTGTGTTTTGCACGGACAGTTGTTCGAAGCCGAGTTGGGGAGGGGGTGAAGGGTGAAGTCTGCAAGACCTACTGACTTCCAAGGGGACCTCCGGGGTCGGTCCTGGTTCCCACGCGCCGCCCCCTCGGTGGATAGAATTTCGTGGTGGGCCTACCCAAGCTCGCAAAATATGAGTAGGGCCTGCTCTCTGGGTGGAAAACGTGCACAAGGGGGCTGAAAAGAGTTCCATCGGGAAACAGGCGAACGAGTGTTGTTTCAGTTGATCTGCAGTGAATTTGAGTCACGAACAAAGATCGATACTTTTGGATGCCACCAGGACAATGGTTCTGCCCTTGAAAACGGAGATGGGAACTTGATATCAAACAATGTATACGATTGTTTTTCTGCCCAAATCTGCAGACCATTCCTTTTTGGGGTCGCAATTCTATTTCAGTAACACCGCATGGTTTCATTGCTTACAAGTTTCTTTGGACAGCGGATTTGGTTTGCGGATTTTCAGAGCTGTGCATGACTCGGACAACTGACGCATGTAGCTGGCACGGCCTCCTCTCAACCACCGAGAAGTAATTTGCCGCTTGTTAAGTTATACACCGCAGGTGCAAAACATTTCTTTCGCACGATAGATCTACATTTTCAAACGTGCAATCGTTCTACTCCGGCGGAGCTTCCACTGACCAGATCCTGGATGAACGTGCCCTTGATCTGGCAGGGTTTTCTTCTCAAAATCGATCTTCTTCCGGTCTGTTTACCTGCGTGGGTTGGGGTGGTGCAGAACTGGAATCACAAGTGGATCGTAAATGGACTATCGATTCAGTGGAGGCGCTGACTCAGCGTTTGAGGTGGTGTCATCTGGGTGTGACATCCAGTGTGAACAATGGATTCTCTTCTTGCACCTGTCAGTTGAACAAGACGTGTTGCGGATTCTAAATTTGATCTCTTGAGTGTTTCTGACATGTTTGTTGACTGATGTGAACGACGAAATTGCGACATTCAGTGTCGACTGACAAGATCGTCGTTTGTTTCTCGACTGCGATGTGAACGGATCAAGTGGCTTATATCCAGGATACAACATGGCCTCCAGGTAAACAAAACCATAACAACCACTCGTGCATGAAAAATGCATAAACGTGGAAGGATCATGGGCGAAGTGAAAGTGCAACCACTGGATATCCTGTGTTTCCCACGAAGAAACTTGTGCCACAATATATTTTTTTTTCGTTGTCTGTTTTGTTCCTTGTTTGGTGGTGTTTTGAACAAAATTTTGGAAAACACGAAAGAAAAAATGAATGACACAGAACAGAAAACGTTTCTTCGGACAGCTGTTGCGCTGACCCGTTGTAAACAAAAACTGTGGAACGAACGGACGATTTCACCGTTTCTCATGCAATTTCAGTTTTTCAGTCTTTTTTGTATTCTCACTGCGATGAGACCAAATGCCTCGGGATGACAAAGCAGACAGTTTGTGTGGTGCAGTTCAGTGAGTTTCATGTGACAGATAGGGGGTTTCTACATGGACTATAACGCCCAAAGGGGAAGTTACGCAGTGATTGGCATGAGTCGAGGCGGCTACTCGCGGCGTGAGCACGTCAGGTTCGACTCTGAGGAGGAGGAAGAGCGGCGGCGCAGGTCACCCGTGCAACGGGACATCCCCATGGACTCGATGGACGCTCCGAAGCCTGCGCCGCGACGCCGACATAGCGAGGACGTCGCCACCGGCGCCACGACCAGAGGACGGCGCCACAAGAAACCTGCCAGAGACAAATCCGTCGAAAGCCACAGCAACGAACTCAATGCCACGTACACGGTGCCAGCAGGCGCGGACGCTCCAGTCTACGTGGCTGAGGAGGAGCGCCGCTTCTCCGGCGCCAGCACGCAGACCTTCGTCATGACGGAGGACAGACGACGCCTGCTGGACAACGGCGGCACCACGACACCGGCGCAGGTGCACTTCGACCCGTCCTCGCCGCACAATGCGGAGAGCGCGAGGCGCAAAAAGGGAGGAAAAGTTGTGGACGTGCGCGAGAAGGACGTCGCCAAACAGCGCAAAGACCTACTGAATGAGGTGAGTGCTGAATGAATGAATTGGATGCAGCTGTTGCGTTGTTTTCGGAAAACCTTTGAAATGCCAAAAAAGAAGAAGAAATTGAGGGCAGTGGTGCCTTGGTTCTGGGACATGTGACAACGAACAAGAACTTTTGACACTTGGTCCATCCCAAGAGATCTGTTTTGTTGTAACCACTCTGCAGCCCTTGTGCTGCCGTGTTGGCCCACGCGACGACGCACGCCTTGCCCCCGAGTTTGATGTTCAAAGGAAAGGGTCAGACAGATCTACAGACAAAGTTGGGGTGCGTCTGCACTTGCGTGAATATGGTAAATGAATGGCGGCTTTCGCAGTTTGATCGCCACAGAAGGCTTGGACAAAGCACGGTGTGTCATATATTTTCTGAAGAATTCATATGCGCATTTCTCTCGTGAACAACGAAAAAAGGATCTGAATCGGTTCGTTTGGCAAAGAAGTTGCCTGGTTGTTTGTTGATAGCGTTTTGACACAGTGTTTGAACTTCTGTGGCAGTGGCAGCTTTTCCCAGGGACCACACTAGTTTCTAGAGACCACCTGGAGAGTGCAGGTCAAGTGATATCAGCACGTATTTTCAATTCCTGTTGAGTTTCCGTTGCCGGGAACTGTGTCCGACAAGTGTTCCTCTGCGGACCCAGAAATGAGTCCAGCCGAGTTTGGTCACATTGACTGAGCACACAATCTGACGGTGAAAAACGTCCTGATTCGCGGTTTCTTGTCGAGCCGGCGGGCAGCGGACAGAACTCCGTTGTTTTGTCTGAGGATTCTTTGGTTTTCGGTGGATGTTAGATCTATACGTTGGGTTTCTTTTGGTGCTGTTGTCATGTTGAACGGTGGATACGGTGGGAGTTTGGAATCGATTTCGTCAATTATCTACCCCCAGGTTTGTTGTGCAGTTCGTGTGTGAAGCTATGAGTATTCCTAATAATTTCTACAGCAAGAGACATTTTTTGAATTCTGATTTGTCTGGTTACGCTGAGCATTTTTAGGATGAATCTTGCACAACTTGGGAGTCTTGGGATAGTTGGGTGTCGACCGATGAGCACATTTTTGCTGGAGCGTTGGATGAGGTACACGCGCCGCTCAGTACACACTTCAGTGACTTCTTGACTCAACAAACAAAGTAAAGTGATGCACGTGAAAAAGTCTATGTGCGGATCGAGTGTGGAACGTGACCAAGGATCATGGATTTGTGGTCGTGACGGAATAAGAGATCGACAGCGTTTTTGTCGCTTGACAATGATCCAAATCAACGGTGGTTTTTGTTTTCCTTTTGCAGCACGCAATAGCGGCTTACGTGACGAATAACATACTGCATCGAGAATGCAAGAGATACATCAAGGACACCAGGAGAGAGGAGTAAGTGCTGTGCTGGTTGTTGCCATTGATGGAACACCTGGAGCTTCCACATACTGAATGCGGTTTGCAGCAGATCCCTGCGCGCCAACGTACGATCGATGAAGCTATTCAAATCAAAAACAGTTCCTGCATTTCCTCAGACGTCCTGTCAAGTTGTTCGTCTCATAGTCCATTTTTGTCTGAAGTGTGTTGGTCCCTCGCAGTTAGAGACACTGTGACACATGCTGCCATATGATGCTGCGTTTTATGGATATCGGTAATTTGGCCCCACCAGGTGGAAACATTTCGGCAGCTTCTCAGCCATCCGTGGCACCTTCAAACCTCGTGAAAATCTATAGTGTTTCTTCCATGGTTTGGCAACAGGTGAGGTGTCACCTTTTTTCTGAAGTGGTAAACAAGAGTCTTGCAAGTCAAGCTGTTTGAGATGCCTGAAACACATCTGACTGACAAGTTAAAATTTTGGTAAGCTCCACCCCAGTTTTCAAACAAAAGATATTGACCACCAAGAGACCCTTCCCCTTTGAAAAGCGTTGCTTCGGGTTGCTGCGTGGTGCATTCAGTGTGTACGACATCTTGATTTGTGCTGTTGGAGCGATTGCATACCGGTTGTCCGTTTGCGTTTCAAGCAGGGTTGATACGTTTCTTTCACCAGGCAAAAGTAGTTTAGATTCTTTGAACGTTTCGCACATTGGTGAAACAGTGTTGCCACTCAGTCAGGAAAAACAGCAAATTTGAGGAGACACTTTTAACTCATGAAAAAGGTTCAGCACAAAAGTGGGAACTTTGTTCCCAAACCAAACCATACAATGTGTTTCTTTTCGCTTTTGTGCGCAGCGAGCGCTGTCAGTGCGGGAGGGACAAGACGTGGCACGAAGACGCCAACATCGACGTGAGCACGCCAGACCGCCGCGTCGAGTGGGAGGCGACGGACGAGTGCACCCGCACGTACTCCGCCGACACCTTCGGCACCATCCTCTTTCAGGGCTTCGGACACGAGAGCACCAGGACCTGCCCGGTGAGTGAAGCACAATCTCATTGAAGTGGAAGCAACCCACGAATGTTGTCAAACATCTCCTCAATGCTGACTGCTTGTTCTGAACGTCCACCACTTCAAACTACGTACACTTCAAAAATGTTGCATCTGCGGTGTCACTTAGCTGTCAACATTTGAATATTTTTCTTGCCCTTCCCCACTGAAGAATTGTCGAGACTCAAAGGTCGGTGGGGTGACGGATTGGCACTGTGTTTTCTGGTGGATTTCGGGGACCAGTGCAAGCCAGTCTGTAGAAGAGAGCAGGGGTGTGTGGTTCTTGTGCATTGTGTGCGAAAGGAAATTCAGTGTTCAGTGACGGATGTGATGTACGGATTCTGTCGCCGGAAGGCTCAGCCTGAAACCTTTTTGGCCGAAAAGCAAACGAATCTTGTCAAATGTAGAGCGATCGTTCACCGCGCATCCGAAGGAGCCGATGTGCTTCTGTTTTTTGTCTATCGCTGACGCAGGGCAAGACAACAGGGGTGGTTTTGAAACAGTCTGTGTGTGCTCCTTCCTCAGTACGTGCGGTGCGATGCGGAGTCTTCGGCCGAGGCGTTGCGCGTTCTGCTCAACGATCACTGGCACATGCCGCCGCCGAGGCTTATTGTGTCGGTGACTGGAGGTGCCAAGAGGTTCTACCTCAAGTCGCGGCTCAAAGCCAGCTTCAAGCGGGGTCTGATCAACGTAGCAACCAGCACAGGTGAGTGCACTCTTGTTTGCTGTTCCGAAAACAGAGCATTTGGGAAAGTGTTGATGGAAATGTACGGATTTATTTGCGGGACGTCCAATCCCCCCACCCCCCTACAAGATTCCCACAAAAACTTTGCTCTCATTTGGAGATGTCATAGATAGGCATCAAATTGATGTTGAAAACATCTGACAATGGGTTCGAAAATGGGCAAGAACAGCCGAGACATGAAAGATGTCAATTGTGTCGATGCCTGTTGGGTAATGTCTGTTGAAGGGGGAGCAGTGTATCGTCGGTTCAAATGACTAATACCTGGCATTGTCTGCCCCTCCCCGATCACTTCAGGAGCATGGATAATCACAGGAGGCACCAGCACAGGAGTCATGGAATTCGTCGGTGACGCCATCAAGGATTTCCACCTGCAGTCTGGCAGCTCGGAGCAACAGGTGGTGGCGCTCGGCATCGCCACCTGGGGCATCGTGGACAACAGGGACAGTCTCATTCCAGAAGACGTGCGTGAACAAAGAATGTTCGCTTTGAAGAAAACAGCCACAGCCCTTTCGTTTTACCTTTGTGTGTCAATTTTTTTCAGTTGACGGGAAATTTTCCGGCTTTCTACAACTCGGACGACTTGAGTTTGGTGCGCGGTAGTGCACCACTCGATCACAATCACACCCACTTCATTTTGGTCGACAACGGCACTGAAAATCAGTTTGGTGCGGAAATAAAACTCCGAGCCCGTCTCGAGGAGCACATCTCGGAAATGATGGAGACTGGAGTGGCCAAAAACCAAAGTAAAGTATCGATTGAATTGCACAAATTCTCGTACTGAGCGGACTGTGTTTTTCAGCCGCAAGCGCTGACATTGGTTTTCCCGCGTATCCTTGTCTGTGGCTGCCGTCTATGGAGAGTTGCTGGGTTTTTTTTTTTGAGTGAGGGGAGGGGGTGTTCAACCAACCCACGTTGATAAACCTGTGGAAAAAGAGACCAGGCTCAAACCAACTTGGGTTGGTTTTTGGGGGCCGGTGTGGAAGCAAACTGGTTGGTTTTAGGCCTGGTATCTTTTGTCAGGGGTAACTATCCAAGGGTGCTTTCCCCTCCCCCTACACACACACACACACACACGCACGCACGCGCACACACACACACACACACACACACACACACACACACACACAGAAAGCAACAAGGGGTTGCCAAGCAACCTGGGCGTCCTTTCAAACCAAACTAACATGGGTTGCTGTGCCCCAAGACCCCAAGTTGCTTTGCAGAATTGTGCAAGGAATCACGTTCTGGAAGTAGGGCACGTTGGTCCAGTCCCAAAAATCTAAACTGCTCAGATACGACTCGTGTGATTGATAGCTTCAGTCCTTCGATGTCGTCCACGGACAGTTCTAACTTCTTCAAGCTGCACAGTATTTTCTCACTGCGCTGGTGCTTTTCAGGTGTGCACGTACCGGTGGTGCTGCTGATGCTGGAGGGTGGAGAGAACACTTTAGCTACGGCGGCCGAGGCGATCGGCAGCAGCACGCCGCTTGTCGTCATCCAGGGCTCCGGGCGTTGCGCCGATCTCATCGCTTACGCCTACAAGGTCTCGCGCCACAAGGAGTAAGGACTGTTTGCATTTTTTGTCCGCAAAGAAAAACTTTGATGCATGTTGAAGAAACAGTATTTGACGACAGTGCGTTTTCTCAACTCGTTCCGGTGCAGCAAGGAGGATGAATCTTACTTCCCACCCAATTTTGATGACGACATCATCAAGAAGGCGACGATTGTCTTTGACTGGAACAACAAGAAAATCGTCAAGGATGAGAAAATGAAAGCCAAGAAAGCCAAAAAATGCATCACAAACATGAAAAAACTTTTGGAAAATGAGAATCGAAGACTTGTAAGTGCTGGCATTTCATCGTTTTATTCCAGTCTGTATTTCTGCACTATTTTTCAAACTACTTTGAATCAAGAGAACTTTTTTGTGGTGCAGATCACAGTTTTCAACCTGGATGACGTGGACACCACGAACGAGATTGACCAGGCGATCTTGTACGCACTCCTCAAAGGTGCACGGTGACTCTGTGTTTCGGTTGTTTGCTCAAGTGTTGTTTGCTCAAGTGGAGTTTCGTCGTTTCCCGTATTTTGTTGCACGATACTGCATTTTGTGCACGAAAAAGAATGCAGCTTCTCATTTTCAGCGAACAAGTCTGACGTGCAGACTCAATTGAACCTGGCCCTGGCGTGGAACAGGTGCGACATGGCTCGACAAGAAATCTTCACAAGCGAAAACAGGGCTTCGTGGCAGGTACTGTTCGAGTCGTTGAAAACGTGCACCTTGTTTGTTGGGATGTGTGTGTGTGTGTGTGTGTGTGTGTGTGTGTGTGTGTGTGTGTGTGTGTGTGTATGTTTGTGTGTTGTGTCAACAGTTGACGCGGCGTGGCACTTGTCTGAAAATGAAACAAGTGTCACGCGTGATTAGTGACGGCAATGCAATTTGTGTGTCTTCAGAAGCTGGATCTGTACGAGGCGATGTTCACGGCGCTGGTTCAGGACCGGGTCGATTTTGTGCAGCTGTTCATCGACAGCGGCGTCGACCTGAAACGGCTTTTGACAGTGAGAAGACTGCGCGACCTGTACGACGATGTGAGTGTCGCCCGCCACGATTCTCTCACGAGTCTAGAAGGAGTACCTGTGGAATCCTCAGACATCACATTGTGCGCTCTTTGAGCGCATTCTGCAGTTGGAGAGTCACCTGTGGGACGGACAAAAGAACATTGCCTTGTTTTCAACGGATATCTTGTGTGTGCATACGCATGCTCAGCGTTCTGATCGCACAAAAAGCGACATGCAAAGCAGCGTCAAGTGCTGGTGTGTAACATGAGGGGTCCGTTGCACTTGTCTCGTATCAGGTGTGGCGTCCGGCGCGTGGTGCACGCACCCACTCAGTTGGACTTCTGCCGTAGACCAGTGTTGTTCACCGTTTGACGCGTTTGTTTCAGGTTGTGAACGACAGATACGCGGGTCAAAGTGCGGACTTGTTGAGACACCTTCTGCAACAGGTCACGGTGAGTGACTCCGTCTGGCCTGCCCAGTTTGTTGCTTTGTTGCACAAAGCCCCGCACACTGTGGTTTTCTCAGTTTGGAGAAAGTGACCCACCTGTGATTGGCTGGACAATTGAAATGTCAATTGGAGCAGTGAGTCATTGTGTCGGTGGGTGCGGGGAACTGAGGTTGGGGAAGAAAGAGGGTGAGGAAGCTTCAAGGGAAAGGTGACATTGCGCGGTTTGTCCTTCCTCCCCCTCCCTTGAAGCGTTGCATCAAGATCAACTGAGCAGTATGTGTCAGCACAAACTTAGCGGAACTCACAGAACTCGTCTGTGAATAGCAGTTTGTGTTCTGAAGGAAGGGGACTCTGTACGTGCAGTTTCCCTGATCGGTGCTTTTGGGTTTCCGTTAATTGAGGGACAAATTCCAAACTGTCGGCTGATTTATACACAGGTGCGTCCGAAGTAGCGAGCCTGTGTTATGCACTGACAATAGTTTGAGGCATCACATCCTCAGGGGTTGGACCTGCCTCAAAAAGAGGGTCTCACCCCGCAATGCCAGAACTTGTGTGTACCTGAATCCACATGGAAGACTCCAGTTTTAAACCAGCTGTGCTTGGAAGGTTTGGTCACAGCGTCAGGTTCAGCGTACAAATATGTTGCACATATATGTACCTCTGGATCAAACATGTCAGATGCCATAAAAGGATTGACTTCAGGGTACCTGTCATTGTAGAAGGTATAGGTATCTGTCTCTTCCGTGTTGTCCTGTTTTGGGGAATCCTTGTTGAGATAAAGGTTATCTTGCCAAGGAATATTGCAATTGTCAGTGTTGTACAAAGAAGTATCTTCTCCTTCTTGTACTTGCACTGCTGGTTGTGGTTGTTCACAGCTCTGATGCTCCATCAGAGCTTTGGGACTGTGCACATCTTTGACAAACATCACCTCATCTGTCAAGATGGAACATATTGGTATCTGCCAATCTGTATTGTCAAGAGCTGAATCAATATAACAATTGGCCAAGTGCTGGAAGTTCATCCCCACTTGGGGATCTCCAAAAGATTCATCCTTTGAATTGAAAGCTTTTGGGTGAACTTCTAATTTGGGATACTGCTTGGGAACTGAAGCATGTTTGGGTTCTGGCCTTGGACCTTCACATTCCTTTCGGGGGTCCCCCTGGAAGTGGTTAGAATCTAAAGTCAAGCTGCAATCTCCTCCCGCATCATTGCACTTCACTTGCAGATCTGTGCTAGGGGTGGGAGCATTTCTCTCTTGCTGGGATATTTGGTGACTAGCAACTTCGCAATGAGTCCCTAGGCCTTGTATAGGGTGATCAGTCCCATGGGTCTCTGCTATATCCCATCCAACAGAATTCAACTTACTTACCCATTTGCCTAAGGGTATAC
>JAAUXT010021492.1_pt1 | contig 19217 bp, 25 predicted proteins | sample 7278171 | NCBI WGS metagenome assembly JAAUXT01 (sample SAMN14350112, study PRJNA611818) | marine sediment metagenome | isolation source: surface marine sediment (1.8m) | place: French Polynesia: Moorea | collected 2018-08 | reverse complement strand
TTGCTTGTTGCCTTTGTTCTGTTCATTAGCATGTGCATTATCATGTTTTTCAAGATGACATTAAAAGTCGTGCAAATCCAAAAAGAAATTGTCTCCATACGGTCAAAAAAACTATCATTTAATTGACGATCCTCGTATCCCCTGTGTCGTGCAGATGTTCTTGTATCGTGTATCATATCATGTCCTTGTGAAAAAAAACTGCTTGTGTAGCAGCTGAAGGAGATTTGAATCGTGAGTGCAGAAAGTCAGCGAATACTGATCCACGAGGGCAAATCCACAGAGATGGATCCGGACAGATTGGTCCACAGGTGTGGACGGGTAAGCAGAGAAATACACAGAGAACAGTCACAGAGGACGCACCAGCAGACCTGTGCAAGATTCACTGGGGTGGTTCCACAGCCTGGGTAGGTCCACGCAAGGTTATCTCACGCGGATCCACTGGGTGCAAGGGGACCTGCCAATCTCCTTTCTTCCGAACGTATTTTTGCTTGTCCCCTGACTTTGCCCGTGAACCGCAGGAGGGCGAAAAGAGCGGGCCTCGATACGACGGGAACGATGCGTCAGCATTTTTTATGCAGACTCTGCACTCACTGCTGCACTCAGTGAGAACTGAACGCCCCGCTCTGCACGACGTGCAAAGTTGTTTTTCCCCAGTTCGTGCTTCAGATCATGTCTCCACCGAACAAGCGAAGATCTGTGGGTTACATAGTGCGATTAGGGGCGGCTCTGGTGAAGGACTGCAGGGGCGGATCCGGGGTCTGGTTCAGGGGGCGACCCGTCAGCCACGAGAGGACTTTATTGCGCCTGTGAAAAAAAAGCAGGGGGAAATTTGTTTCTGGTTTTCAGCGGGTTCCTCATTTGTTTGCCCGCACACGAACAAACGGGCTTGAGGCCGAGACTATTTACGCACTCTCTGTCCTTTCGTAGAAACGCTGATATTCCTCATGCATAGCCGGAGCCTCACGTAGCTACGTGACGCGTTAGCGTATCACGTCCCCTGAAGTTTCACGTCGCAAAGAGAGAAGTGCTGATGGCAGAACGTCGGTCAAACTGGTGTACGTACGACGGCGTCAAACGCTGCTACAAGAGAAAACGCCTCAGCGTCTCCCGAAGAGTTACGTCTGCTTGTTCCAAAAATAGAATTGCCAAGCTCGGGTGTGCGTCAGGAAGAAAAGACAAACTCGAGCATCCTCCATCTTTGTTTTTCGGTTTCTTTATTTGACCCACCATGATCCTGGCTGGTTTGCAACCCGTTCGGCAAACACACCAAGACTCTCCACAGCAACGGCTGGGGGGGGGGACGCTGACGTTACAACATGCTCGCTGTGTGTCGTTCCTCTCTGTCGGAGAGCATCCAGGGTGGGGACAAATTTATCTCTTTGCCCCTCCCCCCCCCCCAATGTCGCCCCGCCCGCCACAAGCAAAGTGTTTTCTCGGAAGGAAACGTTTTACTGTTGGAATCGCCCCCCGTGTGCACAAGGCAGGGCAGACCGAACCAGATCCTGGATCTGCCTCTGCACACCCGCTGGGGTCCTCCCCCAAATCCTACCCTGGATCCTTTGGGGTCTCCCTGGATCCACCCCTGGGCTCTCACTGCTGACATTTGCAGAAACAAGACACTGAGCAACTGGTGAATGTAACATCTGATGTCACGTCAACGCACGAGCAGATCCAGAATCCAGTCAGAGAGGGGGCCCTGCGTCAACAATTTGCAGGTTGGCGGGGGAAGGCAAAGGTTTGGATACCCTGGCCTCAACCCGGGACTTCCTCCTCACCTTGCCTCCTGACCTGACACCCCATCCCCCCGGGGGGAGTCCTGGTTCCGCCCCTGTCTCCACATCCCAAACTCAGTCGTCACAAACAAGTCGAATCCGACACAAGCACCACAACAAACACACATCTCTGACTGCGCAAACTGAACCTGAGGGAAAGCAAACAAAGGATGAGCGAACAAGTGTCTCCGAGAGACAGCAAACAACGCGTGAACAAACACGTGTGCACGAGTTTGCACAACAGGTCAGCAAAACCACGAGTGTGCGTGTCTTTGAAGTACGCGCTGCTGTGACGCAACACGACAGCGACGCAACGTTGTCACGTGACGTGACGTTCAACGCTCCTGAAGTCCGCACCGCAGGACGGCTCCACACAACCAGAGAATCCCGAACTTTCAGTTTGTCAAAACAGAACGGGCCCACTAGAACCGAGGGTTGAAGTCGAACAGGCCCTCGACGATGTGTTTGATCATGTGCCGCTTCTCCTTGACAACGGTATCCAAGTCGCGCCGGATGTTCACAGCCCAGTCACGTGGAAAGCCCGCGCCAATCAGTTCGTCTGAAACAGAACCGGATGCGAGATTCAACACCGGAAATGACAGGCTCCCAGAAGCCCACACACTCACACACACGCACAAACAGAGCTGCACACATCCACACAAACGTACTCACACAAACACACACGAGCAAACAGGAAAATAGATACTCAAACACGCAAGCACACAAACACAAAAAAAAGCACACTCACAAGAATGCACACATTCTTTCAAACCTGCACATGCAAACACGCGAACACACACACGCTTGAGCATGAAGAACTCTCTCCACACTACGCACACATGTACACACACAATCACGGACGCACACACACGCACCCTGGTGGTGCTCGAGCATGTAGAAGCCCGTCCACACAGCACCGCTGAACAACTCGCTCGGACGCGGAAACTCGTCACTCAGGTGCAGCAGACGCGCCAGGAAGAGGTACGCGTGGCGGTACACGTTCTGTAACCATAGCAACTGCAACGTTCGTGCTTTGGCAACACGTTGTTCAACTGAAAGAACAGTCACCCGGCAGTCACTATGTTACATGTTCTGTCACCATGACAACGCAGAGCGACAAACCTTGGAAACTCTCAGACGGATACAGCGCTGACTGGATTACCCAGAGACATTCTAGCAACGCAGCGACACATGGCGGGTTGCGCTCTGTTTCCTGGCAACGCAGTGAGGCAGTCAGTGGGTGCCTCTTTGGCACACCCACACAGAGACAGACAGACACACACACTAAGAGGCGTCTTACCTGGAGCCAGTTGAACATAGTGACGCAGCGCGCGGTCGGCGCGATGTTGAGACTCTGGTATCTGGGCAATGGGACGTCGCCGTGGAAGAGGGTTGCTATGGCGACCATGGCGTCGGCGCGTGTCGCGTGCAGGTTCGCGTCCCAGTTGAGCAGCAGGAAGTAGCGCAGCACGTGACACGTGAACCCGTTCTTCCGGCCGTAGCGGTCGAAGAAGCGTGTCTCGTGGTCTGAAGAGGAGTGTGAGTGCGTGCTGTGTGAGTGCGTGTATCATGTGTTCACTCATACGGCTTCAGGTGCAAGGAGCAAACGTGTGTGTGTGTGTGTGTGTGTGTGTGTTTCATGTGTGTCTTACGTGGTGTTTGTACGTATGTGCATGCACTTGTTTTGTGTGTGTGTGTGTGTGTGTGTGTGTGTGTGTGTGTGTGTGTTGTGTGTGTGTGCATGTGTGTGTGTGCACTCACGCGGTTCGAGGTGCCCCATGACCCGAGCGAACGTCCTCAGGTTCGGAAACACCTTGCCGGGTTCGATGAAGTTTGCCGGCGGGATTCCCTTCTCGTACGTCTTGTAAACCTGCAATGTGCGTGTGTGGGAGATGTATGCGTGCAGCACACGGACGTGACCAGCAGCGTGATGTTTTTCTCTCAGCAAGCGCGCTGACAGAAGAGGCATGCTTGTGGCGCAGAGCAGCAACACGACGTTTCTGTTTGCGTGTGCCTGTGTGGGAGAGGTACGCAACCCGTCCGCTGATTCCACTGCGGAGCAAAGGTGTGTGTGTGTGTGTGTGTGTGTGTGTGTGTGTGTGTGCGTGCGTGTGTGTGTGCTGGTAGCGTCGTGCGGCACCTTCATGGTGGTGAGCTCGTCGCGGGGCGCCCTCCCGTGCTCCATCACGTGGTCGTCGCGCCGCTGCAGCGTCATCTGGTAGAGAAAGCGCCGCAGCTCCTGCAGCGCCACCTCGCAGCACGGGAACCCGGGACTGCGCAAACAAACAAGAACACCGCGTGCTGAAGACGCGTGGCTCCAACAGCAGAGTGCCCGGTCAGCGTCTCTCATTTTTCCACCAGGGGGCAGGCGTCGCATTTTTCTGGGTGTCATTCTATTTTCAATATTTTTTGGCGTCTCAATGTTCAAAACTTTTGGGCCCTACTGATGTCCCCGCAAATAGCAATCGCTTCTCACAGGTGGGCGTCTGGTGAGGTGTGCGTGCGTGCGTGCGTGTGTAAGGTGTGCGTGCAGACCTGCAGTCCTCGAGCATCATGCGATGCCAGTAGAAGTTGTTGTGCATCGATAGCACGTTCGCCGCCAGAGTCCCGGTCTGTACGCCTGCAAGAGATACGACATTTTGTAACTCTGCTTCTCTGCTTCTGTGGAAAGATGCTGCGACCCTGTCAGTGTAACGACAGTGTGACCCTGTCAGTGTAACGTCAGTGTAACAACAGTGTGACCCTGTCAGTGTAACAACAGTGTGACCCTGTCAGTGTAACGACAGTGTGACCCTGTCAGTGTAACGACAGTGTGACCCTGTCAGTGTAACGACACTGTGACCCTGTCAGTGTAACGACAACAAGGAACTCTTTTCATGACAACGTTCCACACACTGATACGCAGACCTCCGCACTGCATGCAACCACCGGCACACCTCCACAAGCACACGCACGCACACACACACCCCTCCACACAGGCACCTCTTCGGATGCGAACACGCACACACATCACGCACACACATCTCACTGCCCACTCCGACCTGCAGACGCGCACACTCTCCATGCACGCACACACCGCCCGCACGCACACACACTCACCTGCTCGGATGATGTCAGTCAGCACATTGCCCGTTTCCTCCTCCTCTTCACACATCGTCAGGTTGTAAAACTCGCGAGACTTGTAAACCGCCTCCGAGAACTCAGGGTCTCGCTGCTGCAACACGTGACAGCAAAACTGAGTCCCACTTCCGGTGAGCGAAAAAACATGACTTGCGAGCTCTTGAAACTGAGCGATAAAAGAACAACTCTCACCATCTCCGCGGCGACAGCATCGTGGTTCTCGACTCTGCGCATGCGTCGCACCCACGTGACGAGGTCTCGGAGCTGCGCGCGACCCTGCACGCCGACGCGTCCGCGCAGCGCGCCGCGCAGCCAGGGGGCGCTGAAGTCGTTCCCGCTGAGGATGCTGAGTTCGATGAGGTCTTCGCGGCTCCGCAGCTGTGGGACGGAGAAGGTGCAGTCTCACACACACGCACACACACTCTCTCACACACGCACACACCTGCTCTCAACTATGGGTGGCAGAAGGGGAAATGTTTGGGTTGACCCACAGAACGTAAACTGCAAAAAGAAACACTCATCTCCTCATCACGCGAGACGCGAGTCTTCGGGACATCCGAGGCCGGGATCACGCCGCAAGCGTCACGTGCTGAGTCCTGCGTGTCTCAGGGTGCTGTGCCGCATGGAATGCCTCGTGCTATTGTGGACTGCATCACTGGGTGCAGCGTCGCACTGGACACATCACGCGATGCGTGATGCGCTGCGTCGTACCCGCGTCAGATCACTCACCCCTAAAGACTGCACCACTTTCTCGGACGATATCACTGCGCAGCGCAGGCGCAGTGGCTTCTCCGGCAGTTGTGGCGCCCCCAGGCGGAGGTCGTCCTCGAGGTCAAAAAGGTCGTTCGGGATGAATCTGCAGTTGTGGAAGACGCAGAAGTCGGAGTCGTTGGAGAGGACGGCGAAGGCGCGAGGGCGTTGCTGCAGAGTCCTCGCTGCGGCGAGGTCCGCCTCTCCAGCGCACGTGTGCATCTCCACCCTGCAGAGGGAAAGCGGTGTGTGTGTGTGTGTGTGTGTGTGTGTGTGTGTGTGTGTGTGTGTCTTTTGTCCGTGCACAGGCGTTTCTCCACATTGGGGAGTTTCAGCACGACGTTCCGCAGCCCCAAAACGTACACGTAGATGTAGCTTTCTCCCCTTGTTCTGTAAGAGTCCAATTCAGGTCTCAAAACTTGTAAAACCATCCTCCATTCATATGTGATTTTTTACTGAGTTTTCATCACAGAAACTCTACAGAAAAGGAGGGAGGAACACACAAGAACATTCTTTTGAAGGGTATGTCAGATGTTTCTTCCAAATAGCTATGACAAGAGTCTGAAATTGACACGTCAGAATTCAAATTCCTACGTGAAAACATAATGTAGCAGCGCTGTGTCTACGTGTTACATTTCCGTGGTGCTGAAACTGGCAACTGCAGCGAGGGCAACAAGGTTCGCCTCGCTCGTCCCACACATAAACAAGCTCGCGCGTCGTACGCTCACACTCGCGCTCGAGAACGAATACAAAACACACACAGGCACACCACACACACAGGCACACCACGCGCACGCGTGCCTCGTACGCACTCACTCACCCACAGTCCCTCAGCGTCGCGTAGACCTGGGGCTCCAGCAGCACCGGCCGCACCGCCGACTCGTCCGGCAGATCGCGCATCTCTTTGCGTCCGTTACAAACGGCCATGACGTCCTTCAGCTTCGTCACGTCCTGACGGTGACGGTGACGCCAGGTTTCCAGCTTCCGCGCCGTTACCACCCGCGAGCTACCTGGAGAAGCAGTGCGCGGACGATAATCGAGCAGGTCTGTGTGTGTGTGTGTGTGTGTGTGTGTGTGTGTGTGTGTGTGTGTGTGTGAGGGAGAGAGAGAGAGAGAGTGTTGTTATCGTTGTTGTTCAAATAGGGCTTGTCCGACGGTCAATGTTCTTGATATTTCTGACCTTCATAGTTCATAGCCAAAGAAACAATTGTGTGAAGAGAGCCACGATCCGACAGATATCGTATGCCCACAAATCTTGCGGAGGGTACGATCTTGCATTGTCGCTCAACAAATAACACGAGTCAACAACCTCTGTGTGTGTGTGTGTGTGTGTGTGTGTGAGAGAGAGAGAGAGAGAGAGAGAGAGAGAGAGATGTGCGTGGGTGAATTGTATGCGCGCGAGTACCTTTTCCTCCGTCGATAAACATGACGAGAGAAATGTGCAGCGCCTGCAGGTCCGTAACGAGTTTGCGCACATACGCGTCCAGATTCTCGTACTCCCCGCCCAAGATCCGAAGGTACTGGTTTCCACTCGCTCCTGCACATGTACGAGAACAAACAAGAACCCTTCCTTCAGTATTCAGTGCTGCGGCTCGCGTGTGATGATGACTGTGGGGACGAAACGACTGTCTCTTGGGGAACTTGGCACACGCCCACACCACACACGGACACAAACTCGCACGCGCATGTCGTCACAGACACACACGTTCACCACAAGGTTTCCTCCAGAACTTGTTGAACTGGAGGTATCACACACACACACACACACACACACACACACAGAGTCTACACTGCACACACACACACACACACACACACTGCACACACACAACCTGAAAGGCTCTTCCAGAACTTGTTGAGGAGGAGGTGTTCAAAACAGTAGAAGTCGACAAGCAGCTCGATCCCCCCGCGACACCGCGCCTCCTCTACCTGGAATGCAAAAAAGATTTCAGAGTGAACAAAACCAACCCAACTGATGAGGCAGACTTGTAAGCAGGGGAAAGCAAGAGTATGAAAAAGAAAAGACAGGACACTGACCAGGTCGCAGGTGTCTGCCACCTCTTCACGTCGCTCCAACACGTAGCTCAGCAGCCCTCGGATTCCCATGGCGTGTCCACGAGTCCTGGTGAAACCAGAAGCAAACAGTCCTTTGCCTCTATTATCGCCCAGAAAACTCGTACAGACAGCGAGCCGAGTTCGACAGACGGCCAGATGTTGCGCTTTGCTGAGTGCCGCGGTTTTTCAACTCTCCGCTTGAACGAATCAAGACACTGGGATGGTGGAAATAGCTAAACGGAACATTATTCACGGATTCACAGGTCCAAACGCAACAAGCAGTCAGCTCAGAGCAGCTTTCCGAAAACAGCGCAGATTTTCCTGAAAGCGCACTTTGTCACTTCTTCCAAATTTGTAAGACCAAAGAAAAACACAAAAAGCTCAGCACTCGCACGTGAAGTTTGTCACTTATAGATCTGATCGTTTTGGATGCCATCATAATTGTTTCTCTTGTGAAGGGTTTTGCACCTTTACGCGCCTCTGATTTCGCTCGCGAGAGGTTCGCGAGTTTGAAAGACGAGCAGCAGCGACGAGAAAACGAGTGCGCGCTAAGAGACGCACCGCTGCTGCAAGCTTGTGCTGCAGTCCAGAGTCTCTATACGGTGAGGTCTACACTACCACAACAAATTGTTTTGGTTCCGCACGTTCAGAAGGGTGTGAAGTGTGTAGACTACAAATAGAAGATACACAAATTTGGAAAAAGAGGCTTGAAATTGGGTGAAAAAGACGTACAACATGACATTCCCCAGTGTCGTCTGCTCTAGAGTTTTGTTGATGTTCAAGAAAACGTTAAGATCTGGATCTGTTGTAGACTCTACATCTAGACTATCATCTGGGTGTCCGAAAAAGGAATGAATGTTGCTCACTGGATTTTGGAGATGTTGACAATTATTTCTGACCACACACGCACACGACAGGCACCGCGTTCGACGGACACGACGAGAAGAAAGATCTTAACACAAATAGATCCACACACACCTGGCCAGTTAGATCTGGACTACGCGACAGGGAACTGCCTCGCCTGCACACCACGCTCATAGATCCAAAACAGGCGCGCACAACACATACCGGTGCACACACCAGTCAACACACAACCACTCCTCCGCCCCCCCCCCCACACAGCACATCACGCGTCTGCTTTTTGCAGCGTTCACCCGGTACGCGTCGCGTGAATTGTCATGGCGGATGACGACTTCTGGTCGGATGACGAGTCAGCCGCGAAGAAAAAGGAGGCGGCGGCCGGCGCGGCGGATGATACCCTGGCGCCGATCATCGAGGTGTCGAGCGAAGCCAGCACAGCCGTGAGCACAGCGCGGTCCGACAGCAGCACTGTGCAGGGCTCCCCCAGGTGTGTGGTGGTGGTGGTGGAGGTGTGTGTGTGTGTGTGTGTGTGTGTTGGAGTGTGTGCGACGGGAGAGAGGAGAGAGAGAGAGAGCGCGTCTCCGGTGCGCCATGCTGGAAATACGCAAACTCTCTCTCTCTCTCTCTCCTCTCTCTCTCTCTCTCTCTCTCTCTCTCTCACACACACACACACACACACACACACACACCAGCCGCGTGACATTCCTCAAAACGTCATGTCGCTTCGCCTGTTAAAACACCAATTCACGTCAGGTCGGACGATGACGACAAAAGTTCCGACGACGACGATGATGACGACGACGACACGACGCCGCGCAGTTCGTCCAGCCGCGCTTCAGGACGCCGGCGTCGTCGCAGCGGGAGCGGCGTCAAGCGTGGCGGCGGGGCGAACGGGCGCTACCCGGTGGACCTGACGCCGCCGGACAAACTGCTGAAACGTGCCGAGAAGAAAGCGCGCAGATACACCAAACATAACCGAGTGAGTGAGTCCGTGAGAGTTAGTGAGTGAGAGTGAGTGAGACACACAATGCCAGGCGAGAATTCAAGATGGTGGTCTGTGTAGAACAAGAATGTCTTTCCTCATTGAGTCGATACGCCCAATATCCACGGTGGCGGGAAAGCTTTTTGCTGCGCGTCCGTGCACGCCGCAGGACGCTACGCTTCCAGCAAGAAGCAGCGACGGCAACGCAGGACGTACCCTCTTTGAAACGAACCCAACGGCCGAGGGTGGGGTTTCTTGTCGCAGTGTTGTACGAGGTTGTGTTTCTCGGCGGGAGACGCACGAATATGTCGTCATTTTCTCACTCAGCTGTGGTTCGATTTTTCACCGCCAGGGTACCGACGCCGTGCGGGAACTGATCCGCTGCACGGCGCTCGCGCGCATCGTGCACGGTGAGGGCGCGTGGAGAGTCGCGCGTGCCCATGCCAACCTCGCGGCGGCCTACCTTGACCTCAAAGGTAAAGCGTGCGGTGCGATGGTACGACGGGCTTGGGTAGGATGGGGTGCGCGGACAGGGCCGCATCAACCGCGGGGGGGGGGGGGTCTCATTTCCGACTTTTGTGGCGGGGGCTGTTGGGTGAAAGTGGCAGTTTCGTTTTATCTTGTCTGTCTTCTCTCTGTCTCTTTCTCCCTTCTCCCCAAGCCACATCTCTCGTTTCGTTGCCAGGTTACGCGGCGCAGGCGCAGTACCACGCGGAGTTGGCGCGCGGCGTCATGGTAGGCGGCGTGCACACGGCGTCGTCGGGCGGGGACGCGCGCGCCGCCGTTCTCGAGACGCTCTGCAGCGTCTACTACACGCTGGGACGCGCGCTCACTGCGCTCAAGAAGTGAGTACACAAGTGGAAGCGGGGTCCGTCAGGTGAGTGTTGAAAGAACAGGTGGTTGGCCGTGTGGCTTCAGTGCTGAAGAGATACTTTGGTGAGTTGGTGACAGGCGTACTGAAGGGGTTCGAAGTGAGTGCATGGCTGGAATGAGTACGTGAGAGTGCCATCGAGGGACTCTGATGTGAAGTGGGTGCGCGGGCACTGAAATGTGTGCGCAGGTGTTCTGACACAAGCAGTGCCGAAGTGGAACAAGGTTTGCTGAGGTGAGGACCGGTGTGTGCTGACGCGTGTCCCCGCAGAACTTTGTTCTTGTTCGAGGGACTTGGAGGCAGAGCAGCATCTGTTGAAGGTGTGATGGCGCGTGTCTACACTGTAAGGCGTTCTTGTTTGAGGTACTCGGAGGCTGAGCAGCACCTGCTGAAGGCGGAGAAGATCAGCGAGGAGCGAAGTAAAGTTCCGTCCGTCAGCGACGACTCCCTCGACGACTGGGACACGAATGTCTACACCGCTATCGCCAGGTGAGGTGTGTGCGTGCGTGCGTGTTAGTAGTGTGTGCGAGAGGAGTGTGAGAGTTCAGATTGTTGTGTGTGAAAATGTCCATCAGTCAGCAAAGATTCTCTCCTGCCTGGAGATCTGCACGCACACTCACACGCGCACACACCTCACCCACGCACGCATCACGCATGCCTGTGTACACACACACACCTTGCACAGTCACACATACAGACACCCAATCATACATTCTTACGTATATATTCTCTCTCTCTCTCTCTCTCTCTCTCTCTCTCTGGCTGTCTCTTTCTCACACTGTACACGCACGCACACACTGCTCTCCTCTTCAGATGCGCGGGTCGCGCGGGAAAGCCTGCGCAGGCGCGCTCGTACCTGGAGAAAGCGCTGGAGATCGTGGAGGACCGCTTCGGCTCCGACTCTTCCCGACTCATCCCGATCTACCAGAGCCTCGGGTCCGTCGAGCAGAGCCGAGGCGCTGACGCCGACCACGAGAGGGCGGTCGAGATGTTCCTCAAGGCGCACACTATCTCCACCAACAAGTGAGGGGGTGGAGCAGGGACGTGGGATCGAGGGGCAGAGCGACGGAAGGAGGACATGCGTGTTTTCAACGCACACCCTTCACACATACAGACACGTGAAACACACACTTGACGCACCACGTGGTCAGCGGCGCGCATGTCTGTTGCAGGTACGCGGACAACAGCCCGGAAGTGGCGGAGACGGCGCGCGCCCTGGCGGCCGCTTACTCCAACGTGGGCGCCGAGGACGCCGAGAGTGAGTACGCACGCACACACATACACACACGCTCTGTCTGTCTGTCTGTCTGTCTGTCTGTCTGTCTGTCTGTTCCCTTCACACACACGTCACACACACACTCTCTCTCTCTCTCTCTCTCTCTCTCTCTCTCTCTCTCTCACACACACACACACACAAACACACACACACACACACCGTATCTCTCCCCGCAGCCTCAGCTGAGTCGTACCTCAACGAGTGTCTCGCGATCTACGCTGTGCACCACGGCCCGAACCACCGCAAGACGATCGACGTCCAGGACGAACTTGCGAAGATCATGATTCGCACCGACCGTCAGACGGTGCGTTCCTGGGGCGGAGACAGAGGAGGGGACGGGAAGGGCGGGGCGGCGCTGCGTAGAGCGAGAAGCTGGTGTCACGGACAGATCGTATTCTCTGAACAGACCAGCAAACGGTGAGCATCGGGATGCTGTATGGGTGGGCGGGGGCAGTGATGGGAGGGGCAGCTTTGTGCGGTGTTGGGTGGGAGAGTTGGGCGGGCAGTGGGACGAACTCACTGAGATCACGATCCGGACGGACCGGCTGACTGTGAGTGGCGGAGGGTGGGTGGCGGGGTCGGGAGGGGTGGATGAGATGAGGTGCAGGCCGGGCTGATGTGTGAGGGATCAGTCTGATCAACAGGTGATCCTCGAGATGGGGTGCGGTGGGTTGCTTTTTACACACGCCGGTCTCACGGAACCGGCGTGTGTTATGCAACGGTGATAGGTTTTGTGGCGTGGTCAGACCCCCGCTCCCCCCCTCCCCCCCTCAGTTTTGAAATTTTTGGTCTTGAGGGACCCCCCCCCAGTTTTGGACTTAGAGAATTTTCTGTTTTGAGGGACCCCCCCCAGTTTTGGACTTAGAAAATTTTCTGTCTTGCCCCCCCAGTTTTGGACTTTGAAGATTTTCTGTCTTGAGGGCCCCCCCTGTGGTAGCTCAGGGGGTATAAAAGGAGGTGCAAGGCCTGGATTTGGTCACCTGTATCTTTACATCTGTGGAGCACACATCTCAACTGTGACACGGCGTGTGTCTTCACCGCCAGGTGATCTTGTTCGCACTATGTTTTTTTTTCGCCCACGTACATGATGTGTTGTCATTGTGGCTTCTGCAGGAGGGCGTGGAGCTGCTGCGCAGCACGTTGGAGCCGAAAGCGGAAGTGTTCGGAGAGTTCTCACCGGAAGTGGCCGAGACGCTCAAGCTGATTGGCTCGGTGCAGCTCTCACAGGGAGACGCGGGCAAGGCGCTCAAAACCCTCAAAAAGGTGTGGGTGTGTACGTGTGCGTGTGTGTGCGAGAGAGATAGAGACAGAGCAGTGCGTGCGTGCGTTGTCACTGCGTGTGCGCCCTCAATGCGCGTGCGCTCTCCGTTGCAGTGTCACGACATGGAGACGCTCGTTTACGGCGCCAACAGCAAGAAGAGTCGGGACACGCAGAAAACTATCGACCTGCTGCTCGCGTGAGTCACACACACACACACACACACACACACACACACACACACACACACACACACACGATTCCTTTCCTGTCTCCTATTGTGGAATCTGACGACTCTGAGTAGATTTCCTGTCTCGTGTGCAGGAATCCGACGCTGGCGGCCAAGCACAAGACGATCGCGGACGCGATGAAGGAGCGACCGCGCTTCAACAGCGTCGTGAGCCGAGGGACTGCGCTCGGAGGCTTCCGCCCGCAGGCGTTCTAACGGGGGGGGGGGCGTGGGCGGGGCGAGGGGCTTGGGCGAGGGAGGCTTCCGACGAGTCCTTCTCACTTTGGGGTGGGGCGTGGGGGTGCGAGGGTGAGGACGCGGAGTGCCGGCTGCAAGGGTTCTGACGGGGAAGCAGGGGGGGGGGAGGGCGGTGTTAGGTGAGGGTGAGGGGTGTGAGTGAGCGGTTGGTGCGAGTCGGCGGGGGTGAGGTGTGGGGTGGAGTGTTTGGGGTTGGGTTGGGTGCTGGCGGGTTGTGTGGTTGCCGTCCTCACCTCTGAACATCTCGGGGTGATGTGTGAATCCGTGCGTTTTGCTCTGAATCTTTTTGGGTTCGCGATTTCCGTCCAGAAATATTCAACTGTCAAATGTTTCCAGTGTACTGTGCGTGATTTTTCTGTCGTTTCTACAGTGACTAGATCTAGTCAACGTGCAAACGTCTGCAAATTGCGGTTGTCGCGTTTTTCGTGTGCAAAACGTCGTTTCTACTGTGACACATCAAGTCTCGTCGATGGAGTTTTTGAATCAAAGTGTTTTTCACCTTGTCACATGATGAACGTGGAATCTGCCTGTCTGTTCTTTTGAAGTTTGGAAATAGAGATTTTTCGGTCAGTAAAGAGGGGTTTGATGTTCTTGTTTCGTGTGTGCGCCTGCGTGTATTCCTGTGTGTGCAGTTTGTGCACACGTGTGTGTGAAATGAAAAAGCCTCTCGTTTCGACACAAACTGTTCTTCTCGACAGAACTAACATCTCAAAACGACAACAGTCCGACATCAATGAACGCGAACAAAACGATAAAACTACAAACGCAAGGCGGCAAGGCACGAAAGAACCCGAACTCTTCAGTGATCGCCCAGCAGTTGCGTCCCTACAGCACGTCGCCACATCGGGCGCGCCCGACGACACGTTGACCTACTTTCTGAGCGGCGAGTCGCGTTTGTTCCCGCGCTGCAGAGACGCAACACCCGCGCGAGATTTGTATCTCGAGCCCGCTTTGCCCGACATTGTTCCATGATCTCGTGATCGGACGGTCTCTGTCTCTGAACCCGCCCGCCAGGATTTTTTTCCAAACCAAAGTCGACTGTTGGGGCCGATTTACACCGGACGCATCGCGCTGTGCAACAAGACGACGCGACTATCTGATGTGAATGCGTTTCGCGAATGTGTTTCAGAGGATCAAATTTTGATTGAGTGTGTGTGTGTGTGTGTGTGTGTGTATGTGTTGTTGTTGAACAAAGCGGACTCGAGGGCATTTGAACTTGGACTAGCAACGTTTCAACTGATTGGGTGTGATAAAACGTGGTGACATAGCAACGCACCCAGAGGCCACGTGACGTGCTCTAACTTCCGGCCGACCCAGCGGACCTGGTGTCGCGGCTCCCTGACCAGCCCAGAAAGAATGACACTGTACCCACATCTCATGCTGCGCAAACAAGTTTTGTCTCGCCCGGTTTACAAACTCTTCTTCAAAGACGAAATCGCCCCACCCCGAAGCAGTCGGTCTGCGCTGGTCAGATCTTGAATCCGCCGCAACAGCGGCTTCTTGCCATTTACAAATTCGCACGAAGAATGCGCTTCCAGCACACAGCGTGAAAGCCTCTGTGCGAGACTCACAGTGCATCCCATAGCAAATATAATACGTCGCTCAGGGACGGATCTGGGTGACCTTGAAGCCGGCATTCGCCCCACCCCTCACCAAAACATATTGCCCTCTCAAATGGTTTGTTCCTTTTCTTGTGTCCATGTTCTGAATATGGACTCCGCCCGCGGTGCTGACCAGACCCGGATCCGCCCCCGACCCTGGTGTTGATTTGATTGACCGATCGTAGCACCTGGATCCCACGTGGTACGTTCAGCGCATGTGCAGGATCAACACGTGCGCAGCAGCACAAGTCACGTGCTGAGCCAGTTCCTCAGTGTTGTATCGCCGTCCTCTTTCGCCGGGCAAACGGGACACAAGTGGGCCGTTGTCCGCACGACAGTCCGCTCGTTTGTCCATCCTCCTCTGAGGTCGTGCACTGTCCTGGCATGGCGTTGGGAGGGGCGTGACTGGGCGGTGGTTGTCAGGGACCTCACCGCATCCGTCGTTCTTCAGTTGTCGATCAGCAGAAGACCGCGGCGGGGGGCAAGACGGGTGCTCCTGGACGGCTGTTACCTGGAGAGGCCCCGCCCCCCTCCGCGGTGCACCCCTGTGGCTGTGTGGCCCCCGCCGCTGCTACCGTCCTCCCCCTGAACCAACGCTTCAGCCAAGTGACTGCAGGCCTTCGAAATGGCGTCGATACAAGACGGCACCTGCGCAAAACAAAGACCAATCAGAATGCTGGAAAATACAGCCCAGCCAGAGGGCCGAATGCGTGCCTGAGCGTGCGCACGCGCGCGTGTGTGCATGTGTGTGAATCAATGTGCGTGCGTGTGCTCACCTTGTCTCTTTGGTCTGGATTCTTGTACGCCAGCTCTCGTATCACTTTGCACAGCTGAATCACAGACGACACGACGCTCAAACACGACCCTGAAGCAAGAATACATGTCAGCGTTGACGAATCACAAATCCACACACACACACACACACACACACACACACACCCGTTTGTCAGACACACACACACACACACTCTCTCTCTCTCTCTCTCTCTCTCTCTCCGCATTTCACTTCCTTCTCCCTTCCTCGCACAGCCCACTCACCGAATATCGCCTTCTTGGCTTCCGTCCCCTCCGGGCTGAGCACGGCAGGTTTCCCCAGAAACGCGTCCTCCGTGGCGAATGTGACGAGGGCGCCCGTCGACGCCGTCAGCGCGTCGTAGAAGGCGGCGCAGCGTCTGTGGTGGCGCTGCGTCGGCGTCGCCTTGAAGCTGCGGATCCCGGACAACAGTGTCGACGCCGCCGTCGTGAAGCTCTTGACGCACAGTCGGAACTGCTCCTGATCGAACGGGTCTCCACTATTTTCACTCCCCGTCTTGCAGCACTCGGTCAAGACCGTCAGGTTCTTGTTCACCTCGGAACAAATGGTCACGAGCGTCGCGGGACTCAGCTCGGCCAGCGTCAGGTTTTTGAACTGCTTGGCGCGCAGCTCGATCTCGGCGTGCGCGCGGCGGAGGCGGTACGCGTCCACGACGCCGGGCTCGGCCGGGACGCACTGCGCCTGCGCGACCGCTACGAGGTAGGCGGCGTGCGCGGCGCACTCGACGAGCCCGACGACGAGCTCGCACACGTCCGTCACGCCGACGCGCACGTCGTGCCAGCGCGTCGTCACGTCGTGCAGCTGCTCGTTGAGTCTTCCGGTCAGCACGAGGAGGCCCTTCGTTCGCGTGATCACCGTCTCGCGACACTTGGAGTACGAGTCCCTGGAAGCAGAGAGCGCCACATGTGCGCAACTTTAGTACGACACGGTGATTTTGATTGGGTCCGTGTTCAAGCCGATTTCAATGGAACAGAACGGGTGCACTTTTGAACATGGAAATGTGTTGGTCCAATACCAATGCAGAGCAGCTATGCGTTCCCATTCTCAGTTCAGCACTCAGTCAGGAACTACGGGAGAACTATTCGGAGAATTTGGATCAGCGCGCCCGAAACCAAAGGACGTACCTGAAGTACACATGGTGGACCGGATGTTTGTTGACCTACTGAGACTCTGGTTGCAACGGCAACACAGAGGGCAGCTCAAGGAGACTGTCCCAGAGACTGAGACTGACAATGAGGCTGACCCTGTCGCTGTGATAACGCACCTGAAGACGGCGAGCGACTCGGCGGTGACTGGGCGGGCGTCGCTGCTCAGCAGCAGCAGGTCCGACACCGCCTGCATGCGGCTCTGGCTCTGGGTACACGTTGCCACCACTTCCCGCGCAGGCGCCGTGCTCATTCCAGTGGCAGCGGCGTCGTTGGCGTTGGTATTGGTGGCGTCAGAAGCTTCGATCGTGACGTTATCGGCGTCGCCTGTGATAACGGCAGTCAAAGTGACTGCGTTAGCGGTTGCGGTAAGGGTAGCGTTGGCGTTTGAGGCGTGTGATGTGGTGTTCCTCTGGCACCTGTCGGTGGCCCTGCCGACGTTCGCGTCAACAACGTACTTCCAACGCCAACTGTTGGCGTTGGGCCTGACGGCGTTGGTATTGGCGCCGTCAGCGGCTGTGACGGTAACGGAAGTGGCGGCGTTGCTCCAACGCCGCTCACAAACCATCACAAACGGAGCTGCGCGCGGCAGCGCTGCCCTGTGGCGACCGGGCTGCCCTCTGGTGTCAGCTTCTTCTACGTTGCCGCATCGCGGTCGCCATGGTGATCCATCACGTGGTCGCCCTGCGGGTCACGTGCGTTGCCTGTACACAGAGACAGGAACAAGTGAAGTGCCGATCTGCTCAAACGTAACAATTTGGTGTTTTCACACACACACACACACACACACACACTGAGAAAAATACACACAGCAAACAGTACACGCGCCGCGTTCAAAATTTGACAGATTTAAATTGGCTGTTGCATCCTCCCATGCTGACCAAACCCTGGATCCGCCCCCTGTCAACACAAGCAGCTCTGTAGATCAACAATACGGAAGCTCCTGTCACCGCGGCCGTTTCTTTGCTTTGCGTGGATCCAAGCAAACACAGTTGACTGTGACTCGATCTGGCTGACCCTTTGGACCTGTGTGCGGTTACACCCACCACACCCACACCGCTCCAGGCACTGACAATTCTACACTCTACAGGACAGTCCGCGCCAATATTTCGTCCTTCACACATTTTTACCACCAAACATCAGCACACAGGTCTTTGCAAAGAAAGTGTGTTCAAATCTCCATCAACTTCGTTTGTTTGGGTCAGGAATTTTGGTGTCCATTTCAAATTGGGCGAAAAAACAGTCTCACTGGTGACAAGGGGCGAAGCGTGCATTTTCAGATTGTGGCTTCGTTCTTTCCTGTTTTTCAGTGTGAAGACTATTTCCAACACCTTCTTGTAAGCTACATTTCACAACAAAACTGAAAAATAAAGGCAGAAAAAACAGGCAGAACAAAACGCATACCTGACCGTCCCAGGATCGCCCGATCGCCCGACCTTCACCAAACATGCACCTGGTTTTAGTCAGAAATGTATTTCACACTCATAACCGCCATAATTTTATTGTACAAATCAAATGAAGGAATGCTTTATATTTTGTCCAAAAATATATTGAACGTTTATTTTTTATATGGGACCAACATTGGACAAAAATGTCTGTACCTTTTCGCAACAACAGAGGTCATATTGGTTCAAAAGTTTCTAGTCCGGAGCTAAGGAAATATTTTTGTCGGTCGTTTGAAAAATTTGGTCAGTTTGGACTCGTTTTGCCTCTTGGATAGAAAGAATATCGTCCTACAAAGCTTCATCGAAGAACTGTAAGTGTGCTTCAATCTTTTCTTTTTGATTTGAGCGGCAAAAAGGCGCCATTTCCGACCGGATGTGGAAGTGGATACTCATTTCCTTTGTAGATCTATTTTGAAACGGAAGTTGCACGCGCTCTGATGAAAACATGATATTCCGTGCAGATTTGACTGCTCTGTGAGTGCGTTCTCTCAGCACCGTGGCAGATATGCAGATATTATGAATTCCAACATGGCTGTACATGTCTGGGGATCGCCGGGCAGCCATTTTGTGGATATTTGCTTCGTAGATCTACCGGCTAAAATTGATACCCGTTCTGGTTTAGATCTTTGAACAGAAACTCTGAAAGTCCTCCAGCACAACAGGGCTCAGTTGAACTTCCAACCGAATGGGACTTTGCGTGTGTCCGTTCCAGAAGGGAGGCCTGCCCGGTGGCTGAATTTACCAAAGACATCAGAAGACTGCCTCATACCCCCCCCCCCC
>JAAUXT010011008.1_pt1 | contig 19218 bp, 25 predicted proteins | sample 7278171 | NCBI WGS metagenome assembly JAAUXT01 (sample SAMN14350112, study PRJNA611818) | marine sediment metagenome | isolation source: surface marine sediment (1.8m) | place: French Polynesia: Moorea | collected 2018-08 | reverse complement strand
GCCCAAATGATCCCAAATCAATCCTCATCTTGACCATGAAACTGCTGTAGACATACTTTTGGAAGAGGCTGCCTATAGGTGATTTGATTTCGCTCACTCCGATTTCGCTCACTTTTTCCAAAAGCTCACAAATCAGACCAAGCTCCTCAAATCACCTAAAAAGCTTCTGGTGTCTTGCAAGTCTGGAAGCAGCCTTTCTCTGTGTCCAGACTCCCAGGGGCCTCTCTTTCTGGGGGATGTCTTGCACAAAATGGATTTTGAGCAGCGTCCGCTCTGAACATTTGTGATCTTTCCCCATTAATTTCTGCCTTGGTGAAACATTTTTTGAAACGTTCTGCCTGCTGCGTCTCTCCAACCGACTCCGGGAAAATTGAACCACTCAACATTACAGTTCTTTTCCTTGACTGCTTTCAAGGAACCTTCGAGTGGGGAAAAAGGACCCAGAGAAACCTAAAACCGCGGAAGATCGACAAATTGCTTGCAGCTTTTATTCCAATCACGTTTCAAAAGTTTCCTTGACATTGCGGTAACAATTACTCTCGGTGGCGCGCGGGGGGAATTTCTCCCTCGCGGTTTTCTGGCGTCACTTTGCCACCTTCACCGGAGCCACAAGACCCGCATGGAACCACACACGTTTGACAGTGATGCACAAATTGGCACCAAGCAGAGTATCAGCTTTTGTGCAAATGAAGCTGTTAGCCTGAGAGCATTGCCCAGTAGGTTTCGCAGCCATGCTTTCTCTCCATTGAGGCTGCACTCGGGCTCACCGTGAATAGACCAGGGAACAATTCAGTGCCTTTGGTGAGAAACGGATCACTCTCTTGGTGCTGAATACGACTGCTGAAAGTTCTGGAGGAACGAAGACTATTTTGCCAGTCAAAGAAATGGGGCCAGACACAGCTGGAGTCTCGTGCTGTATTTCCCCCTGAACTGGTGCAAAGTTCACCGAAGGTTTTCAACTTGCAATGTTCATGCAGTTGGTACCTCAAGGGAACAATTTTTTGAACTGCCTGTGGGAAAACACATTTCTATGCTAATTGTCATTATCAATCGGGCTGTTCTCAGACCGCGCCAAAGGCGAGAGAAACACCATCCATCTGGCAGGGGAAATAGATTGAGCAATCAATAGGCGGGACACCTTGCCGGACGGGGGGAAATCCGGGATTGGGGATTGGCCGAACCAATGAGACTCAGCACGGAAGCGTCCTAATTAGCGAGACTGAGCCGTTTGGTTCCTGCGCGTGGACTCTACCCCCTGTGCACGCAATGTGGTGAATCTGGGAAATCCTGATAAATTGGAATGAGATTTGTCGTACACAGTGAACACGAAGGCCTCAAACTCTTCGACTGCTCCGGCCGACCATTGAGCTGGCGACCCGAGGTGATGGGAAGTGCGGGAAATTCGCGATTTCCACGACAATGGAGCGCTTGTCGCTTCCCAGATGATTTTCCTCTCCGCCAACCGCTGCTGATTGTGGCCTGTCTGTTTGAAGGTCCGACAATTCCAGCAAACACCAGCAGCGCGTTGAGTGCAGCAAAAGAAGTTGTTCTGCGAGGAAAATTTTTGATGCCTTGTCATGTGTACCAGAATTGCCACTGTTAGTGTTCATCTGATGTTGCGCCAGGTTGACATTGAATGGGACGTTCCCTTGTAAAGCACATCATAAATCCAGAAGCATCAACGGGCAGTGGCCACTCTCAGAACTCTGACTCCTTTCAGTCCGCGCATCAACCGGAAGAAACTGGCATGTGGATGCACCCCGACACGAAGCAATTCCAAAACGTTGGGTCAACCAAACACGAGGTACAACTTCTGGGGACCTTGTCGTGTTCAGTTCAAAAAGGTCAACCAACAACCTCCAACATGAGCTGTCATCTTTGCTGCAGTCGCCTTTGAGAACGGAAGTGAGAATGCAGTGGCCCCGCACCGCAATCAGTGTTTGACAGAGCCGCCTGCTGAAGGATGAATTCACGGTCACGTTCCCAGCCTGGGAAGCCTCGTAAAAAGTGGGGGATCTCCGGTTAAGTGCACCGCTAATCATTCTGCACATGGCTATCATGGGCTTCTCGGACTCGGTGTGAGTGCTTGTCTCGCATCATATGATGCCTCTGTTGTAGCTGCAGTGCATAATGATGAGACGCAACTTTCCCCACGTACGAACAGATCCCTGTTGTGGCGCACGGTTTATCGTCCAGAAAGGTTCTTTGGAGGGAACAGCTCACTTACCTCCAGTTTCCCCCCCCCTGTTTTGTCAGAAAAATGTCAAAGATAACAGTTGTCTCTAGAATGACTTGATACCCGCGCACAAGATGCAGTCCTCTGCATCCCTGAAGACAGAAGGGGTGGTTTTGCTGTGGGCTGATATTCTCGAACCATCCAATGAAAACTGCAAGTGGAGGCAGTGAGAGTCGGTCAACAGGAACTGCCGAACAGAAACGTGCTCTGGTGATGACCGGAATGGCCGGTCCACCTCGATAAAGGGACCGGGGGTTCTTTTCGCGAAGAATTGAATGATGGTGGCAAAAACCTGTTGTGATTGAGAGGACGCGAGTGGAGTACAGATTCAAGATTGCGTGAGTCAAGGCCGGGTTCTCTCTGCAGAGTCAGATCCTTCTTTCCTCCTGCCAAAGATGATGACTGTGGTGTGAAAATGCTCAACAGACTTGGAAAGACGGTGAAACGAACTGAATACCAGGGCAGAATGAGTCGGTGGCCCACCGTGTTTCTTTGGTCTGCAGGATTCTCCTTGGTCACTCACATCACTTGCAGTCTTGGCTGGTCTGAGCCTAAAAGCATCTGTCAGTCCCACACGTCTCAACCCGGGCCTGCGCCGCATGAAAGCTGTGGACAGGAAGTGAGCACCGTTGACAGCATTAGCGCTCCCTGCAACTGTCACCCGCTGCCTTCCCCCAGCCTGCGCTATCTGAGAACTTTATCACATGCTGCCGTCACTTAGTGACCTTTAATGTCGTATAAATTCCCTTCAGTGGCTTCTCAGCGGCGTGGTTCGGATGCTATCTGACCACGAGAGGTTTCTCCTTGTCGTTTAATGGTCTTAATCTCCTTTCCCTGCAGTGAAGATAGGAGAATCGAACACCCGGGTTTGTGTGTACAGCTGAGTGTACATTGAGAAGATGTGTGTTGAGACTTGTTACAAGCCTCAAATTCTACTTGAGCTTGTTCGGTGAACTCTTTGGTCAAAATGATTGTCATGCACACTCTTTCTTCGGGCGGCTTGGCTTTAATGTTGATAGTTTTCCTTTTATGCTTCTTTCAGGCGAGAAAGAGCCACATTTCAAAGGCTTGATGAAAGAAGTTCTCGTTGCGTGCGTAGAAAACTGCCGCGTGAAGAATAAGGTTTCAGGTTGTTTGAAAGCATCCGTTGCCTTTGTTATGTTTTCCTATTGTTCAAGGCAAGATTCAGTGGGTGGGTGTACTTTACTCCACAACGGGGATCTCGAACTGATTCAGGGACAAGGTTGGCATCCTATAGTTTTGAACAACGAAGCACGACTTTGTGTGTGTGTGTGTGTGTGTGTGTGTGTGTGTGTGTGTGTGTGTCCAGTTGGTCGGGAGGGGTGAATGACAGGAACGTGAATTTGTTAAAAATGAAGTTTTCTTGAATTTGCTGGGGAAAAACCAGCCACGGCCTGATCTTTGATCTCTTGCTTCTGCTCCAGGAACTGTTGTTCCGTTGTTCTCTCACAGCACATTTGCGAAAGTACAAAATTACCCCAAGACGCGGTGGAGGTCAGTTCCGAAACTGTCCTCTTCTCGATTGAAGGCTTCGTAGTTTCTGAGACGTAGAGCTCGATACAACCTGTCCTTGCAGTCAAACTGGGAGATTCTAGAAATATTTCAACAGTCTTTGTTTCCCTTGCGTCTCCTGCGAAACGTTCATCTGAGAGCTTCAATTTGGGGCTTCGTGTTCTGCCCAAGAACAGGCTTTCAGCCATGGTTTTACGGTCGTGAACGAATTTTGTTGCGGGGAAGAATTCGGGAAGAAAAGCACAATGACCACGAGTTGAGTTTCAGACTGAGTCCTGGGATCACAAGAGAATATGAAGTAACGAAACGGAGCTTTGTGGAGGAGCCATTGTCAGGTACAAACGTGCCTGATGAGCTGAGATCTGAAGGGAACTAATTACTGGGCTCTCTGCATCAAACGGAGCAGGACAAGCGCTGAGCCAACCCGCGCACAGGTGACATCCTCTGCCTTCTTTGAAGACAAGTTGTTCACATCTGCTTTTGAAGTGTTCCATTCGTCTGCCAACCAGCCTTGATTTCCGATGGTTCTGAAGTTCACCCATATTTTCAAGCACAGAATGGCGACTGAAAAGTTGTTGAACAAGAATCTTCTCAGAAGATGAATCTGCTCATGTCTGTTTGGCGAATTTGACCCGAGAATGCCTCGGCAAGTTGGTTGAATGCTGTCGTGAAGGAAAGGCCGGTCTGATCGCTTCAGACTGAAGGATTTATTTGCTGAGAGGCCCCTTGATTTTCTCAGAGCCGCAGAAGATGTAGACAAATCACTGTCCGCGCGGAAGGGACCGCTGCCTGACCGCCACTTCTTGGCACTGTGGTGGCCTTTCAACACCTCACTGTCGCTTTGGTGTCGGCTTCATCCTCGGTGCTGTTTATGTGTTTGTGTGTGCGAATACTTCTGTGCTCCCAGCGCAAATCAGATGCGAGTAATTCGCAGAAAAGGACATGATGCCCCGACCACGGTCCACAAAGGTCCCTCCGAAATATTGATTCCGTTGGACACTGGAATATCTGCGCAAATTTATTTGTTTTCACCGCCAAAACCAAGCTGTATGTGGGGTGTAGAGGGGGATTCAGTTCTGAGAGCGCACCGCTGGGACGGGAGGTGGAGGACAGCCCACTTCAGCCGTGCTCGTTTTGTCGCGCTTTGTCAGGATTACGGCTCTGTGGGGACCTGGGACGGAAACCTGGGTGGCCATGGATTTTCTGAACCTCCTAAACCTGACAGGAACTTCGTGGCTGCAATAAAGCACGGACAACTTACATGGTTGCACAACATAATGACAATGTTCTCTGAGACAGATGCCAGGTTTTGTTTTGCAAGAACATGCCCTCGTGTTGGTGATGCTTCCAGCATTCACAGACGTGCTGCAAAGCCTTGCACGTATCTTTTGGAAGGTGAAGGTCAGCCACAACCTCAAACATTGGAGCATGGAGAATTGTGAATGAAGCCTTTGGCAAGACTTTCATAAATTTGTTCTGTGTGTGTGTGTGTGTGTGTGTGTGTGTGTGTGTGTGTGTGAACCCCAGCACGAAAATTTGCCTGCACTTTCCCAACATCTTGCTTGACCAAGGAATATTCCCTGCATTGAATTGGGAAGGAGCTTCATCCACCCAAAAATGTTTCGCAGATTAACCGAGTCCACATCGCTGCCTGGTCCATTGGGTCCGTCCGTGTTCTTCAAATCTGCGAATGATTGCGATCAATGCGCTTCCATCACTATTCATCTGGGTGCATTGAAACCGGGAAATGTGCAAAGCGGGAGACATGTTCGCTGCAGTCGTGGCTCGCTTGATGGTTCAGCCTTCAAAACGTTGAATTCGCCCGCCATTGATTTTCAGCAAGAAACTCTGGTTTGGCCAGTCAAAGTCTACGGAGTGCCAGTCCTCGTTGGACGTTCTTTCTTGTTTCCAAGACGAGGTACGTGGTCAGCGAAGTGTTTGGACGAAGTATTTGCTTGCTCAAAACAAATTTGTTCCTTCACCAGATGTTCAATTTGGAGTGGGAAAATATTCTGTCGCAATTGGATTGGATGGTTCTGTTTCAACAGCTCACTCGTTCATCGGGAGAAAGATCTGGCTCTTTTGACCCGCAGCGGGCGTTATCTGCATCAGTAATGCATTCTAATGGTACCTAATGAAGCGTGAGCGAAATGAACGCGATCCACAGGTTCTGCAGGTCTGAGGTGAGAAACGGCTGCAGGCGACACATCCAATTCAATCCCCACAGATGCGTCCTTATTTGGCCCCTGTGTGCTTCGGGAATGAAACATTAATTCAGCCGAGGCTTCCCTCAGAGAGATGTTGGGTCGGCAGTTTTTGCTGTCTTCGGGGATGCCTTTGGTTGTACGGATTAGGTTTTGGAGTCTTCGAGTGTAGTGATGCCACAGAATTTTGATGCCAGGCTCTGCAGGTTGTGTGTTACGTTTTCCTCCCTGTGTGGTGCTTGCAGCCGTTGACAAACTTTGCATTCACGGTTCACCATGGAACAGCCGAGTTTGAGGAAAACTGATCTTCTCCGGCAGATCATGAGCCTGGGGCTGCAGTGTCTTCTGCAATGCAGAATGCTCAGAAAGAAATGTGCCGCAGTTGGGGAGTTTGCATTGCTGCGTGCAGTGATTGACCCGATGCGGAACCGATGGACGCTGCTCGGGCGGGAAGTGGCTGCAGGAATCAAGAGTTCAATCTGGGAGATTGGCCCCGCACCGAGGTTCCGCTGCAGCCCGCCCAGACCCATCGCTCATCGCACCGCATGTAGGCCACATGTCATCCGCTGTAATGCATGAAAAAGATACTTGTCTGAGCATTGTTTTGCTCCAGACACTGGTGAGCTTGTTGTGGCTCTTTTGGTCTTTGCACTGCAAAAGCACAGCTGCCCATCTCATGACTTGGTTCTTGGACCAGCACTCTCAGACAATGAATCGCCAAGTCTCTTTCTGTCTTGCTTTTCAAATGAACTCTTGCAAGGGCCAGGTTCTTGCTGGAGGAGTACCTGTTAGCCCTTGCAAAAATTTGTGTTCCATCGTTTCCGTCAAGAAAACAGCCTTCCACGGAATGTTCTGTGTTCCCTTTGACGCCTCAGAAATTGAGTTGCAACCCTCCGAAACCGCGGCTGACTTTTGCTGCAATCATGGTTCTGCCCCGCCCACCGGAAAGTGAGTTCAACTGCTGCGATTGACCTTCACTCGGGTGCGATTTATCACCGCACAGGTTCCCAGTGGTCTGAGCTCGTGCCTTGCTGTGTGCTGCAGGCATGTTTGTTGCAGGCATGTTTGTTCGTACGAGTGCGAGGGAGTATTCACGTATTTCCTTTACTGTTGGTGTTGTCACAGCAGCTGAATTTCTTGTGCTTGAAGCTTGGTTGAGCTAGTTGATCGACAATGACTTCAATTCTGTCAAAGCAAGTTATAGACCAAGATCCAGGCAATCAGCACTGGCCTTCAAACTTTGTCAATAATTTAGTCTTGGCTGTTGGGTGATGCAGCAATTATCACCTGGGTCCTGGGGCCACAATGCGAAATCAATGAATGCAGACATTATTGAAGCTCAAACAAATGTAATTTTTGTGCACGTTGGTTTGACATGGGGACAAGCTAACAGCAGCACATTGTGATTGTTATCCATATCCGTGGCTTCTGCGCAAGATCTGCGAAAGATCTGCAAAGACGAATCCTGGAAAGGATGGCAGAACTTCGAGAGGCACGCCCATATTGGGAAATTGTGGATCCCACCTCGTACTTGTACGAGTACGTGCGCTGTGCATTGGGGTTGATTTCAACGCTGAGGCAGCGCTTACAAACCCGTACGGGTTCTTACGCGTGGAACAGGCAGGGGTCCCGTTCAGCTGCACTGGCGTGTTACGGTCACCATATATCTACACGGTTTCTTGACGACAACGTCCCAGAGAAAATGGGAGAAATTGTTTCGAACTGATGTTCCTTGTGCGCTGGCGCTGTTTGCATTGATTCTCGTCTTTGTACGGAGCACAAAGCGATATGCAGCTCAATTGTTGGGCGATAGCCCGCACTGATGAGCGGGAATAGAGCGGGAAATGCGATACAGTTCCACCACGAGAGTCATGACAAAGCTGATTCCTTTTGTATTCGGAAGCCTCACAGCGAAACACACAAAAAACCGTGCGCCACAGAGAAGCCGAGAAACAATTTTCGTGTCAACAGCCGTTTTGCGTGGACTTGAAATACTCCTATTTTCCTGACTTGCATGTTTGACGGCAGACCTGGACTTCACACGTGCTACTTGACAGCAGTGCCAAGTGAATTGTGCAGTTCGTGTTGTGCGAGATGTGCCCTGAATAGATCCGACAGCGGTGCCGAGTGTCTTATGGGGACGGGGTAGGGTTATTGTCTGCAGGACATGCACAGAACAAAGTTGCAGTGTGGTAATGCTCACCGCAAATAGTGAACGATCAGAAGAATATTGCTCTGCTCGTTTCCTGGCGCAAGAAGCTGCATATTGTCACCCATTGTCTGTGGCATAACCGTCAGTGAACGAAGTTCCAGTGCTTCTGCTCCCTGTGGATTCAGGGAATTATCTACCATTTGCATAATTGTGAACAAGAGTGATTTTGAGCTCTTTCGTCTCTGCAATTTGTGCGACAGAATGCTCTTTTGTGGTGAGTGCTTTGCAGAACTCAACTGATGGAGCATCGACAACAATTGGATGAATCTGTTTCATTTGTTTTGTGTTGATTTGTCAGATCGATCCGGTGACAAATTGTGGGCCCGAACTCATTTCTAAGATACTGAACGCCTGCCTGATTCCCAGGAGACACTTTTTACGTGATGTGTGGAAGTAGCACGAATCACGCTGAAGGCCCCTCCCTGGATCGTCCAAGCGATCGACCAGACTCTGAGCATGCAGCAGCCCAAGTTGTAGTTATTGCAGACCTCGAGCTATTATCGTTTGAAGGACGCTTCCCACTTTCCGCGGTCATGTCAAATTTGCAGTCCTCATATTGACTGCGCCTGCAGACAGTCAATTTCCCGATTTTGGCCTTGTGGCTTCAAGAATTGCAAACGTCTCGAGACTGGTGAGATTTGAACAGCTTCAGCCAATGCTTGGCTTTTTGCGTTGCGTTACCGACAGACGGTACGATCATGTTCAGCAAAAGGCAATTCTTTACTTGTCCATTTTGGCAAAAGCCTCTTTTTGGTGTCATTTTTCCAGGGCCACGAGGGCGATTGTTCCATTTTTGAGTGAACTCCCAACGAGTTTTCTCCGTTGGTTCAGATTCACGCAGAGCGGCTGAAATCGTCTCAAGCGCCCAGCCGCTCGGGCTACGATTTGTCCCGCGAAGGGAAAACGGGAGGCACGACCCTGCGCCGGGGTGGCGCCCGTTGAGCGGGCCGGGTCGCATTGCGCGTGTGAATAGTGCAGGCGGCGCGTCTCAGTGCATCAGAACAAGGCTGGAAAGAGGCACAGGGGCACTGGTGCAGGGAGTGGTGAGAAGAAGAGACAGAGAGGCGCTGATCATGCAGATCTGGGTCTGCAATCACAAGAAAAGGAATTCGTTCACGTGCAGTCAGTCCCACCAAAATCGAATTCACTTGATGGATCTATGATTGGTCTTTGTTCGAAAATCCTGTTCAGAAGGACATTGGTCAAAGGGATGTTCCTTTGAAACAAGATTACTTGCATATCGGGACCGTTGCGGACTGTCGTCTATCCAGTCAAATCCGTTTTACAGGGGCATTTTACCATCTCACTTCATATCTCCTGCAGATGGATGTGCGCAGCAAAAAGGTTTCCTATTCCATCATTGGAGCTGGCAGAGTTATTGTCACAGCCTCATTAATATACTGCACAAAGCTCCCCTGACATGCCTTTTGAGGAATATTTGACGACGGTAATCCCGTGATGCATGGCCTAGGCATGTAATTGCCTTCAGTAGCATTGACAGAGGGTTTTGCCTCTTCCCTGTTCAACCTGTGATGAGTCGCCTCCTATCTCCGTGTTCTGGAAGTGATCCACGGCGAAAACCTCGGGGGAGCGCGACGTCTCTTCGTGTGCTTCAACTGGAGTCATAAATTATGAGTACTTTGGAAAGGACGGTGCAGTCCTTTTTCGGGATTGGCCACTCACCAAAGTGATGTTGGCGTTTTCAGTCAACTCTGGTTGAAGAAGGGAAACATCTGCTGCTTTCTGAAATCTCTCACACGAATCAACAGTTCGAAAAACTACAGTTATTTCAGAGGACATTTCATCCATTTAGGTTTAATTTGTGAAGAAAGTTGTCATTTCATCATCTTCAAAGTTCTTTGCTGTGTGTGTTGCAGACTTGAGACAGTGATGCCTTCATGCATGCCTCATGTTTGGGACGCGTGAAGAAGCAGTTGAGCCTGAAACCCCAGACTGCAATGTCTATTTATTGTTCCGGAGACAGAACATTGTGCATGATTGTGCACAACGAACTACTTTCAGTGCTTCCCGCAAGCTGTTCCAAATGCCGTAGATCCAAGAGAGCTTTGCAACCTTTGTCTTACTGTCACATCAAACATTCGAGCGGAGCCTGGATGACAATGTGAGCCTGATGCCGCGCGCATGCTGTCGCAGGGAGGCCGTGTCTTTTGTTTCCACCCCCAATGTCATCTGTGAAACAGAGATCCTTCATCGCAGAAGCTGAAAGCAAAGGCGAAATTGCAAGTCTTGAGTCACAAAGGAGCTGTGTGGTATTCAGCGGTCTTATTCAGCGACACTTGTGGAACTCGTGTTATCTGGATAGCTTCTCGCTTCTTGTATCTTCTTGTTATGGTGGTGATGTCTGGCTATCTTTCACACCTGTTTCGCTCTGTAGCTGGACTTGTACCCCTCATGGCGACAGATGTCCAGCAGAATTTCTTTGCTCCGTCTTTCGTGGATGATCATGGTCTCTTTGACACGTGATTCGTTTTTCATATCATGTTGAGTGGTGTCGCCGCACAGCTCACGCTCTAGCCAGAGAACACCAAAAGTTGACACGTACACGTTGCCTGGATCTCGTGAAGTGGGTCTTGGACCTATGTTTTCCATTCGCATTCCAGCTCAACTGCCGCCAGACAGCTGGACCTGCGCAGATGATTCACACCTCTCCAGAGGCCTCTTGACTGACATTTCTGTCGCTTAAAGTGCAAAATATCCTCTCTATGAATGGGAAATGCAGTTTGTTTGACCGATAACCAGGAGTCTCTGCGGTGGGCTACAAAAGGTGTTGCTTGAAGCGCTTGAGCTCGGTGGACGTCGTTTTGCAATTCCATCTTGGCTCAACAAGGAAATATTTTTAGAAGGACTTGATCGCGATATTTGCAAGTCCAGAATTTCAAATGTGCCCATTATCTTTTTGACAAGCCAAGTGTTGTAGCAATTTAATGTGCAGCTGTATTCAACACGCACGTTTCGAATTCTTTTCCTGAGTTGTGTACTCAGCTTGCAATCTCGCAATCAGGGCGCTCTGCGAGCCCAGCGCGCATTTAGCGTTGCGTGTTAACAGCTCATTCCCGCAGATCGATACCATTTGCACTGAACTAAATGTCAACAGCAGTCAGCCAATATCCCGCATTCCATCAGTGCACAGAAAGACAAGTCTCCTCTCCGAATGTTTTCCATGAGCAAGAAAAATGTGACAAGGAGTCTACCGGCAATTTTGGTTCTGACAGCATCTCGAAGCTGTAACAAAACATCTCCGATTGGTGAACGTCCCCAGGGGACACGGGAGATTCCTTCTTTCGATGCGACTACAACGATTGAAAGTCGGGCTTGTACTCGTACTTGTGTGAGAAACAACAAAACAACCTCTAGAGCCATTTGGAGGTGCTTTGGTTGTACAGTGGTGTCGTCACCCAAGTGACGAGTACTCGGTTGGTGAAAGAGTCTTTCCTTCAGAACCTAGACCCTCCAGAAGCGTCAGATATGAGGCATATTCATCCGCTGTTCAAACAGTTACCGACTCCAATCAGGTTGGCTCTTCCGCTGCACGCGAGGTGCTCGTTACTCCCCGAATTTCCCTTTAGAAAGACGCCCTTGGCTCCGAACACAAATAATGCCTGATTGCTTCCCGTCTGTTGAAATGCGGAGTGCTTCAAATCCAGAAATCATCAGATGTCGGTCGCCTCAGTTCACTCCTGCCAAAACGATAGATCTACGGAGAGCCGAGCCCTGGCACCGAGATGTCTTTTGGAAGGTGGAGCTGGAATCTGCCGCAGGGGCTCGTGCGTTTCTGTTCACTAAGTTGAAACATGTTTGGTCTTGAAGCGTTCCTCAAGAGGCCTGCTGTTACGTGCCTCTGCTGAAATCACCGAGCACAGAGCGTTGAAAACTTGATTGTGTCTCACGTTGCACGATCGATTTCACCATTGTTGGGCCTGTAACAAAGCTCTGCGGGCTTCACTTAGCACACCGAGACACGATCAGCTCTACATTCTTACAACGAGTACACTCGTACGGTATGTGGGAAGAACTTTTCGCTTGGATCATGCCATTGGTGGTCGTTTGTCCCTGAAACTTGTTAACTCAAAACGTCCAAGTTTGTGTCCTCAAATTCAGCAAAACATCATGGAGAGAGAACGTGAGCTTCCAGATGCAACAGTTCAAGCTGCAGAAGTGTTGCAAGATTCAAAAAGTTGAAAATTCTGAGAGTGAACTGAGATTGAGCTGAGCTCGAGTCTCGCTGAGCACGGCATGCATGATGGTAATCAATCTGTCAATTACGAGCGTTCATGATACGAGGAACAGTTCTGAAGACCTGCCTCCAGCTCCTGTTCCCGGGAACAATGCAGCGCCGGCACACAGGCGCGCCGCGGCTCCGCAGCTGCGTGCTGCCTGTGGAACCCAGGTGACAGTTCATTGACAGTTTTCAGCAGTTCTTATGTGGCGACTCTCAGCGTGGGCCCCTGAACTCAGGCGCAGGTGACAGCAATCTGAATACTTTTCAGATCTGAGTTCCTTATTACTTTTCTCCATTTTATGTAATTCCTGATTTGTTGCCGTGGAGAAAACTACACTGATTGCGCTTCCATCTCTGAGGCATTCAGCAGTCTGCGTTTCCAGCGTTGATGGTTTTCTCCCGGTTTTCTCACAGAAGGAAAGAAATGTCATCTGAATATCGGAAAAAGGCGTGCGATCGTTTCCCTTGGGAGAAGACAAGAGGGACATACATTGTGTGTGTGTGTGTCTGTCTGTCTGTCTGTCTGTCTGTCTGTCTGTCTGTATGCGTGATGTTAACTCGAGATTGATGCCGTACAGTTTGCAGTCCGCATGATTTCAAATCAAAGGAAGCAGCTCTCTCTCTCTCTCTCTCTCTCTCTCTCTCTCTCTCTCTCTCTCTTCGCACCTACCCATCTCCTTCATGATAATCTGATCAAGTGTAAAAGATTCATAACAACACACCTGTCAACAGATGGGGGAGTGGGGAAATAGCACCTGCCACAAAGCAACTTCCTTCAAATATGTACTGAATGGCACAAGCACAGGCACATCACAACGATCCAAAAGAGGCACACCACTTGCTCCCAACACCCACCACTTGCTTGCAGAAAGAGAGAAACCATGGGAATTGTGAACTTGTGTTGTGGACACGCGAAGCCAGTCTGTGGAGTTGGGTGTTCCATCGCCAGAATATAATTTGTGCAATACACTCTCACTGTGGACAAACTGGTCCAGACATTACAGACGTATGTTGTTGCTGCAAGACTTTGAAATGATACCCGTCTGCGAGAAAGATAGCTCGTAGCGTCTGCAGAAAGCCGTTCAGCAAGTTCCCTTTCTCACCAGACTGCAGCTTCCCTATCAAAGGTTCTAATTTCCTGTGGGAGCTTTGATATTGAGATTTTCCATCAGAACATTCCCAAACATGTGTGTTTGGGCAAGGAACTTTCGTACGTTTGTGTGTGTGTGTGTGTGTGTGTGTGTGCGTGTGCGTGTGTGTGTGTGTTTGTGTGTGTGTGGAGTCCCAGCGCACGACTCCAATGAAACCTCGTGCGCCAGCTTGTTCCGGCTCCTGCCTTGCCACCCAAAAGAATCTGGCAATGAAATGGCATTCGACTTTCAGAGTGCCGCCACTCCACTTCTTGTGTGTATGCGTCTCTTGCGACAGATGTGGTGCAAAAAGGATATTTGAAATTATCATGAAGCAGCTTCGCAAACACAGAGGAATAGAGAACGCCTGAGGTGTTAGAAACTCGTGGGAAGTGCATGGCAGAAGTGAACTCATACCCTGTCAGTTGTGCAGTGTGTGTGTGTGTGTGTATGTGTGTGTGAGAGAGAGGAGAGAGAGACAGAGAGAGAGACTTTCCCAAGTCTTCTTTCCGTGTTTTCTTTTTCTCTTTTTCCAATTCGAGAGTGAAAGAACCCAAGGCACACACACACCACGGATTGCAGTTAATTGGATTTGAATTCGACTTCGTCTCAATCGCATTCCTAGCGCCGTCTGTCAACCTCAAGTTCCAGTCTCAGAACTAAGAGCTTTGAAGCTTCACACACTGAAAGCATCCCACGACTGAGGTTTTGCACAACACTTTCGTGGATTATTTTCTCAGGGTGACCTTCACGTTCCCGAGATGCCGGGCGTGTTGACTGGGTGAGCCTCGGTGTCTTCCGCAATCGGCTGAGCGACACCTGCTTCTCGGAACGTGCCTCGTCCTACGAGAACTGCAGGTGCTGAAGTCACACGAGACAGACGCCACTAATTGCGAGGTCACCTTCGCTGCCCGAAGGTGTTGAGTGCTGTGACTTGTTTGCCTGAATGGATTGTGTGGAGAGTCCCCTGTGGGAAATGAAGATGAACAGAGCACTGTGACTCAAACTTAGTCCAGGTTCTATGGAACTTATGCTTGGTTCACAAAATTTACTTTCACGCCACGTCTGACTGCTGGACAGAATGAGCAATCACATTTGATCCTGGTCGCCACTTGAACCGAAAGTGAAGGTTCTGCGTGGTGTTAGATTCTTCGTTGCTGCGCAGTAAATTTGGCCAATTCTTGTTTGGGAAACATCCGTACGAAAAAGGGCCTTGAGACAAAAGTTCGAGTTGGCCTCGTCCACACTGTTCGTAAGAAAGTAGTGCGGGGCTTCTTGGGTGAGTTCTTGCACGTATCCAGTTTTCCGGAATGGAATGAACAACACTTGCGGAGCAGGTGATTAGCCTGAGTGGGAGAGGCTGGTGTGTGCGCTCAGGCTGAAGAGCTTCATCCGCGGTGGATTCAGGCCGATCAACTGCAGCGATGCCGCGAAAACGTTTTCAAAGGACTGCTGATGTGGGACAGCAATTACTGAGACTGGCATTTGTGTGAAAAAAGTCCTGGCTGCCTTCCTCACCGTCAGTACAACCTGAACGTGCACTGGAGAGAGCGGTGTGGGCAGATGGTGCAGGAACATGGACAGGATCCTCCACAAGGAACATTGAAATTGGCCAAGAAACTGTGCTGGAGTTGCAGAGATGTGTGTTTGTTCAGGACACAAAGACGAGTTTGCTGTGTTGAAATTGAATCTGTTTCTTCAGAAGCTTCTTCAAGCTGCTCCGGAGTTGCGAGTCGCTGCAGATGTCTGGAGCTCTGAACAGCACATTTTGAAACTTCGTTGATGCAACCAACAAAATCAGATCCACAATCTTGCTTGTGTTCCTTGTTGACTTTCCCAAGTCATGTCGATTTGATGTTGAAATCTAACCAGCGCCCCGGATCAGGTTTGCTACCTTCAGCAAAAACTTCCAGAGGTTTTTGAAAGTGCACAGCATTTTTGTGTGGCTGGAGGCACAGCGTTTTCAACTGCGCAATGAGCATTAATTATGGATGACGCTGATTGGGAGAGAAAGACGCTGCCGGCGGCTCCTCCCCGGGGACCCAAACTCCCCGTCTCCTTCTGGAACTAATTAAGTTTCGTAAATCCAGGATTTGTGCTCTTCTGTAAGCGACGAGTTGGTTGTGCAGATAGGGAGCTGTTTAAATTCTCATTTGCCTGTTCGAGATGTAATTTGCCTGAAGAGTGAACTCTGCTCATGTTCAGCGTTCTGAATATTTGTCAAGTCTGCCGCTGCAGCCAGTATACATAGGCATGCACGGAATCTGCCGTGGAAGGTGGTGTGTGGAGTCCGCATTCTCTGAAGACTTGAGGGGATGCTGGTATTGAAATGAACTTGAATACGGCTGATTTTTGTCTGTGACACAAAGCATGCGTTCTTCTTGCCTTCAAATCGTGACTGTTCACTGCAACCAGGCAACAACACCAAGGCCCTCCTGAGAGCATCATATGTGACACACAAGTACGAATGAAATGTTCAAGTTCTTCCGTGATGTTGTCTCTAATGATGTGAGATGTGTTGTAGTTGGGAAGAGACCGATTTGAACTGGCACTGATAAATGGAACTCATTTGGCTCTGTGTTGTGACCTTTCCAAGTCAACATGGATGGTTCTGCACTTCTGACATGAATATCTGAATTGGTGTTGGCCTCGTGGACATGCAGTGAACTCGTGAATTCTTGTTCTTTTTTCATCGTTCTTTGTCGCTCTCTTCCCTGACAACAGTTTTTCCATTTTGCTGAAACTGCCTGGTGGTTTCCCGCAAGAACTGCATGACAATTACAAAACCACTTGCGGTTCAAAAGTTAACTTTGTGTCTCTTCTTTTTGCAGATATTTTCGGCGCTTGGTCTGGTGTGCCTGACGAGTGCTGGTATCCAGACGCAGGGCGGCTACCTGCGGCTGCCCCGAGCGTGGCACCTGCGGACCTTCGTCTTCGTGTCCGTGTGCGGCTTCCTCACCAGCCTCATGGTCATACTGCTGCACGTGTCCGGCCTTATCAAATCCGCGCCCATCAACTGGCACTTATTCGTGAGTAGACGCCAAAAAAGTCGTGTGTCTTGTTGTTGCTGCTGACGCCAGACGAGAAGCAACACAGGGGTCCAGTAGCGGAAGGGACACATCTCAGGACTGGTTGAAACATGACCCCTGGACTGCAGTTTGGAAGCTGGGGTTCGAGCACAACTCCACCGATTGCAGCATCAAGCCTGCCTTCGAGGAGTGTATGTTCGGCATGCCTGGACAGAGAAGTCTGTTGGAGGCTCCCGGGGCCAGACCACGAGGTTCCCTTTTTCTTATGGGCAAACAAGCACGCTGTACCATGGTGGTGTTCCGAAAACTGACACGCAAATATCTCTGTTTGTTTCAGGATTTCATGAGTTACAGTCTGCTGGCCTTCCTGTACCTGTCGAGCACCTCCCTCGTGGCGAGTGCGATAGATTATTACCAGAACTTGGGCAGCGATGTTCAGCAGTGGACGGTCGAGCAGCTCATAGTCTCCGTGGTCAGTACACACACACACACACACACACACACACACACACACACACACACACACGTGCAAGCGCGTGAGTTCGTGTTTGCTGCAGTGCGATAAAATTGTGCATTTTGCCATTGCGGGGAAGGACAGCAAGGAAGCTGACGGGTTCGTTTCGTACAAATTTGTTGAGTAATTTAATGTTCTCGTGTTATTTGGCCGTTTGGTTCCTGGTTCTGCAACACGATCGTATCTCAATGCCTGGAACCTTTCCCTTTCCATTGGTGGGTTGATCAGTTTGTTGAAACGTTCATTGTTCCATCAGTCATGCACTTACGAGTCGTATTCCACAATGTCGAAATCACGCCTGAAAGCTGTGGCTCTTGACATTTTTCTGTGCAGTGGCGCAAGCAAACACGAAGTCACACAAAGCATTTTTCTTTCTTTGATCGCCCAGGTGCTTGGATACATGTGCCTTTTCCTGTACGGCTCCACCGCGATCGTCGGATACCGGAAGTGGAGGGGCGTTGGTCAGTTCCGGCGCTACCGCTTCCAGAACCAAACGCCGCCGCGGCGCGAGGCGCGCGCCTCCCGGAACAGCCGCTCGATGAGCCGCTCCAACAGCCGCACGCCCGTCTCGTGATGGCGTCTCAAACTGACGAACTGGCGCAACGCGCACGTCCAGCAAAGCCCCGTGGAGCGATCGGAAGTTCTTGGGCTGTGAGTGACAGCATCAAGGAGGCTTCAAGGATAAACCCACGTGTTGTCACGACAAGCCAAAACTGAACGGTGAAACCGTTGAAGTCATTCAACGAACAACAGGTGGTACTGGACGTTCGAGAGCACAGCTACGATGGAGAAGGACCAATTCCACTTTCCTCGTTTGTGGAGTTTTTGCACGCCTCTGGCGTGTCTTGCCTTGTAACTATGGCCATGACGTGCGAACAGCCAAATGCTTTTCCCTTTGTTGGGGTAAAATCCGTTGCTGACGTGAGGGCGGGTGAACACTCAGACGTCAGGTGCCAGAACGCTCCTGTCTTCAGTATTTGTTTCTCCGCGTCGCAGTCGAAACGACCGACATGTGATTGAAGCAGTGTGCCCCAGTGAACGTGTGAGCACGACTTTTGTTGCCCTTCCTCCATCCCCCCCCCCCACACACACACACATACACCCTCCAAACAAGTCAAACCACCGCCGTTTGTGTTCTGCAAGAGAAACGAGAACGTTGCGTGTCAGAATTGTACACCAGACTTGGCTGCGGAACAAAGTGCTGTTGATGGTCGTTGGACAAAGAGGTGCTACAGACAAAACTGAGTCAACGAGTCGAAATGTGTACGGGTTCGTTCAGCAGCAAAATGTGGAGTTGAAGAACCGCTACTTCAGTTGTTTACGTGGTATCCCCCAACCTGTGTTAATTTCCACACAAAGCGCAAGGGAACGAAGATCTTTTCTCATCTCTCCCTCAAAACAACGCCCTCGTTAGGGGCGGGAGATCTTTCAATGAGAAAAATATTTCAGCCTTCAGGTATTCCTCCCAAGAATGCAACGAATGTCTGGTCGATTCCCTCCGCTCCTGCCGCCCCTCCCATTTTTGTGCTGAAGTGTGGACACTCTCATGTCCAAAACCCAAACCAAGCCTGTGGCAAGAACAATTTCACCCGGGGGAAGCAGCTATTGCCTTCGTTGTTTCTTGTTCATCGTTTTGTCCATTTCTTGTTTTGTTTTTGTCTTGTTTCATGGATTGTTAGATCTACGATGTGAACACGTGTGCTTGACATGCAGCTCCATTCCAAAGGGACTCTGTAAAGTTTGTTTCGTGATTGCGTTCTTCTGTGGGAAACGTCATTGTGTTGGAAGAAATGTTCTTGCACTGAACCCTGGGGTACGAGATCTGTCAATGACTTGCTCTCAGACAACTGGCAGTGCTGATCGTATTGACATTGTTGAAAATAAAGTTTGTATTTGACCCAAATAGCTTTGGTTGTCACTGCCCGCATTATTCGGTTGTTTTGGTTGGTTTCTTTTTCCAAGAACTTTATTTTGCACCGGCAGACGTGTGTCAATGTGGTTTTATATTTATTTACCATGACCACCCCCTAAGTACTGCCACAGCCACAGCATAGCCACAGCCAATCATATCATTACCCTAGATGGAGCCACTATCCTAAGCTGGGCACATGACCCAGACT
>JAAUXT010038274.1_pt1 | contig 19221 bp, 23 predicted proteins | sample 7278171 | NCBI WGS metagenome assembly JAAUXT01 (sample SAMN14350112, study PRJNA611818) | marine sediment metagenome | isolation source: surface marine sediment (1.8m) | place: French Polynesia: Moorea | collected 2018-08 | reverse complement strand
CTCTCAAACCCCCATACAATATACTACAATTCATCAATATACTTCCTTTACAAAATATTTGTACCTTCAGAGATATGGACCCATTTCTATATCCATACCCCATATTTTCTGTACTTCTAAATTTGAACTTTTTGACCTCATAAACTCAAAAATTCCAATTTCACAAATTCCTTCCTCGAGCATTATCCCCAACCTAAAATGAACTAAAAGAGCCCAAAAGATCCTGAATCAATCATTATTTTGACTATGAAACAGGTGTAGACATACTTTTGGAAGACCCTGCCTATAGGTGATTTGATATCGCTCACTCCGATTTTTCCAAAAGCTCACAAATCGGACCAAGCTCCTCAAATCACCTAAAAAGGAAAAGGGAATTTTACGGAGCAAGTCTCGGCTTCCCTCGCGCAAACTGAAAAAAACACAGCAAAACGTTTTCAACGAAGACTAAAGGAGCCACAAAAACTTGAGCAAAAACTCTCAAACTTTGGTCCAGAGAAAGGAGAGAGAGAGAGAGAGAGAGAGAGAGAGAGAGAGAGAGAGAGAGAGAGAGAAACGGAGAGGAAGAGGGAGGGAAAGCACATGTCCACATGTTTCATGAAAGCCAACTTGGCGGTCGACTTGCGTCCTATTCACCTGCCACAAAACAACCGTTCGGGACAGGTCATCACTGGGACACTGTCACGTGCCTTGGTTTCGTGCTTTGCGACTTTCCTTGCGAGTACCGAACCTGGTTGACGTTTGGTGGGAACCCGGTGTAACAGGACCAGACAACGACCAGGACCAGACAACGACCACACTGTTTGGTCGTTGTACAGTCCTGAAATTTCAGGACCAGAGAACAACCACACACTATGTGGTCATTCTCTGGTCCTGAAATTTTAGGACCACACAACAACGTCGGAAAAATAGTACGATCGTTGTCTGGTCCTGAGACACCGGATCAGATTCCACCCTGTCGTCATCACGGAGGTGTCTCGGATGACTTGTCATCGCTCCAGGCCCATGGGTGCGGTCACATTGCTTGCTAATTGGCAATTCCTATTGTGCTACTATTGTTGGGACGACACGTGACGCACACCCCAGGAAAGAAAGCGCCATCTCATCATGCTGCCACATGGCGGAACGGACCACATGAGCTCTGCGCGCTTCGATGCGCGCCAGCAAATCCCCTCAACATGTTGTTGCAAATACTTTTTTCAAGCAGATCTATTTTTATCAAAAGAGTGTGTGTCGAATCAGACAACGAATTTGCAGATTCTTGCGACCTTCTGGGCAGAACAGTTGAATATGCTGATGTGTTGTTGTCTCGAATCAGCCACCCCAAGTTCTGTGGTGAACATGCAAAATAATCCCATGCAGAATAATTTGTTCTCGCTTGCAACACGACATCGTGGTGCCCTCCTTTGGCTTATTTTTGGGACCCAACGAATGACCAGATCAAAACTTTTTGTTTGTTTTGAAACAATCTGTGTCCACGAAGGAGCAAACGGTTGACGTGTACTTGGCCTGTGGTGTCGGTATGGACCACTGACCCGAGCTCTCAGCTGATTGGTCTGATTTTTCTCCTCCAGATGCCACGGGCAGATCAGCTGTACTGTGGACAGCGCCATCTCGAGCTGGGTCTCCGACAGCTGCGTCCTGCAAGTCGTTCGCTTCGAGTACTCGTGTGTCACAGGTGAGTTGTTTGGTATGAGTAATCGTGTGTTTCAGGTGAGTCGATAAGTTCGAGTACTCGTGTGTCTCAGGTGAGTCTTTCGCTTCGAGTACTCTGCATCTTGTGTAAGATGTTCACTTCATGTACAGTACTTATACGAGGGAGGTCCACAAAATTCGATTCATCACTGATTTTGAAGATGTTTTCCGGAAGTAAACTCTATCTACTCTGTACTCTGGTCTGGTTTTCTCAAAATTCTCTGCTCAGACTCAAAGAATATGACAGCAAGTATGTGCATATTTATTCTGAGCACTACATTTTGCCCAACCATTTTGGAATGACGGATAGAACCAGTCTTCTTGGACTTCCCCCACGAGTGAACGAGTATACATCTGAGGTGAATCGTTGGCTTCCAGTGCTCGTACAGGTGAGTCGTTTGCTTTGAGTATTGTGCGTCTCACGTGCGTCGTTCGCTCATGCAAGAAGTGATCCGTAACCATAGCAGCGCAAGGTGCATCAGGCACTACACGAAAAGGGCGTGGTTTGTTCGCGAAACTGCCATGAGACTCCTACGTGTCTCTCTGTCCTCAGGCGCAGGTGTCTTTCTGAGACGGTGGAAAATATTCGCACACAGATTTAGCAGAGACGTCAGAAAAGTTTACGCACTCTCATTCCTGAAACGTTGATTATGACGCCGAAATTGCTACATTTTCTCCCCCCCCCCCAAAAAAAAAAACTGCATTTTTGTTGTCAAAAAACATCAGATCTTCACACAAAAACGTCGGATTTGCGCAAAAAAACACGACAAGAGGCAAGACCACGAACACTGAGAAAGCGCTCACGGCCAGCAGACCCATCCGCCCTCAACCAACGTCCCCCGATTCACAGACCAGTGCCACCGACAACCAAATGTCTGGAGCACAATCAGTGATCAACAACCAAATGAGGTCATTCTTGACATTTGTGCCACCAACCTGGCAACTTGGGCACCGCACGTCGGGAAAAATAACCCGCGTTAAATCTGCCCACTGACGCAATGCAAAACTTATGAGAAGCTAAAGTTCTCATTCTCGGACCCTTGTGCAGTGTAGACACTACGTCCTCGTGCTGATTCCCGACGTCGAGCATGGACGGCTGGGGTCTAGCCGTCAGAGCCCAAACGCCAATGTGTCAAAAATAACAACTTTTTCCCGAGTGAATGAAGGGGCGAACCTCACTTCGCACGATACGGGTGAGGCATGTGTATGCGACGGGGAATCCGAGCACACAACAGGAAAGTGTCTGCACGGCTGGGAGACAGGTGGTCACAAGACTCAAAATGCACACTCCAATGAAAATCTTAACAACTATTCAGGGGCACAGTCTGCCTTGCTCTACCTTGTTTTGAAAAATCGAGTGTCCAAGTCATATCCCAGATTCATGCCTGCGATGGGGGGGGGGGAACAACGGTCGGTCGCCACAAGGTTCGCAGGACAAACAGCCGAGTTATTGGGCTCTGTCAATTTGCGTGATGAATCTCAGCGAGCCTGACAATATATTTTCCTTTTTCAGTGGCCGTGACTGGAGCAGTGCCGCTTCGGTTTTACGGGTTTGGGAAGGGACACACCCTGGAGGTGTTCAGTCCCAACTTTCCCTGCAATTCACCAGAGGGAGACTACGTCGTCACCTGCACCATCCTCGGAAACGGGTGAGATTCTTCCTTCCTGTTGAGCGTCGGGGTCCCCAGGCCTGAATGCAAACCACGGGGCTGGAGGTTTGTTGGACAAAACACACGGAGACGTGCACATGGATATCAAAGTGTTTGCCGGCAGTTATCCTGTGTTATGCCACTGAGAAAAAACAAACGGTGTGCAGAAAAACATAGTGTGAATGGGACCTCGATTCGCAAAAATTCGGGTTTTTGGGTGCGCATTGGACAGAGTGTGCACCACGTATTCGCGGGTGACAACGGTAAGAAGCCTCGTTTTGAACCCGCAAGTCTGTCGGAAGCCCAGCAGGATCCACTGTAAATGAGGCAGGCTCTGAAGGGTGTAGGACCTACCCACTCACCATGGAAAGGGGATAGAGGTGGGACTAACACACATTTTCAGGTTGGCCTGCCCTCCCAAAGTACCCATCACTGGGTTCTACCCTGTCTCCTCTCGCTTGAGCGTCGTACCTCCAGCAAAAGCCAGTGCACACAACACAGGTCCGCTCCGGAGGAGGCACCTCAGAAAACCGATGAAACAACCCAAACGTTACGTGTGTATCTCAGTGGGTATGCTGCCGGCCACCACCACGCCACGTTCACGCTGAAGCAACTGTCGTTGGACGGAGGCGGACAGGACGCGCTCTCTCTCAAAGGTCACTCCACCTACCGGCCAACCGGAGGCCGGACGTTAGAGAGGTGGAACCAGGCTCCAGTGAACATCCTCCCCGCGAGGGGCGAGACGCAAACGTTCACGTTCTCCAGATCCGGTTCGGCCCACGCCATGTTTTGGGTGGGGATAGACGGTGAGCCTTTGCTGCCTGCTCCTTATATGTACAGCTAAAAGTTACCTGTACATTATTTTTTGCCCTGATTGACAAATGATTTCCTCTTGTTTGAAAGTTGTGGTTGGGACCCACTACATTTCGTTCCAGCTGAAGAGTGAACCCAAAATTTGTAGCCACCCCGCACAACAGGGTTGGACAGGGTCAAGACAGACGGGTCTACCTGCCTCCTTCGTATGCGTGCTGAAGAACCCTTTGGTCCACGTTCTCCATTTCCCCTTCAAAAAAGTGTCGACCCAATATTCACAGAACAACATGAATCCTATTGGTTTTGTCACTCGTTTCAGCCACACCACCTACAACAAGACCTGTGGACCTGACAGTCGTCTGCAGCAGTGAGAAGAAGTTCCAAATACCCAATGTAAGTGCATTTTTGGAGTCGAATAGCTAGTGTTGCTTGGTGCAGCTGCCCGTACGTTTGAGTCTCAATACATTTTGGCCACAAATACTTTTTTTCAGAAAAGTCCCTGCGTCCCAGTTGGAGAAGAAAGATACATAAGTTTCATCCCAACTGAAGCCACACCAGCTCCAGTCACACGAATGCCGACAACTACAACAACCACAACCACAACCACATCGACAACGACACGCCGACCCCCGCCCCCACCTCCACCCCCGCCACCACCTCCGCCCCCACCCCCAGTTCCACCCCCAGTCGTACCTCCACCCCCACCCCCAACGATAACACCGCCCCCATCAGGGACACCGCCTCCACCCCCGCCTCCGCCTCCGCCCAACCCTCCGCCCAGACGGCCGCCGCCCAGGAGAAATCGTGGTGAGTAAAACTTTTCACCAAAATGACAGTTTTGTGTGCGTGTGTTGAAAAGCGGAGTGTGAGTGCAGAGAAGTAACCAGAAGAAATGGGGCAACACGAATTTTACTCTTCGGTGCGCGCATTCGTATTCACGCCACAGCGAGTTGAGTTTTCGAAACTCTATATTCACCCTGAATGTGCTCGCTCTGCATTCAAATGCATGCAAAATTCCCATGTGACAGGGGACAACGCCAACGCTTCATTTGATCCATTCACAAACGCAGTGACGAGGTGGATAATGCTCACCAACCAAGACAGCCCAAAGTACATGCTGATCGAGACAGTGCACGAGAGAAGGGATCAGTGACACTTTTGTCCTTCCTGCAGACAAAGAGGAGGGGGAGGAGACGAGTATGGTGTGGCTGGCGGGTCTCGCGGCGATCCCGGTCCTCCTCATCCCACTGTGCGTCGCCATCCTCCTCTACAAGCGCAGGTCAGTGTTCATAGCCTCCGGTTCTTTCAGTGGTTCTTGAACCCTCGTGTTGTGTTATTTTTGCTATGAGGCCAGGAACCACCAAACAGACCGGAAACTGGGCTCCTGAACAGCAGTTCTGGTCCAAGGCCTCAACAATTTGAGCTGCGCTGTCTCGACAGCCTTGGAGAGGTGGACGGATTCTCGTGACCAAATCTGCCGCTCAGGAACCTCCAGGCACGAAATGTGTTTGGTGCAGCTCAGTGAACGCGGAGGAGAATGTGAATTCTTTGTCAGTCGGGCAGGCGGCCCGACGCCTTTGGATTCGCAAGAGATCACCCATGGTTCGGACCAGATGAGGAACGGAGAACATCATGTACTTTCTTGTCACATTGAGGAACGATGACCTGTGTCCAGATCGGTGTCTGTGTTTGTGCAACACCCAGACGTGTACAAGTTTCAAGGTGTCTTTTCCTTGCTTGTTTTCAGGAAGAAGACGAAGAGGGAAAGAAGGAACTCCTCATCGCAGTCCACCACGTCATCACAACCGGAGCTTCTGTCTGAACCTGAACCCGAACCTGAACCCGAACCCAAACCTAAACAGGAGGAGAAACCCAAGCAAGTGCACCTTCACGTACCAGAGAAGCGAAGCTACGACGACGAAGAGCTGAACCGTCTCAGAGAATCCAACGCCTTCACGCATCCGTCTGAAACATTTCGTCCCAGATCGATGCACGGTCTCGATTCCAAGTTTATCACGCACTTTTGACTTGGGGCACTCGCAGAGGAAAGAACAAGTTTGCGAGTCTGAACGTGTGGTGGTGCAACCTGAACGTACAATAACACGCACCCCTGGTGGGTATGCACAACTGATGGGACTGGGACACAAAGACGCCAGCTGGGTTGGCCTCAGGACCTCCAGGACACACAGCTCAATCGGTTTACGTTGAGAATAAATTTCCCGTCCTGCCTCTGAGAAATGGGTCCGAGCACATAAACGTTGGCGTCTGCATGACTGCCACTCCCAACGTGATGAATGTCTGTGAGTGTCTGCATTGTGAAGCACCCAAGCACACACAACCCGACGCGTTCTTGGTGCAGAACCCATACCCATGCACTGGGTACCCACACGTACCCTGACATCAAATAGCTCAAGTGCAAGGAAAATTTTGCAAAAGAATGAGACGACGCAAGTGTATAGCCATCAGCACCAAACACTTGCAGATTCAGAACAAACAAGCGTTGACCTTAGGGGTACAGCAATGCACGTTGTCAAGCTGTCATACAAGTGAAGAACTCGGGTCATGAACTGTGATATCGCACATATACACGTGATTGTACAAATTACGCCCGGTTGAAGTGATATTTTTTGTTGTGTAAACTTTGCTGATACAAACTTCAACTGGTACAGAGTGGGGGAGGGGGTCTTTTGATCAGAACGTGGGCATAGTTGTTGACGTGGGAATATTGCATTCAACGTAAATGTGGGAATGTCAGGTTCTACGCCACGCCATGACGTGCAAAAGAGTAACTCCCTCACTTCACCTTTTGCGTGGCACCTTTCTGATGTGGGATGGGCGTCACTGCAAAAAAGAACGGAGGACGTGGACGTGGACGTCGACGTAAAATCTTGGGATCTGCTTCCCGAACCCGCTGACTGCATGTTCTTCAGGGACGTCGTGATCAACCAGGCATGCGATGTCTGAATGGGGGAGGGAGGGTTTTACACTGTCAAACAGATGCACCTGGTACTTAAATGTCAAATTGCACAAGGAAATTTGTATCTTACGTTGAATTGTTCCGGAGTGGTTAGTGACTGTGCGAGCGAGTTGGCATTTTGTGTGTGCAATGCCTGAATTTTTGTTTCAAATGTATAAAACGTGTATTTATGGGGTTTATGCGTTGTGCGTTGTTTGGGATTTTATCACGCAAACCTTATTCAAAGAATCGTCTGATTCACAGACGGTCGTGGACCTTGACACGAGTTGCAAAGACAAGAAAAGGAGAAGGTGCAGATGTGCTGTGACAGGCAAAAGTGACTGAGCTCCGCGTCTGCCCTCGCTGAAGCGTACAAGTAAATATACCTCAGTCACAACGACCCCACCAGAACAACAATAGCTCGTACACGTCGTACTTCTTGAATTTGCGAATCAGCCCGTGCTCCATCAATTTACTGGTTCCTGGCGGTGTCGCGTTGCGCGTCCGTTGCCACGTTGCTCGAACGGGCCAAGATGTCTATTTTCGGAAGGGAAATTTGACATTGCGTTTGTGGTATGCAGGGTATGTTTGAAATGGACGAGTGCCAACAAGGATGGGCTACGCCGTCTGTCTACCACCCAAGGACACGGTTAAACGGGTGAACTCGTGACCAAAAAAAAAAGTTCCACACGGTTTGTCACAAATGAGGAAAATATCTGGTTATATTTGAGAAATTCTGGAGGAAACAGCTCATTCTGCTGCACGAGGCCTCAGCATTCGGACGAGCGATTGGCAAACACGTTGCACAGAATGTTGCTCTGGTCTGGCGGTTTCTTGCTGCTCTGGAGCCTGCTGGTGACAGAGGCAGAATCGCGGGGTGACCAAAAATCAGGTGAGTGGAATGTTTGTGCACCCAGCCCGAAAAACTGGATTTGTTTTGACAGGTTCAATCGGAATCCTTGTGCAAACCCAGGAAAATACTTCGTGCTTTGTTTGCTTGATGGGAACCAGTGTGTGTACACTGAATCTTCAAAAAAAAACGGCGAAAGTGAATCAACCGAGCGCAAAGTAGCGGAGCCATGGTGCACGAGTGTTGGGTTCAGTCCACTCGAAGCAGTTTCACCCAAAGTCCACGCATGCATCCATGGCACTGGTTGGTTGCTGCAAAACGCCTTGTTTGATATTTGCTCGGAAAGTGGAGAGAAAAATCCGGCGTGAACATAGGAGGGATCGCTGTCTCTTTCTGTTGGCATCACTTTGATCCATGTTTGACCTCCTTTCGGCTGACACAGCCGATTTTGCGCCAGTAAAACTCTCCAAAAGAAAGTTTGAATATTTGACGCAATCGCAAAGCACAGAGACCATTGTATTTCTGTACGACATAATTTGCCCTTTTCATATCCATTGGCACGTTACAATTTCTCACAATAAACGAGCTATTCATGGGTCTCCGTTCTGAAGCCTCTCGACGATACATTATTTGATGAACAAGAACACTGCACTGAACTGGAGCCAAAAACGAAGACAACTGTTCTTCGAGTTCAAGAACGGATTTCTGCAGAAACAGCTCGAGAAAACGTTGCTGTGGTTGAAAGCGAAAAGGTAGAACAATCAGGAGTTTGACTTTTTGTCTGAATGGTCTTTCCGTGTTGCAATGTAAGAACGCTTTCAATATGTAGCCCTGAACATGTGTGTCTGGCACCAACGGCACAAGTTCCACACCCTTGTGGGTGCTCGTTTTTCTCATACCAAGATGTACTTGTCGAAGTACCAAGGTGACGCTCTCTATCTTCAGACGTTCAGACAGACAGTTACAAAATCTGCTGGTCTCAAAGGTCGGGCATCCAAACAAAACAATGGTGATGAAAGGGCCTTTTGTTGCACAAGGAGCAGAACCGCAAAACACAAAACCAGCCTTGTGTGCTTTCAACTGATAGAAATGGGTCTTCACCTTACAAAATGGGTTCCTATTCAATCACACAACTCCTCTCTGAACCAAAGGTCTCACTGAACCATTGTGTGATTTCAAAGGAACCCTTTTTGTACAGTGTGGAACCCTGTCTGCGGCGCACAGCCTGTTTTGAGAGAAGAACATTCCTTCCTGATTGTGCAAAGTCCCTTTACGGCGAAGCACCATGTGGTAGTGCAGTATATGGCAAGGTGGATGAAATGTCCCCTGCCCCCTTCCCTCCCCCAACCCCCCTCCCCTCCCCCAACCCCTCCCCTCCCCTAACCCCCTCCCCTCCCCCAAACCCCCTCCCCCACTGGACCCCCCTCCCTGCTGGACCCCCTTCCCCCTGCCAGACCCCCGTGGCCTGCATGACTTGTGGAAGACAAGGAGGACAAGGAGGAATTGATGACATTACTGGCAAGGGACTTCGCACTGCAGTTGCCTTGAGCACTGCTTCTTGTTGGTAACAGGAGTGACACTGGTGAGGTTCAGCACGCACAAAAATTGCAATATTACGGTCAGCCTCATCGCTGGCTGTTCAATTCCTCCCAACACCACACTGAAGATTGGTAGAAACCTCACAACATATGGCACCAAACTTGCAGTCTTGCCTCTGCTTTGTTTTGACTGCCATGTGCTTTATGGTGGCACAACCAATCATGGAGCAGTAAACACAAAGCATATGGCAGTGAGTTGGGAGATTCCTGCTCAAATCACCAAGTTCCTCCCTGCACTGTCACTCAAACTGACATCAGCCACGTAAGACCGGACCAAATGCAGAATCGTGCTGAACCTCCCCATTGACATTGGCAGTGGCAGAAGAGTGTATGTACCGTCTGTGTTTTCACGGAGCGCTGTTTTCTTGCAGTCCCCATGTTCCTGCTGAACAACGGGACAGACACTCCTTCCTGCGGCTCCAGCGCCGTCTCCGCCTGCGCCACGTTCCCTCATCTCCTCTCCGTCTTCCACACGAAACACCCGGATCTACCGACCCTGGAGCTTTTCAGTGATGAGGACATCCGTATCGACCAGACACTTTTGGTGAGACAGTTCGGGGTTGCAGACCAAACATGTTCAAACGCAAAGTTTGCACTGAGCAAAAGGCGACCTTGCGCCACAAGGGGGGCACGGTACCTTGTCTTCCTGACCAAGATAGTTTTTTCTCCTGCAAGAACAACAAATTCAGGAGCAGGAGGACTCCGACCTTGTCTTGACTGGTGGGACTTGTGGGGCTCCTAGGGAATTTGATAGTTTTGAGAAGGCTCATTTTGTGCAGGTCTGCGGTAGAAAAATAGGGACGCAAGACAATCATCTTGGCCCGACAGGTGGGCCCATACGGGTGGGGCCCACACCTTTCTCTGGATTAGCTTGAGATCAGACATAAAACACGTACTTGTCGTGTCAGTGTGACTCTCCTGTCATTTTTGCGAGGATGTAACAATGAATTGTGAGTCTTGTGTGTTCTTGCGTCTCAGAGAAGTCGAATTAGCCAGCCATATCTGACAACTTTGATGGTAAACACACTTTGTCTCGGGAAAAAACTTGCTTCAGCCTCTCAAATCTGTCATTGAAACAATTTACATGCACTGATGCACTCGAATCCGCATCCTCAGGAAGTTTACATCCATTTGAGGGCTTCGGTTCAAGTTGCGTCACTTTTCAAAGACTTTTTACAGCAAACACGGAGGCTGAAACTTCCTCCTGAGCAGAGCACGTGCACGTGCACTTGTTGTTCGAGTGTTCTGGGGCATTTTGGATTTGCACAGTTTGCACAACAAGACTTGTCTGAAGTTTCCACGGTTTTGGACACTTGAGGCTGAAGAACCACTAACAACGAGCCCTGTCCTTGTCTTACACGTATCTGGGGGGACCAAAGTTCCACTGGTGCACAAATTATTGAGGGCTTTGATCAGTTTGATTTGTTTCAACTGTACGAGGGAGGTTCGCAAAGTTCGGTTCTTTGCCAATTTTAAGGTGTTCCTCGGATTTTGATTCCCATTTCCCCACACCCTCAGAAAGAGAAGACACTAAAGATTATTCCTGCCACATTTTCAATCCAAGAACCAAAGACTAACCTCGTAGATCTGTTTTCCCAAAGAAACAATTCAGAATGACATTTTGGGTATTTTTCTTTTGGTCTCCTGCAGGATCGTTTCCCTTGGCTGCGCCATCTCCATATCAGACTGCAGTTTGTGAGGCTCAGCGGAACCGTCCTCTTCGCATTGAACAGCGTCACGTTGAATCGTTGTTTCTTCGTTGTCTCTGGACTCAACATTCAATTGAAAATGTCAAACTCACAACTTTTGGATTGCCCGCTGAAAATTCAACCTGATGTGCACAAACGTGTCCCAGAAAGAAGTGAAGATGCTGCACGCGTCGCCAAAAGCAAAGCAAATGAAGTCACGATGGAAATACACAACAGCACAGTGACTTTTTTTGAAACGGTACTGACCAATCTCCACCCGTCTGGTCCTTTTGTGAGAATCACAAGCCAAAGTCATGTGATTCTTGACAGCTGCACAATTTCTGGAAACTCAGTGGAACAGAACAATTCTGCTTTATTCACCATCAAAAATAGTCACGTTGTTATGAAAAACAGCGTTGTCAATGACAACACTGGTGTTTGTGGAGGAACATTCTTCGTGTCTGATCACTCCTCTCTGTTTGTTACAAACAGCAGTTTCGACAACAACACAGCCAGTGTGTCAGGTGGAGTCATTTTTGCACAGAATTTTGTGAAGATCAACATTTCATACAGCAACTTTTCACACAACAGGGCAATCCGCTCTGCAGGTGGTGTCATCCACTGCAACCAGTGCATTATTCTGGAAATATTTCATTCAAGTTTTACTTCAAACAATGTGAGGGAGAGCTCTGGTGGGTGTATCAAAATGTACGGCTCTTGCCGGTTGACTTTGGTCTCCAGCAATTTGACAAACAATTCTGCAGGTTACAGGGGTGGAGGAATATCAGGTGAAGGAAAACATTCCTTTGTTTTCCAAAACTCTTTGTTCACGCGGAACTTTTGCCAGTTCTCGAGTGGAGTTCTCCACGCATCTGGTGAGGGGAGGGTAAACTTTACAAACTGTATCATCAAGCACAATTTTGCTGGGTATTCGGTGGCTGTGGCAACTACTGATGGAAACATTAATTTGAGTTTCACTGGCTGTGTGTTCAACAACAATACAGCTGAACTTACTGGGGTGATTTTGATTAATTCCTATGGAAGTTTAACTGTTCACAAGAGTAATTTTACAAGGAATGCAGGCGAACAGATGGGTTTGATATACATGACCCAAGAAACGTCACTGCGCGCAGTGTCCACCGTCTTCGACAACAATACCGGAATAAGGATTGTTTTTACAAGTGGATGGTCCAAGCAGTTTTTCCACAATTGCGTCTTTTCTAACAACTCATTGACTGACACTTTGGCCATTGCAACAGCGAGCTATTTAAAATTCACAAACTGTGTCTTTTTGAACAACACGCCTTTTTCTGACGTGATCTACTCTCAAAAGGAGGGCGATGTCTTGGTCTCTTCCTGTGTGTTTGTTGGTACCGATACCTCGACGATCATCAATATGCGGAGCAGCTCTTTCCTGCTGCTCGAGAATTCTGTCTTCCAAAACAACAGTGGTGTTGAAGGTGGGATAGTGTTCGTAAGAGAATCCACTGCTTCAATAAACAACTGCACGTTTTACAACACAAAAACTTTCACCAATGGAGGAGTGATTGCTGGATTTTACTCCAGCAAAATTAAAATAACGAACAGCAGATTCATTGCCAACAGAGCAATGTTTGGGGGTTGCCTCTGCATTATGTCAAGGGGCAGTCTGGATATTTCTGATTCCATTTTCCTTGAAAATTCTGCAAGGGAAGGTGGTGTGTTGAAAAAGACTGGCACTGGCAACGTGTCGTTGGAGAATTGTATTTTGCACAACAATTGGGCCAGGTACGGAAGGTCCATTGTCACAACCAATGTGGATATTCTCAGATTATCAAAAGGACTGTGTCACCAGGAGCAGCCCGACAACATCAGATTCAGATGTGAGAAACCTCAAGAATGCAGATTGTTTACCAACAACTTCACAATGGGTGTTGGCAACAGAACTCTCAACTCTTGGCAAAATCCATCTTTCCACGACCAAGCGATACAATCTCAAATGATAGTCAGGGAATATGTAGGAGTTCGTCCCTGGGCAGAAACTGCTTTTGCGTCAGGTAGATTGCACCTTTTCTTTGTGAGATTTTTGTCATACACAGTGGTTTTATTCTGTGCATAAATCAAAGTCTGCCGACTCAAAACTTCCGTTTTTTCAGTGAAGCCCGTGCAGTGCCTGAACGACTGTTTCTGCTTTTACAAACAAGACACGGCAAACATTTTGAATTGCTCATCTGCCGACCTGATTTCGCCACCCGAGACAGTTCCTGCTCACACTGAATGGATCGACTTCAGCCACAACAAACTGACTGAGTTGAACGCAAAACAAGACTACTTCCAGAACTGCTCACATTTGAACATGTCGCGAAACAATGTGAAGCAGTTGACGGAAAGTGCCGTGGAAAATTTAGCAAACAGCAAGCTCAGGTTCTTGGATCTTTCCCACAACAATCTGGTCGAAGTTCCAAAATCAATTAAAAAACTCGAAGCTCAGATCTGGTTGTCTGGGAACCCTATAATTTGCAAGTGTAGTATGCTGTGGATGGTTGAGTGGTTTAATTCAGGACAGGTGAAAGATTCCAAATTCGTCACATGCCACAAGTCTGGAAAATTGATAAAATTTTTGGACTCCACCTCATTGGGATGTTTTCCAATGTGGCAGAGGATTGTGGTTGGTATAACAGCGGCTTTGACCGTTGTTGTGCCGTTAGCCATTGTTGCTATCAACAGGAGATGGAATGAATTGAAATGGCTGGCATATTACCATTTTGACATTCTTGACAAAAATGATGGTCAAGAGAGACTCGAGAACAAAAAGAGGGATGCTATTCTCTCATACAGGTGATTTTTCTTGTTCAAAACAAAAGTTTGTGTTTTCTCAAAGTCCCCGTTTGTTGGTGCCTGTGATGATCTGAACTGCTTTTTTCCGTTTTTTTACAGTGAGGAGGATTTTGAAATCATGCAGGAAATTTTCATGAAATATGGTGGCCTGACACCAATCCTGGAGGAAGATCACGGATTTCAACTGGTTCTACATCAGAGAGATTTCATACCCGGCACTCCAATTATCACAAACATTGCCACTTTTGTTGTGGAAACAAGAAGAATGATCATGCTTCTTTCGAGGTATTTCTTGTACTGTCCGAGTCCTCCTCTGAAGTGGACATTGACGCCCACAAACAGTCTAAAAATCGGGAACTGTCTTGAACGTTTTGTCTCTTGATGTTTGAAGGAGGTATTTGGAATCACCTTACTGCATGGAAGAGTTCAAGATTGCTTACCATCAAGTCGTGAATGGTGAGAAAAAGTACCTGATCCCGGTTCTGCTGGAGCCCCTGGACATAGACGCGCTGCCCAGGGACCTGCAGACGTACCTGCGCACCTACACCTACATCGACGCCACCAAGACCCCTAGAGACCTCTCACTGTGAGTGTGCGAATTACCAAAGAGCAATTCAGCGGCATAGTTGGTAGTTTCTACCCTCATGAGGGGAGCGAGCCCAAAGAAAAACGTCGACTTGTCAAACTAAGAAAATTTGCTGCTGACAGAGGGAGGGAAGGGAGGGATGTATTTTTGATGCATTCCTGTTCATTTCCAGGCTGAGGAAGCGCGTTCGGTTTGCGATGCCGGGAACGCCGCTGAAGGAACTGAGGGACGACACAGCCGCCAACGGAGAGGGCGCCGCTGGCGACGATGGCGCCGGTGACGGCGCTCTCCATGGCGGCGCCACTGGCGGCGCCGCCTGCGATCCCAGAGACACCGCCGCCTGTGCACCGGAAACTCAGTTCGACATCGAGGCTGCCGAGACGGATGACACGCGTCCGCTTCTGCATCCGCTGCCTCACATGACGTCCCCTCCCGCCCCGCGCTATGGCGCTGTGTTCTGACATCGACCAGATTCCGACCGGAGTGCAATGTGACTGAGAACGAGCAAATCTTTCACATTTCATCGTTTTATTACCTTGATTGCATGCATCGCTTCATTGACTGAACCGTGGACTCCGTTGGTGCTGAACAAAGACGCGCACCAGTTTTGAGCGAATCACTGGTTTTGTTGTGGGTTGGGAACGTGCAAACCAACAAGAACAAAACGAACTGAAAACTAAACACTTTGCGACAAGTTCTTTCGCAGAAATATTTTTTCTGGGAGACTCAATCTGCTTGTGATCACCTTGCAAACATGTGATGAGTCTTGTGAAATTTGAAAGGCGCAGATCTCCGCAACAGAAACGGAAAAGTGCCGACGCTGTTCGTGACGATCCAAACCGCATGATTCTGCTGAGGAAAGCGTCCGTCAGAACAAGACCCAAACGAAAGGTGTCAGTTGTAGCTCTACCAAAAATATGGTTCGCAAAATGATGCAAGTGATTTTTTCAGCAATCCAATGTCTGTCCCAGATGGTTGGAGAAAGGTGTCTCCTGTGGAAACTGTGAATCAATGGTTTTTCCAAAGAACAAGAAAGCAGTCTTTGAAAGTTGACGAAAAGGTGCTCCCTCTGAGGCCAGAGTCGGATCAGGAACGCGTTTGGGCTCCGTCCCTGCCCCTGACCTTGCCTCTGACCCTGCCCCAACACTGACCTCAACCCTGACCCTGACTCCAGCCCCGATCTGGGTCAGTACGGAGGTTTAGCAAACACATCTGGTCCTTTTTCGACGTGCCTCAATTGCCAGTTCTGTGACACAGAAACAACTTGGTCACTTGTCATTGGCTGCAAGTGCAAACTTTGGCGATCTGCGCTACTGATCTGACAGCTGGGGCACCGCACGTAAGGATTTCAAGGCCGTGCTAAACCTCCCAATTGAGACCGTTCCGTCGTCCCCATAAAATTACGCGTTGCTGCTCGTGGGTATCTGGCCCAGCTCGATGCGCTCCTTGACGTTGGTCTGCTCGGCTTCGAACTGCTGGGCTTCGCTGTCGAACTCGTTCTCGCTGTACGGGTACTCGGTACCGTCCGCGGAACCCTGATCCCACGCAGGGTTCTCCTGGGTGAAGGCGGCGTTCACATAGGGCCCGGTGACGTTGGAGGCGGCGTGTCGAGGGATGGCGCTGTAAGCGTACATGTACCCATTGTCATCAGCCTGCTGTGGGTTGTCCTCTCTGTACTGGTTGTAGGCGGTGACTACAGCTGCACCAAGGTTGAACTCCTGGTACATGGTGGCGCCACTGAGCTGTTCCCCGTCCGCAGGGTTGCTGTCCGGGGTGGGCGGGGCGGGGCGCTCAGGCCGGTGTGCGCCGGGTGGATCCGGCGCCATTTCTTCAGGTAGCGTCTCGTAAGGCTCCGGCTGGTCCGAAGACAGGCACCGGATTCGGCGTCTGGGAATGAAAATTTCCAGTGAGTTTGGAAAAAGAATATGGACACTCTGTGACCGGGCGCTGTTGGCGTAAAGGACAACGACTTTATGGGTTCATCAGCAGAGTGAGCATCGGGGACAACCTGAACAGAAGAAATTCTTGCGTCAATTGGTCAGTGCAATTTTGTGTCAGTCGCCTCGGAGAGACAGAAATTTTGCATCTTGATTTTACTCTTTGATTGTCACTGGGAGCTTGTCCCTTCCATCACAAATGTACAAAGCGCCCTTCACCTGCATCTCCAGACGACCACCGCCCCAATGACCATGAGGACGACGATGACGCACGCAGCAGCCAAACCGCCGATCAGACCCACGGAGGCTGAAACAACCAGACGCGGGTGAGGAACACGTGGACACCGCTCGTCATCACGAATCAGAACTGCAATCTTCAGCCGACGACCACGGTTACAGCGTTGCTGTTGATTGATACAATGACACAAGAGACAAAGGAACAGCTTACTGTTTTTTGAGGAAGGTTGGTCCTTTTTCTCTTCCGAACGGGGCCCATTCGGCCCAGTCGATGTTGACTCGGGATTTTGCTCTGCAGCAGAAGTGGTTGTTGCAGGTGGTGTGGTTGGAGGCTCAGGCGTTGGAGCGACCGTGGAGGGGGCAGGAGCGGATACTGGACCTGGAATTTCTTTTTCCGTGGTGGAAGGCCCTGCGCGCGGTGGTTGGGTTGGAGGTTGTGGAGGGGCTGTGAACGGGGCTGGTGCTGCCGTGTTCGAGGGTTCTGTTACACGCTCAGCCCTCTGTGTAGTATCCGTCGGAGGCGTTTTTGGAGTTTCCGATGACGACGGGTGGTGCTGTCCAGGGGCTGGGCTCCTGGTTGTCTGAGGCATTGGTGGAGTCAGGGGGATCCCTTCAGGTGGAGTCGAGCTGGCGGAAGCTGTTCCAGGGCTGCCGTAGGGCTGACAAGAGTCACGCTGCAAGAGAAATCCACCTCGCATCAGCCACATACCGTGTCCACCCGTGTAATTGACGCACCAGTTTGTCGTAAGACTACACATCAAAACTTGGGGTGCGTCTCATCTATAGGTGTGAGATGGCCCAATACCAGAAAATCATAGTTGCAGTTTGGGTGCATCTTACACTTGGGTGCGACCTGTACATGGGTGAATACGGTCTACAGCCACAAATCATGCAGCTCAATCGTTTGGGTTTTGTTGGAAATGACAGAATTGTGGCCGAGCTCCCCTTCGCTCAATTGGGTTTACCACAAGAAGAATAAAACTGGTTCCAGACATGTTGAAGACTCACGGGCGGTGGGATGGGGAAGTCACTGGTGCAGGTCATGGTCAGCTCGATACTGGCTCCCGAACTCTCAGAGGCTGCAGAGAAAACGAACTGGGTCTCTCTTGTTGTTCTTTTGACCTCAAGTTGCTTATGCCACCGACCCAGCAACTGGGGCACTTTTGCAAGCTGACAGTTCCCCAGAAGCGTGTACCTTCCATGGTGATCCAGAAGACCGGACCGTCGTAGACAGTGGAAGAGCTGAAGGAAATGTTGAGCTTTGCAGCATCGTACGTTTTGTAAGTTTGCCAGATCTCCGTGACCTGTGCAGTGGGACTGCAGTACGCGTCTGTCTTGTGATGCTGAACGTAGAAGTGGTTTCGACATCGGACGCGCTTCAGAAAGATGGTGTAGGTCGCAGATGAACCACGCAAGCTCCTGCGAACACATGGAACAAGGACAGGCTCGCTGAATACCCGGACTGCCACCCAAAAGTCAAGTTCACAAAGAATGGCGGATCTACTTGCAGCCTCAAGAGCAAGGAAGGACCGGTCTCACCTTTTCGGAGTGACAGAGCAAGTGACGAAGTAATGTCCTTCTGGAGGCGTGCATGGATAATAGGGGCTGAACAGGTCAATACCCCGTGACGTCATTGAGGTCGTGAAGGGCAGGAACGCAGCTGAGCGAGGAGGCACTGAAACACACAACAAAGGCAAGGCTTGTCCACCAAAAAGCAATGGATCTCCCTTCGTCATGTTGGCGTGTGTTCAAAGCAGCAGGTTCAGCGCTCGTACCCTCAATGCACGCAGCAAAATCTACGTTTTGTGCTTTTGTGTAGACATTGGGGTGGGTGTAATACAGTCCCAAAAAGGACAGGTTACACGTTACCTTTTGTGTGTAACTTCTCGCAAAATTTGTGAATTGGACCCCCACACCCTACGATCCCATATTTCGGGGAGTGGAGGACATACTTTGTTGGGACAGGTCAAACATTGAAGAGTGACAATTTGTCACCTGTCCTGAAACTTCAAGACCAGGCGCCTCTCCCTGTTTGATGTTTGGGACAGTCTTTCCCTTGCATTCATCAAAATGGAGCAGTTTTTAGGTGATTTGAGGTGGGTTGCACGATTTGAGCCAAATCGGTGCAAGCCAAATCAAATCACCTATAGGCAGGGTCTTCCAAAAGTATGTCTGCAGCAGTTTCATGGTCAAGATGAGAATTGATTTGGGACCTTTTGGGTTCTTTTGGTTCATTTTAGGTTGGGGATAATGCGTGAGGAAGGAATTTGTCAATTTTGAATTTTTGTGTTTCTGAGGTCAAAAAGGTCAAATTTGGAAGTGCAGAAAAAATGGGGTGTGAATGTAGAAATGTCTCTGTATCTCAGAAGGTACAAATATTTGGTGAAAGAAGTATATT
>JAAUXT010113413.1_pt1 | contig 19228 bp, 25 predicted proteins | sample 7278171 | NCBI WGS metagenome assembly JAAUXT01 (sample SAMN14350112, study PRJNA611818) | marine sediment metagenome | isolation source: surface marine sediment (1.8m) | place: French Polynesia: Moorea | collected 2018-08 | reverse complement strand
TAGGGGGAGGGGGTGTTGGTAGAGGAGGGGGTGTTGGTAGGGGGAGGGGGGTGTTGGTAGGGGAGGGGAGGAGGTTACATTCCAAATTGTGGATAGATGCACACATGAATACTGAGGGTTTTTAAGCCAACAGCATCACCTAGATGGCCGGGTACGCGATCATCAACAACAGACAATGACATGCGACTGGTCCAGGCCAAACACAATCAAGAACTCCAAGGTGCTTGCGAGAAGACTGTCTCTGCAGACTCTGGAGAAGAAGTTCATTTTAGGTTTCGCGGTGTTTAAATCCACCAATTAGAAATTGCGATCACTTTTGACACAGAATGTTGCATCCCATTCTCTCTTCTCTTTTGTCGATTTGCAATCTCTGCTCATCTCTTTGCAATCTTGAATGTTTCCCACAAACAATTTACCACGTGTTAACTCAGCGCAAATCAGTGTGAAGTATTCTGCATCTATAATTTTTGAACACACCCAGACCTCTCAAACACATCCAAGCTTTATCCCACTAGTTTGCCACTGCAGCCAAAATTTGCAAGTGAGGAATATTGTGCAAGGCAATCGTCAACAAACTGTCAGACAGGTGGCTGCAAGGAGTCAGTTAAGTGTGGGTGCAACCTTCAAAACAATGAAGAAAGACTTGGATTTGAAAAAAGAAATGTGCCCACTGGCTTCCTCATCTGTTGACCCAGACTCAGAAAGACCACCGAGTGGAACTTGCCAGGAGGAGCCTCATCATGCTTGGTCAACGGGGTGCAGTGGAACACATTATTTGTGGAAACGAGGCATGGTTTTATATCTGGGATCCAATATCCAGAAGGGACAACGAGGAGAGGTTGTAGCCTGGACAGAGAAGACCTTGAGTTGACCCATGAACAATCGATGGCCAAAGTAAGGTTGGCTGTTTTTTGTTTGACAACCAAGGCTTGGTCTATTGACCCTTCATCTCTGATGGACATGGTGTGGATGGACCCACTTGCAGGGACATTCTCACAGGCCTCCTGGAAGTGACACCCAAAAGATACAAATTTGAAATGTATCTTTCCCAAGTCAGGTCACAGGTGTTCACATGTTTTCCGTCGACGCTGCCTGCAGGTGATTTGTGTCGGTCGCCCACATGTCAGTGGCTGAAAATAAACCGACCTTCAGTGATGGCCCAACCTCCTCAAGTCACCTGGAAAGCAATTGAAAGAAGTGACCGAAATTAGTGACTGAATCAAGTGACCTGACCACAAAGCTACATGAACTTTGTGGACCGAACTCAGGTTTTTGTTGCGGTGAATGACCGCGAGGCCCATGGTTCTCTCTCAGCGGACTCGTGCGATGGAATGGCAGATTGCCACATGTCCTGGAAAAAGTGGGTCTTTGTGCGTACCGCATCATCAATCATTGTGAGCCCCTTTTGTCTTCCATAGTGGTGTTTGCAGACCTGATTTCGAGTCTGGATCTGGATTTCTGCAAAAGAGAACGATGCAGGACAACTCCCGAATTTGCGAACTGCATTTGTTTGAGGTTGACTGAAAAGGGAACCAGTGAGTGAGTCATTTTGTACGACAGAACTCGAAACAGTTGGTTTTCAACTGAATATTTCAGTTCTTGATTTCTCCCATTGGTCCTTGACCACTTGCTTGACGCAACGTCTCCAGTGCTTCTTTGGTACTTGAGTAGATCTACTTGCACACACAACGTGTTGAGTGGTTGTTTGTAGATTTATTAGAATTTGCACACTACGTATGAGTTCTCCAGTGTGTGCTTGAGCACAAAGCATCTCTGTGTTGTTTCAGGAACTGTGCAGCCATGAGGCCGGGGGGCGGACGAGGCTGGCTCAGTCTGGCGGGCCTCGCTGCAATCGTGCTTGTTCTCGTCCATTTCGACGTCTTCCGCAGCGTGTACGAGATGCTCGTGTTCGTGGTGCTGCCGTACTGCCCCGTGGACGACGCCGAGCACAAGTTCCTCGCGACGGACCTCAACGGAGACAACAACGAACTGGGGGCGTCCTACTCCACAGTGAACACATGGTTTCCAGCTAAACCCGTGGAAGGAGTGAATTTTCAGACCTTGTGCCCAGTGAGTGAAGACATTGACTTGTTGATCTTCATCATTTCCAGCACAAAAAATAGGTCTATCGAACGGAGAGAAAAATCCCGAGGAACTTGGCTGAGAAAGGAAAATATCCCACAGGGAGTGAAGTATTTCTTTGTTCTTGCTTGGTCAGAGGTGTCATCCGAAAACGACATTGTAAAGGCCGAAGTCTTTCTCCACAAGGACATTTTGGTGCTGGATTTCCTGGATACTTACCAAAACTTAACATTGAAGACAATGTCTGCTCTGAAGTGGATAGCGATCAACTGTCAACGCACGGAGAACATTCTGAAAACGGACGACGACGTGTACGTGAACACTCCCAAAATACTCGCTCACCTCAAGCGTCCCGACTCTCCTGCGAGCGCAGCGATCGTGGGCAAGTGCAACCACTTCCTGAAGGTCATTCGAGATCCGAATCATAGGTACTTTGTGCCCAGAAGTGAGTACGGACTCAGGTACTACCCACCCTACTGCATCGGCGGAGGGTACGTGGTGAGCATGAACACTCTCCAGAGCGTGGTGCGTATGTCCTTCCATGTGCCGCTCATTTCCATGGAGGACGTCTTCGTGGCGGTTTGCGCCAATTGTGTTGGAATCGGAGTGAAATCACTGACGGGCTTTGTTGTTTCATTTGAGGTGGTGTCGCAAGAAGGACGCCGTCTGGATGAGTATTTTATGGTTCACGATGTACCTTGACGGGCTCCACATCTTTTGAGGAGACTTGCAAACCAGCCAAAGCGTTACCTGCCGAATGTCAGTATTCAAAATATTTGTCACTTTCATTTACCCACTCAGTATTCCTGCAAATCACAAAGGGGCTGAGAAACGGGATCAGAACAGTTGCTGAGGCCTTGGACAGCGCCCGACTGATTGACATCGAGAAGAAAGGATCAACTGAACCACCGCGCGACGTTTGGCACCGCGAAATATTGTGCGACCTGTCGGCATCTTAAATTTGATGGTCGCATGAAGCCTTCCGTGTGCTTTGGTACATTTTGGTACCCAGTGCGCAATGGCAGATTTGACCCCTGGGAATCGATTCGCAAGTGACAGATTTGCCACTTGGATCTTGGTCGACTTCGCCACTCTTGTAAAATGCGACAACGTTTGATCTGAACAAGATTTCTCAAATGTTTGATGGTGTTTTTATTCATCAAGGAACTAGAGTATTGAGATTGGGTAAAACCAAAAATAGTTTGTTTCCCTGCCCTTTTTTGCGCCAGTTGAGAATGTTTTATTGGCTACAAAAGTTGCACAAGTTGAAAAAAGAAAATTTTGTGCTGTTGTAGTTGGGAGTTTTGTTGTTTTTCGCGCGCGGTCCAGCTTCGCCGACAGGACGCGCGCTTATTGTTGTGACATCAGTCTGTGTGTGTGTGTGCGTGTGTGTGTATGTGTGTGTGGTCACTTTTGGTTGCAAAATTTCACCAGGATGATTTTTAGGCCATTCAAGCACCTTTCATTTTTTAGCTGTGGTTGAGTTAACCCCCCACCCCCACCCCACCCAAAATGGCTAAATTTGAAAAAAAATTCAAAATTTTCCAAAATAGTCCAAAATTTTTTTGGGGGAATTTTTGTGATGGTTGAGTTACCCCCCACCCTGGGTAACTCAACCATGCCCAGAGCTGGGAGATGACTTCATTCAGAAATTTCAAACTTCACAGGTAGACTCAGGTCTGGTCCTGCATGTGTACAAGTGAAATGGCATGTGAGGTCACATGGTATGGCAGCCATCTTGGGTCATATTCCATTCTCAACCATTGCTATAGCTTGGAGATGACTTCACACAGCAACTTCAAACTTACCAGGTAAACTTGTCTCATGACTCTCTGAGTGAAACAACATATGTAGCTCACACAGTGTGGCTGCCTTCTTGGATTTTGTGCTAGATTTTGAATCAGAATCTGATTCTGATTCTGGGAGGAACGTTGGACTTGGCCCAGGTAACTGTAAAAATTTTGCTTTGAGTGCAGCCACCTACAGGTTCTCTTGAATCATGACCAACTTCAGATGTACATCCCCCCGCCCCCAACTGTGCAAATCTGAGTTGGTGGATTGAACTTCGTTTGTGAAAACGTACAAAAATATACCCTGTTGATCGCACGGTACATTTTGTGCAACTGAAAGCATTCGTTGGTGTTGATCTACTCATGAAATTCCCCTCCAATAATTCCCCTCCTCACAGTTGTTGAGAGAAAACCAGAAATTCCAGGCCAACAACTGAAACTTTCGCAACTGTTGTCAGTGTTCCGAAAAAAGTGTCAATTGAGAAAAATATGCAGTTGTGTGCAATTCAGCGGAATCATTCAAGTGGCCTCAGCAACAATTTATCACCTTGGAGTGGAGTAAATGATCTGAATGTGACTTTGACAGAGTCTTTGACAAGTACCATTGATTGAAACAGTAGCCAACCCTGCGTAACTGCCATCTTCAATACACTTTAAAGCAGCTGATCACGCACGGCCTTTTGAGTGTCGCATCAGATATCGGCACGAATATCAATGTTGATTTCCGATCAATCTGATCCAGAAACAACTTCAATAGCAGAGCAGCTCATGAAATGTGAATGAGGAGAAAGTTGTCAGAATCTGATTTCCGTCTTCAATCTGCACAACTCGCTTCGAAGTTTGAAGAATCTTGAGCTGTGACTTTCCCAAATAGCTGCGCACAGGCGTCATTGTCCGAGTACTCGTACAACAAGACTTGATTTTTGTGATCACTGGGACAGGTCACATGAAAATGGTAAGTTGTTGTTGTTGTTGTTGTTGTTGTTGTTGCTGCTGCTGCTGCTGTTGTTTTCTTTCTTATTTTTTCTTCTTTTTTGACTCTGTAACATTCACGATTTTCTGAAAGGAGGGTGTCGACTGGATGCCATTTTCAGGAAGTTTGTCGCAGTATTTCGAGTGGAACGACGAAAATTAGATTCAGCAGATTTCTGACATGTACAAATTTGCGAGTGTGGCTGTGTATCACGGAGAAGCTTTCATCTGCAGAATAAATCCAGTTAACTATGATGCTCGTATTGCTTGTCTCGTGCAAGGAATTAAAGTGTAGATTCTCTTTTTTTTCACGCAGCCGGGAACAGGAAAGGCAAAAATGTCAAGCGAAGAGAAAAGGAGAAACAGAATGCTAAATTGTGAAGAGCTGAAAGGGATTCCACAGGAAAAACTTCAAGGTGAAAAATTGATTTCAATCTGTGGTGGGAATTCTGAAGTTTCGTATTTTTTTGCACAACCAACCAACACGCTTCAATTCTTGAACAGTTTTCGTTTTCTTTCTCCGTTCAATTCGAGTGCAACCACGTGCCCGGACAAATGATGTTTGGGGAATGAAGGGGCACGCAAGAAGCACTCAGTCTCTCAGATCAACCAGCAAAGTTGCTGCATGTGTCTTCCTTGATTCACTGATTGCTTGTGTCAAACGGGTTGAGCTCAGCAATGCTCGGCAATTCGCAAAAGAAAATTTGTAGAAAGGTCAAAGAATCGCAGACAATTTATAAATGAACATAAGCAACAAAATTCACGCAGAGGTTTTGTCCCTGCTTTTCTTTGCAAGGCTTCCTGGAGTGTTTTGAGATGTTTGACAAGAACGGAGACGGGGAGATCACCACCGAGGAGATGGTGACGGCCATGCGGGGCTTCGGGCACAATCCAACACGAGAAGAGGTCGCGGAAATGCTCGGCATCAAACCGTCCGAAGGTTAGATCCAAGTCGGCCAGAGAGAGAGAGAGAGAGAGAGAGAGAGAGAGAGAGCACACAGCAGTTTTTGTGTTCTTCTGAGATGTCAAAAGCTCTGCGATAGAAATACGTTTTCAGGTTTTCTGCCCAGCTACATGTTGTGGTTTATGAACTTTGGAAGTATTCCTGTGCTGTCACCTCTCTGTTCTCATCCCTTCTGACAACACGATTTTGCGAAAAACCCTGAGGGCTCTTGAGTTTTACATCAGTTGGCAACATAGCTGGCACAAAAACCGAAATATGTTTGAAAAGAAAGGAACGCAACGTCCACTTTACCTGAAAGCCCCTCCAATGATGGAAACCTTGACCATTTTGGCTCTCTTTCAAAGATGCAGCACAGAACAGAAATCAATGTTCCAAAATTATGAGTCTGCCATTATGAACTTATGCACTTTGGTTCTTGAGACCTGATGTTCAAGTTTGTCACAAACACACAGCAAATAGAGCACCAAACCAGATATTTGTATCAAAAAGCCTGAGTTGCAAGGACCTTATTTTTAGGTGATTTGATGAGGTTGGTCAATCATTTCAGATTGTTCAAACAAATCACCTTTGGGCATCAAGGATGGAAAGCATGTAGACAACACTTTCTTGGAAAATACTGAAAATCTCTTGTCCTGATCAAGAACAGGTCATACAGCATCCAGTTTATTCAGACATCAGGGACCTATTTTTTCTCATTTCTTGCGCAATCCTCCCACCAAAAAAGAACTTTAACTTTGACCCGAAAACAAGAATAGCTTTTCTGAACAGTTTGAATCCACCACCACCTGCTCATGACCAGAAACAAAATCAGCAGACCCATGCAAGCACGAGGCCTTCAGCTCGGGTCAGGGGAAACATGGCCCTTGGCGTCGTGCTTTGTTCCTGAAGCATTTCACGTGAGACGGGAGTCGGAGCAACACGTAATCGCTGCCCGAGCGAACCTGCAGGAGTTCCTTTGAGGATAAAAACACTGGTGGAAACTGGTTTTGCATTTGTCCTTTTCCATATTTTTGAAATACACGTAAAGAGACTACACCTTGGAGCTTTGGTAAGATCTGAGTCGTTCTCTCCACCCAGATTGATCAAGGATCCGATACAACAAAAAGAACAGATTCTTGAACGAATTCTAACCTGCACATGTCCTTGTGGTGTGGCCACGTGGCAAGCTGTGTTTTCTACACACCTCCAAAGTGATCCCTATTTCACTGTCGCAAAAATATTTCAGTGGATGAAGCTAGCTTCACATTCGCTCAGTTTTGTAAACACCTGAACCAGTTTCCGGATGCGGATGAGAACGAAACATCGGACAGTCTCGCAGAGGCCTTCAAGGTGGGTACACAGAGACCAAAAGACCCTTGAGTACTCACGTTTGTTCACAGGAAAGCAATGCACGCAAAAGTTGTTCTTTCCCACGATTCTGAAGCAGCTGTTGTTGCAGGTGTTTGACAAGGACAATGACGGATTCATCACCTCCGACGAACTGAAAGAGGCTCTGCAGACTCTTGGAGACCGCCTCACTGAAGAGGAGGTACGTCATCTGCCTGTTACTTTGACCAGTGCAATGCAGAAGGAAGAACCAAAAACAAAACAAATGATTTTTTTGCTGTCCATGACTAACTTGCAGGCTGAAGAGCGAGTAAAGCAAGTGGACAAAGATGGGGACGGGAAAATTGACATCAAAGGTAAACTTCGCTCTCTCACTTGAACTTGACCATGTGGTACCAACGGTACTGGCACTCCAGAAAGCCCCGCGTTCCCTTCATGCCTGTGAACCTATACCTGCAGGACTTAGGTCCATCTCAAAGGCAACAGTTGCGATCGCTGAGTCTGAAAGCCCAAGAGTTTCGACTCCCAGCAACGACGTGAGGACTTTGCATACAAGAGCAGGATTCTCACACCTGTTTTTGTTCATTTCAGAATTTTCCAAATTGATTTCCATTTGAGAAAGGGTGGTGTGAAAAAGAGTCCAAAGATGCTGACCAAATATACAAACCAGCGTTGCGTGGCTCAAAACCCAGCAAAACGTGCAGCACCGTCAACAGGAAGTTGTTCTCACCAGGATCTCTAGATGCATCACCTGTGAGACGTTCTGCGTGTCGCCCGTGAAGTTGGCAGAAAATCAACCACTGACTGTAGAAAGTGCATGTATTTCCTTTGGACCTTTCGCGGCGTGCTGAAAGTTTCCAACACGTCTTTGGCAGGGCGTTTCTTGTGCGCACACTTCGTTGCTCCCACGCTCCTCGACAATCGTGTTTCATCACCTCCCCAAGTTCACTTGTGTCCACACTGCATGCACTTCGCACTTCGTTTCGCTCCGAGCGGAAACAATGGAATCCCTCGCCCCTCCGTCAGCACATTTCAATGCAGAGCTAACGCCTTCGCACCCTCTGGAGCCCTTGTCACTGTCTGGCTTTTGCCTGGTGTTTTCCGTCAGCTCGAACTGGATGTTGCACATGCGCACTGAACGACACTGAAATCTTGGCAGTTCTCCGTTTATACCTGAACTTGACACAAAAACAAAACTGTGCAATTTTCATGCAAAACCTGGTTTCTTTTCCTTGGCACTTGTGTGCAATGCGCAAACTGTAGTGAAAGACTCGAGGTGCAGCGGAAAAGTGGTGCACAAATCCCATCACGATGGAACATTCACAGGTTGAACATTCATTCCTTCTTTTCTCACTGACACTTGAGCAACTGAGACACAGCACTTGTGTACAAGCAAGTGCATTGAAGTCTTCACACTTGGGGACCCCAAATTCATACAGAGTTTGTGTTGGTCCAATTGAGCAAGGTCATCAATACTTCGAGCAAAAGTGCATGCAAACTAAACACCAAGCATGTCTCCCATTTTGACCACAATCCCTTTGAGCCTCAAGACTCCACCCTGCACAAGTTTGTTTGAGGCTGGAGTGACTTCAGCCACTGGCTTATTTGGATGCACGATGAGGACGATGACGATGACACACAGACACACACACACAGACACACACTGATAACAACCAGATGGCATTTGGACATTGACCTGGACACAGGGTCTCAACTGCAAACGGCAGGCTCCACTTTCTTGTTTCATTCATCCCGAACCAAGTACTGACTGAGACTATGAACTGAGCAAACTTTCACAGATTGTTTTTCAAAACAAAAAAGAAACACAACAACTCTGCTCCTGTGCCTACCGAACCTTACAAGCATTTTTTCTGGAAAACCACCCACCCTCACCTCTGGGGGCAGGCTCGGTTGCTCCTGAACCAAATTTATGCAGTCGGTAACGAAAATACGGTGCCGTACATTGTCAAGATTTGTCAATAAAACCCACAGCACTGCGATCACAAGAAGGAGAAACAACTTCAGTTCAGGACAATGCCCATTTTCAGAAAGGATGCCGCGCCTTCGTGAGGACAACACACGTCATGACAGCACAAAAATATCAGCCCAGCAAAATTCCTGCAGCAAACGCAGTTTAGTCACTGGCTTGTCTCTCGTTCCACTCATGTCCTTCATCACGAACACCTGACAAAGTACACAACAAATGCAAGTTTGCATTCGAGTGAATTTTGCAGGGTTTTGAGGGAACGGCCAAGTTTTCTCCGACGAGATCGGCTTGAAGAGCCATTCACAGTCGGCAACACAAACTCCTTTTTCATCCAAGGGTGGCACCCCCAACCCACTTCCTCCCACAACACAAAAGAACAACCGTTGTACCATCACAGAATAATTTCGAAGTCAGAAAGCCCCTCAGAGGCGGGACTGAAGCTGGTTCATCCCTGACGCGGTTGACGCCTTTGTCTTGGTGTCACTGGACTGGACGGTGCTGCTGATCCGCATCAGTACCGTGAGCAGTTTTACCGTTGAGCCCACAGACACCACGGGCTCCAAGGGTGGAGTTAGAAATTCAGAGGCGGTTACAGGACAATGTCCGCTTGCCAAAGATGAATGAGGATGCAAATGAGAATCATAACTGGGTACCAGCAGGTCCATAATAGATTCAAGACCAGAAATAAACACAGCTGGAACCAAGCCAATGTACCCGGATGGTGTGTAGCTTCTCAAGGGGCAGAGTAGGATCCCCGGCACATGCGCTCAGAGCTCAGGCCCAATTTACATCCTGGTAGCCACACCTGTCATCATGAACCGGACAGTGCCCAATGACGAAATTCTGAAGGACATAGACATGTCTCTGGGAACAACGCGAACAGGTTCGGAACGTAAGAGACAGAACACCTGGAGCTACTTTTCCAACTGTCTGCAAATAGTGAATTGGCAGGTTTATTTCAAACAACAACTCGCACAAGAGCCAAAAGAAACTTCAGTTTATCGGCTTTGTCAAACGTAAAAATATGCCGTACGAGTACATTCAGCACACAAGGAAAAACGAAAGAATTTTGGCGAGTCTGAAAGCGCAATGCTTGACGATTGGACAAGACACCGTATACCCACCCGTGTATGGGCCCATTTTACGTAGGTGGTGGGAATTTTGTCTGGTCCCACCAGTTGGTCTGGTGAATCTGGCGGAGTTGGATCTGTACCCCACCGCACTGGGTGTGGCGGGTCACACCAGTTGGTGAGTTGATATGAGAGAATCAAGGCACAAGTTTGGGTGAGTCGTTTGCTTGTGTGCGACTTTTGCGTGGGTGGATACTTTACTCGCAGGCATTTACATCGTCTGCGAAATCTAGAGTTCAAACTATTTCAAATGCACATGACGTAGTACAAAAAAATGTAGCACCGAGAACACATATTCGTCTATTTCCTGTATTTTGACAAGGGCCATGCATCGGATTCTTGTCACAAACAGTAAGTTTTTTCCTGCCAGAAAGTCGTGAAATTCTTTGTGTTCATATGAAGTTTTTCACTTCAGGTTTGACCCTCTTTACCACTTTTCACGAATTCAGTTGCTGCAACTAAGACACAAAAACTGTAGTTTTACACCTTGATTTCTTGCAGTTTTCTTCCGGCACCATCAAACAGTGACGATCCAGTTTCACGTCCTGGAACTCCGGTCAATGGAAGCTCTCGTCCACTCAAGCGCAGCAGCCGCACAGACCGGCCAATCAGTCTCCGCCCCGAAGGGGACAAAGGAAGTAAACGTCACTGCCCATTCTAATACCCTTCACTTGAGATGTGATCGCTGATGTACTCGGCCTCTTTCCTCAGTTTGTTCACCTCGACGTCGGCCGTTGCGATGAGCACGACGACGTATTTGCGCGTGCGCGACACGACGACGCTGAGCGGGTCGTGCAGGTCTCCGATGGACGCCGCCTCGAGCAGCGCGCCGTCGTTGCGCAGGATCTGGAACTCCCAGCGCTGCACCCGCACAGGGATGTTCACCTGAAGGAGCAAGTGCACGAATGCTTGGGTTTGGCAAGTGCCAACTTGTCTTGCATCCTATTTCCCCTCGATGCATCCCTGGCATACGAGGTACACTTGCAAGCCCCAGGTATCCCTTGTGGCGTCATGACATTCACACATAAAACTCACGGAATAACTAGATGCTTTTAAAACCTTCAGATTCTGTGCCAGTTGATTTGTGGCTGGAGTGACTACTGTACAGACCAGCTTTTCAAAGAGAATCCGGATTGGTTCAGTACCGATTTGTTGTTGAGAGCATCAACCAGTTTGTCAATTTCTTCAGAATTATCCACGTATTCAAGTGTTGCTGCTGATTTTCCCCCGTCTATATCGGATATCACTCCAGCCCTGATCATATCTGCCTGCTCCAGGTCGGAAAGGTATGATTTCCATCCCTGCAAAATCCAGTCATCAAATGAGAGATCGCACAGAGACGATTTATCATGCATGACATGCAGTATCACAATAGTGGTCTTCGTCCTGATTGCACAACAAACGTGTTTTTGAAAATGATACAGGTGGCAAGCGAATAAAACTCACAAAGTGAGAAGGAATCGACTCACCTTCAGGCTGCCGGGGTCGCTGATGACGGTGTTCCCGATGACGACCTCGTCCACGTCGTGCAGGTGGCCCTCGGGGTCGCCGGCGGTGGTGAGCAGGTCCGGCCGGCGCTTCGGAGGAGCCGAGGGCGCGCTGCAGTGCACAGCCACGAGACATGCTGGGTTCGGGTGTGGTCGAGTTTCGGCACCAGAAATCTGGTCTTGGTGACGTTGAAGGGAGGACAAGCTTTTACAGCACAGGCAACTTCAAAAGCGGAGATCTGGCTGTGAGGGAGATTCCGCAGGGCAAACATAGACCCCTGGATCAAAACAAGCTGCGTCGAAGACCACCCGCCCTCGTCGCGTGGAAATTGTGTTTGTTTGGTGGCGAATCGAGGCGGTACTGACCCTTCTACGATGGAGTCCCCGTCGCTCCACATCCCTCCTCGAACCGTCTTCTTTTTCCAGAACCCGCTGAACTTCTGCGAGATGGTTTTGGGCAGCTGCCGCTGTTTCTTCGTGTACCGACCGCCTTTCTGTCTCAGCTGCGCGTCCAGTTCGTCCCTCCTCTGCAAAGAAATATACAAATCAGCGGTGCCTTGCACACACGTGTGCGAATATGACTCAACGACCACAAGGTGGGTTTTGGTTTTGTTCCAAGCAACAACACAGCGCAATATGGATGTTCTGTAAAAGAACTGATGTTCACTTGTAATCGTCCTTTTCAACAGAACCTTAGTCACACAAGGTGAAACAAGAGAAACCCTGAAAAGAGCCAGCGCCTCTGACCTTCTGCTCCTCCTCCTGCTTCTTGCGTTTGCGAATGTTGCAGATGCAGCAGCAGACGATGATGACGATGACGGCGATGAGCACGACCCCGGCGCACGACGCTGCGATGATGATGATGAGCAGGTTGTCGTCCTTCTTCTCTGTGGAGAGGAACACGAGTTGTGAGGAGTGACTGAGGCCAGAGGCAAAAAACTATGAAAGGACAATCCTCACAAATTGCATGGGAAATTATTGAACAGAATTCTCCACATGATTCCTGAGAATGACTCACCGGGCCGCAGTGTTGGACCTCTGGTCGTTGAAGTCGTCATTGGTTTCAGGTCCTGCGTGGGTGAACAAATCAAAACAAAAGGCTAGTCGGGCTTGTGTTGGGATGACACTATCCAGGGTTGGTTTTGATACACGACAGATCATGGCAGCTGCTTTCACAATCCGAGTGAACATTGTCTGGGTTTTCGTGCACAAAAATTGGCCTGTGCTGGTGAGTGACATGCAGACGCAAGAAGGAAGATAAAATGACAATTGGAGAATGAACTTTTGAAGCACCTGGCAGAAATATCCGTCGTATTCTTCGGGGCAGGTGCATCGGAAGTCATTGCTGTACTCCAGGTAGCTGCAGTTTCCGTTGTTGACGCATATTGGTTCCCCGAAGTACTGGTGCGAACATTCGTTCACTCTCTCGTCAGCATATCTTTTTTGCAGAGAACAAAATGCGTAAACAAGTGAATTCGGACTGACACAATGTCCCCTGTTTTGCTTCACCCACTGCCAATGTTTTCGCTTGTGGCGCGTGTAGCCTCACCTGCCGTGGAATCCCCACGGAGCGAGGCAGACGTACGTGTCGACCCCATCTACGCACAGCGCCCCGTTCTGACAGTTGTGATTGACGCAGTTGTCGACATTGACGCAGACGCCGTTGCTGTCGGCGACGTATCCCCTCTCACACTCGCAGGACGCCTCCGCCCCGCCCACGTGAGAGCAGACGCGGTGCGGCCCTGTGCACTGCAGGTTCGGGCAGACCACTGCATGACACAGAAGAAGAGATTGAATTCTGGAATGAGCTTGATGACAACTTCATCTCCAAACGGAGCAGAAACATCGGTTTGGCTGGGTTCACTCCCAGGTCACATTCGAACTTGTGTGCATGATGGGAAGACTCGTGGAAAGTCGGGTTGTTTTGTTGTTGACCGACCCGCCAAACTGGAACACAAAAACAGCCAGGCATCATTGCTGGCTAAACTTGGGAGAACGTCTGGAGAAGAGCCATAATGGAGCGTACCTCCCACACAGTCGCTGTTTGACAGCTGGCAGGAGCACTGCTGCAGCGACGTGGCGCCTCGGCTCTCCGTTCCATAACCGATGGAAAACGCACACGGCTTGCACTCCTCGTTGCCCACCGTATCTTTGTAGGTGTGCGATGGACATTCTGAAACAAAATGTGACATTTGAGTGCCTCAGCTGCAACGCGTTTGTGTTCGGTGGTGGTTGGCACGACTTGCAAAACATTTTGTTTCGTGTTTCACCACCAAAAGTCCCGTAATCCCCGTTTCACGATCAAAAAAGATCAGAAGGGGATTCAATCCACCAACTTTTCACGACCTCGCAATGGTTGTCTTGAAGTTCACGAATTGTTGGATTTGTACAGACTTAGCTCACCGAACCGCTGACACAAATTTTCAACAAAGACCACAATTGTTTGGAAACGGAGCAGGAATTTGTGCAAACATACATGGGCATTACTTTTGCAAAACAACAAATGAGGCCACGAGGTGTTTGTTTGCCTTTCAATCTTTGCATGGGACAACTGTCAACCACAAAAAATCACAACAAGGCAAAATAACATGTGCTGCTGCAAAAGGAAAAGAAAACATTTCAGTCCTGTCTCATCAAGCCAGTTCACAATGTTTTGAGACGTTCTCTTCATTTTGCATTTTCAGCTTTGGCTCACTTCCGTTGATGACGAATGTTCCCAATTGTTCTGCCAAGAAGTTCGTGATCTGATTTGATGCATGCAGAGCCGGATGCCCCCGTGGTTCAACATCAGGCGGCACAAAGAAATGGGTAAAAAGAAATTTCAGCACAAAAACAAAAACAAACAGGAAATCGTGAACGTCGCACACGTCTTTTCCGTTCCGCAAAACCTGGGGTTCAACGAGGTTTAATAGATCCACTTTCCGAACACAACCTTGCAAGCTGAGCAACTTGTTCTTTGTGCGGCCACAGACAACAGGACAAAGGTGGGTTCAGAGCGCCAGAGCAAAGTTCGCTCTGAAATCACAAACCCGCGATGCTTTTCGCAAAATCTAGTTCAGCTGACTTTGCTGGAGAAAAGATTTATGTCCCAAAGATGAATCCTGCCCTGCCATGTGTGAAATTGTGGAACTAATAACAAGCCTTGTTGATACACTTTTGTGGAAATAATTGCATGCCTGCTCTCTATCAGTGCTTTGCCGTATATTCCCCATTTCAATTGTGTGAATTATTTGTGCTGCAGCCCCCGTGACCCTGTCCGAGTGTGTTCTGCACACAAAATGCTGGATCGCGATTGCACAGGTCTGTAGTGTTCTTGGTCCTCCTGATGACATTTCAGAGAAGACATTTGGTTTGTTCCATCAAAGGCTCTGGGTCCCTCTCTGACGTCTCCCCCTCTCACAATTGGCGTAACCAGGCACAAAGATTCACGTTTGCCCACGCGAACTTTTGCAGTCATGCTTCTGGAGGTCGTGGTGCCTGGACAAATTCTCAGAAACACCGGCTCACCGGGACTTTGTCACATTTCGTTGGGCTGGTACTCACCGACACAGGTCTGATCCAGCAGGTAGAACCCGGGGCTGCACCTGCACTCCGTCACTCCGCTGATGGCATCCGTGTCGCACTGTCCGTTGATGCAGTCCCGCCGGCAGAACTCGGCCTGTCGCTGCGCCGGCAGCGTCACCCAAATCGGCTTTCTGTCTGCAAAAACACATCAACAACCACTGCATCCAAAGTGCAAAAAAGGACGGCCAGGTTCGACCCAAGGCAACTTTAAGAGCAAAAGAAACAAGGAGAAACTCAATACGCCAGCACCGGAAGCAAAGTTCTGCTTTCATTCCGTGCGGTGCCACTGTTGACAGGTCGGCGGCATAGACAACCAAATTTGCACTTGAGAGCCAAAAGGTGGAAACCAAATGTTATATATGTGTGCCACTGATCTGGCAAAATTTTGGAGCACGTCGGTAAAAAGACTGGACGTACGTATTGCTAAATGTCCCCATTGCGTGAGGACAATTCAATGTTTTTGGTGCCAAACAAAAGGCCAAAATGGAAGAAAGCCCTTTTTTCTTTCCGGGGGTTCAAAGCTCAAAGGTCCGTGGATTGAAAACAGCATTTGAACGACCAGTACACACCATTCTCAATGACGTTCTGACTTCTGGCACGACAGGGTCACAACAAGGTCACTTTAAATGGTGTAAAATTGCAGGTTGGAAAGGATACGACGACAGAATGATTGGCAGTTTTCGTGCGAGTGTCATCGACTGGCTTTAAGACACCTAAGCATGCACGTCACGAGAAATTATTGTCGGTGTCGACAGTTATGGCGTTGACACTTGTCTGTTCCTGTCAGAACGGTTTTTACCCGTAGGGGAGAAGCCCAGAAATTTGGCATGGCCTTGTGCGTCAAGAAACACGTCTGTACGTTTTGCAGAAAAAAGAAGGCTCTGTTTGAAGAGAATACGTCGCCTGTTAAACAATGGCAGCAAGGCAAACAAAAAGGACAAACTTCGTGAAGCTTACGTACAACTCAAGCTTGTGAGATCGGAATGAGTCGGTAGGGAAGAATCGTACAGTGCACGAAGAATGTGAACACATGCGCCTTTGGGGTGCTTCATTTCCCAAAATGGCAAAAACTTATTTTCACATGGTGGGCCTAATACATTTGTAGCACTTGTGGTTGTGTGCAACAATTCACGGGTTAACCTCAGAACCCATATGCGTGGAGATCAATCTTCTTGGGCACAAAAGAAGCGCAAAGCAAAACATGTTTTGTTGCTGTCAAGCAAACTGTTCAATGTGTGAGCTGGTTCTGCTTCGATTGTCCCTAAAACACGGCAAAAAACAACTGGCAAACGATTCGCCAATTTTTCGCACTTCGTAATTTTGCCGTCATGTCGGCATGGGCTGGGCACTCGATCCACTCGATAATCTGAAGGTTGAGAGTGAAAATCGCCGTGTAACAAACCAAAACTTTTGTTCACGCAAAATCTGCTTTCTCTTTGTGTGAAATTTCCGCAGTTTTAATTTCTCTCTTCAAACAATATCTCTTCACAGGGTACGTCCCCAGGAAATTTCACTCGATACTTTCTCTTCGTGGGCGGAATGCACTTGCGTAAAAAACGATCTGGTGCCTCATGTACCACTGTGTGACGGGTGAATCGGAACCAAGTCCTCATTAGATTCTACCTCAGACCAATCTGAGATGACACCGTTCGTGAATAGGCGCCCTACATGTAACTTTTTTCCATTGAAGGTTTGCGAACTTTCCACATCTTGCGGTTGTGTACATTCCTCATGCAATGATAGCTTCTGTTTTGTTCACTGGCATTAATCAAACTGCACACTGGAAAATATCATTGTGACGTGTGCTTAATTTGTTTCGTTCCCCGACGGGCCACTTTGTGAAGGGAAGTTCCAAAACATCAATTTGCCCTTGAGCACTTCCATCACTCTGCTGCATGAAGCGTTCATTCTGCACGAAACTTTCCACGTTCGCCCAGACATGGAAATATATATTTCGAGGAACAACTCAAGACACAAGGATACTCTCGACGCACAAACAGCCACACATGACCAAATCTTTTTCCGTCACTTGACCGCATCGTGAATCACCAAAGCAGCTGTGTGTGTGTGTGTGTGTGTGTGTCTGTGTGTCTGTGTGTCTGTGTGTCTGTGTGTGGTGTGTGTGCGTGTGTGTGTTTGCCTTGTGTTGCGTTGCGTTCCGTGTGTGCGTGTGTGGTCTCAAAGATTTGTTCTCAACAGGTCACGACTGTAGATACGTGGTTCGTCCACGAAATTCCCTTTTCTCACAATGAAAACTTCATTGCTGGATTCACCACAAAACTCGCGAGGCCAGATTCACCACACCAACCGGTGAGGCCAGATTCTTCACACCAACGTGATGTCACTTTGCATCCTGTCATCTGAAATCCTGAAACCGAAGCATTTCCGGAAGTTGTACCTGCGTCCGCTTTCGTGAGGTAGTTGGGCATCACGATTCCCTCCTCCCACTGCTGGAGGTCTCCGTAGTAAATGGGCACCGTCGCGACCTGACGCACGTTCGCCTTACTCAACCAGGATCCGAGCCCGACGGAGAACACCAGGGCGTCCCGCTGCCGCAGAAGGTCCGCTTCCGTCAGCGTCTCGTCGTCAAACTCCGACTGAAAGCGCAAATTTGTATCAAATAAGAAACAGACAAATATGTGCGCAGCTGCTTGAGGGGAGTGGTGTGCACCGCGGAGCGAACAAGACGACGCGACAAGTTTTGGTTGTCAACAGCCGGAATTTGGTGTGAAGAGCGTGAAACCGTGAAACTGTCTCTTTCTGGTTTGGACCTGCAAATGTTCAGCGTCTGAAGTTTCAGTGATTGCAAATGTGTGACAAGTGGCAGTTCTTAACATCTGGCTACTGTGAGAAGAAGCTCATCCAAAGAACTGGTCCACGTCTGTGTCAATCCGACCGATGCTGCGAATCTAGTGACACCGTTGCTGGCACCTGTCAACCCAGTTCAAATCTTTTGACATGTTCAGGGAACACGGTTCCCTTTAGCATCAGCAATAACAGGCCTGAAAAGCAATTGGTCCCCGCATTCTCCTTTTCAGAAATCGAGTCTATGACAGAAACGTTTAAAAAAAGCGCATCTCCAACAGGCAGCAAAAAGTGCCCATCAAATATCACTGTGTATACGTTCTTGGCAGACTTCTCTCGAAGCTCAAAGAACGAAAATGGGTTGCCTTCAATGCATGGGCAGCTCTGGTTCAACTTTACAGTCTGGGACCTTCACACTGGAATTCCACCTGTATATTTCTTTTCGAACAAAAAGGTGTGTGAGAAGCATCACGGCAAAAAGAGACACTGTGATTCTGAGATGAGATCTGACTCCTGGTTGTTGATGATGGTGTTGATTTCCTCATTGAACTTGCCTAATTTTACAGTGTCTGCGCACAAGTACACTCATCCCGGAGTAAGTTTGACAAAATTTGTAGTTCTAAAGTTCTTTTGGAATTGGTCAACGCACATTTCTCTTTGAAGACGAAAACTCGCGGAGTGATGAGGAGACGACAGACGACATTTGCCGCCACCATCAAAAGTCTTCGAAAAGAATTCCGTCTCCGTCTGCGCATTGACTCTGTTCTGTGCAGAAATCATGGAGAACCTTGCGACACGACTCCTTGGTTTCGGCTACAGACATTGAAAGTCAGTAACTATCAGTTGTCATCCAACAGGTTAGTCTGCGTCTCAATGCATCAAAGGCAAACGTCAAACACTTGACGAATTCTGCATCCAAACAGTGTGTGGTTTCAAGTTGTAGCCCTTGGTATTGGAACTACACATCGTGCCCCAAGCAAGGAAGCAATTTCAGCGATTGTGGATCGCCATGTACGTAGTAGAGTCAAAGTATTCTGACAGTTAACATGATCTCTGCGGTGTGTGACCGATCAACCAAATTAGTCAGGTCCTTTGTTTGTCATTATTCATGTGTGCTCAAC
>JAAUXT010021249.1_pt1 | contig 19239 bp, 5 predicted proteins | sample 7278171 | NCBI WGS metagenome assembly JAAUXT01 (sample SAMN14350112, study PRJNA611818) | marine sediment metagenome | isolation source: surface marine sediment (1.8m) | place: French Polynesia: Moorea | collected 2018-08 | reverse complement strand
CTGAGGGAACAACCACTCAAGCTGCAACCACTGAGGGAACAACCACTCAAGCTGCAACCACTGAGGGAATAACCACCCAAGCTGCAACCACTGAGGGAACAACCACCCAGGCCCCAACCACTGAGGGAACAACCACCCAGGCCCCAACCACTGAGGGAACCACTACTCAAGCTGCAACCACTGAGGGAACAACCACTCAAGCTGCAACTACTAAGGGAACAACCACTCAGGCACCAACCACTGAGGGAACAACCACTCAAGCAGCAACCACTCAGACAACTGAAGCGACAACTGAAACAAAAACGACAGCTGCTATTCAACAAGTCAATGCCGAACAAACAACACAAACCACGGGTACAGTACTTTTTCTTTTCTTCGAACAGAAAACATGAGTCCATGTACAGTATGTTCAAACGTTAACCTCATGCATGCGGCCCAAGTAAAGTCTCAAGTCTGGTCCCAGATAACGTGCGGAATCTTGTCTGTGTTCAAGTATCAAAGAATTCTGAAGACTGACCTTTCAATTTCTTCCCTTTGGTCTGTAGAAATGTAGTTTTCCCAACCAGAACAAACTGTGAAACAGCAGTTCTTGAACTGATTGCGAGGTTTCTTTGTGCTCCATTGAAAACATGATGATGTAGATATCTTGAACGTGTCGTTGTCCTTGTTCATGTTTACCACGTTCGTATGTTTTCACTCTGTTCACACTGTGGATGCACCTTTCATGCACAAAAGTTATTTCGCATTGTTTTAGTTCACTGTTGCTTTCCCTTTTCCATAGCAAAGACAACTGAAGCAACAACCGAAGCAACAACTGAAGCAACAACACAGGTCTCAACAGGTATGGAGTTTGAGGAAAGAATGTGACAGCCCACGATCGTTTAGAATGCCTTTGGTATTTCAAAGTGTGCAAAGTTGACAAGAGTTCTGGCCACAGGGACACAAAAGGACAATGCGTAAGGCTCCTTCAGACAATGTTTTGATGCGGATTGTCGAGGAAATGGACCAGAAGCGAACCCAGGGTCCCTATTGAAGTCCCTGAGGGGTCAGTTTCCCTTGATTGAATCCTGGATCGCCTCCTGTCAATGCAAATATCGTCAGTTTCAGACAAGTCTCTTGCTTGGCGACAAACAAAGCACGACCAAAGACAAAACACAACACACACACTGAATATCCCAGCAGGTTTCTGTGGGAAACAATAGCTTGAGAACATACTCCGTATCTTCGTGGTTCCCGAAGGGCTTGCACATCTGTCGCTCTCTGCTCTTCTGAGAATGGTGCTTGTGTAATGCTGACGGGGTTCCCTGCCATTGTGTGAGACAATAATTTAGCTTTAACAACAGCGGAAACTACGGCAGCAACAACGGAAGCAACAACAGAACAGACCACTCACGTGACCACACCAGTTACCACTCAAGCACCAACCACAGAAGGTACCAGTAAGATAAAGTCTTTTGTCGTATCTTCACTGGTTGTGCCGAATGCACACAAGTGAATCCAGGCTCAATTTAGACAAGCTTCTCCTTTGAGCATTTTCATGTGAACAGGAATGACTGAAGGCCTTTTGAAATCACAAACAGACCGAGTTCCACCGGAAGGGACTTGGGTACAGGTTGACAAGTTGTTGGCCACCTTTCATGGATAAACATCTGCCGAAAGAGATAGTCAATACCATTTCTTTTCCACTCAGCCACGACACAACTCACCACGGAACAAACAACGATACTCACCACGGAACGAACGACAGAGGGAGCGACAACAGGTGAGTACAATTTTCACAACCACTTTGCTCCCCTGAGCATCGAGATCCACACCAACATAATCAACACACGACTGACACAAAAGAACTTGTGCAAGTGAAGTCCATTTTTTCGTCCATTCAGGATTTTGAGCAGGGTATCAGTGTTTCTGGCAGATCGAATGCAACATTCTCGAGTTGTTCGAGAGTTACGAACATCACTGTCTTTCCCTTCTTCTCTGTTTCATCCTTTCAGGACATCTGGAAAAAAGGTATAGATCCAGAATCAATTTTGTGTTTTGGGAGTTTCTCAACTTTTGCTCAGAGAATTTTGTTGCTGATTTTGGTTTGTCGCATGTCAATTTTTGAGACCTAACATTTGTCAGATGTGTCAAAACCCGCACCCACAAACACACAATTTTGAGCAGTTTGATTTGCTTCGTACAAACCACATTTCCCAAGAGGATGTGTTGTGTAATTTTTGAATGTCTTTCGAGTTGTGACCCGATGTTGTTGGCTGGCTCATACACATATTTGCCTGTGCTCTGATCTGAGGTTCATCTCCAGCTTGCTTCAAGTGAGCTTCAAATTCACGCGTCATGACAACATTCAGTTGAAGTCCGCGAATCTTCCCAAGAAGCACCTTTCGTTCGGAAAACGTGTAAATGGCACGCCCAAATGTACGTGTGTGTGTGTGTGAGAGAGAGAGACATAGAGACAGAGACCGAGTGCAGAACTGAATGTCGTGCAACTGAGCATGTTCTCATGTTTGTGCCTGTCCTTGTGAAGGATACTGGCTTCGTGGGCTCGGTTTTCAGTTGCTTCTTGGCACTTGGAATGTTTTTAAGAACTCAACAGAACAAAGCACACCGAAATCCGGTTTGTTCTGAGAACTGGTACACACATGTCAAATTGTATTTCACACTTTTAGCTGCTACAACCTCACTGATAACCAACGCCACAACCGAGCAATCAGAAGAACACACCACAGCAACAACCACAGACACAACAACCGAACAACCCAACGTCTCTACCACAGAAAAGTTTGCAGACAGCACATTCAGAGAAACCACCAGTGACAGATCTACCACCACTGTGTCTCAGACAACAACTGTCACACAAAACCCTCAGGTTGAGAAAGAGACCACTGAAGTCACCCCTGCGCAAAGTGAGATGACAGAAACAACATCGGGGGTAACAAGACGCGTCACAACTCAAGCCACTCCACAAACGACTCAAATTACAGACGGTGGAAATGCTGTGTCCACAGCTGCCATTGTGCAGGCCAATGCTGACCAGACAACTGAAGTCACCACTAAACTTTCCACCCAAACTTCAAGAGCAGTCATAACGGATATCAGTGCTGAGACAACGACAGAAGCGAACACAGATGAAGCAACTCTTGTCTCCACAAGGGCAACAAGTCAAGCTGCAACCACGGTTGCTGTTCAAGAAGTTATCGGTCAAGAGACAACTGAAGCAATCAAAAAAGCAAGCCAGGAGACCACCCCTCAAGAAACATCCACAGTCACTGAAGGGGCAAGCTCCATAGCTCCGACAGAAGAACCCACACACATGCCAGAAGCAGGAAGTTCAACGTCTTACATAGAACCCAATACTCAAGAGACAACTGAAGCCAAAGAGACAACCAATCAGCCAACAACTGAAGTTGGGAGAGGGAGAGAAACAACAACCCTGACCGAAGTCACCACGCCTGTTTCTGAAGCTGAAAGCACCACTGCTTTCCAAAAATCCAGTGCTCATGAGACAACTGCAGCAACCAACCAGGCAGCCAGTGGCATTTCTACAAAGAAAACAACAGCGGCTCCAGCCGAAATATCAACAGATATCTCTGGGGACCAAACTACTGCCGCAGTTTCTGTGCAGGCAACCAGTGAAGGCCCTGCAGAAAGATCAACCAAAGTTCTTGGCGAAGCAACAACTGCTGGTTCAACAAAATGGACAATTCGTGGTTTTGAAAGCACTGTTGCAACAGAATTGTCCACCACTGGTGTAACAACAGCTTCTACCACCAAGGAAACAACAGTGACCACCACTGATGCAACAACAGCTGCTGTTCAACAGGCTGATGCTGAAGCAACAACAGTGACCACTGCTGATTCAACAACAGTGTCTACAACTTTTGCAACAACAGCAACCACTGACACAACAACAGTGGCAACTACAGATGCAAGAACTTTTTCCAGTACTGATGCAATACATGTAACTGCTTTCCAAAGAGACAGCACTCTGAAGACAACTGCAGCAACACACCAGGCAACAAGTAGAGACATCACCAAAGCAACAACTGATGAGGTAACAACAGAGGCAACTACAACCACCCTTTTTGAAGACACCACAGAAAAATTGAAAGCTGAAACAACAGCTGCTTTTGAAAAATCTTATGGCCAAGAAACAACTCCAGTCACCGTGCAAGCAACCAGTGAGGACACAACAAAAACGTCACGTTTTATTGCTGGAGAAGCAACAACTCCAGGCTCAACAAACTTGGCAACAGATATCTCTGTGCCTGAAAGTTCAACTGCTTCCCAAAGATTCAGTAGTTTGGAGACAACTGTAACAACGCACCAAGCAACCAATAAAGTCACCACCAAAGGAACAGCTGAAGTGATGACAGAGGCAACTACAGCCATCCAAACGGGAGAAACCACTGAAAGAGATGAAGCTGAAACAACGAGTGCTTTTACGCAAACAAACACTCAGGAAACACCTGCAGGCACTGTACAGGCAGCCAGAGAGGACAACACAAAAACAACAACAGTTTCAGGAGGGGCAACAACCGCAGGTCTCACAACTTTTTTCTCTGAACCTGAAAGAACAAGAACAACCGCGTTTGCAAGAACCAGTGCACATGAGACAACTGCAACCACCAACCTGGTAACGAGGCAGGACACAGAAGTAACAACAACTGCAGTTCCTTGGACAGCAGCAACCACAGAACCAACATTCTCTGAACCCGAAAGTTCCACTGCCTTCAAAAGAGCAAGTACACAGCAGACAACTGCAGCAAACAGGGCAACTGGTGTGACCACCACAGAAACAGTGACTGCGATTTCTGAAGAGGAAAATATGACAGGCCCAACAGAAGCAACCACATTTGTCTCTGAAGCTGAAAGTACCACCATTGTTCAAAGAGCCAGAACTCTGGAGACAACTGCACCCACCAACCAGGCATCAAATAATGGCATCACACAAATATCAACTGCAATCTCTGGAGGAGCATCAACTGCAGGCCCCACTACATTTTCCTTTGAAGCTGAAAGCACAAGTTCTTTCCCAAGAGCAAACACTCTCAAGACAACAGCAGCAACTAGCCAGACAACCAGTGAAGATACCACCATAACAGATGCAACTGCAGCAACTCAAACAAAGGAAACCACACTGAGCCCTGTTGCTGAAACAGCAGTTGCTATTCAACAACCAAATGCTCAAGACACAACTGCAGTCACTGTACAGGCAGCCAGAGAGGAGACCACAAGTGCAACAACAGAAGTTTCAGGAGGGATGATAACTGCAAGCCTCACCACCTATTTCTCTGCACTTGAAAGCAAAAGTACAACTGCTTTCCAAGGAGCCAGTACACAGAAGACAACTGCAGCAACACACCAGGCAACTGGTGAGGACACTACAGAGGCAACAACAACAGTTTCTGGAGAGAAAACTACAGGCCCAACACTACCAACCACTTTTGTCACTGAAGCTGAAAGTACCATAACAGTCAAAAGAGCCAGAAGTCAGGAGACGACTGCAGCAACATATCAAGCAACTAGTGAAGACACAGAAGCAGGAACAGCTGTAGTTGCAGGTCCAAGTACAGCACTGTCTGAACCTGAAAGTACAACTGCTTTTGCAAGAGCTAAAACTCAAGAGACAACTGAAGCAACTGACCAGGCAACAAGTGAAGACACCACCAGATCTACAATTGTAATGACAACAGAGGCAACTGCAGTAACCCGACCAAAAGAAACTACACAAAGCTCTGCAGCTGAAACAACAGCCGTTTCTCAACAACCAATTGCTCAGAAAACACCAGCACCAACCTTCCAGACAACTAGTGAGGTCACTGCCGAACCCAGAACCAAAGTCTTCAGAGAGGCAACGACAGCAACGGAAACGATTTCTGAAGTTACTGAAGCTGAAACCACAGCAGTCACCCCTCCAGTGACGTCGGATCTTCCGGCATCTGACAGTAATACAAAGACTACTTCACAAGCCAATGTTCAAGAGACAAGTGAAGCTGTGACACATCGCGACACCCAAACACCACCCGCCACAGCAACTGTTGAGATGTCAAGAGTCCCAGAACAAGCATCGATGCAGTCAACGACAGGTGTCACGTCCAGGGCATCGTCGTCTTATGGAACGGAAACAAATCTAGTCACGGAAGCCAGAACCAAAGAAATGTCGAAATTCACGACGGAAGCCACGCCGAAAGCCGACTCTACTGTGATGACAACTCCCGAAGAAACAGAAGTAACAGCAGGAGATACAACAGTTGAACCAAACTCCAAGGTCCCAACAGCTCGCGTGGAAGAGCCAACAGCTCAAGTTTCTACCACCGACAGAACCACAGTCATCTCTTCAGAATCCTCGGTCGTCTCCCAGGGAAGTTCTGAAGATAGGACCCCAGCAGTTTCCTCATCAGAAGCCCCATGGGCCAAAACAACAGGGAAAGTGCCAGTTTCGCAGGAGACAACCACAGTAAGCCAGAAACAGACATCGTTCCCAAAGGAGACCACCCAACGCCCCACAGAAAAATCAACTCTGGTGAGCAGTTTGTTGTCATCGTCTCAGGCCACTGTAGAGGAAGCCACAACAGGTGTCTCTGAATTGCTGCAGGTGTTCTCCACCGAGGCGACAACTGAAGCCCGTGTTGAAGCCTCCACAGCAAGAATACTTCCAGTGAATCTCGAGGTGACTTTTTTCACCTCTCCAGTGAGCTCTGAATCCACACCAGAGGCCACCACAAACTTTTCTTCATCGATTATCGTCAAGACAACTGAAGCCACAGTGAAACCTGAATCCTCAAGAACTGGCGAATTCGCAACAGACTCGAGCACACCATCCATTCTTCAAACAAATACTGCCCCAACAGTTGAAGCACGTGAGGGCACCACTGAATCAGCTGGACCTATCAAGTTGAACACAGCGACAACAGAAGGTGGTGAGGAAACCACTGGTCCGGTGACCACAGGGCGTGTTGACGAGGCATCCCAAACACCACCACGGACCACGCTGGAGGCTTTCACAGACGGGTCGGCGCAAGCCACGACAGAGACACCGGCCAAAAGTTCAACTGCTTCAGCATCAGAATCGACAACTCGACCTCGAACTGAGTTGGTCACACAGAATGGCACGGGCCGTACAACCGAAGCTGCGTATGAAACAACCGACAAAGTTGAAGCTGTGGTCACTACTCCCAAGACAGTTGAAGAAACCACCAAACTAGTGACTCTGCTTTCAGCCCAAACAGCAAGTTCAGGCGAAACTGAAACCACCACAGTTGGTCTTGATCTGTCCAAAGTTGGGCTCACAACAGAAGTGCCCACCCAACAAGAAACTGAAACAGTGGTGGTACCCACAACAACTTTCGCACACATTGAGTCAATGCTCACAACGACTCCGCTCCCGACATCAAATGAAGCCACTGAAGCCACAGTGCAGCACACAACTGAGCAGGAAAAGGAAGGAACTTCGTCTCAAGCTGTGACTGAATCAACAACCGAAGCAGCGGCTGGAACACCGGAAGTGGTGACAATAGTTGGAGTTTCCTCCACAACACCAGGGGCCACAGGCAGAACCGCAACAGCACAAGTTTCGACTCCTGGTTCGGAGGAACCAAACCTTCATTTTTCGACTGGTCAGTGATACTTTCTTTGCAACATACATGTACTCATATCTTTGAATACAAATGTCACTGAAAATACAGACGCAAACTTTCACAAAGCGCACTCAAGACCAACCAACTTGTGTTGTGTGCTTCTGTTTTTCTATGTGCAATTTCCAAGGTAAGTCATACACACACAGGAAACAACATTCCTCGCATTTTAGCCGACAGTGGGGGACCTGCAGGACCAACAACACCGTACGGTTCAACAGAGCGCACAACGAGAGAAACTACTCGTGGACAGTCTTCATCTGGTCAGTCAATGCACCGTTTTCAAATCCCGGAGTGAAGAAACTTTCTTTGATTCTGTTGTCCCAACAAAAGCAGCACACCATGTTGTTGGGCACACTCCTGCCTCACCCCACCTTTACAGTCAAAATCCTTGTGAGACTCAAATCGTTTCTCTTCCTCCACGATGTGTGAATTTCTTTTCTTTCTCGAACCCTCAATTTTTGTAACTCTTAAGCCAATACTGTACAAATATACTGACGTTTTCTGACGTGGGTGTTTCTGATCTTCAATCAAGACTTCATACAAACTGTCATTTTTATTCCAATTAACTTTTTCCAGCAGGTCAAGATTTCATACAATCTGTCATTTGTATTCCAATTAACTTTTTCCAGCAGGCACTGTCATTTTTGTCTCAGTCTCATTGTGTAGGTATTCGCTGATTTTTTTCTATGAACCGCAAAAGGCGATAGAAATAGAACGTGCATTTCTTCCTTCAGCATCCTCTACAGAAACAGATGGAACTTCTGGTGACACCTCCACGGTGCCAGTATCTCAAAGTGAAGCCTCAAATTTGGGCCAAGAAGTTTCAACGGACAAAACTCAGGCCACTACATCCTCCTCAGGGACAGGAAGAGTGACGTCCAGCAGCACTTTCGGATCCAATGACTCCATCAATTTGGAGTCCACGACCTCAGCTCCAGAACCTGTGAGGTCTTCTTCCATGGACCTGGAAACCACTTCCGCTTCTTCTCGTGACGTCACCAGAATCACTGTGGGCAAGTCTGCTATGGTGACAACTCAGCCGGTGATGACATTTGGCAACGGAACGACGGAGTTCATACCGGAGACGACAGTTTTTGCCCACAAGACCACGAAGACAGTGGAAGAAGAAACAACGGAGAAACCCAACGCGTCAACTTTGCAGTTCACTGAAGTTCCAGAAGCATACAGAACCAACACGAGAACTACACAAGTGGACAACACCCATTTTTCGACAGTCACCACCGGTGTTCCCATTGAAGTGACCACACCAGGTCCCACACGAGGAGACACTCAACCAGCAACTTCAGATTCTGCCACAGAAGGTTCAACCTACTTCCGTCTGGATGGAGCCGGTGCAGTCACGCACGTAGCAGACGAAACAACCCACTCAGGCGGCACAAAGACGACGCCACGGACCACGGGTGAAGTGATCAGCGAGGCGAGCACAGTCCACTTTCGGGATCAGGAAATCACAGCCTCAACACCAGAAACGAAAGAAGAGAAAACAACAGAAACTTCCATGAGAACTTCGAAGAGCCCTGTCAGTGGAGTACATCTGAGAACCACACAGGCGCAAACTGAACCCACAACTATCATCTCGACAAGACAAAGTGCAACTGAACCTTCTGCTGCAGCCACTGTGCATGCAGGTGAAGATTTTACAACTGACGTAGCAGGTGAGAGTACCACAGATTTCACAACAGAGTCTCCATTTAACTCTGTGGCAGGATCAACAACTGATCGAGCCAGAGTCACAGGTCTGACAACCAAGGCTTCAACTGCGACCAATACGGAGGTGACAAGTGCACGTGATGACCATGAAGTTACAGGGATGAACGTCACCACACCACACTCGGGAGTCTTCGCTACAAGGGCGGATTCTGGATTGATGGCGACAACGAGAGGCCTGAGCACTGAACAACCCAAAGTCACGACAGCATTAGAACCGGGAACTCTTATGACTTCCCCACAGGCAGTCCAAGACACGACAACAAAACTCTCAGGCATCACACCAGAGACTCCTGACACCACACCAGAGGTCTCAGGCATCACACCAGATGTCTCAGACTCCACATCAAAGGTCCCAGGCACCACACCAGAGGTTCCAGATACCATACCAGAGGATCCAGATATCACACCAGAGGTCTCAGGCATCACACCAGAGGTCTCAGACTCCACATCAAAGGTCCCAGGCACCACATCAAAGGTCCCAGGCACCACACCAGAGGTCCCAGGCACCACACAAGAGAGCACCACACCAGGGGTCCCAGGCACCACACCAGGGGTTCCAGGCACCACACCAGAGGTCCCAGACACCACACCAGAGGTCCCAGGCACCACACCAGAGGTCCCAGGCACCACACCAGAGGTCCCAGGCACCACACCAGAGGTCCCAGGCACCACACCAGAGGTTCCAGATACGACACCAGAGAGCACCACACCAGAGGTCTCAGACTCCACATCAAAGGTCCCAGGCACCACACCAGAGGTCCCAGGCACCACACCAGAGGTTCCAGGCACACCAAAGGTTTCGAGTACCACGCCAAAAGTCTCAGATACCACAACAGAAACCTTTGACACCACACCAGAAGTCGACACCACAGGAGATCTCTTTGAGACCACAACGGAAGTTTCAGACATCACACCAGAGATCTCAGAACCAACAGCACCCCTCTCAGGTACCACACAGGAAATCTCTGTCCCTGCACCCGAAGTGTCAACGACCACACAGAAAGTCTCAGGCACCACGCCAGAAGTTTCAGACACCACACCAGAAGCCTTGTCTCATTCGACGGAAGCAACAAAAGAAATATTGACAGAGTCCAGTGAACTTGGAACAAGCGAAACTTCTGAAGATCCAGATTCGAGTGAAGGAACCCCACCGCAGTCAGACAGCGCCAAACCGACAACACCGTCGCCATTTTCTGGTTCACCAAGTTCAAAACAACCGTCAAAAACTGAACCAATCACAATTTCAAGTATTCACCTGATGACCTCTGCACCCACAGAATCTTTTTCAAAGACTGAGGACAAGGCTGTCCGAGAGGTGACAACAGAAGGGTCAACAGAATGGACGGCACAAACGTTGTTTCTCAGCACCAGCAGCCGTCCGTCTCAACCTGCATCTTCTTCACCTACATCAAACGAATCAAGCACCTCGCCAGCAGCAACGACAGTGTTGCGATACTCCGCGGGGATTGACGCGACCACTGTGAAGTGGGAGCCTCCTGCTGACGCAGAGGACACATCTCAACCTCCATCACTCGGAACCAGAGGCTCTTCGTCTCCACCGGCCATAACTCTCTCAACCTCCATGCACTCGACGATTCTCGATTCTCTGGCTGTCAGCACTTCTTCAGTCCCCGGAATCATGGCGGACACAACCACGGTTCCTTCGCCAGTGTCAGATACCGTTGAAACTGAACCCACGACTCGGAGAGGTGCTGCGTCTCGAATCACTACACAACCTGACACGGTCGCCACAGACGAGACCAATGTTCACCGTGGTGACACAGAGACGACAGCATTTGAACAGACCACTGGTGGCGAGCTAACAAGTCAAGTGGTGTCCACAGAGAAAAGCGGGTCTCCGTTCAGTGAACTTCGCAACACGACTGTCTCTTCATTTTCCCATTCAACCTCAAGTTTTCACGGTGAAAACGTCACCACTGTCGTGCCAACGGGCAGCACTAGTTTTGCGAGTTCAGAGTTCAGTACAGTGGACACAAGTTCATCGAGGGACTCCACTCTGCACGTCAAAACAGGAACCACGTTGGCAGCAGCAGGAACGGGAACAGAAGATTCATTTCCTTTGAGATTCTCTGATGGCACGTCTTATGCCACAAGGGTTGTTTCTTTTGAAACCACCCCACCTGCATTCCAAACCTCTTCCAGCAACAGACACACAACAACGGACACAACGAAAGTCACACCAGCTTCAACAGAGAAAACCACAATCCTGTTCTCCGGCTCCACAAAGAATCCCACCAGCACAAGGGCAGACGACGCCACTTCAACATCCTCAGATGAGAAACCGTCATCCACGACTTCTTGGACGAAAAAAACTGGTACAACTGGTACAACTGGCGCATATGACAGGAGAGCGTCCGAGAGCGACACCACACCAACTGTGGGTGTCATTGCAACTTCCGACCAGATGGTTCAACTCAGGACAAGTGACACGTCGACAACAGTTTCTGCTGTACCAGCAGAGGCAACTCCATTGATAACGCAGCAAGAAAATCTGCACGACAGGACGACTCAAGAATCTTCCACCGTTGTTGATCTACATTCCTCTACCGAAGAGGATTTGGGTTCAGCAACAACGATAAATATTGTCTCAACCAGCGATATTTCGATGAGCGATAACTTCACCTTGGCCACACCAAAGGACTATGACGCGACCAGCCCAACGTTCGTGTCGAGTCGCAGAGAAACCACAATTGTAGCCAGCGAAACATCACCTTCAGACTTCACATCTGACAGAACAACTTCCACTGAAGCCAGTGAGCCAGCAACAGAGCGGGAAGGAACAACACCACCGAGCAGAAGAGACCGCGGTTCCACAACAGAAGAAACGAATCCAAAGGCAAACACACCAGATTTCCTGGACCAAACTGTGGGTTTCCCCATCATTCAAGCTGTTTCAACATGGAACCCTGACCGGGTAACTGCATCAGCCTCAACCGAAGTTTCATCTCGTGCAGATTCCTCTTCTGCCGACACAGAGAAATCGTCTTCAACCCCGACGGAGATCACAACTCAACACTTCACCGAGGAATCAAAATCACTGTTCCCGGACAAAACCAACGAGGTCACGACGGAAGAAACTTTCGCACAAAGCATGCAGGAGCAAGAGACAACTCAGGTGAAGACGACAACACCTGCTCCACGTCTCACCACCGCAGTCAAATCAGACACGTCATCATCGACTCTGCCAGAAGTTAATTCATCCGAACAGCCTTTCTCATCTTCGGATTTCCTGGAGCCTGTTTTGACAACAGCAACACTTGAAGCGGAAACATTTCCAGTCAGAGAAACGATCACTCAGAAAGAGGCAACGATTCTGACAACTTGGACGCCTTCTTCTCGCACAGCTTCGGGGCCAGACGAAACCTGGGGCATCACAGACAGGTCAACCAGAAGTGCTGAGGTTTGGTCCACGTCTTCATCGCCCAAGGCGGAAGTCAGTTTTGTCAGCAGTGATTCTGTCACTCTTGGCGTAACTGGACTGTCTCTGTTCGGAACAACGCCAGCAACAACAACAGTTGCTTCGCCCACAGGAACCACAGTAGTTGATGGTGAGAAGACCGCAACGTCACCAGGCGACGCACAGGAGGAAGAAAGAGTGTCTGCGGAAGGCGAACAAACTTCACTTGAGTTCACGAGTCCCGCAACGACAAATTCAGATTTGGAAGCAAACACATTTCCTTCTTCGGACGAGACAACTAATGAGCACTTTTCAACCACGAAGATGACAATCGTTTCCTCGTCAGATCTTTCTTCCAGGACATCAGGCTCAATGGACGGCAACACAACCACAGGCTTCACCGCTGAAGTGGGAAAACCGGAGCTTGTCACAACTGCTCTGACATCACAAGAGTTCGCTGCAACTACTTTCGCTGTTTCTCTGTTGTCCAGTGTAACTGAAAGACTCAGTTCTGCATTTTCCTTTAAAGATGAGGTAGCTCACACAACAGAGTCTGCTCAGAATCAGGTAAGAAGCAGCACAATGCCCTTCACAAGGGCAACCACTGCGCAATCAAACACTGAAACGAAAGAAAACACAACTGAAACCTCTCAGCAGGTGACAAAGATTCCCACTGTTCTGACCACGGACTTCAGCTCCCCACGGGAGTTTGGCGGAAAAGAAACTGCGCAGGGAACCACAACGGAGATGACTCTCAATGCCTCCACTCAGGGCACAACCAAGCAGACGACAACAATGCAGAGTCCAACCTCAACTGTTGCCGACACAACTTTGGTGACGGACGTAAAAGTACAGGGGTCATCACCGGTCGGAGGCACCACAGGCCGCCAGACTGAGCGCAACTCAGAGAGTCCCAACAAGGAAGAACTCACCACCGACAAGGATACTTCAAGAAGTGTTACCGATCAACCCACAGTCTCTGCCACTGATAAAGGTGTGGTGTCCACCACAGGGATGGATCAAGTTACCTTTTCTACAACAACCGTTCAGCCTGCAGTTTCCACCACAACAACTGATGAGCCTGCGGTCTCAACCACAGGAATGGATAAACCTGCAGTTGTCACCATGTCAGCTGATCAACCTGTAGCCACTACCTCAGGAATTGAAGAACCTGCAGTCTCTACCACAGAAACTGATCTGCCTGTAGTCTCCACCTCAACAACTGATAAGCCTGCAGTCTCCACCTCAGACATCGACGAACCTATAGTCTTCACCACAACAACAGATGAACCTGCAGTCTCGACAACAGCCACTGATGAACCTACACTCTCCACCTCAGCAACAGATCAACCTGCAGTGTCCACAACAGCAACAGATCAACCTGCAGTCTCTAACGGAGCAACTCCGGACACATCCAGTCACACCTCTCCTCAATCCTTGTCCCGCTCCACAACCACACAGTCTCCAACTGACCCGAGGTCCAGTTGGGGCAGCTCAGCAGCAGCTGAGGATCACACAACTGCGCAACACCTGACTACTGAAGGTTCACCCGTCTTCAAAACGGAAGCTGAGGTTGAACAACCAGGCTACAAAGTGACAACCCAATCAACCACCGCAATTGCAGTTTTTGCACAAACAACGGAAGTCACACGCGGTGACTTGACAAAGACCACTGAACAAGGAGCCACGCCCGTCACAAGTGCGCCAGAAAGAATCACTTCGCCACAAGAGGCAGAAGCGACTGCGTCGAACAGAATTGGAACAACTGCAACTCTTGTCTCTCAGAGTACAACCAAACGAAGTTCAGATGCAATAACTGCGTCTGGCACATCAGCTGGATTCAAAACAACTGTTTTTGAGCGCACAACAGATTTTTCCACGCAAACTACGCAGGATGATGCACCAGCTGACACACAGAGGCCACCAACTGCACAAGTGGGGACTGCTCATTCGGGGATTACTGTCTTCGTCACAGGCGTGACTCAAGGTTTGTAGAAATAGATATTTGGGCACACGACGTTGGTTTATTCACACATTCAAAAATATGTACCGTTTGCAGGAATATATCCAGATGATCTTTGGATTCTCATTTGTCATCAGCTGTGCAAACACCAAATGTTCTTTGAGTTGATTGTTTGTATGCTACTCTTTCGTTGTGCACGTGCTTTTCTGTGAAAAAGGTTACGCAACGCAACCACCCACAAGTCCAAAGGCAAGCAAACCAACAGCAGGTGAGGCATCCGTTTGTTGTAAATATGTGCTGCTTCTTTGAGCTGTAGTCTTCAACAGAATCTTCAAGAGGTCTTGGTTCCCCTCTTTCCTTAAAGCCTGACGGTGGTGACCAGCAACCTACCGAGGGTTGCAGTACTTGATGTCTTCAAGAGTTTCTTTGCAAGCCTGAGACACCTTCCTGAGCCATTCACAGTCCGCAGAGCAGTTCACCTCGTGCCATACAGAAAATAACTTTTGTGACCTCTCTGCTCCGTTCCTTGACTGCTCATGTTCAGCATGTTGAGGTTTTCTTAAATTTTTCAGATGTATCTACAAGTGCACTTTCTTGCTTGCTGTCCTCGTTTGTTTTGCAAATGAATGGTCTTTGTTGATCGTGGTTTCTTTGACACTCAAATTTATGCAAATGTGTTTTTGTTCAATGCGCAGTTGTTTCACAGGAAAGCTCAATTGTCTTCCTGCCGACTCTTTCTTTGTTGTTCCCGTACACCTCTTGACATTGCAAAAATAGTGTACTGTCAGACCTTTTCCTGCGCACAGATGCAGAATGACCCATATTTTCCTGCAGAACCCAAGAAAAATTATCACGAGTCTTGCTGCACCTGTCAGTGCCTTTACCTCCTGCAGATGTCGCAAACAGTCGTTCTTTCTGTTTGTTGTTTTTGTGATCCCAATGTCGATCTGCCAGAATCAAAGCCAAAAGAATCTTCAAAAAACATTTGAAGTTGCATTCAGACTCTGGGTCAAAAGATAGCAACTTCCGCGTCACAGAAACGGCAGGGGGAACAAGGGGCATTCCACCACCAAAAGCGCACAGGAACACCATGCATCAAAGAACAGACAGTGGTAAAAACACCACCTCGATCTATTTCGCAGTATCAGTTCTGTTCCGTTCTGAGTCCTTGGCTCAGAAGAGCCAAGTAGCGCTCGGAAGAGCCAGAGACTCAGAACTGCACTGAGACTGAGAAATAGGTCGAGGCGCGTCGAAACAACATGTAGTCACAGATCTAATTTCGCCTCTTTCTTTTTCAGAACGGACAACTGACGCTGCAACAACCACTGCAGGCACTACAGGTTGTAAAGAGCATGGCTGGACAATCTTCTAGTGGATCATTGTGGCCAGACCCTCGCCCCGCCTCAGAGAATTTTACACCCCCACCCCACCCCCTTTGCACTTTGCTTGTTTTTCAAGTTGATCTCAGGCTCGCAAATTTAAAGAAGTACAAATGTTTTACCGCTCAAAAAGTGGCTCAAAAGGTCACCACACTCTGGCTGAGACCAAGGTCGCCTAAACCAGAGATGAAACTGCCGGCTTTAACTTTGAGATCTTCATGCTGACCCTGTCTCTTTGTGACCAAGGTTTAAAGAGAAAAAACACAGCTGAGTTTTAATGCAGAACCGATCTGGACAAGAAAGAAGGGTCCCAGCTGCAGCTGGGTGGGAGTTAACTTTGCCTTGTGATGCAGGCACGAGGGTGTTCACACCACATGAACTCTGACCCACAGCGCACGTGACAGATCTTCTCTTTTGATGACACGGGACGGTTTGACTTCAGCTTGCCTCTTTGGCTTGGTGAAGTTTGACTTCTTCCGTGTTGAAAGGTCCGCTGATGAAAGAACTAGCAGTTTGTGGAGAAATTGGCATTTGCCACATGCTTGCCTCCACCACTGAAGATCTGTACAGTCCATGTGGTGCGCTGTCCCCATTCGACAACGTACCTGCATCCGAAGTTCGGTAAATCGTGTGAACAGGAAATAATCAAAAAGACATCTCTTGTTTATTTTTCAGAAGCAGGAACCACACAAGGTAACCTTCTGTTTAGCAAGATAGTTGTTTTGAGTTTAACTTTTCTGGGCTTTTTGCATTGAGATTTGCAGGGTTCACTGTGATTTCTTGAAATGAAAAACGGTCAATGTTTCACTTCAATCAATGGTACTGACCTAATGTTCATCTGTTAAGAAGAATTTCTTCTTTGCAACCCTTTGTTCTGCAATAGCTGTTTTACCGTTATGGAATAAGGGAAGTTTGGAATAAGTGTTCTTCCTCAGTCTGTTGGTTTCTCAAAAAGAATTCTTCATCCCAGTGATTGAGTCCTGGATATATTGGATAAATTTCCCAGATTCGCTTTGCAATGTTGTCTCATCTCCGAATGATGTTATTTTGTTGTCAAATTGACAGTATTTCACATGTTTCTGTTTGCTCAAAACTTCTTTTTGCAATCTTCCCGGTTTATTTCCAAAGGTGTTTTGTTTGGGCTCTGGTTCAACAGAAGTCCAGCATTGTGTCAAGTTTCTGTCCTCTGCAGTTGTTTCTGTTTGTTCACACGACCTGTTGTGTCGGTGCAATTTGCCATTTGTCCGAATATTGACACCAATGAATTGTTTTTGAAGATGGTTTTCTTTTCATGTTGTCAGATTTGTTTCTCTGGCCGAAAATTGCAAATCAATCAATCATTACTTTTCCCGATTCACAAGCTGACATTTCGTGGGATGTGTTTGTTTCATGGGCGAATGTGAACTAACAGCTTTTTTTTTTGTTTATTTCAGAAATCAAGGGTGAGTTGCAAACGCCTTTAAACATTTCCTTTCGTCCAGAGTTACCCAAAGTTTTCAATTGGAGAAAAAAAACAGAGATAATTTTCAATCGCGATCAAAATTTTCCTGTTTGTAAAATTTAACTGTCAACTTTGCGGAAGGGTGTCGGTTCTTGTTTGCACGGGTTGTCGGGTCGATCTGTCTTTCGACGAAATTATGCACAAGAGAATCTTGTTCTCTGAATTGGAACAGAGTTCTGTGACTGCAGGCAGAAAATGATTTCCCACTGAAACTTTTAGCTGCTCAAAAGTTTTAAATTAGTTTCAAAAGTGTGCGTGTATCTCTTGCTTTCGAATCAGTCTTCTCCATCGTAGTTTCTCTTACTTTTGTGTCAGAAGCGGAAAATCAAAGCAATCGTACAGCTTCGTGTTGTGGAAAAGTGAAATGCGGAAAATACTCACGGTGTACACTCATGTGTATGTGCCAGCTACCACCGTCGAAGTTTACCGAGGCAGAGGCAGAGGCAGAGGCAGAGGAGGTCCGACCACCGTCGAACTTTCCCCGGAGGCCTTCTTGAGAGGCCCTACCACCGTCGAACTTTCCCCGGAGGCCTTCTTGAGAGGCCCTACCACCGTCGAAATTGCTCCGGAATCCTTCGGCTTCGGCAAAGGGAATCTCGGGAATGGCGTGGCGGCGTTCAGTGTCACCGAGAGCCCCGGAGACACGGGTACCACGGTAGAAACTGGGGCAGGTGGCGGAAACAATGGTAGGTTGACGGTTCGCATTTCAAGGTGGACACGTGTGGAACTGTCAAAACAGGACACAAGCTTGGGGCTTTGAGGTGCGATTGCAGGTTAAAAATAAGTTGTGATCAAGTGCGCCAAACATGGAAGCAGCGCAGTGAACCGCATTGCACAGTGAACTGTATGAAAAACAATGGAACGAACATGACGAAACGTCGTTCAGGATCACGAGCAATTTCGACGACGCCAGGATTTGACAGAAGAAGATTACTCAAATACGTCAACGTTTCTTTTCTTTCCGGATACGAACAGCAGCGGAACCAGCTTTAATAAAGAGAGTTTGGTGTCGGGACGCTGTAAGTTCTCTTCCTGCCCTGTCAGGTTCTTCTGTGTAAAGAATCCGTTTTGCTTCTGACGAAAAACGTTCTCTTGACGGACGCAAGTCAGACGTTTTCAGTCCTTACAGCCAATGCGTTTTACCACTCACTGATCGAAAACACATCGGCTGCAGCTTTGTTTTGAGGTGGTCTGGTGCGCATCACAAAATAGCTCACTCTTTCTGTGAAATCAACCTTTGTGGTCAACTGAACAAGAATGTAACGGGTAGCCACTCTGCTTGACATTTCAGCCACACCCACGATGCAAACCACGAATGGCCCTGCAACAACCGACACACAGGCACCCACGACAACACAAGAGCCAAGGACTGAGGGACCCACAACCACCAAAGAATCAGTGACTGAAGGACCCACAACCACCAAGGAACCAGTGACAGAAGGGCCCACAACCACCAAAGAACCAGTGACTGAAGGACCAACAACCACCAAAGAACCAGTGACTGAAGGACCCACAACCACCAAAGAACCAGTGACAGAAGGACCCACAACCACCAAGGAACCAGTGACAGAAGGACCAACCACCACCAAAGAACCAGTGACTGAAGG
>JAAUXT010087434.1_pt1 | contig 19241 bp, 20 predicted proteins | sample 7278171 | NCBI WGS metagenome assembly JAAUXT01 (sample SAMN14350112, study PRJNA611818) | marine sediment metagenome | isolation source: surface marine sediment (1.8m) | place: French Polynesia: Moorea | collected 2018-08 | reverse complement strand
TACGGTTTTGGCAAAGGCGGGAGATCAACTTCCGGTAAAAGAAACGTACTGCTTACATGAGTATGACACAAGCAAAAGTGCAGGAGATGAACTTCCGATGAAACGAACCGTACTGCCTGTAAAAGTATGACACAATTCAACCACAGGAGATTACACTTCCGGTGTAAAAGCCATACTGCTTGCTAAAGTACAACATAAAAATTCATAACTTATTCAGCGTACTACTGAGTACAACACAAATGCAGAAATGTAATCCAGTTGTTTTTTTTTTAAACCGTACTGCATGTATGAAGTACGGTTTGTGTGTGACTTCGTGTCATTTATGTCGTACACCGGAAGTGGAGTAGTATGACTTAAAAATGACAAATGACAATGACAGAGCAAATGAACCGCCTCATATAAAGCTTGCCAAAATGTTTGCCAAATATCTATTTTGAATTCCTTCTTAAAATCCCAAATTTATACCCAAACTTTGACCCTACTTGAAAACCATATAAAAATGTTTGAAAATCAAAAATTAAATGCTTCTAATCAACTACCCAATATACAATACTTTATCAATATGCTTTGTTCACCAAATATTTGTACTTTCTGAGGTATAGATTAATTTGTCCAAGTGTGTCCCAAATTTTCCACCCCTCTAAATTTGAACCTTTTGTACTAAAGAACCCAAAACTTTGAACTTCACATTTTCCTTCCTCATGCATTATCCTCAACCCAAACTGAACACAAAAAAGCCCAAAAGATCCTGAATTGATCCCCACAAAAAGGAAAACATTCAGGTGGGAGAGTGGAAGAAAACACAAAGGGAACAGCAACGATGCAGAGATTCTTGAAACCAGGATTTGGTCGAAGGAACTCCAACTACCGTGGTGGAGGTCGCTCGAGTAGATTCAGAGGATCGCCCTTCCCCCGCCAACCTCCCAAATAATTTCATCCCAATTTTGCACCTGAGATACACATTTATTTTTGCTTTGTGCTGAATGAAGCAGACCTTCCGCTGCGAAAAATTTGTGGTGAGGGCGTCCAGACCTCGGCTGGAATTGCCTTGATCAAGTTTGTGAAGTGACGTAATATTGGCAGGAAGTGCACAGACATCCTGGTTGTCAACGGCCAAATGAGCGATGATTTTCTTTCTGCGTACTCACGCCCAATGATTGGCAATGGGAATCTCCCGTGCAGAAAATGTTTGGACCTACGTGTGTGATGGAAGCTGAAAAGCAAACGTTTCCTCCTGCAATTTGGCGGGAACATTTTCGTCCTCTACTGTCGCCATCTATAAAACCGGAAGCTGCGCCGCCGCGAAACCTTCGACCAGAACGCAGAGCGCAGAGGCGACATCCGGTCTGATGGAAGGTTAAGGAAAAACATCATTCATTTTGAAGTCCTGCTGCTTTGGGCTTGACTGGTGAATTTAGCTTATCATAAGATTCCGTTTTTACTGGAGGAATGTTTTCCATAATGGGAAGCAACGTACAGGGGGCGCAGGTGAGGAATCCAGTGTTTCGTGGTCTGTCAGAAAAGTGCGTGTTCCGACACAAGTGATGCAAGTCACTGAAAACGGAACAGTTGAGGATTGACGAGGGAATTTTGTGTCCTTCTGCCTGATTTCTTTTGGTTAAATTCCACGTGTGGAGTCTACGTCGTGTGAACATTGATGTGATGTGATGTTTCGAGACAAAATTGACAGTTTCAGATTGACAGCTGTCACGTTTGGCATCTTTGACATGTGACACATGTTTCAGGTCTAGATCTAGTATGCCTGGGTGCTGATACGAGGATCTTTCAAGTCAAAGTGTCCCTCAGCATGTTCAGCGATGTGCACCCATTCGGACACAGTTGAGCACATTCTTTGTTTGCAACAAAAGAATTGCACAAGCTTGTGGCTTGGCAGTGTAGTCTGTGAGTGGCCAAGAACATGCACAAGGACACTTTGACTTGAAAGATCCTCGTAGGTCTAGACACACTCTGCTCTTGGTCCAGACTCTGTTCAAGATCGAACAACAAATTCAGAGACTTTGCGGGTTTTTGCGTTTCCGATACGGGCAATAAACTCTGATCTATTTCCAACCGTGTTTGACGTCGAACATGCAAGGGTCCTCAAGTGTTCCTCGACTCCAGTCGCACACTATTTCACATTCACTTTGTCGAGCTGTGCTTCCACGCTGTTCAGGAAACTTCTGCAACTTTATTTTCAGTCTCTGTTTTCCACATCACACTTCGTGTCCGTCTTAACGTCCAACATAAACATCCTGCACCAAGTCAGTGTCAGAGAGTTCGGGCGGAGCTGGAGGAAACAACACAAGAAGCCCACCGAACACAAGCCAAATGAAGCGGCAATGGTAAGCAGCACAAGGATCGGCTGGGAAATAACTACCTCTTTGGTGCGTCTGTGTTGCGAGTCATGTTGGTAGAAGCCTTTCAACAGTGAAGGCTGCAGTCGGAATTGAGTGAAATTTCAGAATTGACAACCTTTGTATGCCCGCAGAATTCCGCGGGCATAGTGCAATCGCGGTAGTTGGTGAGAGTTGTCCAGTATGTGTGCAGACAGTTTTGTTCTGAAAGCAAGTGGGTTGATTTGGCAAAAGAAATGAAATGAGCAGTTGTTTACCCCCGTGCAAATCATATGAACTGAACTGTAAGATTTGCTTTTCGAAGGAACCCAGACATGGTCTGTTCCATGGGACAATGTGTTCCGAGCACCACTGAAACATGCCGCGGCCTTATTCTTTGATCTCTTGTTGTGTTTATTCACCGGTGAAGAAAGGATGCCTGCAAGATTCGTGAAACCCCAAAGTTTTATTGTGCAGGTGGAAGCCCAGCTGCAGGATCTTGGACTTGAACACTTGGAGAAGGACATTGATATTCGCGTTCTGTGCCCCATACTCAGCACAAACAACACAAGAACGAGGGACAGACACAGCCACTGGAAGCCACATAACGTTTCAACCCATTCATACTTTGAAAATCAACACGGTGGGTGTTTTCGTGGTCATTTACGCCTGATTGTCATTGCCTTTCCAGACCGTTTAAACACGTTTTTTTGTTGCCGTCTTCAGGTTTCAGTGAAGCAAAGTTGCACGAAACTCCGACGTTACAACGCAACCTGACGGTGGATCTCGCGTCTCTGCGAACCCGCTGGATTCCCAAGTCAAGTGAGTCCCACTGGGCTCAATGTCGCTGGTGCAACGCTCGTGTCCCGAGAAGTGATGTCGTGGATGTGTTGTTCATTTCCATGTGGGAAACAGTTCAAAATTTCTGTTTGCAGTTCTGTTCCAACAGACCCGTGGTTTCAAATCTCGGAGGGTGAAAGATGATCGAAGAAAAGACCCTGACATGAGTATGCAACTGCGAGAGACCGTGAGTATGTCTTGTGTGCTGTCGTCTGCTGTCAAGCTTGTTTCTGTTCTCCGTTTTTGGACAATAATGAGTTTGAAAGGGGGGTGTTAAGAGCAGTATCCTTGAAACATGGAACATGTCTTTTGTTTTCATCTGTAACACACAGCTTTTCGGAAAGTCTCCTGAGTCACCGAGTAAGGACCACACATCCAAGATGAGGACGCTTCTGTCGGAGTCAGAACAAAATCAAGCTGTACGTCAACATTAGTCTTGTCTTGAATGTCCGTTGCATTCACCGTGATGGCTCCTGCCTATTTCTGGCTGCACAAAGTGACACACTGAAGAGGAGTTACTGAGTCGTCATCTCACCTCTCCCCTCCTTCCGCCAGGAAAGGAAATCCCTGATTTAGAAATGTATTGCTCAGAAGCCAGGAATTGGCCATTAGGCTGTCCGGTTTCGAAGAGGCAACATCTAAAGTTGGTGCAGGATGACGGTGCGTTGACTGTGCGCTTCACATGCCTTTTGTGACGAACGAAGTGAGCCGAGAAGTTCAAGAAGTTCCGTCGAAACAAACCTTGATCAGTTGCGTCCATTTCAATTCGCAGGTGCAGGACAAATTGAAGATTGCATTTGCTGAGGGCTACACGGCCAACTCTGGAGATGACAAGAAAAACAAGAAGTTCTTGGGGATTTCGTTTGGATGGGTTTGTATTGGCTTTGCCTGATCTTGGACGTTTTCGCTTTGTGATGTTTGGATTCCGCACTCTCTTGCCATGTTTCTTCGACTGAATTAGCGTTGCCTTCTTGCAGTGGTGGACCCTGGTAATTGTCGGTTTCTTATTGTACACCGCACGGGAACTGATGAAGTCAGTCAGCAAAGGTAAGACAGGTACTGTGTAGTTCCTCATGTTTTGTGTGCTGCTCGCTGTGATATTTTGTGTTTCGTTGCCGTGCTCAGTTACAATTTTCGTTGGGTTTTGATTTTAAACCGAACAGTTTGTATGAATAGGACACGGACGTACGAAAAGAATGCATGACAAGCGCTGGCGGCTCTCCTAACGCGCGATACCCTTGTGATTCCAGAGCTGAAATTCAACGTTGTGAGCGGCGACAAATTTGAAATTGATCCAGAACAGATCAACGTCACATTTGAGGACGTCAAGGGGGTACGTTTCGGAGAGATTCAAAGACAGAACAAATTTCCAAGACCCAATAAAAGTCCTCTCCCAGATTCGTTTTGTTTTCTCGAATGAGATCCGTAATGAACTGGAAAAAGTTCGCAGCCCCAAAAGCAATGCTGGAAATAGCATCTTTGAATTTTCTCCGGCTCAGGCGGATGAGGCGAAGGAAGAACTGCAGGACATTGTGGAGTTCCTGAAAGACCCAGAGAAGTTCAAGGCGCTCGGTGCGAAGCTGCCCAAGGGCGTGCTGCTCGTCGGGATGCCCGGCATCGGAAAAACGCTGCTCGCCAGGGCAGTCGCAGGTGGGACATTTGGTTGGACGTTTTTCGTGGAAAACCCTCAGTCCAAGAATTTGACTTCTTTTCCGTTGCTTCGGAAGCGGAGGAAAGAACCTTGGGAGGAAAAAGCCATCACAGTCCAATGGGTTTCACACAGGTGAAGCTGCGGTGCCGTTCTTCCACGCGTCGGGCTCCGAGTTCGACGAAGTGTTCGTTGGCACCGGCGCGAGACGCGTTCGGTCTCTGTTCAGTACGTACCTGTCTTGTTCGAATACGTTTCGCGTGCTTGCACGGGTGAAAAATAACTGACCTCGAGACTCTTGGTCCCCGTGCTGGTGAATAACAAATACGTACAACTCCTGTATCTTTCGTCGGCCAGGCTCGGCGAAGGCTCGCGCTCCGTGCGTCGTGTTCCTCGACGAGATCGACACTGTGGGAGCGAAGCGCTCCAACTCGCAGCTCCACCCGTACGCCAACCAGACCATCAACCAGCTGCTGTCCGAGATGGACGGGTGAGCAGCCGCGTCAGCTCCCTTGAACCTAGCCTGGCTGGTACTGGGTTCAAAAACAAGTCAGATGCAGAGGTTTTATCGTGTTCCGTGTCTGTCGAAAGGATTGAAATCTGCTCAGAGTCTGCACGCTCCATACCTGGGGAAGAGAGACCATCTGACTTGTGACAATTTTATTGCCCAATTCTGAACATTTTCCTGTGTTGTGGACGGGATTGGGTGTAAGGTGACCATTCGTGAGCTGGCCAAGAACAAGTCATGCCGCTGCTGTTCTCATACACTTTCTTTCTTTGGCAGTTTCCATCAAAACCAAGGCATAATTGTGCTGGGAGCAACGAACAAGAGAGACAATCTTGACAAGTAAGGCTGTATTTGTTACTCAATCGCGCGTTGAACAATATTCGCTGCGTGCCAAACCGCCAAAAGTAAGTGCCACCGTTCACAGGAGGAAGACTGTCTGCTCGACAGTGGCTGTGCACACCCCTTTGAAGTGTGGGCAAACGGAAAAAGAGCGCAGTCTATTTCTGACTCCAGTTTTACAAGGGTGTGTGACAGAGCGAGACATGGGCACCGACCCACGCGATGACTGTCGAGGGTAGTCATCTAAACGTACTGATCCTCGTGTTGCTTCAGAGCGCTGCTGCGACCGGGCCGCTTCGATGTAGAGATCAACGTCGTGCCGCCAGACCTGAAGGGTCGACGCGAGATCCTCCAGCTCTACTTGAATAAAGTCAGACTCGGAGACGGTAAGTGAAAGCTGTCCGAACCTTTGACACCGGCGCGTCTTTCAGAGCGAGCAGTGCGTTGAGGCAATGGCAGTAACTCCTGATTGCCACGAACCAATCCCAGTGGGAGGGGCGTTGACGGCTATCGAGTGGTCATCACCTCAGTGACCAATTCGGTCGTTGTTCCCCACTACAAAAACTCCAGGAGTGTTTGGCAGCAAATGACAATTCTCAGCAACCGGTGTCCCTTCCTGTCCGGAGACTGTGGTCATCAGGGGGGTGTCCTGTTTTCAAAGCTCAGCTTAAGTTGATTGGTGTGGCGATGCAGCACCTTGAATTTCCCAGATTTCTGTGTTCAACTGCAAGTTGCTGCGCAGCAAAACTACTTGTTTCGTGAATTTCTTCTCCGTCAGACATCAACTTGGACCTGCTGGCCAAGGCGACGATCGGCTGCACGGGCGCCGACCTCGAGAACATCGTCAACCAGGCGGCCATCAAGGCAGCGCTCGACTCGTGCGAGGAGGTCACCATGGCTCACCTTCTCTTCGCCAAGGACAAGATTCGAATGGGTTCGCATTTTTTTGATTGTCGCGAAAAAAAAAGAGCGCAACGAAGCGGTCTGACCAGTGTTTTAACATGGCGTGTGCGTCTTTGTTCAACAGTCACCAACACTACTCTCTCTCGGAATTGAACATTTTTCAACTGCTGAAGCTTGCGATGCAGGACCAGCCAAGAAACACCGTATCCCTGACGAAGACCAGAACCTGAACACAGCCTACCACGAGGCCGGCCACACTCTCGTCGCGTACTTCACCAAACACGCGCAGCCGGTCGAGAAAGTGACCATCATCCAGCGAGGACGGTCGCTCGGACACGTGAGTCATGCATGACGAGACTGCGAACAGTGTTCCCGCACATTGCTGACACCAACTTGTCCTTTACGATGATCCTCTTTCTTTTGCACCCAGACTCTAACAACGCCCCAGAATGAATACAACAAGACGAAGGTGGAGTTGTTGGCCGACCTCGACGTGGCGATGGGCGGACGCGTCGCGGAGGAGATCGCCTTCGGCACCGACAAGGTCACCACAGGTGTGTGACGCGCAGAGCTGTCTGTGATCAGAGTGTGACGGGACCTTCGCGTCGAGCTCTCTTTCCTTGATAAGAAGCTTCACAGCACCTCGTGACCACAAGCCATTAGCGAATGATGTCAGCACACGAACTACGCAGTGCAGTTGTTTCTTCAACGGTTGCGTTCCAGGTGCGTCGTCTGACTTTCAAAGCGCAACAATGATCGCGACGGAGATGGTGAAGCATTTCGGAATGTCGGACAAGGTCGGCGTGCGCATCGTCGACCTGCCCGACGGCCGCATGAGCAACTCGACCCGGGAACAGGTGGACCAAGAAGTGAAGCGGCTCCTCCAGGTGAGTCGTCGTTCCGCGACCTGTCACTGCGTCAGCCAGATGGGTACGAGGCTCGTTCAGGGCCAGATCGACAGCAACTCTTTGTCATTCAATTGAAGCTGCTTTGTGGGGAAAGAACCAGAACTGTAACAGACTTGAACGCCTTAAGATAGTTCTAACAGACCACATTCGTCAACCGATAGGTCGCGTGCATTTGATTCGTGCGTTCATTCAGGATGCCGTCAACGTTCCTTCCCCTGTGCTTCACTTGCAGGAGTCGTACGAGCGCGCGCGCACTCTTCTCAAGTCGCACTCGGCGGAGCTGCACGCGCTCTCGCAGGCGCTCATGAAGCACGAGACCCTCGACTCGAACGAAATCAAAGTCATCATGGAGGGCAAGCAGCTGGACAAGTCGTGATGCACGGGGCTTGGTTCGCAATCCAGACGATGCTTTGAGAGCAACAAAAGGGCAGAAAGAGACAGTACTGCCGTAGCTGGATATGTGATGCTCATCAGGATTGCCGACACGACACGCGGGATTTGTAAGGCTTGAAGGTGCCCTCTTCAAAACAACGTGGCTGCGGTTGGAAATGCAGTGGCACGAGGATTCGAGTGTTCCCCTCCGAAGGCTCGTCAAGTTGCAGACTTTTGCCTCTTTCAAACAAGTGCGTCAGTGCTTGCGTCGTGACGGCTGTGGCTGACGTCTTGAAACGTCACTTGACCTCTTACTGATCAGGAAAGAGGTCGAAATGTCAGTCATGTGTTCAAGACGTGTTTGTGTGGCAAAAGCGCCCAAAATCTCCGGTGTGTGAAGTTCATCAGCTTTGCGGATGTTTCACTTGAAAACGATAAAAACGGATTTCGCCACTTTTTCGCCGTGCAGTAGGTGGACTTTTACTCCCTTTGTGTTCCGTTTGTTCGATCCTTTTGGGCCGGTTACGATCTGTGCATGACAAGGTCGCACACAGAAAGGTCAGCTGCGCCACATCATCTTGGTTGCTTTCAGTTTGAGGTTTGGTCCTATTCATTCCGAAAAAAAGTGTAGTCAGTCCACAGGGGCTTTATACACAAAATTTGTTGTGCAAGGGTAAATTTCTTACGCAGTTTCTTGCGCGGATCATTGAGGGTTGCTGCGCAGTTACGGAATCGCAGACACCGGTTGCACCGGCATGAATGGGATGCGGTTTGTTTCTCAAGCCATCGAGTGCATCTTATTAACATTGTGGTGTGTGTAGATCTACTTGTGACAACGGCAGCGCGAACAAACCAAACTATAGCTGCGGCAAACTGCGGACTTTGGCGAAAGTGAAGCAGACAAGTGAAGTTGTGATTTTTATTCTTTGCGCGAACGTACATTGTACCTACCGGTATCTCACAAGCACATAAAATAAAAATGAAACGAAATTAACGTCTTGCTTTCTGTTAGATCTGTATGGTTGGTTTGAACGACGTTTATCTCTCGACATTCAGTGGGGTGACTTGCAGTCATTACTTCCGGCGGACAAATCTTGGTTGGCAGTGCTCGGTTGTAGGTGCGTCTGAACTTGCACGTGCGTCCTGTCACACTTGGTGTCCCAACGAGGCGCACACATGACTGCTGCAAAACTTGAACCCATCTTGAAGCGGATGAGCCGTTTTCATGTTGGTGACAAACTGGCGGAAACTGGCCTGAGTGTCACCGCTCTCCAAGTTGAAAGCCGGATGCTGTTTGTTGCGAATGAAGCGTGGACAAATGTAGAGAATACGAATCTGCTCCTATGTGCCAGCTCATGGGTTACAGCTTGGCCACAGCCACAAGACTTCCAGCCAGTTTTGAGTCAGATGAGATCTGCCTTTGACCACCTGCTTGAACGTGTTTCCGACAAAACAGACATTTCGATGAGTTGCAAGGTTGAGTGTTCACAATGGTGAATGTTGTGGATGATTGGCCATGCCAGAATGTGCAACACAAATTTCCAACGGCTGCTCACTGCCCATGGCTCTGTGAACATGTGTTCTGGCAATTCAAACATGCATAAAAATTCCTGCAGTTCAACACTTGGGACTGTTTGGAAACAGCACGAGTTTGTTCACGGTTTCTTCAAGACGGGCAAGATTGGATTGTCAGCTCACTTTTTGTGCGAGTGGGTAGACCTGTGAACAAGACACGAGTGTTTGTTCGTGACCGTGCACGGTGGCATCAGAATCTATTGCAAATTCTGCGTTCGTTGAAGTTTCGATGTGCTTCCTTTTGGCATGTTGTGAGAGGCGGCGTCCTGTTCAGGCTTTCTTCCTGTAGGATCCGTGCTTCGTGCTCGGCAGGTCGTCGTCGTCATCGTCGTCATCGTCTCCGTTGTCGTCGCTTCCCCAACCAAAAAATGAGGCGAATCCGCTCCTCGTGTTCGCTTTTGCTTCATCGACGACATGTTTGGGAGTTGCTGCATCCTCTGTGGCGTGAGCTATGTTTGGGGTTTCCTTGCTCTTCAGATCAGCATCCAGAGGTGAATCTTGGGGACTGACTTCAGGTTCTGCGGTGTCGGATGTCTTTTCCTGTTCCTGCATGACAGTTTTGTTTTGTTCTTCAGCTCGACGATCTTGGCTGGAACTGGCATGCACATGTGGGTCGTGCACACTGACCATGTCCACTTTGTTGTCCTCGGGCTGTACGGTAATAGGAGGGACTTTACCCCTCTTCCTTGCTTTGGACGCATCAGTCTCCGGCTTCTTGATCCCCAAAGTTTTCAGGAAGTCTGTACGAGAGGAAAAAGAACCAGGCTGAGTATTAGGCCATGAAGCTGGGAGCGAACTTTCATGCAGAAGTTGCAATGTCTGGGGAATCTTGCTGAATAATGTGTAGAATCTAGTGCCTTGTTCATGCACATCTTCATTTTCTACGCGTACACTGTAATGTCTTCTGAAAGACATAGGAACAGGAAAAAAAAACAGAACTCGACAGCAAACGAATCAGTGAGTTCAGTCAGAAGGAATCTGGAACCAAACAACAACTCCAAGAAAGGCACATAAATTCACGCCAGCAAACAAGCAGTGTCAGAGCCAGCAAACCCAAGAATCCCTTCCACCCCAGGTGAACGGAAGTTCAGGAGTGACACGAAAGAGACAGAATTGAGGTGAAACTGTCGTCAGCAGCACCAGTCACAGTGCCAGGTGCAGCACCCTTCCCTTTCACTGCACAAAAATGGCTGTTGACTTGCTGAATACTAGTGTCCTGTCTGTGTCTTATTTTTTCCACGCCAGAGTTCAGGTTTTGCCAGAGGATATTGTGACTCAGAGAAAATCTTTTTCTTGTTTTTTCCTTTTTTGTTTGCAGCAGATGAGGCAAATCCAGATCGTGCAAGCAACACAGATGGTAGATCTGTTGATGAGACAGGGAGGAGCCCAAAAAGATACCTGGAAAAAGTGATGAATCCGAATAAAGCAAGCACGGATCAGGCGAGACTTGTGAGCGAAGTGTCCCCCGCCCAACCCACCCCCACCTCCGATCCACGAACACAAGGAGAGGAGGTATTGGAGCATAAATTTCGTGGCTTGGCGCAAAAACAAAGAAAACTGTTTCTCGGCAGTGAAGCTTTCTTCTTGAGTGCAATGAATCCATTTAGAAGCCGCAGAAACTGTACTAAAAGGAAACAGAAGTCTAATACCTCCACCTACACACAGGCGATACGATACTTGTAATCGTTTTACCTGGTTTTGCCGAGCTTCACTCTTGCCAGCAAGAGTCCACCCATTGCACGCGCACGGACCCTGTGGTCAGCACACCTGGCCGTGGCATGCGGGTGTCGTGTGTTTTGCAAAGCCCTGCGTACCTGACACGTCTGAGAGGTTGAGTACCATACTCTTGCCAGCAAGAGCTATCAGCACCTGGCCGGCGACGTCGGGGTTTTCTTGCACCAGTTTGGAGTTGAGCTGCTTGACGAGCCACATGGTTGTGCTCTCGTACTCCATGTCACGAAGCAGGATATTGGAGGCGTTGAAAGCCTGAAGAAACACATCAAACGAACCAATCAAATTGTCTTTGTAGTCGCCTACTGTGCCAAATCGAAAATGCTCAGAGAAGTTGTTCTCGAAAGGTGAACTGCACCTGGAGCACGAGCGACGTGGTGTAGATGGAGCCGTATGACCCGTCGTTGCGGCGCAGACCGCGCAGGAAGGCGACGGCGCGGTTCATGGCGACGCCCGCCTCTGGGACGGCGTCGCGCGCACACGACAGCGCCATTGCTGACACCGCCACTTCGTCTGCAACAAGTGGCCTTTTGTTTGCATTTTGCACAAAATTGTGTGTTGCAAATTTCCTTGTTTTTCATTATAACAAATGCAATGGTCTTGAATTTGCAATTGTTTTGTTTTGGACAAGGTTTCCCCCGAAGCTGCCCCTGCAAGATATTTCTTTCTTTCTTTCTTTCTTTCTTTCTTTCTTTCTTTCTTTCTTTCACACACACACACACACACACACACGCACCTGGACCGTTGAGGTAACTGCCGTCTTTGCGTTGGCGGCTGATCAGCGTATCGACGTGGCGCAGTTTGAGTTCCACTTTGGCGTTGCAGAGCGCGAGCACCGCCAGGCTCATCGAGAAGGCGCTGTGCTCCCCGAACGGAGCCTTCTGCAACACCAACACAGACGGGTGATCAAGGACCGCTCCGTCAAAGGGACCCTAACTGCATGCAAAACAGTCGTGCTCGCACTGTGGTTGAGCGAAATCAAATCCGAGTTCTCTTTGTTTCTGGGGTCGAGACACTGCCCTGTAAGCCTTCAAATATGTGAGAGAGGAAATTGTTCGAATGCAAGGAAAGGAAAATCTTGCCGATCCGTTGCCGCGTCGTGTGCGCCGGCATACAGGTGGATACAAACGCACACACACACACACACACACACACATGCACACACCTGCAGGAGGTAGATTTCCAGCAGGGCGACCAGGTCGTGGCCGTGGAAGTCTCTCGGGTCCTGGTGGACGGACAGCAGCGCGTTGATGTCGTGCGCCAGGCTGCTCACCGTCAGCTCTCGCCCCGAGGTCGCGCCGCGAGACCTGGAACGGAAGGATGCGCATGTATTTCAAAACTGAAACACTCTGTGTGTGTGTGTGTGTGTGTGTGTGTGTGTGTGTGTGTGCGTGTGCGTGTGCGTGTGCGTGTGTGTTTGCCTTCGTTCTTTGACACCATGACAATGTCCAGTGTGACAGAGATGACCACATGTTGGAAACTCGGCACAGCAAGTACACTCACAAACAAAATGTCGGAAACTCTTGACGTGTCCAAAAATCACCAGGGAGGCAAACGCGGTTGCTGCACACGCACCTGCTGAGCACTGCGAGCACGGAGATCTCGAGTCTGTCGACGCTGCGCTGGTTACTGACGCTCGTGAAGCACCAGGCCGGGTTGTGCAGCTGCAGCGCGAGCAGCGCGACGCCGTCGTGCGTGCCGCTCCAGTCGGACCGCGCGCCACGCGCCGCCTCCAGCGCCTCCTGCAGCCCGCGCCGCGCCCGCTCCACCTGCCGGTCCAACCCGGAGTCTGCGGGCAACAACTCGGCGTCATGGCGTGCCATGATTGTCACAGCAGGAATTTTTAAATTTCCTTTGCCAAATGCAAACTGAGCCTTCCAGCGAGTTCTCCTACTCATGCATGCACAGTTTCAAGTGTGCGTACCGTTGGCGGCAAAGCAGAGGAGGATGAGGGTGAGGATGACGGACAGGGTCCCGAAGAGGCTCATGACGGAGAGGCGCAGCACCGTGTCGCGCTCCGGCAGCACCAGCCCAGCCTCCCGCTGCGACATCTGAAACGGCAACGCTTCGTCCGTGACGCCCAATCGATGTTCCGTGCGCAGTGCAGAGATCAAACCCCCAGGCCCTGGATCTTTGAGGTTTATGCCAAAGAGTACAGCGAAGAATGCCACAAATGGAGCGAAAAGTGAAAGTGAAATGTTCGCGTGAGGAATGGTGGGTGAGAACCATGGTTTGTCATTGCCGAAGCTTCGATCCCTTTGAAGGATATACAAGCGAGCTCCGGGCTATTCTGTTTCTCGCTGGGTTCGCTGCACACACTGAGGACTGATCGATACGAACTTGCACAGATGTGCGCAACCTTCGGTTTCGCGAGATAATCCCCACTGATCTCCAGGTGCAACTCCGAATTCAGGTGGAATCAGTGATGTAACGCAAGAAACTCACCTTTAGCAGAAATTGTAAATTACCTTGAGAATATCATGAAAGTTGAGTACTTTGTCAGGGTTTAACCAGTGATCGAAATGAGTATCTGAAAAAAGAGAAGAAAATTCTTGTTGATTCGAGAACAAAGACGAGCATGGAACAATGTTTGTCACACAGAGCTAGAGAGCCCAGTCTCCACGGTCTTGCAACAGTGCATGGTCAATGACTGTGGTGAAGAGTGTCTCTGATCTGCCTTTCTTGTTGACCACTCCAGTTTTTGTTCCCTCGCGTGTACTATCCACTCACATGCTTGTCTGAGAGAGAATGTCCCGGTCAGTCAAGTGCACCCAAAATAATTTGGTGCACACACCCGGGTATTGATTCAAGAATGCTACAGCCTCGGTGGGTGTGTCGTGAGTCAAAGTCACCAAGTGCAGAGACTCGAATTTTTACATTTTCTCTGTTCAAAAGGTTGAGTGAGTGTCTGAGGGGAGGGGGTGCCTGGAGCTGTGAGGCACAGACACCCCAATGCAGGCAGGTCTCACCTGCGAGCCACTCCTTGAGGACCTCCTCGCTCTCTCCGTCGACGTGCAGCCCCTCGGAGCGCTCGCTGATGACGAGGAGGCGCCGGCAGCGCACGAGCCACTTGAGCTCGGGGAACTGCTGCGTGTAGGTGGAGATGCTGCGCACGTTGCGGGTCGCCATGTCGTTGATGATGGCGCAGCACAGGGTCGCTGGAGACAAAAACTTCAAACTTACACAACTACAGACCTACAACTTTTGTCAAAATCTTGGCGTGGACTCTTTTGCAGGCTGGCAAGCAATTTACACAACTTCTGGTCTTGACCCACGGCGCATGGATCACGGCGTTGGCCGAAGCTGCTTGTTTGAAACTCAAAGAACGTGAGGAAGGCAGCTCACCACCGCGCTGAAGGCACTGTCGTAAAACTTGGCACATGAGATGGAGGTCCTGAGTCAGGTCCCCGGAACAACACAGCATCACGCTCTTAGCACCTGCCAGGTCACCTGCAGACGGCAAAACTCTCACACTGAAACGTTCTGAGCCTTGGGGAAACATCTTGTTGCAATGACGTTGGAAAGTTTCTGCCTGTCTTCGTGGGGTTTGGAGAGGATCATAAAGACAACGATCAGACTTGTCCAAAAGGGCTTTTCTGAATCAGAAACACCACACAAATTGTGGTTTTGTTGTGCGACACTGCGCACACAGAGCTTCGGTTCCACGCACCGTCGTAGGTGTTGTCCTGAACCTTGACGAAGCGGATGGGCCTGACGAGCAGCGTGGCGCGCGAGCACCACCGCTTCTGCAGCTGCTCCACGGCGAGCACCATGCTCTGCACCAACACCCGGTCCCGCCCGATGATGCAGATCGAGTCCTGCTCCAGAAAAGAAGCGAGTTCTCTGCTTGCGTGTTCTGAGTTCAACGTCTTTTACGACTGGGAGTCGGCGACATCATCGTGTCAAACAAGGGTCAGTATCGCCTGATTCCGCTTGACACGCACCCACAAAAGGGAACACACAACTTGCCTCCTTGTTCTTGGTGTAGTTGGAGGCGGTTTGGTACCATGCCTTGCCGGTCATGTGGTTGTGAACCATGTGACACAGTCTTCGCTCCATCTGGTGAAGGAACGCTGAACTGCTGTCGTTCACTGGAACTGCAATGAAGCAACCCATCACGTCTGAAGAAAACCATGGCTTTGAACACTCATGGGGTTCAAATTGAGATCGACTGCATGGTTTTTGGTTTCTGTTTGTGCTCTTTGTTGACTTGGTCTCCATCAGTTTGGAATGCACGACAAGGACTGCCAGCAGGATTCTTACCCTGCTGCCTGACTGGAACTGGGACTGGAACGAGCTTCCTGTTGTTCATCGTGAGTGTGTGAGCGTGAGAGTCTGAATTATAGATGCATCCGTCCTATCGATTCTTCTGGAAAGACTCTGGAGAGCGGCGTTGCCTTCTTAGCATCCTTATCTCATCCTGAAAGCGAGCGGAAAGCTGCATCCAGCAGATTGACGTCTGCTGCACATTCAATGGTTTTTACTGTTGATGGGTGTCTCATTTTGATCTCATTTGTCACGCCACAAACTACTCAGGCATAATATGCAAATCCACTCTGCAGTGTTGTGGCGAGAGGTCGAGATTTTGAACTCAGGCCCAAAACAGGGTGATAAATAACCATGGTCGACATCCATGAAGCTCCATTAATTTGCGCAGCGCAGCAAAGCAGCTGCTTCTGTCCAATTTTGATCCGATGCTCAGTGTGATCAAACACAACAGGTACTTAACAGCGTTGTGACAGCTTGGAAAATAACTTGAAAAATTCGACGAAACCAGCTGCAAACAAGTTGGACACAGGCACCATGTATCCACAATCACACGTATTGGAGTGCATGGTGTTGCTCATCCCTACAGAACCTTGTTTCTCAATGCAGCAACTGCATGCGAAGGACCACCGCCCACAGATTGTGCACGACAGTCGTTTCGAAATCACTTGCACTCAAGCTCTCACACCTCCAAAAAATCTGCGCAAGGTCACATCGTACAAGCACACGTTCATGGGAACACTGTTTTGCTCTGAATCAACATGTTTAATAAAAATATTGCGCTTTGATTACAGTTGCTGCTGCAGTTGCACTTGTTGTACCTACCAAAGCAAACGAAAACAGGTTCGACGACAGTTCTTTTCATCTCCTTTTGCAGGATCACATTGCCTGTGTCATCGCACATTCCATATTTGACGAGAACTACGCCCAGCAGCCATGTTCCTGGAAAAAAGCAGAACTCTGCTCTGGATGGAGCTGGGAAAGCCCTCACCTCGAGCAGCTCTGCTCGTCTGTGAAGATGTCAATTTGAGAGGACTGCTTCAAATGTGTCGCGGCAGGTTCTGTTGGGTTGACTCAAGATTTGCAAAAGTCAGACCAATTGAATTCAGATGCAGATGCATTTGTACTCGTACCTGTCTCCAGCACGGAAATAATTTGTTCGTTCTGACTATTGGCATTTTACCTTCCAAGTGTTTTTTTTCCTTGGGGTTTGTGTTCTGCTTTCTGTGCACCGACACTGCACTCGTTTATTTGTGGATTGTCTCAACCTCAATCAACTCGTGTGTTTTTTGCAGATTCGGCGTTGTTCTTTCGCATTGTCTTTTCTGGGTTCTGCTAATCTTGTGCAACACCACAGCGATCCTCATTGGTTTTGTTTTCCTGCAAGTGGCGTGGTTTTTGCGCTCTCCGAACGTGTTCAGTGAGAGGCATTCCCCACTGCGCGCCTCTCGGAGCTTCGGATTCTCGGCGGGGGCGGCAGCAGCTGCTATTGATCTCCGAAGCGCTCACCGAGCTGCTCACATAAGGGAAGCGCCGCTGAACAGCAGAGGGGGCACTGAAGTCACAATGCAATCTTCCTCTTCTGACTTAACAGCGAAAAGTTTTGGGTTGTTGCTTTTCTCCTCCCTTTGGTCCCTGTCTCGGGAAAAAAACTTTCACCAACAAACTTGGTGACACGGGCAAAAGAGGTGAAACAACCCGAATCAAATCGTTCAGGTTTACTTTTTGAAGACGAGTAAAGTGCGCGTGGTCAAACGCAAGAGGTTTCGAACAAAAATATGAAGAAATCAATTCACCCTCTCATGTGAGGCAAAGAGCCACGCGAAAGGGGCGCGCTTGTCAGAGAAAATTTGAATGCTGGGCTTCCACGCATGGGTGGGATCCAATGAAGAACCTCAACGCGCATGACTGCGGAGAACTGAATGAGTTCTGTGATGGAGAATTGATATATAGTTCAGCCAACTAGTCCAAGAAGGTCTGCACGACAATTGTCCCAACAAGGTGAGTCTCACAAATTTGCAAAGTGCGCACGTTGAGCGCAAGCAAGCGTCGAAAAGAGTGTTATTATTCCAAAGCAGTTGATCCATTGTCGGCCGGTGTGTTCAAAATAGGGCACATCCCAAGACCACGTATGAATGCCAAATATTTGCCGAGACATTTGTAGGTGTTTCAGTTTCGGGCCGATGAGGTTCAGTGTGTGAGGAACAACTGGCTTTTTGAAATTTGTTTGGAAGGAGCTCATCCTGGTGCTCTCACGTAGTCTCATGCGAACAATGTGAGGACCGCGAGTCAGGTGAGTGTTTTATGTGTGTTGCAGAACTCTTGTTTGTCGTCCAGTAGCGCATGCACAAGCTTCAATACCTACATCAAAAACACCACACTTTTTTGGGCTCGTACGTTGTATTGTAAATTCAGCCTTTTGTGTTGTGGATTGTGATCCGATTGAAAGGGCTGTCCTCTTTTGAACTGCAGCATGACAGCAGTTCATCAAGCCTGCATTCCTGCACCAACACAGGAACAATTGCACACCTGAGGAGGACCTTCTCCTCGGATCAATACAAAACACCAATCGATGCTTCGTTGACCTGAATCCGTCTGTAGATCTAACCGTATATTCCTGACCGAGTTCTGTTATCTCCTCTTGTAGGTTGACATCCGTGCTGTATCATAACTAATATTCAGCAATTTGTGTGATATCTAGCCGCAGTAAGTATGCTGTGTGTCCACAGTTTCTAAGAGTACACGTTTACCTTCAGCATAGAAATCGAATTAGATGAAGTAGAGACTCGAGTTGCACAGTTGTGATTCGCCCAGAAGCCGGTGAGTTTTTTACGTGTGCAAGAAAATCCCAAAACTGCATGTGTCAAGATTTGGCAACCATGAGCACACAATACCCAGGCATTATAAGATTGCTCCGTCTCAACCCAAAACAGACAAACAAAGCAAGCTGCAAAGATCTTTGCTTCTCATATCCCCAAAAGCATCGAACGGCACAAGTCTCCTTGCAACTTGGATCAACACTGGCGTTCCCGGTTCATCTGATTGTGCAGCCAAGTTTTCTGCGTTCCATCTGTTGTCATCGACCTCAAGTTGCTTTGATACTTCTTGGCTGGGAACTTGGTCAATTTTACGTATCCAAATGTAGAAAGATCTGTTCAAGTAGTTCCAGATATCGTAACGCCCACACTTCCTGTAGTGGTCCTGGTAAACAAGCACTTCTCGGCTTATTCCCCACGGAATCCCATCTGTGCTTCCAGGATTCCGACACAATCGCGACTCGGTTTTCCTGCTGCATGCTCATTTTCTGCAGTGCCTGGCACCTTCAGTGACCCTGCGAACGAACTTGAGAGTTTGAAGAGGACTCTGTAATCCCATGTCACCAAGGAAGCCAAACGTCGATACTTGTGCAGAGGACGGATTGCACGGGAATGGAGAAAGTCTCAGCATTTCTAGGTTCGTCTGGTTGTGTGTGTTTTGTCTGAAAGAAAAAAAGAAAGAAAGAAAGAAAGAAAGAAAGCGAGCGAGAGAGAGAGAGAGAGAGAAAGAGAGAGAGAAAGAGAGAGAGAGAAAGAGTGAGAGACAGAGAGACAGAGAGAGAATCGGCTTGTTTGCGTCATTTCGTCACTCGAGTGATGTTTGGCACCAATCTCTTTTCTTGAAACTATCAACTACTCGCACTGTTGGCCGGTTGTTGTGTCAAGCCCTTCCAACTTATACCATCTCATTGTGCGAAGTCGCTTTAGGGCGAAGCACCATGTGGTAGTGCAGTATATGTCCGCCAGACCAAAATGTCCCCTGGCGGCTGGCCAGGCCGGCGC
>JAAUXT010007793.1_pt1 | contig 19242 bp, 24 predicted proteins | sample 7278171 | NCBI WGS metagenome assembly JAAUXT01 (sample SAMN14350112, study PRJNA611818) | marine sediment metagenome | isolation source: surface marine sediment (1.8m) | place: French Polynesia: Moorea | collected 2018-08 | reverse complement strand
GTTACATAAGGCAGTTGGCAGTTTTACTACAGGTCGCGTGCCACCAATCGATAGAGTCTCGGTGGACAGAAACATGCTCAGTCTAAGGAAATAGTGATAGAACCTCGTACCTGTTGTATCAAACTGTGGAACAATACTCCACACGACAGAAGAACACACGAAACAGGAATTCGCACACACCGAGCTCTGATCAATCACTGCAAGTGGAAAACTGTCACACTGCAAGTGGAAAATTGTTGTTTCGGACTCCACCTGGATTTCCGTGCAGAGTGATCATTGCGTCTCATCGCACGTTCCACAGCAGAGAGGATATTTCATGGAACACCACGAGTACGAGAACTCAGTTTCTGGAGTTCAAAACAGGTTCTTTGGTTCGTTTCCAACTCATCGTTCATGCCGAATCAGATAAAGAAGGCGCTTCAGAGATCGTCTCCATTTCACACACTGCACCTTCTTGTGGATGCTGTGGAAAAAGAAACCATATTCAACAGAGCTTCGTCCGATGACCTTCCTGCTGAATCTCCCTTTCAAACGAAGTCTGACGAGTTTTCTCTCCGTGTGTGCAACGCAAAACCAATCTCATTCAGACCACAACCAAACACTTCAAGAAAGGCACACTCGAAGACTGACTACGACAGCTGGGTGACCGAACACACACACGCGCGCACACACACACACCTGAAATGAAATCCAAGTGCAGACTTGTTTCGTGCCCCGCAGGTTTGTCCCGTGTGGGCGCACTCAAGTGCCTGGACGAGTGCACAAACCGGATGGCAGATCTACAGCTTTCCTTATTTGTCCTGAAATCGTGACCATTGTGGAAGTTGCCTTTTGCGCTATTTTTGAAACTATTAATTTGATGACCATGTCTTGCAAACACATCGCATGCTGATTTTTGAAGACCTGCAGAACAGACGCGAAGTGTCCGTGTGAGAGGGCTGCTCTCAGATGACGTCGTGTGAGTTGAGACAGATCTGCCAGGACTGACACCTCATGGCACCAATATTAATTGCAATCAAGGCAAGCAATTATTTTCTTCTGCTCGTAAGCACCTCAAATACAGAAATCCCACCAACAAAATTCTGCGTGCGAGTGCGCGCGGCAGATGAAAATTTCAACCACTTGCATTCGGTTCACTGTGTCAACGCTGACCCGGTTTGGGTTTTGCGGGAACTGGAATTTCAGCAGAGTTCGGAACAAGATGTCAGCGATCTTTGACAAAAGGGCCAAAGCAGCAAAACAGCTGACATTTTGGAAAGTGCTGACATTAGACACACGAGATTGTCAGATCTATGTCCCAGGTCATACTTGGACATAGAATGCTACAGGTGAGCCATTTGTCGTGATGGCAAGCAAAACTACTTGGAATAGATTTATGTCGTTGGCATGCGCATAAAAAATCCGACCACTTGTGTGCGAATCTCTGAGCTACATCAACATCATTAGATCTCCGATTTTCAGGAATGCAAATAGCTTTGTGTGCACAGAGGAAGGTTTACGACCCAAACACTGTTCTAATTTACGCAGGATTATCATCCTCATCACCAGCGCATTTTGATCGCGGCGGCCTGATGCGGCGAGTTCTGATCCCACGCAAACAGCGCTGCATGCTCCAAGTGCATCGGAATGGCCTCTCGATGCGCATGCTGCCCAAATTGCACCAGAGCATGATACAGTAGTCAGTGCACGGCTGGCCTGGTTGCATCCAACTGAACATGCATTCATACAGATGTACATATGGTGCTGCCATAAAAGGCCTGCTGCTGGCTGCATACAAATCGGCCGAAATGTGTAATCTTGATCTGCGAGTCACATTCCTGCTCCCCTACACACCGGGCTGAGTAATTTGTACACAGCTGCATTATGCAAGAAACGGCGTGGGCTGAATTGACAAGTTTCCTCCATATCCAACGCAGGAACTCATTATCAAGTCCAGTTACCGGTCGATCCCGGTGTCTTCCAAACAACAGTGGGCCCTCGAGCATCCTTGAATTGACACCGTGTGTCCCTGGAGCCACTCAGCACAAATTTCAAAGACAGTCCAAGACAACAAAGTGTTCCAAGCACAGAGGCGTCTGTGAGACGGAGGAAGCGAGACAAACATGGTATGACTAAGGATCACATACCTGTTGCCAGCGGTCCTCCAGTGACGGCTGAGCCGAGAAGTACCCGGTATCGTGCACCACCTGTAGCTCCCTGAAGATGTTCCCACTCGGTAGAAACGACATGACGGAGGGCAGGTCCAGGGGTCGTCTATCCAAGGTGAGGAAAAGGGGGGAAACGTTCACGTCAAAACATCGAAAGGGACAGAAAAGGCAAAAAACCAAAGGCCACTGGTGAAGGAAATCAGGCCAAAACAGTGAATGAAGTGTCAACACATTTTCCTCGTGAAGCCATGCAGTGATAAATATCAGCGTCCAATGGGAGGCGAGCACATCTCATCAACGACCAATTGCGGCCAGGTTCTCTTCAAGTGCTCGGTAGCCGTACATGTTGTTCATTGGCCTCTTTTCAACTTCTCCATATATGGCAAATACACATAAGCGGCAGATACAAACACAACCAAGTGCATCGGTACCCTCGTCCAAAACATGCCAATTATCGCAAACGAAACGTAACTCACCCAATATGGAGCCGAACTGTTCGAGTCGCCGTTTTCGTTCTTCAGTTCACTGACCCACTGCGACAAGCAACAAAAGAGGCAAATATGTCGACTGTCCTGAATATATTATATTTTTTATTGAGAACAAACAAGATTTGTACTTGGGTTTATCACAAGCGCATGGTGTACAACGAATCAACAAATCTCAACAAGAACAAGTTTGAATCACAGTTTCCGAGATTCTCTGCTCCACCAAGTTTTTCGCAAGCAGACACCGCCTGTGCAGAATTGCCGGTTACCTGTCACGGCAAATTTGCCTGATTGCACCTGAGAGAGGGAGTGGGATTGGGGATAAAGGGCTTCAGTCCGCAGACTTTCTGACAATTTCAAACGAAAGTCCTTGGCCAGAATCCAAATTTGAGACCAAAGCTGAAGAGCAGAGTTACAAATGGCCCACAAACCTCCAAAACAACAAGAGTTTAATTGAACAAGATCAACAAGCCCGCGGCCCAAGCTTTGAACTTCAGTTGGTTTCCACAACGGGGGGGGGGGGCATTCAAGTTGTTTTGCCCCTGGTTAAAATACCAGGAGTAAAGCAACTCGGTGGAATTACCCCCACCCCCTGTGGAAAACAACTAAAGTTGTTTTGGGGACAAACTGACTCAAGTTGGTTTGAGCCTGGTATTTTTGACCCCACCCCCTTTGCAAAACCAACTTGGTTTGAATCGTCACAGACAAACGTGGGATGACTGTACGAAGCCCACGGCAACGTTGGCCGTGGGCTTAAAAATACAAAACCACCAAGAAGAAGAATACTTGGATGATGGTTGAACTTTCATCGGTTTCAGGCTATTTTTGTGCTTTTTCGAGTGCCATTTTTCCAGCCCTGGTACACACGGTTGACGGAACGTGACACGTCAGACGTCTTGAGTCCGTCTTGAGTAGCACGACCAATCGGTCAGAAAAGATAGCAAGCAGATGGATCCACATTTGAACACAGAAGTGACATTGGGATCTTCTACGGCACCTCATACCTTCGATCAGCTTGTGTCGTACACGAATGCTCGAAGCTTTTCCATTCCTTTCAAGCTGTTGAAGAAGAAAAGCGAGAGTTTCTGGTCCTCTTCGGTCACGTTGAACTTGAAACACATTCCCCTGAGGCCAGTGACCAGCGCTTCCTGCTTGATGACGTCTCCCTCCACGGTTGCGATGGACTTCACTTTCTTCGCTTCTGCTTCCGCCGTCTCCTTCACCACATTGGCTGAAGACACCGAAACAACGGTCAACCACTCAAACCCACCCCGCATTCATTTTGTTTGCCAAATAAGCTGTCAAAACTTTCAGTTCGAAACGAACCAGCTGGTTTCTATCAGAGACACAAGACACTCGTGCTCACTCTATTTTCAGCGAGACCTGGTCCGGCACTCCAGTGTCACAGCTGCACACCGACTCACCTTCGTTGAGGATACTCTGCACGATGCGTTTGTTCTCAATGTCAGTTGTTGCCACTTGTTGCTCAAATTCGGCTTTCTCGTTTTCCTCCTGAAAACGCACCCAACATTTGTCTTGTGACGTTTGCTGCAAAATGGAAGCGTGCTGATTGATTGCTTTTTGAAAGTTTGCGGTGCCCACCTGAACAATCCCCGACTTCAGGTTTCTGTTCTCAATTTCCTCAGGAATGTCCACCCGTCCCATGTAAAAGTACCTGCAAAGCAAATATCCCGGTCACCATGAGATTTTTTTGGTGAAGTACTTCACACCGGAATCACAGTCGTTCTTGTTTCTTCATGTGCCCATCGCGCGCATTTTCGTCTCCGTTGCGAGCTTTTATTCTGTCTCGAAATCGGCTCTGCTGTGTAACGAGTACCTGATTTCGATGTGGTGGCCTCTTGTGCAGGTGGACTCAGTGCTGCACTGTGAACACTGCTTCTGGATGAAAGCGGAACACTTCGTCTTCTTGTACGTGCAGCATCTCGGGCAGCATGTTCCTGTGACAGGAAGTCGTGTTTCAACGCGTGTCTTTCACCACAAAGCGACAACAGGTATCCCGATTTCTGAGTTGACAGACAAATACCGTGACAACTTCAATGGACAAAGCATGAACACCGATCAGTGTTCACCGTGTGCCGAAGAAATGTTGGTCATTGTGTGGGTGCGTTTCAGGGTCTGTTGCAGCATAAACGTTTTCAGGCAATTGATGGTCCAACAAAATGTGACTTGAGGGTGGGAACCCGTTTGCAGGCTGAAAGATGGAAATTGAGATCGTATTCGAAAACACACCGGATACTTTGTCGTAGAGGGCTTGGTGTATGATCTCCTCAGCTGTGTATCGTCTTCGGATGTAGTCACTGACAGTCAACAGGGGAGCAGTGTTGCGGATCGTGCTCAAGAATATCGTTGGGAACACGTCGCTGAAGTTTCGACCAAACTTGTTGTACAGATCCGGAAGTTCGTCAGGTCTGCCGAAAAAAACAACTTTTCGTGCAAGTTCACGCTCGAGCCAACATCGTCCCAAAAGCAGACTGTTTTCCTGTGCGCACCGTCCCCAAAATTGGCACTTGTGAAAAAGGTGTTGTTTCACGGTTGTGTGCTTGTTTCGTGTGCGTGCTTTTGTTCCTCAATCGAAGCGGATTGAAGCAATGCCCGTGACGAAGGACAATCCAAATGAACAGTCCTTTTTTTGTAAGTTTTACCTGATAAACCACCAAACTGTGCAGTCGAAGCTGAGTGTAATTTTGTCCGCTGTGAAAACAGCTGTGCTGTTGAGCACCTCTTCATAAGCTGTTGAATTGTAGATGTAGAATTCCATGTCGGGCCCTGGGAAGCACAGGCTCAAATGGAAAAGCCGACAGTATTGTTTTTCAACTGACAGGAGTCGGAAGGGAAAGGGGATGGGCAAATCAGCATCAAAGATCATACCGAGCACGTGACAGCCTGGGTAATAGGTTTTATCCTCAACAACTGAAGTCGTCTTCGTTCTTCGCAGAGCGATCTTGAAAGACAACACAAAAAAGCAGTGACAGTCTGTCCCAAGATCACATCTGAGCAAAACTGCGCAAATTCCACGTTTACCTTGTCGTATTCCAAGTAGAGAAAACTGGCTGGGAACACACTCAGGAAGAGCACAAGCGCAACAAACACGATGCAGACAGTTGCGATGATGTACACTCGTTTTCTTCTCTGCCATTGCGTTGAAGACAGTCTGTTCCGATGGAGCTTCAGTCTGCGAGGTGGAAAAGTAGCTTCTTTGAATTGACTCGACGACAAGGTTTGGATTGCCAAAGTTGATTCAGAGGAATGCCGAACCCGAAATGTGGCACGAAGCAAAACTTTGAAACCAAACAACACCGTTTCCTCCAAATGTTTTGTTTGCTTTATTTTTGTCCCCACCCAGCACACTTGTCTGTGCAAAACACACAGGCTCACCGACGACGCTGGGCTGTAACTCCTGAATTCGCTGTTCTCGTTTCTCCGAAATTCACAGGACCACTCCGAGCTGCTGTTGGTTCTGTGGCGGAATCAGTCGGGTGTGTGGCATGGCTTGCTGTCGCCGGGCGGGCTGAAAAAAGATTCCATCAATGACGAAGCTGAATCAACCAGAAAACTCGAGAGCGAATTCTGACCCTGTCCTTTTTACGAGGGCGAAATGGGGACTTGCCAGCCGTTGAAGAACCACCACGGTCGCCCGATTCTGGTTGTCCTTGTGCGGTAGCGTCAGTGAAAGTCGATGGCCGGGCTACATCCGAATTGGGCCTTTCGGGGGACAAAATGGCCTGCAACAATTCAACACAAGCTATGAAGAAACATTCAAGATGTCAAAGTTTTCATGTCTCAAAAAATATAAAACAACTTTCACACAAATCCTGTGCAAGTGGTCTTGTTTGTCAACTTGATATTACCATCTCAATGTCATCGACGTCGACAGAAGGCTCCTTTCCATCCAACTGAGATCTTCGTGCATTTCTGAAGGAGTCGCCCTGTTTCTCTTCCGGGCCGCTTCTGCTCACCGACTCTGATGAAAGCTCAACATGGCGGTGACGAACATGACTGGGCTGCTGGTGATGAAAAACAGCGGTCTTGATGTCGGCGCTTTCAAGGTCTGAAACTGAAGATCTAAATGCTGGATTCCGATAGCCAAGACCACTCTGTCGCTTTCGAGGGCCCCCGCTCTGCACATGCAGTGGTCGCGCACTTGGTGAAGTTCCAGAAGAGTCAACAATGTAGCTGCCATCTCGCACAATGACCGTCGATACGTGTAAAGGTTCAGCTGACTGGAGCTCCGGTGGATCTCCAGAAACAGAGTCACCATCAACGTCTGCCATCTCCGGATCAGAAAAGCTGGGTGATCTGCGGTTGTGTTGTTCGTCCGCGGTCGCTGTGTGTCAATCCTGATATTTCAGTCTCAGCATCGCCGAATTTTAGTGATTCCTTGGACGGTCAAGTCATGTCGACTTGCACCAGAAAGTTGCCTTTTGTCACTGGTTTGTTTTGATCAAGAATCCGCAGAGATTCTGGTTTCAGAATTCTTTTAGCTTACGAATTTCGCTTCCTGGTTAAATTTTAACAATTGTCTCATTTGACGTCTTCAAATCTCCCAACCTCAAACCAAGTCACTTTGTCTTCGAAGAGACAGCAGGGTCTCTTCCCCTGCAGAAATGAGCTGATCCAGATCTGGTTCCTTTTCAACTGACAAAATCGTCGGAATCTTCCAAATTGACTTCCTTGATTCGACATGTATCGTGAGGATATCAACACGTATGAAACGTTTACACTTTGATCTGTAATTCATGCAGGTCAAATCATGCTCGTGTAGGGACCCCCTGCACGAACTGTCAACTGAAAACATTCACTTTTTCCACAAAATAGCGAAATCATCAAGCTGCTCCGAGAAGAATCGCCCGCTTCAGCGCCATTTGTCACGTGACCGAGTCACGTGTTCGCAGGTGCCCGTAAAAACCTGAAATGCGCAGAAATCAGAGTGCGAGATTGACGAGCAAATTTGGGGGCAAATTCGATTGCCTTCTTGAACTTTACCGCGAAAGATTGTATTTCGATCGATGTTGCTTGCTGTACCTTGTGCCTCTGAGTCATTTTCGTCGTTTGTTTACCAAATAAATTTATCAGTGACGTAATGGACCTTTAAATATCACTCCGCATTTCCAAAAGTGGCCGTCAAACATTTCTCCTTTTCCGGTATGAAGTCGGTTCCAAAAGAAAGTAAAAGCACACTGCAATAAATTAAACATTTTAAAGTACTTGTAGGTGAAGGAAACCTCGTGGAATATAGTTTTTGATTGAGAATTTTTGAGAACTTTTTGTCGTCGTAGCAGCGACTTCCTCCACGTTTCGAGTTGTGAAGAGAACAAAACAAAACAGGTTCCAGACGAAGCAAGGGTTACGAATTTTCAAACGAGAATTACTCATATCAAAAACCGATGTTCAGCTGAAATCAGTTGTGAGTTTGAGAGACTAGTTGGTGTTGATTGAAACGGACAGGAACATGGCCGACTGTTTTGTTCTTAATGTGTGTTTTTTGGGTGGAAACGACACATTGCAAAATGTGTTGCAAATCCCCACCGACATTTGTTGGGAGGATTTTGAGCTTCTGGTGAGTCAACTTCCATTTCAGTGCAATTTTAAGTTCTGGCCTGTTGTGGCCTTGGTGGGTGGTGTTTTTCTTGAAAAGGCAAAACCCTGTCCTTTGGTTATCACGTTTGAAGCACAACTTGATCGTTGTGTTCGGTAGACAAAGATGGCCTCCAGTCGACCTTTTGACCGAATATTTGAATAGAGTCTAGATCTAGAGATCTACAACCGTGCGATCCTTTGTTTCAGCTCAAATTGACGTTTGAATGTGAGCACATTCAAGTGAGATACTTGGACGAAGACAACGAAGAAATTTGCATCAACACCCAGGATGAGATGGCCATAGCTTTCGAGGTATGTTGTGAGTTTCGTTTTGCTTTTGTGTACCAAAGTGCCAGCAGCTGGCCAGTTCATGCAAAGCTTCTCGTATTTTTGCCACCACAACGGCCGGTGTCTGTCCGAGTTGCAAGGTGGCCGTCAGTGTGAAGTTTTTCCGACGAACTTTCTTCAGTCGAGTGCAAACTCGAAGGATTTGAGCTTGTCCGTAGTGTTGAGACTTCCAGGTGCGACAAATGTAATGCTGTGGCTCAGTTCCAACATTTTCCAATGGGTCTCGTAAAGGCGTCAAAACAGAACAAAGGAAGGGGACACGGTGCAATTTGATGGCGCTTTGGTCACAAATTGGGAAGTGGCACGCGTGGTCGTCAGTTTTTCCGACGAACTTTGTGCACGATTCAGTTTGCGCGGTGAAGTCAAACCGGCCAGCAACCGTAGACCAAGAGCCTTGTCCGCACAGAAACAAAGCAGTGCTGCTTTTCACTCTCGGGCAAGAAAAGCGTGGTGAAGAAAATGATGGAAATGACAATGCGGTTTTGGATCCCAAGCGGGCAACACGCTTTCTTGTGCTGTTGAGTCAGTGGAGATAAGGTTGGCTTTTCGTTCTGACCAGGCAATGTGGATTGTCACAATCGTTGGCGTGCGAGCGTCATGTCGTGCGTATTATGTTTGATGTTGGGTTGCTGCAATTAACTTGTAAAATTATCCTCATGGTGAAACAAAAACCGGGCACCAATATGGCTGGCTGTACGTGTACCAATTATGGGAGAGTGTCAGTGCAAAATTAGTTTCATCCCTCGGTGCTGTCGATGGCGTGTTGATGTGTTGATATCCCTGAAAGAATCCCAAGTGATAAGACACAACAGCTGTCATCGAAAATCTGATACTGATTCCGTTGAAATCGCTGAAAATTGAAGGAAAAAGTGAAGTTGATTGTGTTCTATCTGCAAATTGTGGACGTCTGTTCCAGGTTGCTGCAAAACTGAACAACGTTCTGAGCATCAACGTTTTGCCCACCAAACCACCTGTCGACATCCCACCGGTCGACGTTGTGTTTGACGACAAGGAGACGGTTGACGTGACGGTTGACGTGAAGAGCTGCACGGCGACGGCTACTAAGGCGCAAAGCGAAGTGCTGCCTGACGTGGTTGTAATGGAAACCAGCGCTGAACAAGACAGCTACATCGCTCCAACTACTGACGATTGTAAGTTGCTCTGACTGTTGAAAATTGCGCACATTTGGTCGCGAGCATACAGAAACAGTTCACACAAATTTGTGAACAGGTGTGATCGTGGAGAATGACGAGTCAGCGACGGTCGTTGTGAAAGATCTGGATGAACTGAAGGAAGAAGCGTCGCTTGTGACGGATGTTGAGAAACCAGCCAAGGTCGCAATGGAAGTCACACAGGAACCTCGGCCATCAACTTCGACTGAAACTGGAGAAACTGGCGAGGAGTGCACCGGGTAGGCTTCGTTTCGTCTCCCATTTTGGTTTCTCACTTCACAAAGTATTGCAAGGCGAACCCTGACACTGTCGTGTGAATTTCAGGGAGACACCCGCGCAGAAAAAGAAGAGCTGGTACTTCAGACTGATGAACAAGGCGACGCGCACTGTTCTCGATGTCGAGTCTTGGGGAACCCGTCCCGGGACCCGTCTCATTGTCCACGAGCCGAAATCCTCAGAGGACGGCTTCGAGAACCAGGTGTTCTACTACAACGCAAATCACGGGAGCATTGTCAGCGTTTTCAATGGACTTTGCATTGATGTCACAGGTTGGTTTGCAGGCAACAGTTAAAATGCTCTGCTCAGTTCCTGTAGTTGCAGTGTGTTGTTTGTTCTGAGGTTGAAATGCGTGACATCATGATCTTTCAGACCGAAAAGCGACACTGGCGGAGTTCTGTTTGGGCAGGTCGTCCCAACAATGGGTACTGAAAGGCCGTAAGATTCAGCACAGGTTCAATCCGGACTGGGTCGTGGGAATCGAGAAGTACCGCGACATGGACCTGGTCACTGCCATGAAATACGAAGGCAAAGACAACCAGCACTGGGTGACCGAATTCGTGTGAGTAAATTTCGCCGATTTTCGCGTCAACGGCGAAAATTTTTGAAGCAACAGAAAACAATACAGAGTGCAAGTTTCATTCGTACGTTTGTCATTGACAGGGTTGGCGCTGAGGAAACCTTGAAGATTGCGACACCTCAAATGGTGGCGTATCCAACGTTTGACGAAGCAGCTTTCGTGAGTGTCGTTTCCTGGAGCAGCGTAATATTTCTCATTCATGACCAAAATGTGACGACTCCCCAAACGAATATTGGTGTTGCAGGCACAGGGAGGTGTGAAACCGAAGAAGGCCAAGAAGCTGGAGAAGCGTCTACGCAAAGACTATCACCGCAACCTCGCCGAGAGTGTGGGACGCATGATGCGCCGCGGCGGCGGCGGCGGCGGCGGCAGCGCCACCGACCAGGAGCTGTGCCTCGAGTCCGGAGAGATGTTCAACCGCCCTCTGCTGGCCGCCGGGGACCTGTCGCCCCAGGGCGTCCAGAGGTGGATGGAAAGGGTAAAATTCACTCTCAACTTGTTACAAGTGTTTGTTACGGTGTTCTTGTTTGGAAGGATGACTAAAATAGGTGTTCTTCGTTCACCGGTACATCGGTGTTTGTTTCGTTATGCAGTTCAAGCAGGACATGGCGAACGACATCGTGTCTGGGGTTCTGAGGGGTCTGGAGGGCGCGGTCATCACGTCGGTGGCGGGCACATCTGGGCTCGGCCCCGCCGCCGCCGGCGCCCCGCAGGCGTCCTGCGATGGCAGCCCCGCCGAAGCGTCGCGCGCCACAGGTGAAACTACCGGACCAAGTGGTCAGAATGTCACGTTAAATTCTTTTGGTTGTGAGGTAGCATCACGGAAGGTCAAAACTTTGACTTTGTTCTTGTAGTGTACTGTCATCCGGGAGTCATCTGTGATCATTGCGACCGAACCATCGTTGGAGTACGCTACAAGTGCGGGTGAGTAAACCACATTTTCTGGCCTGGCACATTTTCCGAGGATGTGAAGGTCTGCAAGTGAGCCGGGACAGGATCGGAGAAATGTACCGGCGTTTTGTGTTGTTTCCGCAGGAACTGCGAGGACTACGACCTGTGTGAGGAGTGCGAGGTGCTGGACGGTGTCCACGACCCGCTGCACGTCTTCCTCAAGATCCGCCGCCCAACGCTGACCGCCGGTCGCAAAAACAACGGGAAACTGATGCCGCTGCTCAAGCGCTCGGTCTACGTCTCGCCCGAAGAGATGCGGAAAGAGTACGCCATTTTTCTCTCCTACGGGTGTCTGTCGCTGGAGAAAACGTTTTTGAAATTGAAACGGGCACGTGCCGGCAAGGGTCGTTGTTATGGAAAGCAACGGTTTCGCAATTTTGCTTCACAGACTAGAGGAGAAGAAAGAAGATAACGAAGTGAAGAAGGAAGAATCGAAGGCTGTGAGAGCGGCAGAGAAACTGGCGCACAAGGCGAGCAAGATGGTGGCAAAGTTCCAGAAATACGTGAGTACTTTGTGTCTATTTGGCATTGTTGATCATGATCAGCCTTCACATGGGAACGAGCTTCAAATGAAATCACCACCAAGTAAATCTGTCTGAGTGTCAGTCTGTGTGTTTTCAACTGTTGTAGATCTTACTGTGAATCTTGTGTCACAACGATGATCAGCCGCTTTCCAGTTTTGGCACTGTGTTTTCAATCCCTGCCAACCGTAAATATTTCATTTATTCGCTGAACTACATGTATATTTGATCAGGACGAGAAGATGACGCGGAAGCTGGAGGAGAAGATGAAGAAGGCGGAGGAGAAGGAGACTGCGGCGTCGGCGCGGCGCGAGCTGCGGCGGGAGGAGCGACTCAAGCGGCGCGGGGACGCGCAGCGCCCGCAGCGCGACTCGCCCACCAAGAAGGAGAGGCTCGACCTTCCGCAGTTCAAACTCGTCGAGTACGTCAAATCTCACCCAGTCATTTCCTGTTTCAACCAGAAAGTTGTTTCAAGGTGCAGCAGGGTAGCTTGTTTCTTTGTGGCAACTGTTGGGTCATTCGCAGAGCGTCTGTGCACATATTGGGTCAAAGCAAGGGATACGAACTCAAGTTGACTTTGTGTCTTTCAGGCGGATGGATGCAGAATTCATTGAAGACCTCACATTCCCAGATGGATCTCACATCCAACCAGGAACCAAGTTTGTCAAGCGCTGGCTGCTGCAGAACTCCGGCACGCACGCGTGGAGCAGCAGCACCAAGGTGATTGATCGTTGCGACTCACTGTCACACGTTTACCTTTGCACGAGCAATCGCTTTGTCATTCTTCAAACAAACATGTGGTCTTGCTGACGTGGCAGTTGTCTTGTGTCGACAGCTGAAGCACCTGTGGGGAGGAATGGAGCCGATGTCGACGAACGTGTCGGTGCCGAGTCTGGAGCCCGGCCAGCAGGGAGTCGTGTCTGTGCAGCTGGTGGCGCCGCAACAACCTGGTCAGTCGCCACGATTTGGATAATTGATGTCACAGAAAATGAAAGTCAAACAGTGCAGACAAGTTGTTGCAAGTCAGACTGAAGTTGATTCTTCGCGCTGATCAAGCTTTGCAGTTGTGTTCAGAACGCTGGGTCACGTTGTATTTCAGGCGTGTACCAGTCGCACTGGAGGCTGAGTCACCACGGCCTGTACTTCGGGCACCGCGTGTGGTGTCACGTGGTGGTGGACGAGAAGGAAGTGCTGGAGCACAGCGACGAGGCCGAGTGCGAGTCGGTCCTCACCGTGCAGAGGGAGGACTACCAGCCCGTCAAGGGCAACCAGGTCAGCAGTACGCTTTGTCTGAGCTTGGGCACTTGTTTTCGGGGGTGACGGGTTGGTTGCGGTGATTTCACCAGCTGATGCTGAAGGGAACGCTGAACTGAGGGGTCTTTTGTCAATTGACGTCGAGGGAATTGAATCCACCACTGGTCTCAGCATCGCTGATTTTGTGACGTCTGCAGGATGATGACGACGACGGCGTCGCAGTGGAGGAAACAGATGAGGACGTCGACTGCGAGATCGTCAAAGTGGAGGAGGCTGACGTCGCCGATGCGGAACAATGCGCCGATCAGGATGGAGACGAGACGGGTGAGAAACCCGCGTCCTGCGAGGGCGTCACCGGCAAGGCCATCGAGATGTTCGAAATGCTGGACATCACGGACAGGACTGAGCCGAAAGTGTCTCAGACAGCTACTCCCAACAACACCCCTCTTGGTAAGCATTCCCTCTGTGACTCTTCGTTGACAGGACCGTTTGTTGACAAATTTCGTGGTCATTGGCATGCTGTATGACGTGTTACTTTTTGCTGCAGTTGTGAGCCCACCGAAGTCTCCGACCCCGGACCTGGACCTCGAGGTGATCCAGGCGCTGTCGACGAGCAGCAGTAGCTCTGTGGAGGTGGTGTCGGATCCGGGGCTTCTGTCTCCCGACCGCCTCACTGATCAAGTGCAGGACAAGATCTCCCGCCTCGTCATCGAACCCGACTGCGGTGAGCAACCTCTGTCTGTCGTCATTGTGTTCATTGCTGCTGTTCGATGCTGTTCTGGAAAGGCAATGCTGCAATGCCTCATTTCTGCCCCTGGAAGACTCCGAAACAGCAAAGTGTTCTCATTGCTTCGCTCGTTCGAGGGGTGGTAAAGATGGAGTTTCCCTTCGTTCTCAACTGGAGATGAAGTCACGATTCATGTCGCGCAACTATCTAGAACTCAGTACAAGCCAACACACTGAGAGTGCACGGAAACCCAACGTTGACCACCCTTGCACTCGGGAGACATCACGTCCCTGTGCCCCCTCCCCCCCCCCCCCGAGTGACACGCGCGTTTGTCGCTGCAGACTCTCCGGAGCCAGAGCTGCAGAGTCTCCACAGCTGCTCGAGCGACAGTGACTCGGACTCTGATTTCTACATCGTGCCGCTGCCAGACTGCTTCAACACGGAGCTGCCGTGCACCAGCTCCGCCTCCACCTCCCTCATCGTCAAGAAAGGTGCGCTCGCTCACCTTTCCCTTCCAGCCTCTGAATCGTTGGGCAGAATGGGTGTGTGTAGACTCTACCCAAAAAGCAGGGGTGAACTCCTAATTTCTGTTTGAAACGATATTTTTTTGCAAATTTGCGGAGCGCATTTTTGCACGCGCTTGCCAAACACACTCGGAAATTGTACCATTTTCTGATGTCAAATGACCCTTCAAATCGCAATTGCGATTCCAGCTGAAACTTTGGTGTTCTTTGTGCTTACAGCGATTGAAATTGAGGAAGCCATAGCGTCTTCGGAGAAGGTGGCGGCAAGAGCAGCGAAATATCGAAAACTATACAGCAAGCCAGCAGGCTACCCGCGCCAAAGGTACGAGAAGAAAGTGACCAAAGAGGTCATTCTCATGGCGCTCCAGCAGGAGCTGGAACGCTACACGACGGACACTCCGCCGCCCGACGACGACGATGACGTGCCCCCTCTCATGACGCATTCGGGCAGGCTGGTGTACGAGTCGGACCCAGAGCCAGAGCCGGAGCCGGTCGACCGCAGCACCTCCACCGACGCGGAAGTCATCGACCTGACGAACGAGTGTGAGGACCTCGAAGTGGTGGAGCGGCCCGAGGTGGAGGCGCTGGAGGGCGCTGTCGGAGGTAGATCTGCTGTCGTATCAACATGGAGAAAACGTCACATGACACTCGGAAATTTTTTGCGGACACGAAGCATCTGACGAGATGTGGTGGTGTTTTGTACCGTCCTTGACCCTTGGTCTTTGTTACAGGTCAAGCTGAGACGGCCGATGAAAACACCAACGGAGAAAAGTCTTCTGGAAGTGTAAAGACTGAGACGGAAGTCAAGAAGCGCGAGGGGCGAGAGAAGTCTCCCGGGTAGGTGGCATGATACTGCACTGGACATTGACTTCTTTGACCAAAGATTGATAAAGCAACGCAACACAGGAGATGGACATGTCTTCAGGAAGTTTCCTTTGTCCACAATGAATGTGCTTGTGTTGCAGGGAGGTGGCGTCGAACATCACCGTGGCGGCGCTGGGCGTCCTGAGTCAGGCGGCCGTGTCGGCGTTCACGCTCACCAAGGACGTGTTCAGCACCCTGCAGGCCCAACACAATGCAAGTGTCATTTGACTGCAAACATGGGTGTCAGTGTGCTCTTTTGGAAGGTTCTGCTCGTCAAGCTTGAGTTTGACCCAATTTCTATTTTCAGTTCGTTCCACCCAAATCAAACTGGAAGCCGAAAGAGCAGACGTACGTGCCTCCGCAGCAGACTGTGCCCTCCTCCGTCACGAGTGAGGAGTGGACGGCGCCGGAGCAGACGTGGACGCTGCCCGACGACGACGACGACGATCTTCCGCCGCTGAAGGAGCAATGTCCCCTGGAGCAGCTGATCGAGATGGGCTTCGCGAACAGGTAACATTTCCATCGGTGCCATTCAACACCTTCCCTGGGACAGATCTGTTCCCAAAATTGTCTTTCGAAACGCTCAGCCGACGGAGATCTGTTGAATTTCGACCATCGAATGACGCCATATCAAACTTGACTTTGCAGGGAGTTGAATGAGCGACTCCTGAGGGAGAACAACAATGACCTGCAGAAAGTGGTCCAGGAGCTCGTCAACTCCAATGATCAGGACTGGAGCTCCAACCGGCATTAGAGACCCCGAACTACATCAATGAAATGCGTTAAAAACCGTGTGTACGTTTGGTTGCCTGCGAGATTCTTTTTCAACTCATTGTAACTTTGCACTTTGCTTTTCGCTTCTTGACGGGTATATTCTTCTCATTGTCACAATGCAAACTTTTCATTCATGTTATTCTATGTGAGGCCGAGTGGGTTGTTGAGAAAAAGCAAACCGTATCGAGGGTTGGGTCGGTGCAGTCTCTAGACATTTTGTACAGGGTGGAATTGTGATATACTTTTGTGTGCTCGTTGTGTTCGTTGCCAAAAGCACTGGCTGAAGTAGGATGCTGTTTGTGTGCCGTTCGAGTGAACTGCAGTGATGAAAGTATTTCAGAGTTGAAAAACGCTGATGTGAAAGAAATGCGGAAATGTTTTGAGAGATGTCGTGTACAGGTTGGATCCATGTGCGTGCCTTTGCCAGTTGAGAAAGGCGTAATCAGTAGTGCACAGGAGTGATGATTGTTTTGAAGGCTGTATTTTGTTCATTTAGTTCCCCACTTGAAATTGTTTCGTTGTGGAAGAAGACATCCGAGAACTGTAAGAGGGTCGCTGTTGTCGAGAGATTTCAATCTCGTCGCTTTTGTTCATTGTGTCTGATCCCAAACTTGAGTTGAGAAAGAAATTGTTCCTTTTCGTTTGACAAGTGTTTAGAAAGAAACAGCTGCTTGCACTGGGTGTGCGAAACGTTATCTGTACAGAACAGAATTGTGGTAAAAAGTAGCAAGGACAGAGCACCTGCTATGATTTTTGGTCAAGACACACAGGATGGGTGTCTACAACAAGATTCTTTTCTGCACACCAGAATCAATCTCAACGTCACTTTTCGATGGACGGGAGACACGAGACTGGACACCCTGGCCATTCTCGCAGCTCTTGAACGCCGCTGGTTCCCTGACACTTTGTGCATTTCTCCAATTCACCAAGAGAGGTTTGCGTGTAAAATACACCACGGCGTGAAATATGTGTGGAAATTATGACATATTTGCAAAACGAACGATCCCAAGTGGGTCAGCTCAGCTGACCTACACGTCAGTTCAGTGTGTGCTTCTCCGCGAGTCACACGTTCGCAAAATCGCCGGAATGTCTGACCAGAAATTGGAGGATTTGACATGTTCTATCGACAATTTTAAAGCAGAAATTCACTCAGAATTAGTTGAGCTCAACAAAAGACTTCTGACTGTGGAAACTCTGGATTTGAGGGAGAAAAGACAGGTGCAAACGGATCTCTGTGATCATGATGACGCTGGTCATGGCAACAGCGTAGGTCAGTCCTGCCTCACTGATATTGGTTTTGGCAGCATAGATTCTGACTCTCCAAAGGAAATTCCGCTCAGTAAAGGACACATATCAGGGTGTGCGTCTCTCGGATGACTTGTACTTCAGTGGTAGAAACCAGGGCTTGGACGTCAAATCCAAGGACATCGCATCAGTGCTCTCCAGTACAGCCAGGTACGTCGAGACCACTCTGAAGATCATGGGTGCCCTTCAGGGGATGGTGAGCCAGCTCAAAGACGAGAAGCTACAAACTTAGGCAGACAACTTGTTGGTTTCTCAAGTCGTGCTTATGAGACACTTGCAGGAGAAACACGCCGGACTCATTGTGGCAGGAACTTACAGCCCCAAGGCAAAACATCTCTTTGAGTCCCTCGGCTCCAGCACCATTTCTTTTGCCCACCCCCACATTCTTCAACGCGTGGAAACAGTCGCAAAACTTACTGCATTTGCACCGCGAGATGACAGAGATCAATTTGATCGGGGGCGCAACAGAGGCAGATTCAGAGGCTCTTGGAGGGGCAGAGGTTTCTGAGGTCGAGGCCGAGGTGGCACGGATTTTGGGTATACTTCAGGACACCCAACTTTTCCTGTAGACAGGGACAGAGAGGACAATGCTACAGCTTAAATGGCACTGTCACAGCTCCAGTAATCTGTGTGGAAAAACATTGGTGCATCTCAGACAATTTTGGACTGGATTCAACATGGTGTTCCCTTGTTTCTTGACCCTGTCCTGACTCCGTGTCGACTCCCAAACAGAATAACCGGCTCCACACAAACCCAGTTTATTTCCAACGAAATTGAGGATCTCCTTTGAAGGGAAAGTATTCAGGAAATTCATCCCTCAGAGGCTCATTGTATCGTGCCCCTTTCGGTGGTTGCCAAGAAGGGAAAAAAGCTGCGGATGGTGTTGGACTGCAGACACATCAATGAGCACATTTTGTGCCCCAAGTTCAAACAAGAAGGCGTGGATGTGGTTGCGGACCAGATCCAGGAAGGTGACATTCTCATTAGTGTAGACATCAAATGGGGTTTTCACCATCTCAAGGTACGACAACAGGACAGAAGATTCCTTTGTTTTGCTTGAAAGGGTCACACCTACCAGTGGATTGCGCTGCCGTTTGGGGTCAAAAGTGCACCTTATCTGTTTTCCAAGGTGGTGAAGCAAAGTATGAATTTTCTTCAATCTAATGACGTCAGATGCACTGCATGGGTTGATAATTTCATTTTTATGTTACATCCACACAACGCACAAGAACGCTCACAATTCGCGCTCCAGACACTAGAAAACTTGGGCTGGACCCTGAATGCAGACAAGTGCGATCTGACGCTCTCGACACAGACACAGTTTGTGGGATTCGACATCTTCTCCACTAGAGCTGAGGGTCCATGGTTGAAGGTTCCAAGAGCCAAAATCATCAAACTTCAAAAATGTTTGCAGCAAGTGCTCAAAGGATCTTCAGTGACAGCCAGGCATCTTGCCAGAGTAGCAGGATGGTGTGTCAGTATGATGCGAGTAGTGGTTCCAGCAAAACTATTGCTCAGAAATGTCTACAGGAGCTTGGCCTCCAAATCCAGTTGGGAGGACAACCTGCTCCTCATGCCAGCAGTCCGGAAAGACCTCAAGTGGTGGGCAACTGCCCTTCCTTCCTGGAACGGTGTGCCACTTCTCAAGCCACCCATCGACGATCAGATTTACACCGATGCATCAGGAACGGGTTGGGGCGGTTGGTCACAACATCT
>JAAUXT010150992.1_pt1 | contig 19244 bp, 20 predicted proteins | sample 7278171 | NCBI WGS metagenome assembly JAAUXT01 (sample SAMN14350112, study PRJNA611818) | marine sediment metagenome | isolation source: surface marine sediment (1.8m) | place: French Polynesia: Moorea | collected 2018-08 | reverse complement strand
AATCAAATCACTCACAATTGTGTCAAACCCCAAAACTCATCTGCATCTCATGAATACTAAGAAATAAATAGGTCGGACTTCAGGCGTGATGATCATTTACTCCACACCTAGTGGTGGGAGAAAAAGGTACTGCAATGGATTGTGACGTTCTGCGTCTGAAGATGTTCTCTTCAGTGAAATGCTTCGTATAAATACACGCCAACAAGCCTCTAAAATGACAATTGTCCTGAGTGATTGTTGTCAGTCTTGAACGTTTTGTCCTCTGGTCAGAGTGGATTTCTCTGAGCCAAAACCCGACTGAGTCAGAAAACAAGCGTCAGTGAGTTTACCCCAGAGCTCAGCTGCGTTGGGGTGCGCGCCTTTGTTTCTTGCTGATCTAAAACGATCTTTTGCAACTGGAAACAATGTAGAAACTTGTGGTTCGGGAAAGTCGTCTGTTCGTGGAGTCGAGCTCACCTGGTGATCCGATGGTGATCGTGCCTTATCATTTCCTGATGTTGCAATGCTCGGTGATTGCAGAGCATCAAAATAGTCCTTTTCAAAATGGCATTGATGAAAGTGAGGAAAGGACACGAGAGGTTTGCTCATTGCCTATATATATTTGTGTCTCTCCTGCAGGTCTCCTGGGGATGAGTTTGTCACTCAAGGTGGGGCCATCTGGTGCTGGGAATCGTGCAGAATCAACATCAGCAATTCTCAGTTTTTCCTCAACGTAGCCGCGACCGGTGGAGGCGGGGCCATCATGGTGAATGACCTGCGCAAAGGTTACTTTCACAACAACTGGTTTGTTTCCAATGCCGCTCGGAAGGGTGGAGCGATGTTCGTCTGGAGCAATTCCTCCTCCACGTCAATGAACACGACGGCGTTGCAGGTGGAGAACACAACTTTCGTTGCAAACTCAGCCCTTTATTTTGGAGGCGCAATTTCTTCACTTAACACCTCGACGCACGTTTCGAACTGTCGTTTCGAAGCAAATAGAGCTCCGGAAGGAGGTGCAGTCAAGTCAGAGTGTGACAAGCAGGAGCTCACCTTTCATTTGGAACAGTCCTTCATTGTTGCAAACGGACTTCAAAACAACGACCGTTCAATCGGTGGAGGGATTTCGTTGCAAGCAACCAATATTGTTGCAAAACACGTTGAGTTTAAAGACAACAAAGCCTCCCAAGGTGCAGGTGTGTATTTGTCAAACTCAAGAGCAGAACTGAAGAACTGCGTGTTCAAAAACAACACTGCTGCTCTTGCTGGTGCCGTGTTTGCAGTGTCGGATTCGGTGTTACTGTTGGACAACACCCAGCTTGCTGAGAACAAGGCGAACACGGGAGGAGCGGTGACAATGAGTCAAAGTCTACTTTTTGTCCAAAGTTGTGATTTTGTCAGCAACGCAGCCAATAGCGGAGGTGCCATTCAGATTTTGGCTGACGACAAGCACAATCATCTGCACATTTTCAACAGCACTTTCATAGACAGCGAGGCCCCAGCAGGATCTGTCATTTTTGTCACTGCAATTACAAAATATGAACCAAATTTTCTCGTCTGTGAATTGCAAAACAGAATGAAAAACAACACTTTTACAATCCACCAACGGAATCCTTTTCCGCAATATGACGTCATCCTTCCTATACATATCAATTGCACTTTTGAAGAAACACCTTTTGCTGCAGGTAACTTTGGCTTTGTGAGGGAACAATGACTGCATCTTTTTTCTGATTCTGTCATGAAGACAAAGCACCACTTTTGTTTCAGTGCAACCAGTGAGATGCCTTGACGGATGCACTTGCTTTTACTCTGTGGACCAGAAGATCAACACAGTCAACTGTAGTTTCAACAACATGTCCCGGTTACCTGACGAAGTTATCCACAGAACAGAGCAACTGATCGTGAATGGAAACAATCTTGGGGTACTTGAGACATTGAATGACAATCTGACTCATGTGAACGTCTTCAATCTGGAGAGAAGCGACATCAGTTATGTCACTGAAGAAGCCATGAAAATGTTTTTGTCAAAAGCAAATGTGTTGAGTTTGGCCCACAACAAGATGAAATCCTCACCCAGGAGTGTTGCCGAAAACAAAACCCAAACTCAGCTCTGGTTGGGTGACAATCCTTACGACTGTAACTGCCACATGATGTGGATGAGAGACTGGCTGCTCAATGCCACAAATGTGATGGACAAAGATAATTTCAAATGTGCTGCAGGAAAATACAAAGGTACATGCAGTAGCTCCACAAACAATCTTGTTCTGGTGTAGAAATCAAGCAAACGTTCATGCAAAAACTTATTGTTTTTTCTCCAGGAACACTGGTTCACGTCCTGGACAGAAAAAAGATGGGTTGCCTGAAAAAACTTTCCATATCAGTTGGTGTGACAATCGGGATCCTTGTTTTATTCTTGGTTGTCGCGATTGTTGTTGTAAACAGAAAATGGGAGGCAATAAGATTCTTTCTTTTCATGAGATGTGATATTCTAATCAAGGATGATGATCCAGAGAAAGTGGATGATCTTGAATTTGACGCATTTGTCACCTACAGGCAAGAATTTGTATCCTTGATTGAACATATCGATGCAACTCAGGGACAAATGGTGTATGCATGTTTTTTGTTTCGTCCTTTTCAGCCATATGGATCGCAAATTTATGAAGGATCAAATATCAGACTTTTTGGAGAAAGAACTTGGCTTCACCCTTTGCATTCACGAAAGAGATTTTCTTCCTGGGGAGACCATTCCTGCCAACATTGACGCTGCCATCAACCACAGCAGGAGAATGATCATGATCATCTCCAGGTTTGTGCTTTTGTGGCTGAATTTTAGCAAAGTTTGAGGCGACAAGGAAACACATTATGTGTCAATTGAGGGTTCAGATCAGGTGTTTTGTTGCCTTGTGTTTTTGTTTTCATTTTTCTCAATTTCCGATCTCACGTTGGTCGCCTCCGCCAAACAGAAAAATGTTGTGATCTTCTGTTTTTGGTACGTGGACCCACAAACACATCCTGCACACCAACAATGAACGAGAACTGTTCTTTGCTTCTCAGAAATTCTCGTGACGCTGGTTGGTTTTTAACGGAATTTCACATTGCTCACGAACAAGTTGTGAACGGAAGAAAGAAATATCTGATTCCACTTATGCTGGAAGAAATTCCACCGAGTGAAATACGAGATGCTGCCCTGAGGATGTACATTGAGAGCCACACCTACCTGGATTGCAAAAATCTGGTGAGTTGTCTTCTACTGAAAAACCTTGCTCGTTGTCATTGTGTTTCTTCGGATCACACTTCTGGCACTGTGATGCTACTTTGCCCTGTGGCTGCTGAGTCAGAGATGGGGCGAAGTCAGCCGTCATGGCTCACAAGGCGAGCCGCACGTGCAAATCGAACTTGGCCATTCAGTCATTTTGTGTTCCATCCACAACTCAACATGAGAAAGCGGCTGCAGTACGCCATGCCTTGCGTGCCACTGCAAAAGCTCAAACAAGCCCAGAAGGGGACCAACGACGTGGAGGAACCTCCAGAGAGACCGGAGAGCTTCGTGGCAGTCCTTGCGAGAAGAATCGCAGAAGCGAGGGAAGCTCGGGGCATCAACGCGCGGCCTAGGCCAGAGACGCTGCTCGGGGGAGACATCGAGCAGGGCGAAGAGGACGATGACTCTGCTGAAGACGACTCTGACGACAACTCGCTTGGTGACATTCGCATTGAAGAGAATCGTCCGGCAGATGCAGCTGATGCTCGACAACCAGACACCCAAGAAATGGAACTTGAACCGAACAGGCTGGGCACAAATACTCAAATAGACATGAGAAGATATGAAAACGTACACGTCTCTGCTGAGGACAAGGAACTGCTGAAAAATATAGAAATCAGAATCAAGAAGGCCAACAAAGGGAAGAAACTGAAAATGGTGTTTGTCGACAGCGACAGTGAAGGTGAAGAGAACTTGGGTGCAGATGCGCGCATTTTCGATGATCCCATCGCTGACAGAGGCGACGAAAGACTCGTTCGGGGCGCCAAGATGAACGTTGAAGCAGATGTGCATCAGATGGAAATGGGCGGCACAGAGCGAGAGGGGGCGGTGGGTGGCTTCACAGGGCGGGAGGCAGAGGTCGATGGTTTGGTGAAAGCTTTCACTGAGGACCGAGATGCAGAGTTGGAAGAAGTTGCAAAAGATGGCGCGTTCGATGAAGCGGGCGAAGATCTGCATCAAGTTTCGGAGGTCTTCGAAAACCGAAAAAGAAAAGTCAGTGAGAGGCTGTTCCGCGCAAAGAAGTTTCTGAAAAAGAAAAACGCCAGAGGGGACGGAATCGGAGACGAGAAAGACGCCGATGCGCAGTGTAGAACTGATGAGAGCAGTGAGAGTGACGGCGGGTGGGAGGGAGACCACGGGGACATCCCTCTTCTTCCAAAATAAATGAGTGCACGAGAGAATTCAAACATGAGAATAGATTACTGCAGATAGATATAATGTACAGCACTGTCTGTATCCTGGATAATTCGAAAAATATGTTATGTCGGCTGTCATTACTCTCGAACAAAAGAAGTGTACACGATATTGCTGTTTGTTCTTTTGATGAATGTACCGTTTGCACTCCATGTGATATATAAAGAAACGTGGCGTTTCCGCCTGTAGCGGTGTTGAGTTTTGTGACGTTAATTTGCTTTTCTCCGTGTTCGCACGTGCTCACAGATCGCTGCATGGTTCTAACGCCATCTCAAATTTGGCGCGCTGCGCCTCAGGCGACGCGTCCCACTTGTGTGACACAAGTGATGTCGATACAGGACGTGCCCCAGATTTCACCTCCTGTCACAATGCGAAATGTACATGCGCATACTTCTCATACACGGACTACACAGAGTTCAGTAGTTCACAACATACTTTCGCGACTCACTTTTATACACACGTAGATGTTGCTTCTGAATCGTGAAGTGTGAAACAACAGTTTTTACTCGGGTGTATGCTCGTGTTACACTTGGAGAAAGTGAGGAGCGAAGTTTTGTGGGTTGTGGTGGGGAGTGCGGTGGAACTGGATCAGACGGTGACAGTCACGGAAGCGGAGGAGGAGGAGGAGGAAGCGTCGCTGCAGTGAGTGACGCACAGCACCGAGATCTGCAGACAGAGTCGTGCAGTCCTCGTCACAACCAGATCTTCACTACGCGAGAGAAAACTACAGCTGCATGGGATGGGAGTAGGTTGGTGTGCATTTTGAAACAGTTGTCACACTGCGCGTGTAGATTTTACAGACTCATGCCCCAGTGTGTTGAAAACTTCTGGAAGAAATGGACAGTTCACGTTGGTCACTCAAGGTTTGTCGCTGCGGATGTTTCGCACAGAAAATCAAGTTGCTGTGCACAAGAACGTTTCCACAAAGAAATTGTCGCTTTCACAGCAGTCTGATCACAACAATGCTTGAGTGAACAATTCTTCGTGTGTGAGTGATGTGTGTTGGATGAGTCAAGTGTTGATGTGTTTTTCCTGATGCCGCACGGTGAGAACCAACTGCTTGTCACGCAGTTGCGACAAATACATGAAAATCAAGTTGTACGAGTACACTCGTTCACGTGCAATCGTACATGTGTTTCTTTTTCCAGGTTGAGCTGAACTGACTTCCCACAACCCCCTCGTGCTCTGACTCTCACCATGGACGGCTTCACATTCGGATTCGCGGGGCCGGCGCAGCCGCAGCCGCCGAAGCGCAAACTGCTGTGGCAGCTCGCCAAGGACGCCAAGTCGCCCAGCGGCGTCAAGGACGCCGTCAAGACGCCGGCGGACGTGGCGTTCATCGCGCAAGACTTCTTCATCGCGGCCGATTCGGACGGACATCGGGTGCTCGTGTTCGACACGACCGGGAGACTCGTCACCGTGCTCTGCGACGGGCAGGTCTGGCCCAACTCCGTCACCGTGACCAGGGACGACAAGATCGTGCTGACGGACCGCAAGAAGAAACTCATCAAGGTGAGGGACGCGCGACTGGGCTTTGTGGATGGAACAGAATTTGCCTGGGGAATCTTTTTGTGAAACGTTCGTTCAGATTTGTGGGAATTTCCAGGCTCACAAACTGGACATGGTGGTTTTGTTTCAGCACCAAACAAGATGCTTTCTTTTCGTGTTTTCCCTATTTCCTCAACACTTCCTGTTCTTTGGTTTGTTCCTGCTTGTCTCCTGATGACGTGTTCCCATTTGATCGCTCGTTCACTCAGTCATCTGCTTGCTTACTCACTTTGTTTCTTGCTGTCCTCTTCATTCATTCATTCATTCATTCATTCATTCATTCATTCCCTCACTCCTTCCTTCACTCCTTCCTCCTCCTGCAGATGTACGACGTGAGCGGAGAGTGTATCCGCGCCTTCGGGGACATGTACTCCATCATCGACGAGATCGAGTACCGCCCGCACGGCGTCGCCGTCAACAGCCACGGCCAGATCATCGTCACCGACACGTCGCTCAACTGCTGCTTCATCTACAGGTGGGGCGGGGCGGAGCGGGGCGGGGCGGGGCGGGGCGGGGCGGGGCGGGGCGGGGCGGGGCGGGGCGGGCCGGGCCGGGCCGGTGCAGGATGGGCGGGAGAGGGTTTGGCAGGGCGGGGACGAGGGGAGGGGCCTTCTGGGGACAGGGGGGCTTCGGCACAAGTTCTGGTGGGTCCAGCCCCAAGCCCAAGGCCTGAAAGTTCGACATCAGGAGCTGCATACGTATTGGTTCTTTTGGAAATAACTTTGTCAAAGTTGACTTTGTGCCACTCGTCAATCGGTCTCCTTGCATGAATCTGCTGGTAAGCAGCCAGAGAACATTTGCATGTGTTCTCCCCGCCCGTGCACGACCTTTCAACTCGTGTTGGTGTTTTTGGACCTTCTTGCGTGTTTTGTATTTGTCGACCAAAACGTCCGTGGAGAAACCTGTTGAAAAGCTCAACAGAATGACAAGACAGATTTTCGCAAAATTTTTACCAGTCATGTCACATCCCCACAGATGGACCCAAGACTGATTTCTTCGAGGGGGAATTCAATTTTGCCTTTCGTGGCCAGATTATGACGCCAGTGAATTTCAATGGTGTCATGATCAGGTCCTCGTAAGTCCCGCCCTATTTGGCGACGGAAGAGACGTGTGTGGCCCAGACTGTCGTGTCCGTTTTCAACAGGTGTTCCTATCTCGCTGAGATCACAGGTCAAAATTGATAGGACGCTATTGATACAATGTTTAGCGCCTCCAAAATCAGCTTATCTTCTTTATTCTTTCGTGTGCAAACACTTTGGTTTTCACACCAACTTTCCTGTCACGTTTGCTTTGCGTGAAGAAGACTCTCCAACTGACAACAGCGCCCCGTCGTTGTGGCAATTCAAAGCCTTCCAGTTCCAATCTGTGCTTTCAATTGAGACAAAGTTCCCTTCCAGCATCAACATGCCCTATTGCAGCGGGTCTGATGTCAAGAGACCAAGGAGACCTCAGTCCAAAAAGAGGAACAAGCTGCAAAACAACTGCCTTGGCAAAAACAAACTTGTGGAAGTCCGAAGTGCCTCTTTTTTCCCTGCTTGCCCCCCCCCCTTGCCCGTGTCACCCTTCGTGGTCGAGGATCCCAGATCCCATTCTCATGGCTGCTGAACGTGTCCCTTGTTGCCCGCAGCCCGGAGGGGAAGCTGCTGTCTCAGTTCGGGGACAAGGGCGACCGCGTCAACCAGCTGCACCTGCCCTTCTACTGCGCGGTGGACCAGCGCGACAACATCATCGTGTCCGACAACATGAACTACTGCGTCAAGGTCAGGGTCGAGTCGAGTTGAGTTCAGAACACGTTTGATCTTGTTTCGTGTCTTGTGTCCTTTGTGCAAAGAAAACAAGTTGGTGTTGGTTTTCGAAGTGCGTTGAGCCTGAGCGCCCAACTCCAGTGTGTTTTTGCTGTGTCCCACGCGGAACCCATCACAATGGCCATTGATCAGCAATTTTGATGTTTTCAGGTGTTCGACCCGGCGGGGAACTTCCTGCTGAAGATCGGGTCGGGTCAAGACTGGGGGCAGCGGCAGTTCCAGTGCCCGTACGGCGTGTGCGTCGACCCGGAGAACAACATCCTCATCGCCGACCACCAGGGCTGCAAGGTCAGCATGTTCAGCTCGGACGGCGAGCCCATCGGGGACCTGGTCAAGAAGATGGACGGCTGCCTGGTGAGTGCGCAGCTCAGCTGCAGAAACACGACGGTTGTCGCAAAGAACACGCGTCCTCAGTGACCCAAATATTTGTCAATGGAGATTTGGTCTCCTGTGTGTCAAGCCCCTGTTGGAGTTGTAGTCGGAGCTGTAACATTGCCTTGCCCGGAATTCCTGCATGCATTGGGTCAAAGTGACCTTGTCAGTCTGGAGCTGAGCGTTGCTCTCGGGTTGCAGAATCCGTGCGGGGTGGCGGTGAACGGGTCCGGGGAGCTGGTCATCTCGGAGGCGAGTCTCGACTACTCGAACGTGAAGCTCTACCAGCTGCTGTACTCCTCCTCCACCGCGTAGCGCCCGCTGCGAACGGACTCCTCCCATGCAGCTGAGAAGTCTCGTTGACACCGGCTCTTCCTGACTGGAACTCCTGCTCAGTTTGCTCACAGTGGTAGATTCTAGCCGCACGGATCTTGCTTGTCTTTCACCAGCATCGTGTGTGGGTGTGGCAGGGGGAAGCGCAATGTTCCGCAAAGGCTGCGCAAGTCTCAGTGGCGCAGTTTACAGGGTGGAATCACTGGGATAGTGCTACACACACCACACGCACATACACACACATACACACACAAACACACACACACACACACACACACACACACACACACACACAACGTGCTGAAACTTCAACTAGAATTCCAGGATTTCGCTCATTGAGTTGTTGACCACGCACTTCGCTGCTCAACCGAACTTCAGAGTCTGTAAAAGTCTTTGTACTGTAGCTGAATGCAAAGTTTTTAAATGAGCATAGAAAGCAAACAAATCTGCAGCTCTTCCCTTCTTGCCAAAAGTTTGTGCCTTTCCACGTTGGTCTTGGCGCTGTTGCCTCTGATCGCCGACTGTGTCAAGATCTGCGACCATCGGTCTCTTGTGTTTTTGTGTGTTGAATCAATGACACTGGCTCATTTGCTGACCACCAAAAGTGCACGGACATTGGTTTCCAACGTGCTTCTTGCACGTTTGTGATGTGACATGACTGTGTCTGGAGTTCGTTTCGTCCGACAGAAGAATCCGACGTTTTGTACTTGTTCGTACTTTTTGATCCCAAATGAATCCGTGACTGCATTTGACCAACATTGCCCAATGCTTCTGTTCTTACGGTACGGACTCCAGCCTCTGCTCAACGCTCCCCTCCGTGGTGCGAGCGGGCGTCTTGACAGAGACAAGATACCCAAATATTTTTGTACAAAAGTTTCTATTTCTAGATCGAATGTTACAAATTTGAAGAAAAATAAATAATTCACAAAGGTTTCTGCCACGTCTCTTCTTTGCGATGGTGACCAGCATCTTGCGTGCGAACTAACACTTCCCTCTGTGAGCCATCTTGACACCGGATCTGGATCTGGAAGAAGAAAGGCACGCGGCCGATTCAGACAAGTGACAAAGAATTTAGATCTCTGTTCTGGGGTTGGAATTTGATTTCACTGGGATCAATTTGCAACGCTGTTCTCCATCGGAGTCCTGCATCTCAGCAGAAAGCCAAGACGGATACAAACGAGTCTTTTGCAAAGGAAAACGTACTTGTGTGGTCGTCGCCACTGGCTGTGTGCTATCGGTTGTTCCAAATGAGCACCAAAAGAAGCCAGAGGGGCAGCAGGACGAGGGTGCGGTGTGTATACAGACCCCGAGTGGCCCCACCCGTGAAAGCTGCGCTCTGATAGGGCTCCCAGGCCAGGCAGGCCCTGGAACAGTAATCACAAACTTTACCCTGGGCCCCCATTCTGTCTTGTGGGATTTGAGTTCTGAGTGCGTACGAGCAGTGCACGTGTAAATTTTCAAGAAAACCACGCTTCGTTGCAGCTTGTGACTGCAGAACCGAATCAAGTGTCAAATTTCCGTGACGAACGCGTCACGCCCCCTCGCCCCCTGTGACCCAGGTGCATCAAGCGCGTCATCGAGAAGACCACGCAGGGGTGCTGGGACTCACTTGCACGCCTCGGTCTGCAGCTGGCACAGGTTCGAGTAGGTTTTCCCGTCGGTCCCGCACACGTAGTCCAGGTTCATGTAGCACATCTTGGGGCAGTCTTCCTCCGTCGCGTTCACGGACGCACGCGCAGAGGCCACGGGCACCCTGCACGCCCCCTGGTGCTCCACGCGCACTATCGTTTTGGATCTGCGGACAGAGGCAGGGATCACGGTGTGCCCCAACTTCAGGTACTCGTACACCCAGGCAATTCCAGCAGTATACGGCAGAGGTCTTTTCCAAACGAGTTACCCTTGTCAACCGGACTTGAAAAACAGCCTCGCGACACTCACTTGCAGCTGTCGAACTTGAGCGCGCACTCGTTCGGGTAGGTGCGCGCGTTCGTGCCGCACACGGGCGCGTAGTTGGCGGGGCACATCATGGGGCAGACGTCCTTGACGGCGGCGAGCATGCGCATGAGCGCACCGGGCTGCTGCCCCTCAGTGCACGGCCCCTTGTACGCCACCGTCACGCTCTTGTGCTGTCTGCAATGGAATCGAAGTTGGGTGTGCATGAAAAATGACCCCCCCCCCATCTTTGGAAACTTTTTGCATATGTGCCTCCCCCATCTTTAGAAACTTTTTGCGCATGTCCTTGTGCTGAAGACTTTTGAGGGGTTGTTGAGATGGACCGGTTCCCCTTGTGACACTGTCGATCAGCGTGTACTCACTGACAAGCCTGCACCTGCATGGTGCACGGGTTACTGTACGTCTGTCCGTCGCTGCCGCACACGAAGTCGAAGTTACGAGGGCAGGGCCGCAGGCAGCTCGTCTGGCTCTGTTTCTTCTTCTCTGAGACAACAGTTGCAGGATGACTGTGTGCACTGTGCGTTTGAGCTTGTTCTGTGTGTCATTTGCTTTGCTTTGAGAAACAACATTTGTGTTTTGGGCTTCGTGCGCGTTTGTGAAATTGGATTCCAAACACTGGATTCCGAAGCATCCTTCTGAGGGCGCGTTCGTTTTCATTGCGTTCTGCGTGTGCACCGTGATGTTTTCTCACACATGTGGCAGCAGCAAGTGCCTTGTGCTGTGTCCTGTTTAGATCTATCATCCGTGTATGTCAGGGCCGGATTCTGCCTTTGGCCGGTGGGAGAGGGTTGTGGGGCCCAGCACCACCAAACAAAAATGTTGCTGGGGAATTCAAAGCAACTTCCGCCTTGTAAAAAAAACCAAGAATTTTTTGGTTTTGGTCTGAGGGCCACAGCTCCGCCCCCCCCCCCCGTGCACCTCCCTGCGTGTCTGTGTTCGTGCAGGTCTCATCTACCTTGCAGTTTTCTCTGCACATCGGGGGTCATCCTGTAGAAGGAGGGTCTCTTGCGCTGGAGCGCGCGGGGCGGGTTGTCGCAGCGCCCTCTGAAGCGCCGCGTGAGGCGCGCGCCGCGCTCCTTCAGCGCTCTGAAAAACGCACGAAACACGTGAAAAACTCAGGGAACACAGATTTGCAATGGTCAGGGGTCCGGTATCCAGGGCAACGTGGGTCTCTACCCGCACAAAATGTCCATGTTTGTGCAGAAACACAAGTCAGACTGAACGCCCATTTTGTGGTTTCCCCGGCTTGAATCATGATTCAAACAAACTTCAACACGAGACAAAGCCAACCCCAACGCACCAACAGATCCAGGGGTCGGCACCCACCACCACCATTTTACGTGTGAGACGTTGGGCCCTCATTGACCACCAACCCACCCCCTCCACAAACAATTTGTTCCCCTCCTTCATTTCTGGTCGCCGGACGAGGCCAAGGTTGGACCCCACCCACGCCTCTTTGGGATCCGCTGGAGTAGTGTCCCATTTTGTGGCTGACGCAAAGAATTTCAAAGAATTGCAACATTGTTTCAAAAATTTGTCACATCCGAAAATTAAAGTCAAAGGCCGTCTGATTGTAATTGTTTTATTGACTTTGATTGCACACAGACGAGTTGAGAGACTAGAAACAGGATGCTCCTCCTCACAAGTCGTCTCTGCATTGCCCTTTGTGGAATACTTCAATCTGGGTTCCCAACCTTTTCAAAAAGAGATTTGAAAGTGAAAAAGGTGTAGGCAAAGAGACCCCCGTTTCTCTTTTGATGCACCAGCTTCGAGACGATTTGCTCAATTCCATGGCATTCTGTTGTTGCCAGAGGGTTTGATTAAAGGGTAGATCCACCAACCGCTTGAACAGTACATCGAAGGCTCCAGCTGCGTTGAGTGAGTTCAACAGAATTTAGATTGTGAAATCAAACCCGGGGCCGAAGGGACCCTCACACCACAAACGCTGGGCCTTTCTGTGTTTCGTGAATGTGTTTGTTGTCAAAGAGCGTCGTCACAGCTCCCGTGCACCCAAACTGTGGAAAGCCCAAATGCGCTACTCACATGCACGCCTCGTTCTCCAGCGCGCACTGGTTCGGGTACGTCTTGCCGTCCGTCCCACACACATAGTCCAGGTTCAGGGGGCAAGCGCGCACACAGTCCGGCCCGCCTCCTCCGTCGACTGTGGATGCAGAGGCGAAACACGGCTGACTCACAACAGAGGTGGGACTTGGACCGCATCATTGTCAGAAATTGGTTTGATCAGCTTTTTTATTCCCATTTCAAAAAACATTCTGAGTGGATAAGTTTGCCTCAACGGACTGCCAACGTTGGTGAGAATGTAAATGCACTGTCCGTGAAGTCGTCAGGGTTTCCCGGTCATTCTGTCCAAGGTCCGCAAAAAGACTTGATCATCTGACAAAAATATCCCAAGTGCTCGACGCCCAATTCCACCTGTTCCTGATTGTGAACTTTGAAACAGCGACTCGATGAGGCCTTTCCAAATCTCACAAAACCTCACTGCCAAACAACCAGATGTGTTCACACATACCTGCAACTGCAAATCCCAACAGAACACACAGCAGGATCAGTTTGGCCATTTTGCGCAATAATTAATCCGAACGCGCTTGGTGTGTGAGGCTCAGCCCCAGAGATAGAGATCTGCTCTTTGTGTTCAGTCTAGGAGCCTTGACCCTGTCAGAATGAGCTCTTTGTTTCTATTAGCTCAATTCAATGCTCTCTTATCTTTACACAGCCTACGTGATTGTGGCAATCGCAGTGAAATGGCCATATGGCCGAAGGGGACCTTCGTCAAACTCCGGTCGGCCACTGGCCCACAGAAAAATGCATTGGTTGGTCCCCAGGATTGAGGTCAATGAGTCTCACTCAAGCGGCGCTTTTGCTCTGACTTCGAGAAGCAAGACGTGCAAAGGCTGCAGACAGAGTCCAAGAGGAAAATATGTGTGAACATCTGAAACCAGCACAGAGAGAAGCGCTGCATCTGCTGTGAGCGAAGCAACATAAGTGTTTGTGTGAAACTCAAATGGTTTTGGCAGAACATGCCATTCGGAAAAACCTCAACGCAAGAACTGTTTGCCCAGACAGGGGTCGAAAATATCGCACAGGAACCTATCAGTCACCGAGCAGAGTGAGAGTGACGTTGGCCTTATCTGATTCCCTATCTCGTCAAATTTGTCCATCAGAATCACTCGAGATCGACAGTGCGCGCTGCACGTTCAGCTCATTTCGAGAGTTCATTGGGAGAGCTACAGAAGAAATGACAAGGGGGTGCAACCTGGGCTTGCTGCTTCTGATTGGTTGAAAAAGGAAGTTCTGAGTAGCTCTCCTGAAGAACCAGTTTTCAGTGTACAACCTTCAAGTAGCTCTCCCAAGAGCTCTTCCAACCAACCAGTGAAGCAGCTCTCCCGATGAACCAGAAGCTCTCATTGAGAACCCAAGCTTCAGGACTGAACTCATACTGTCAATGGGGAGATTCAGCAGGCCTTAAAATTCCTCACGTGCGGTGCCCTTGTCAGAATTGGCGGCACAGTTCCCCCAATTTGTATCTGACAGCCTATGGCAAGTGACCAAACGGAATACGTAGCACTGATTTGGCAATTGGGCCACGTCGGAAAAGGAGCGGACGTGTTTGCTGAACTTCCCCAATGAGAAACAGGCCCCGGCCCGTCTCGGTGCGCTGTGTCACAGGTGACTGTTTTCCAGACGCGTCACAAGTTCCACGTCAGCCGCTCACAGGTGTTTCCCATTTCATGAGACACACCACACAATCCAGAGGTAGATTGGTTGTCACATCACGTACAATACGCACAAAAATATAGAGCAAAGGACATCGGGCTTGGAGCTGCCCCTTTGTCAATGTCCAGAGCGACATGAGCGCAGGACATGCAGGGTGTGTCGCAGTCACGTGGGCTGCGCACGTCGAGCCACGCGCAGCATTCTCCCTGCAGTGCGCGCATGCGCAGGGTGTCGAGTTGCGACTGCATCTCGCCGGGGAAAACAGACGAACGACGCAATTTGGTGGACAAAACAAAGAAGCTTTATTTACAGCCTTATTTTCCTAATGCCCGTGTTGTACAACTTTCTGCGTAAGTCTCACAACACATCCTGCTCAACAAAACGCAAAACAAGTTCACAACTTCGCAAAGGTTCAGTTATGATACCTTATCATACAGGCCAAGGTTTAGCAACCTACGATATAATTTCACGCATTTCAAAACAATCCAGGTTTGGGTCACTTGACACTGATATATTTGTAATCAAATGGAAAAACCAACAGTTTCTCTGCTCTTTTCAACTCGAGCTTCCGTTTCCGGTGTAACAGGACCAGACAACGACCACCTAGGACTGGACAACGACCAGTCGTTGTGTGGTCCTAAAATTTCAGGACCAGAGAACGACGTCGGAAAAATAGTACGGTCGTTGTCTGGTCCTGAGACACCGGAACAATTTTGACTGGACATTTTCAAAAACTGATCTCTCGTCGCATCAAGAAGAAAACGCGGATCGGGCAAAAAGTGGCCAGGCAGTTTAAATGTTCACACAAAGTTTTGCAAAACTCAAATCAAAACATGTGGACTTACCACCATCATATGTTCACGTACTCTTGGCAAATTCCTGTGCGAATGCAGACTTTCAAGCGACACGAAAGGCGAAAAATACACCAAAACTGCTGTGCATTCGTGGACGGATAATACGCTGAACTTTCAGCCACCGCACATGACGAACAACATTGAAAAATTGGCGAGGTTCAAAACCACAGCACGACGGAATCAACTGAGTACATTTCAACTCGAAAACTACTCGTACGTATACGGTGACACAAGAGTTCCTGTTTCAGTGAACAAACAACCGACCGATTGGTTTGGCTCCAACGGAAAAGAACGCGAAGCAAAAGCTTGTGTGGAGGGGCCACCTTTGAGCTTGCTTTACACTGCAGGTTTGTCCATCGGAAATCTATGTTGTCTTTGGTCTCCCAACTGGAAATGCGAACTTTCCTTCCGCACAAACAGGAAAAAAGCTTTTGTCTCAAGAGTGCGAAAAATACTGTTTTGCTTGTGGCTGTATCCTGGAACTTTATCATTGCAGACAAGCCAGGGACAGATCCCGGGGCCGAACGAGGAGAGTCCAGACCCCCAGAGGAGATTTGGTTGAGTGACGTTGCAGAAAATTCAGAGGGTTTCCTTTCCTTTCCCCTCACCCCTTGAATGTATCCCTGCACGCGTTTTGTGTCTAAAAACGTTCTGACTGAGTTTTGCGGAAATTTTTTCTTGGAATAATACTTGCGCATGCACAAAAATATGAGTACGTAGTGCTTTTTGAAATTTCTACAATGCTGTTGTGGTCAGTTGTAAATAGCCTCACAAGAAAACAAAGCACACAAAGGTGTTTGCTGAAAGAAATGTGCAACAAAATCCTGACCCTGACAACTGTCGGTCCAGTGTGTGGCTCTGGGGTTGGGAAGAGAAACGTGGACGGCAACGCTGGGTTTGTCTCATGGGGTCAACACGGAACTGTGGGGTCAGGACAACCACCAAAGTCCCATTCCATCGATGTGAAAAAAATTTGTTCGAGAGTGAAGTGTTTGAGGCCACCAGCCAGTCACTCAACAAACTAGAATTGTGCAGAATATTGGACGACCACAATGCACCCTTACAGTCCCGGACGATCTTGCAGGGCCCGGCAGGCTGAACACCACGAGCCCATCAATGGGCCGGTGCAAGCCTTGCACTCCCCCCCCCCCCAAACTCGCAGTTGCGCAGACCACCGGAGACAAGTTAACCACACAGGTTTCTGCAAGATCACATGTGACTGTGGTGGACCACGTGGATTGGCTCTGTACGTGAACCATGTGGTTTTGTGGGACATGCAGGGCTTTGGTAAATTATGCAGGGCTTCAGTAGAACACACAATCTTGATTCCAGTGGACCCACCCTACAGAAATCCGGTGGAACATGAAAAACTTTACAGTGGACCAGACAGGACCCCAGAGGACCAGGAAGGACCCTAGTGGACCATGCAGGACTCGTAGGTGGGGACGAGGTACTTGATGTTGATGAAGGCGTCGTCGCCGCCGGTCGCCTCGAGCGTCTGCAGGGTGCGCTCGATGAGGTCGCCCAGGTTCTCCTGCCGGTTCTGCGCGTACTCGATCCCGTCGCCCAGGTTACCTGCCACAAGGAAAACATTCCGATTTGATCTGATCGTCACCGTGCACACAGACAGAAGGCGGGTTCGAGTTGACTCGAACGAGGTTCAGCAACACCTTTATTTGCAAACGTGCGGTGCCAAAATTGCCAGATTGGTGGTTCAGAAAAGGTAATTTATGCACAGACAGCCAATGATAAGTGACCAAATGGAATCTATGTCACCAATCTGGCAATTGGGGCATGTCGGAAAGGACAGGACGTTTTTGCTATTCCTCGCCACTGAGTGACGAGAATGCGTGGAGCGCGCAGCGTCTCACGTGGATCTGGTCATATGAACAACGTGAGATCATTGGCACAGAAAAGGAGCAGTGAAACGATGATGAGGTTGGCAGTCTTTTCCACGACGCAAGCTTGACTTGCGTTGAAATGCACAGGTACAGCACACGTTGTTGGCGGGTCAGAAGTACCCGGTGTTGAAACGTAACTGTGTGCTTTCCACTCAATGATCATCAGAGTGAAAACTACCCAAACACCAGGGTCAAAAAGTCAACATGTGGTACTCCAAACAACACACCATTCAGGTTCAATGACAGTGGATGTTTCAATCAAAAGTAGATTTTTGGAAACTCTTCAGAACTGTACAGATAGATCTTTCTTCTTTTTGTTTTGCAAAATCCTTATTTGAAATGATCTAAAATTTTAAAAATCTCTTGCCATGGTGCAATTTGAACCTGAATGGTGTATGGTTTGGAGTACCTCATATTGACCTTTTGACCCTGGTCTTGGATAGTTTTCACTTGGATGATTGTCCGAGTCAAAAGTGCACTTTTGACAACCAGGGCATTCTGACACTCCGACAACGTCCCTCTGCCCGCGGTACTCACGGTTCCTGGACTTGAACATGTTGAGGACGGGGAGCAGCTGGCGGTAGTAGGGCACAAGCGCCGCGCCCGCCTTGAGCAGCCGCCCCGACCCGTCGTCCACGTCGAGCGTCGCCAGCTCGATGATGACGTTCAGCGTCTTGCAGAGCGTCGGCGGGTCACGTGTCTCCAGCGCCTCTGTGAGGGGAACCGGAAGTGAGCGGCGTCAAGGCTCCCGAGGGGAGAATTCCGTCCGGGTCATTGGTTCTTTCAGTGTTGTTTACCAACGATGAGGAGGTTCTGTTGGTCATCTGAAGCATTACACTTGACCAAATCTGGAGCAGGCCTGGAAGCCAGAGTCCTGACGACCTAATGTTTCTTCATCCCCAACTTTTTATTTTCAGATGTTTTGTTTTTGATGAGGGAGTTCCCCACCTTTTCACTCTTGTTTTGACTCTACTGCCATGCGTTCCAGCGCACGCACCCTTCGCATCAACGTTCCCACGTGTGCTCTATTCGCGGCTGCTCCGGAGCGCCGGGGCGACACTCACTCTTGAGCGGCAGGATGAGCTGCGGGATGACGGGCAGCACCTTGGTGCGGCCGTGCGCCAGCAGGTCGTAGACGCCCATGAGCGCGATGGAGCGGTGCGGCTCGCGCGGCTCGCGCAGCCCGTCGCAGAACACCGGCAGGTAGTAGTGGTAGTCCAGCTTACACAGGTCGTCCACCTGCGGAGGGGCGCAGAGCGTCAAACATTTCTGATCCAGACTGCTTTGATCTCGTTGTACACACAAGCGTACACATACTTGGGCACACAAGCGCACGCACACGGCTACGCAAGTACGAGGGGAATACTAAAAGTCTTTACCGTCATGTTCAGCACTCGAACCGCTCTTGACTACAGTGAACAATGGTTTGGCAGACAAGCACAAAGCCTGATCGCAGCAATGTGCTGAACATGATGGAAAAGACTTTTAGTAAGACCCTCGTAGTCAATTTTCACATGTATTCCCTCGCACAGCCACCCACCAATAGGACGTCAAATCACCAAAGCAGACAAGCTTCACCCTCTCCCCGCCCAATCAGCAGCGCCCTCTGACTCGCGCCTGCGCACGCCGCACCTTCCACTTGAGGGAGCGTCCCCTGCTGGACGAGTCCACCTGGATCGGGAGATCGCTGCGGTCGTACATGGTGCGGAAGGCGGATGGCGCCGGGGTGCGCTTGCTGTAGACACCGGCCGACGACGGCGCAGAGTCCGTCTGAAAGCGCAAGAAGGAATACAGAGACCAGGTTAGAGTCCATCGCAGTACGGAGGTTCAGCAATCCCGTCCGCTCCTTTTTCTGACAAACCCCAATTGCCAGATCAGTGACACAGATATCATTTGGTCACTTGTCATTGGCTCTCAAGGTGTCTTTGGAAATCTGGTTTTGTATCTGTGTCACTGATCTGTCATTTGGGGCACTGCACGTGCAAAATCTAAGGCGTGCTGAACCTCCCCAATGCCGCATTCTGACCTGAAGAGACAAACCTTTCCCAAAATTTGTGTTGTGAGGCCCGCAACCTGTTCGGAGCATCGCACACGAGTCGGAGGCGTGTGTCGTTTTGGACACTCGTCCCTTTGACATCGTCCTTGACTCACAATTTATCACAAACGAACTAACGATGCAGCAAAAAGTGATGCGCGTGCACGTTGTTGGCGGGTCAGAAGGGTAGGGTCCGAAAACGTAACAGTACCCTTTTGACTCGATGATCGTCCGTGTGGAAACTACCTATGGGTGCTTCTGACACTGAATTTGACCGTT
>JAAUXT010126565.1_pt1 | contig 19245 bp, 25 predicted proteins | sample 7278171 | NCBI WGS metagenome assembly JAAUXT01 (sample SAMN14350112, study PRJNA611818) | marine sediment metagenome | isolation source: surface marine sediment (1.8m) | place: French Polynesia: Moorea | collected 2018-08 | reverse complement strand
TATCCTCTCATCAGAGGAGAGTGAGTATCACCCCACGAAGAGGAGAGGATAAGGATAATTAAAAGAGAAACAAGTCTTGCTTTTTTGCGCGCCCGCACACTGAAAGATGACCTGTCCCGGTCAAAACGACGAAAAAAAGCTCGATTTTTCCGAGGCAACATCACCACACCAGAAATGAACACGTGAAATAAATGAACTTCCTGTATTTGAGAAAAAGGTACAAAACCGGACGTAGCATCCCGAAACCAGTACAACGCGACATGAAAACGGAACAAATATCGTGCAGAGAACGATGTGTTCCATCGCGATGTTCTGTCACAGAACCTGTGTGGCGCAAAATGTTCCATAGCGCACAAAACGCCATGATGCGAAGTTTGTGTTCCGTGACGGAACATCGCGACGGAACATCGTACGGAACCTGTGTGGACAACCCGTAACGACGCATTTTCAGAGCAAATTCCTCTCAGCGGTTCAAGTTTTCAGAAAAGTGTTGTTTATTCTGATCGCCAAACGTCTTCTGAAGTGCTGAACTGAAACTGGCATCATAACTGTGTTGATCTTGGTTTTGTGCAGGAGAGAAACCCTTCCCGTGTCAGCAGTGTGGCAGGCCGTTTTCCATCAACTACAAACGTAAATTGCACGAAGAATCCAACAAAGGTGAGGAACTTTGAATTTGGACAAATGAACAGAAATAATACAGAAGAGCATGTTCGTCAACGCAGTTGGTTTTCGCGTGTTGACAACAGAAGGCGGAAAAATTGGTCCTTGAGGTCGTTTGTGAGAAAATTTGCAGTTCTTGCTTTGTTAGTGTCAGCGTGGATTTCCGTTGCAGTGGACCCTCCGCTGCGCTGCAGTTCGTGTGGAAGTGAATTCAACTACAGGTGTCAACACGACAAGCACAACTGTGGGCTGCAGGCCAACGCTGTGAGTGGTTGCACCTGTTGCCTGTTTCTTGTTTCAATTTACCAGGCTCAAAACGGCCATGGTGGTCACGAATCATGAAACTTGAGTGTTTTGTCTCTTTGCAGAACAAGAGCAAGTCGAATCAACCGTCCTTCAGCCAGCAGTATGGTGAGGACGAACTTTCCATCAATTCCCAGCTCACAAAAAATTCTGGAGAATTCTGACTCTTACTTGACCGCGAATGTGTTTTATTGCAGAAGCGTCGCTCGTCGTGCCTGCAGCGTCCAACAGCACACCATTATCAACGTCAGCAGCTCCAGTCTTAGCGGGTCACTCAGTATCTTCAGATGACATGAGTGAACGCCTGCGTCAAACATCTCGTGAACTTGTCCCGCAAAATTTGCCTCAGAGCGCTGGAAGTTTGCAGGTTCCACTGCATCACCCCGGATCAATTCTGCAAGGGATTCACGCCGACTTCTCCCCTGGACCCAGTGGACTCCAAGAGCAGGGTGTGCACGCTCGAGAGCTGGCTGATCTTGGGTATCAAAGGGACCTGCGACCCCCTCCAGCCGCACAGCTGCCCAGACTACCGCTCGTTCCCCACCCGATGCCTCAGCTCGCGGGTTCGGGGAACGTGCCGGCGCCTCTTCTGCTTTCTCCGCATCACAACCCTGGTGTGCAGAGTGACCCCTACTCTCATCATGCAGCGATGCTCCAGTGAGGAAGAAGACATCTCCGAACTTGTTTCGGCTGACATTCCACTTCAATTTTGCCGAAGGAGAATTGCAATTCGGAGATTTATTGTGATGTCGAACACGCGACATCACACCCTCGCATCTTTTATAGTCACCAGGATGCCGTCTCGTGTGTGGGCAGGGGAGGAGGGGTGGGCGGGGGTAAATTTGCAAGTTTTGTGATGGAACATCTGCCTCCCCGCGCTGGATACCGCACGTCTGTCACACTGCAGTGTTCCTGTTGGTGTATGTTTTGAGAGAATGTTCGTTGCGTGATCGGTGCAATTGTTCTCTTTGTTGAATAAACTGAATTTTGAGAGTGAAAGCATGTGCCTGTACTTTCATCATTTGACACACGAACACGTCCATAGTTCTGTTTTCCGACTTTATCCTGAGCCTGAATCTGGACTTTTATGTCACTGTGACGTCTTTGTACACAACACTTTTTGCCTTCTGTCTGCAGGAGCGAACAAGAAGGTTGTGATGGACCCCGTGGAGCAGCGTCGTCTCATCGAGCTCAGTCACCGCACGGAAGGAGAGTTCGCGCAGTTCGCGGTGCCCGGAGGACGACACGTGGGCAGAAACCGAACCCTCAAACAGGTGTCGCAGAAATACGCCTGGTGCATGTGAGTGTTTTGCTGCTGTCAAGACTGCTTCGGTGCGGTCACAGCACTGGGGATTTTGTTTGTGTGTTGCTGCTTTGCGGAACAAATTTTGGGTTTCGGGTCGAGCCAGTGGACTTCCGCACCCCACAACTATTTCAATGTGCAGTTGGTTTTGTGTTGCAGGATAGCCAGCATGACTCAGCAGGTGGTTGAAAGTTGCGAAGAATGCAAGAACCAGGTGTACGTCGCCAAGAAACCACAGGTTTGTCCTTGGGTTCGAAAATGACACGGAAGCGAAGGCTAGAAAGTGTTCTGTCAGATTGTTGCGATGAAGCCATCTTTCGGTTCGGAGAATATACGAACACGACATAGTTTTGTGAGGCCGCGCCTGTGTGCTGCGGGATGCTCCAAATCGTCCTTCTGTATGCAGGTGTGTACGGAGTGCGGGCGGCAGACGAAGACAATGGCCGAGATGCGGATTCACATGATGATTCACTCGGACGAGAGGCCGTACTGCTGCGACCAGTGCCCAGCAACCTTCAAACAGGTGCTTCTTCAATGCTGTTTCACGTGCCAAGAGAAAAGTGTTCATTCTGTCTGTAAAGCGCGTGGGGGCAGGTGGGCTGGTAGGTGGCTGACCAGGTGACTGATATTTGGGACGACCAGCAACCGGTTTCAACCTTTTCAACATGCGCGATGTTTGAATGCGTGGAGAAGCAAATTCAGGTGGTGATCTGAATGAAGCCTGTCCGAGAGATTTCAGCTCACGGGTGCTCAAGCTCAAATGTTTCTGCCTCAGTCGACTGGCCTGACGTATCATCTGATGAGGCACCGCGGCGAGCGTCCGCACCCGTGCGACAAGTGCGAGAAGCGCTTCATCACGGCCGAGCAGCTGCGGCGCCACAGCATCGTGCACACCGGGGAGAGACCCTACCTCTGTGGAATATGCGGCGTGGCCTTCACCCGACCAGGTGCGTTGTCTCTGGATGTGGGCGCGGATATGTGGGAGAAAACACCATGTTCGGACCTGGTACAAAAACAAACTGCTTGTCTAACATTTGTAGGGGAGCGGGTTTTGTTGTTGTTTCATGTGCAATTGCCATTCGCAGGCGAGAAATCTGCGGTTGTTCATGTCAGACCATTGTCATTGGTGCAGACACGCTGCGCGACCACCAGATCTGCAAGCACGCTGTCGCGCCGAAGCAGCATTGCTGTCAGGTTTGCGGGAAGGAGTTCTCCAAGAAGGTGACGCTCATCAGACACATGCGCTTCCACACAGGTGCGAGTCAAACAAAGTGCGACAGCCATTTGTCGATTTGTGGGCTTGTTCTTGTGTGGAATATTCACCTGAACCGTCAAGTCAAGCTTTCTCTGATTCCGTTTGGCGTTGCACAAGTGATGGCATGTCAACACACGCAGTGGAGGTTGTTCAAAAGGGGACGTACAGACACAGAACTACAGGCTGCCGTCAGATCGTTTGGCTTCAGTGAAAAGTTTTCTTTGGCAGGAGAGAAACCCTTCCCATGCCAACACTGTGGGAGACCGTACTCCATCAACTACAAGCGAAAACTTCACGAGCAGTCCAACAAATGTAAGTGTGTGTGCGTGTGTGTATCAATGTGGATTTCTGTGGTTTGCGTATTGAGTGCAATCCTTGACGTTTGATCGTCACACCTTTGTGTGTTCCAGTGGAGAGTCCACGGCGATGCAGCACCTGCGGCCGAAACTTCTCACACAAGTGTCAGATGGAAAAGCACGATTGCGCCTTCACAACAGTGAGTTGTTTCTGTTTTGAACACTCAAGGGGTTATGTGCAACTTTCGTTCCAACTGCGCAACCCAGGAGGGGCGTGTCAGATCCATTGAGGCAGCCTCTGCGAAAAATACGTGCCTTGGTACCATATTGTCTTTCTCTTTTTCCAGTCACACAGTCGTTCAGCAGAACCACAGTCTTTCAGCACAGAGTTCGGTGAGTACCCGAAGAGAACCGAATGCGATTGTCAGCGTTACCCCCAGAAGAAAAAAATTCAGCCTGTGCTGTTTTGAGTTGTGAGCTTTTTGTTGGAAACGGGAGTCACGTTTGAAGGTGACCAACACAGTCGACTGATACCAAAGAGAATGTTTGATGACAATATTTTGTCACGTCCATATTGAATGAGGCGGGAACGACATTTTCGTTGTGTCCTTTGCAGAAGCCACATTGTGCAGCAAGAACGCGAGTCGAACTGCCCCTGCAATGGGAATGACAACTGAACCTCGCGCAAGGGTTCCTTCGTCTCGGAGTTTCGTGCCCCTCGCCGCGCCTCCCTCCCTCGAGACGCACCCATCGGGACCGGAAGAAACTCTGCCACAATCCTCTGTGGGAATTCCACCGGCGGCCACAATGTGGATACCTCCAGACCAAACTGTGCACACACAGTCCTTCCAGCTGATGCCTGGAATATTGGATATGGAGCAGCAATGAGCTTCTCTTGGAGGACAATTGCAAGGAACAGTGACATGGAAATCACGAAGGATTGAATGGCCAGTTTGATGCAGCCATCAAGGACGGGGTCAGGATTGAGTTTTTATAACAGGGAAGAGGAGGCGGTGACAGCCAGTCACTGTCTGAGAGAATTGGACTCGAGTGCGCACAAGTCAACTGAATTAGTATGTTCCACCAAATCACTTCGTTCACCAAGACCAACTCTGCTTTCTGTTCGCGTCTGCGCAGTTGCTTGAGCAAGGTGTTTTCCTCAAACGGCCTTTGTAAACAAGGACTCATTGGGAAAAGAGGCAGTCTGAAAATGATGTGGTCACGATGGTGTCGTCCACACGGACTTCGCAACAAAAACACAGTGGACTATCCTGTTTTGGACTGGAGCCCATCCCAAATTTTTGGGACAGGTGATCTGATCCCAATAGAAATGGAACAGAAGGTCTGATCCCAAAATTTGGGACACATTGGAATTTAATCACTGATCATGTTCCACCAATCCATTTTGAGATGTGTCAAAAAAAAAATTCCAAAATCACAAAAAATATTTGTCAGGCACCATCAGCAGTTGCGTGCTTTCTGATTTCTAAACTCTTGTTTTGAGGTTTTTTCGTTGGTTGATGAAAAATAATATGTGGGGTCTGCAAATTCATGAAAAAACTTTGCAGACACCGTTCCCTTCAACAAAGTGTTGGTTGATCAGAAACTTTGTGTGCCTCAACCCCCCCCCCCCTTGTGGACACTGTCCTTCTTTTCGGAAAACACGGAGAGAATGTCAGGATGACAAGCTTGAAATTACCGGTAACAATGTTCTATTGGTACACACTGGCGTGTCGCGGACTGTTCTTCGTGTGTCATCCCGTCAAATGATGGCTTACTTGCCTGACAAATTCGATAGTTCAGTTATTGGAAAATTGTTTGCAGGAACAAAAATAAAATGCCAAAGAAGCGACCTTTTTCTGAACGTGAGCAAGTTTGTGTATTGTGTGTTGGGCAATTGCGCCGCTCAGGTGATACGCAGTCCCATGTAGACGTGCACGCGTGTGCTCAATCTTTGCGCTTGTTCGTGTTTTCGATCTGGGTGAGGATTCAATTTTGAAAAATTAGGGGATCAGGGAATTTCGGTGTGACATGTCTGGACACGTGTGTGGCCCTCAGGTCTCAAACCTTCACCCAATGGGCCTCTTTTGCTTTGTTGCAATGTTCTTCTTTGGTTCAGAGCCACACCGCGGATCTTGCCGTTGATGAAGCATTATAAATGACACTGTGGCTCTCAATCTCTTCGGGTGTTCACGGATGCCTCTCAGCCTCCTACCGTTCTGTAAAGACCTCTGGCTTCGACATGACCGTGTCCCGCCAGAGCTTGGATTTTCTGCCACACGTGAACGCAAACAAATCCAACGGTTGGGTGTCGCTGTGTTCTTAGGCAATCTCGTGCCTGAGGTCGTGCGGGTTCAAGGGACATCTATCGAGCTCAGTTCCCAGAGATGCTCTTTGACGAAAATAGACACGGCTGAGAGAACCTTCGTACAGATCTCAGAAGCAGCAAAGTTCAATCCGGGACAAGGCACACGTGTTCCTGTCCTCAACACGAACACCAGGTTTGTGTCCTCAAAAGTTCGGTCACGCTGAAGTGAATTTCTGCAAGCGCGAAAAATACGTAGCTACGTGCAAGTGTCTGCTCCTGTCCTTATTTCATCACCGTGCGCCTTTTCCACCAAAGAATGTAGCAACGTGACATTGAACCAAATAAAGGACAGCCCACGGTCTGAACGGATTTTACTCCCCAAATCCTCAAGGTCACGTTCCCCAAAACTGAAAGAGAAATTATGTGAGATTGCCCACTTCTTGTTTAACTTTCATGGTACTCGTGATACTCGCCCGTTTTTGGCATTTTCTTGAAATCGGTCAAGCAGAGATAGGTTACAAACCAGTGGGAAGCTCTGGAAAGAGTATTGTGGGACTGTAAGCGAACCGTGAAGATCTTCTATGCTGTGAATGTGGCAAGTCATCCGCTGGCTGGAGCGACACTTTTCCAGAATCGCCGTTTGGTGACAGCAAAATTATTTTTCTTTTGGCAGAAATTGAAAAAACAGAGTATGGACGGGAAAATCCTTGTCGCCACCATAATCTTTGCGTTCCTCTGTGTGCAGGACATTCACTGTCATCATGAAGGTAGGGATTTACGTTTCGTAACTTTTTGATTTCGGCAGAAACACCGAAATGAGAAACGAGCGTGGTTCACGTTCAACGGAATCTTCAGAATCTTTGTCTGTTGGATTCCTCGCTGATTCTTGCTGAGAAAAATGTTGCTCAAGGGAAAAGAAAAGGGGAATGGGGTGTGTCAGCTTGGCCTTTGGGACACTGCATACCAGAAGCTGCCCCCATTGCAAGCAATGCTTCTTGCTCCAGTCGTGCAAGGTCGTCTGGTGTTCGACTCGAAAGTTTGGATTTGTGCGAGTTGAGTGTTTCTGGTTTCATTTCAAAGGAACATTTGGCGGCAGGTGAAATTGTGTGGCTGGATGGAGTTATTTTGCAGCGCATGCAGGTAACTTGCAAACTTGGCAGGTACGTCTGTGCGCGCTTGCTGGTTATGAATCCACGAACGAAGGTTTCCACACATTTTGCAAACAGAAACATTTTAAATTTATCGTATACTTGGCCGTCTTCGGCGCGTTTCACGCACTGCATGGTTGCAAATGCTGGAGACGTCTCTGAATTCAGTGTCCTTGAGAAGACAACTTGAGATATACGATATGCTTCCACTCAGTGCCTTTTGGTGTCAAAGGACGCCTGCTCGTGTGTTCTGATCTTTTGTGGTACAAAGCGAGCAGAAAGAGCTCAGTTCCACACTTTGCGCAGACCTAAGTGCTGCATCAGCAAATATGGAATTGAAGAACAAGTCCGTTCATATTCTCCCTTCGGCAAAGTCTTGCCTCGATTCTGCAGTCACACCGCCCGTCATCGTGGGAAGGTCTTTTTTCGTGTCAATTTGTGCACGCAGTTTCTGGGGAGATTTTCTTTGGATTGAGCGACACATGCCTTCGTAGCCCATATGCAAGGGGTATCCAAGAAGCAACTTCTGGCACGTTTGTGCGTTTTCGCGCTAACCAAGAATTAGAGTCTAATACAGCAAGGAACGCTCGTTCAAATTTTGTTGACGGAGCTTGGGTGCAAAAGAATTTTGGGTTTTCTTGAGGTGGATTAATTCACACCGTGCGCCTTCAGGTAGTCCGTTGCTTGGTCTGCTATGAACAGCAAAACGCAGCAGGTTGGCCACAGACAGGACCGTGATTTCTTTTTTAGTTTGTTCACAGGCGCGTCCTTCGGAGCAAGTGTGTTTCGCTGACAACAAACCAAAATTCCGTTCTATGGGGACAGGACCTGCTTTTTCACTGCAACTGGTCGACGACCAAATGGCAACAAAACAACGTGTTCAGGAAAAACTTTCTGGGGATCGATTGTGTGCTTGAGAACCAAACTCTCCTGAAACAGATTTTAACAGGCCAAAGCACGAAGGACCCAACTGAAGAGTGTGAGTTCAGGCGTTCAGCCTTCATCCTGAACTGAACACAACAATTTTGTCGACTTGTTGGCATACTCTCAACTGTCTTCAACGCAGAATTTTTGAATTTGCTTGCAGCAAAAAAAGGGAATCATTCTTGTCAAATCGAATTGATTTCTTTCCCGAAAAGAGCCAGACTTTTCGATTGAGTCTGAGCCCTCCAAACGTGGCTTATTTATTAGTGTATGTTTACTGTTACACACTTCAGTGGGTCTCACCCAAGCCGGGATCACGCTACAGGCCTCACGTCCACTTCGTGTGTGTCTGGGTACAGAACAGCACACAACAAATTTTCAGCAAGGGTGACTCCTGATCGCGACTGAGTACAGTGGATCTGATTGAGCAGAACCTGCATGTTTCAGCCAAATTCTCGCATTTGCTGGATTGGTGTGGCTTGTATCATTGCAGTGGGTTGGTGCGTCATCTCCGACGACGAGAATGCGAAGTGTTTGAAGATGGTAGAAGCACTCAAGGGAGAAGGCGTCATGGACATGCAGTGCGTCCGCGGTGCAAACGCCCAGGTACCGTCAAACAGGGTTGGACGTCTTGGTTCATACACAAGAGGACAGCCAAGTCTGGCAATGTGGGTTCTTTGAAATTGAGCGGAATTACTGCTGCCAGTCGACGTTCAGTCACGGTGTCTTCGTCTCGACTCGCAGGAGTGCGTGGAGCTGATCGCGCGCGGCGAGGCGCACCTCGTCACACTCGACGGCGGCGACGTGTTCTACGCCGGCTCGCAGTTCGGCATGAAGCCCATCATGGGCGAAGAGTACGATTACGGTACAGTGTATGGCCTTCTGTTCTGGGAACATGTTTTCAAAAGTTACGGGTGTTTGGAAAATGACTTTTTTGTTGTCGGGAAACATTTCTGGATTCTCTTGTGCAGTCAACATCCGACGTCGGCTCGAATGCCTTGTTGATCAACATATTTGAAGGACTACGTGGGCCAACAACTATTTGCCAAACAGAAGGTCAAATTCGAGTACTTTTTTCACAGCCGGCCAGAACAATTCATTTAATTTTGTCTCGTACAGGGAAGGAATACTACGCTGTGGCCGTTGTTCGACGACAAGACTCGGACCTGACTTTCCGCAAGCTGCGGGGTCGCAAGTCCTGTCACACCGGGATCCGGAAGACGGCGGGCTGGAACGTGCCCGTCGGCTACCTCATCAGCCAAGGCATCATTGAGCTCAGCAGCTGCCAGAGCGACGTGAAGGCAGCCGCCGCCTTCTTTTCGCAGAGTTGCGCACCAGGTGAGAACCAAACCTTGCCTGTTCACTGGCATTACTTGTGTGTGTGTGTGTGTGTGTGTGTGTGTGTGTGTGTGTGTGTGTGGTGGGTGCGTGTGTGCGTGCGTGCGTGCGTGCGCGGAAAAAACACCGTTCTTCGTGTGTGTCTGGTCAACAGTCAGCGAGCAAACGTTCATTTGTAGTTTATTGACCCTGGGTTTTTGTCGTTCATGAAGAGTGTTGGGCAAGAAGTCGCACAGACGGCCCGCAAAAGGAGCGCATCTCTACTGCAGCAGCAGTTCAATTTGGGATTGGTTCCGTCGAGTCTCAGATGGTGCTAGATAGTTGAAAAACCGACCGCGAGAGAGAAAAACGAGATTCCGAACTTGTCATCTCACAGACAATGAATCTCCAAACCTGTTGTTTCCTTCAGGTGCCTTGAACAGGGACTTCAACCCCGAAAGGACCACACAACAAGCGAACTTGTGTGCGCTGTGCAAAGGTGATGGAACCAACAAGTGTGCGAGAAACGGTCACGAGCCTTACTACAACTACGATGGAGCCTTCAGGTGTTGTATGCAAACGTTCGGATTTCGAGCAGAAGTGAGCCTGATCACGTCGCTGAGAATCACCCAGAATTGTTGGTTAAACTGACTCTTTGTCTGACTGAGGGCTGACCTGACGACATTTTGCTTGGAGATTAGTCTGACCTCGTTCTTCTAATGCATGCTGCTGTCCGTACACACAGGTGTTTGGTGGAGGAAGCCGGAGATGTGGCGTTTGTGAAGCACACGACTGTTCAGGACGTGCTCGACTCGGCGCCGGGCTGGGCGACGGGGCGCTCCCGCAGCAACTTCCGCCTCATGTGCCCTGATGGCACCACCAAGCCCGTGGATCAGTTCCTCAAGTGTCACCTCGCAAAGGTCTGTACAAACAGCGTAGCTCTGATGTTCCATGGTAAATATCAAAATCCAACTGGTTGAGTGGTTCTTTGTGGAAGTTTCCTCGCCGGTGATGTGGATGGGTGATTCGGAGATGTCCGTGTCTTCGGCGTGAAACCTACGGCAATGTTTGTTGCGTTGCGTGTGGAAAAGCAATAAAGAACGTTGTTGGAGGCTCTGCTGGCGTTGGGCCACGTTCAGCTTGGCAGTAAAGTTTCAGATCTACAGTGTGGAGCGAGGAGGTCAAGGAGAACCCTTTCAGTGGAATTTTCGCGCGCTGTCAGGTCTCCCAACACTGACACCACGGCAGATGTATCGACTTTGAAAACTTGCACGATCCGATGTCGGACTGCCCCACGGGGTGTTGCTGACACTCTTGGTGTGCGATCACGCGATCGTCGACGTCCGGAAGGACACACGTGAACAGAGACATGTCTTTCCGTAGAAACCGGAGCGAGGATGTGTTTGGGACTCGCCAATTTGGTGTGGCCTGACAGGTCTGGAGAGGGCATTGAAAGATCCCACTTCCATCGATAGAACCCCTTCCTCTCCAAAACACACACAGTTTGGCAGAAAGTAAATTAGCTGCGGAGTGCAACAAAAACAGTACGGTCAAATGAACTCGATCAGAGCATTGTGTTCAGCATGTCGGCTGACCTGGGAATTGTTCTCGTCGCAGGTGGTCGGCCACGCTGTCGTAACGTCAGCCTCAGCTTCAGCCGCCGACATCGCCGAGTACCAGCAGATCCTGACGACCGCACAGGTACTGATTCACAGTTGACCAGTCAGCCCGAAGAACACGGTCGAGCGTTTTCTGGCACGATGGCGCGAAGCTTCAGTGGCCCGAGTGCTGAAACCACACGACCCTTGATTGTAAAAATGTCCCAACGGTGAACAAACCTCCTCCGTCATTTGTGCATTTCAGGAAAAGTTTGGGTCGGATGACGGCGAAGGTTTCAAGCTGTTTGATTCGTCCGGATACAGTTCGAAGGATCTGCTCTTCAAGGACGCGACTCAGCGCCTGTACCCGATCACGGTTCAGAGCTACGTCGATCACCTGGGCGAAGATTACGTCCGCGCTGTGCAGGGTATGGATTTTCGCCTTTTCTCAACATTGCTGCTTGAGAACGTCAATCGATTGTGTATTTTGGCATTGCACTGCAGAACAGGCTTGGTTCGCTTGGTAAAGTGTGTGGTGAAGGGGATAAAATGTCGCACTTGATGATTTTGATGCGTGTTGGAACAATGGAAGGCGCCAACATCCTCAGAACATTGCTTTTTGTAATTTGAACCTACTTTCACTGCAACATGTTGCACGCGCCTCTTGACGCTGCAGGTCTGAGCGAGTGCCCAGCAAACACGCTGCGCTGGTGCGTCGTCGGAGACGCCGAGCACAACAAATGTCTCGACTGGAAGGCGGCGCTGGCCGGACATGCGGCTGACGATCACTCTCACACACACACTGGTGCAGACGATCACCCCCACACACACCCAGATGGCACAGAACCACACACACACTCACCCGATGAACCACATCCACACACACATGATCACGACGAAACGCACACACACGAGGAAACTCACACACACACTGGCACAGACGATCATGACCATTCCCACACAGAAACGCACTCCCACACTGGCGCAGACACACATCCACACACGCATGAAGAAACACACACGCACACAGGCACAGCTGACCACCCACATACACATCCAGAAGGCACTGAACCACACACACACACAGACGATGAACCACATACACATACGCACGTAGACACAGAACCTCATACACATTCGCCCGATGAACCACACGAGCACACACACTCAGACGACCATCCACATACGCACGATGACGATGACTCACATTCGCACACACACACCGACACACACACACACTCACGCCCAAAGGGACACATACGATCACTCTCCTGCTTCCGTGCCAAGACCCACGCCGAGTGCATGAGCCGCATCAAAAGTAAGTGTTCCGAGGAATCTGTTTTCCCGTAACGCATGAAAAGAAATCTTGTGCGAAAGTGTGTTCGGTTGACGTTCAACTTCGCTTCATCCAAAGCCAGAGCAAAGAAACAAAATCCAAGGAGGAACGACCCCGTTTCAAAACTGTTCCCGTCCTTGTGTTTTCGTCAACTGTCATGGTCGGTGTCACATTTGCTCGGGTGTCACTTCAGGTCAGTTCGCGGACCTTGTGACCCTCGACGGCGGCGATATCTTGACGGCAGGAAGAGAATTCGGGATGAAGCCAATCGCCGGAGAAGCATTTGGCCACGACTTGTCCACCGCTGCGTACTACGCGGTCGCCGTAGCAAAGAGAAATTCGGATGTTTCCATCAAGAATCTCAAAGTTAGTTTTTCGCAGCTGAATGAACCTGTAGGGAACCAAAGCCAACAGACTGTGATTGCGGGTCTTCAACACGTCAGTGTTCTTGTCGAGGGGATGCGATGATTTCCACCACAAAAGCACAAGCATACCTTCAGAACCCTCCGTGCCTGCTGCATTGTGAATTTGGTATGCCCTTCCTGACCCCTTGTCGTACATTTTTCAATGCAGGGAAAGAAATCCTGCCACACAGGCATGGGAAAGACGGCCGGCTGGGTAATGCCGATCTCGTACCTCGTTGACAGCAAACAGATAGACGGCAAAACCTGCGACTTTGCCAAAGAACTCGGTGAGTCCCAGGTGCCGCGCGAGTCGTCACATGCCTCCAGGACCGAGCTACAAAACCAAGCTGGGGACGAAGCACAAGGGAGGAACAACAGCTTCATCGACAATGACTCTGACTGCATGTTCTGACATCAAAAGGGACACGGCGCCATCTTTCTGATTGCAGGGAATTTCTTCAGCCAAAGTTGCGTCCCTGGAGCGAAGAATCGAAAGTACAACCCCAGCATGTCGACCTCCGCTTCACTGTGCGATCTCTGCATCGGCGGCGGTCAAAACAATTGCGCGCGCAACTCGAATGAACCGTACTACGATTACTCCGGCGCATTTAGGTGGGCTCTTCATGGAAGCGTTGAATTTTTAGATTATGTGACACTGCATGAGATAATGTGGAAGCTTCATGTTTGCCTGTCTGACCTTGAACAACCGCTGTCGTTTCCTCTTGGGTTCAGAAGATCCGAACAGCGCCTCTGAAATACGGCTATCGGACAGAGAAACAATTTGTTTGATCAATGCTTTTGATGACGTCTCAGGTGCTTGGCTGATGGCGCTGGGGATGTGGCGTTTGTGAAACACACAACGGTCGCAAGCAACACGGATGGCTCGAATCAGGACACATGGGCTCGGAATCTCAACAGCAGGAACTACCAACTGCTGTGCAGGTAAAGACCAAATCTCCATGCAGTCAACGTCTGGATTCCTGTACGTGCAGCTGTTTGGCAGTTTTCTGATACAAGACCTCGATTATTTTCGCTGCCTGTGTTGACGCGCCAATTTTTGCTGACACGTGTGATCTCATCCTCCTTTGAGCGTGTGAGATGCTCGGACAGGGACCCCGTTCGTGGCTTGAACTGTTTGTACTGTTTGGCGGGGAAATGAGAGCAGAGGAAGCCAGCTTTTCTCAAGGCGTGTACTTCTGTTGGCCAGTTAACCGGAAATGGGAACATGACCACTCCCGCTGGTTTGAAAATTTACTCAGGGCCTTCATCTACCATGGCGACCAATTGAGTCAATGAAGCAAAAACTTCCGAAAATGTCCTCTCTAGAAGGAAAAAGCAGAAAAAAGTGCATTTTGCCATTCCAACTGGACGGCTTTCTGTTTTTTCCTTTGACTTCTCCCTCCCCAAATTCCGGAGAAGAGTCATGCATGGATGAAGACAACTACAGTGCGCTTCATGCATGCACCGAGAATTCTTGTTGTTCATTGACATTGTTTGCAGCGATGGAAGTCGAGAGAGGCCCAGTAACGGGAAGTCGTGTAACCTGGGGCGCGTTCCCACCCACGCCGTCATGGCGCGAGGCAGCGCCGACGTCGACGCCATGTGGAGCTTCATTGACGAGGCGCAGGTTCTGTTTCCATCAACGGTCATTTCTTACGACTGAAGCCTCTCAGCCAGTTTGATTTGTTCGTTTTTTTTTTCACACGTGCGTTCGTGTCCATCTGAGTGACTTAGCCTTTGCGTCTTGCAGCACCATTTCGGTACGTTGGGGACAGAAACGGACAGATTCAAACTGTTCGACTCGTCCAAGTACGGTGGTTCCAATTTGATCTTCTCAGATACCACCAGCCAACTGGTAAGTTTTCTGTGGAAACAGCTGTGTGAAGTGGATCTCGAATTTGCTCTTGTCCCGTTTTTGTCACCAGTTAATTTTGTCAACTGACTGTTTTGGCGACTTGTGCCTGCAGGTGGCGGCTGGAAAGAAGAACACGGCCGAGAAGTGGCTGGGCGACGACTATGTGAAAGCACTGAACACTGTACTGTGCCTCCCAAACATTGGTGTGAGGCTGACCCTGAGCACCGCACTCCTGTTCGCAGTGTTTCTTGTCACACGGTTTCTTCGGATTTGAAAGTCGTGGTGCTGGAAATTCTCCCACTTCCTGTATTTACATTGTTGAAACTGAAACAAAAAGAATCGTGGGATTCAGCTGTTCCATGTCTAGACTGTGCATTTCACTGAAAACGTTTGTTGTTGAAAAATGAAAAGATTTTTTGTGTGTTCTGTGAATACAAATTTTTATTCTGTGAAAAGACTAACATCGCAAAATATGATTTTGCTGTAACAAGATAAAGCGGTCATTATATTCTTTGTACGTGTTCAACAGACAACAAATGGAAACTGTATACTTGCTGTTGTCGAAAATATGCCGACGCAGGCGACAAGAAAGTTTTGCCGCACTGACGCACCCGTGTTTGGGACGCACCCCAACATCGCCTTGATGTGGCACTCTGGTGGCTCACACCCGAGAAGACACACCCCTTCTCTATCTTCTCAATGTTCGAGCAGAAAGATGCGTCTCTCACACAGAACTTTACAGCAAGCAAAACAAAAGGGCAAAGCGTCTGTGTGGAAATTCAACGGCTTCAAGACAACAAAGCCAGATACGCACTAGGGCACAACAAGAGCTTGCTTTCGCCAAATACAACCAAGAAATAAAAGCACCAGTTGTGCGTATGACCTGGCATGAAAATCAAATGTACAGTAGCAATGCAAATTTATATTCTCAAAGAAACACATAAATCCCAAACGCGACAACACAGAACCCTAATTTCTTCATCGTGAAGATTTTACCAACATTTTACCAATACAAACGATTGTGAAGAAAATTTCTTTTTGGACAGGAACTCGCTGGAGAATGATGCTTCATCATCTGACTTCACAATTGGCACATGATCAGAAGCTCTGTGACTATTCTTACACAGGAAAAAACAAGAACAGAAATGGAACAGGAGCAATGTTTTGAATCTTGTACGCTGAACTCTCACTGAGAACTGGGTTGAAAGTGAAGTTCCCAATCTTCCGACATGCAACACGGAAAATTGGGAGGACATGCAACTTTTGGGGTGGGTCGGGCAGCGAAAAAGGTCCGCCCCCTTGACACTTACACAAAGAAAGCTAGCTCTAAGCATAACACACAGCTCATCAGAGCCAGTTTAGCATTTGGACAAGGTTGGAAAAGACCTACTGCCGAGGCAAGCACCATGATGGTCACGGAGGAAAAACGCAGCACCCTTGCCTTCTCGCGCCCACGCTTCTACTCCAGCGGCACGGCGACGACGTTGAACGGGTCGGGCGTGTTGATGAAGATGGATTTTCCTTTCACGGGAGGCGGGTTGTCCGGGTCTTCGGCGCAGAATGTGAAGTTCTGCAGCAGCGCCACCATGTCGATGAAGAGTTCGTTGCGCGCCAGCTGCTCCCCAGGGCACGCCCGTCGACCTGCAGGACCAGAGGAGCAAAACCGGAGAGTGCAGAAAATGCAGAAAAAACCCCACATTGGTTCGACGAAGTGGCCAAATATGGAGTCTTCTGCACCGCGTGTGATGTGAATGAAACAAGTCAGCAAAATTCCCACTTGATATTGGCAAAAAATTCAAGTGTGTGTGACCAGTCGCAGCTCCTCAAGCGTTGCAAGCGCAAATTGTTCCAAGTCCTACACTCAGCCGCTTGTCCTCATGTCCCGTACAATGGCATCTCCATACACCTCTCACTTGTCTGAAGATGAGGACAATCGCAAGGACAGCAACTAATCTTTCACTTGGAAGATGTGTCCTGGCCCCAATCCTTCCTCAACACAAGTGTCTGCATTTGTACGCAATGCCCAAAAGTTTGGCAGCGGCTATGCACGTTCTGCCACGGCGCTGTCACATAAGACTGTCGATGACTCACCGATTCCAAAGGGCATGAACTTGGAGAAGCTACGCAGCTGGTTCGACTCGTCCAACCAGCGTTCAGGGCGGTACGCGTCCACATCCGGACCCCAGATCTGAGTCAACACAAAAAGTCACAAGTGGCTTTTGACAAGTCATTCATTTGCTGTACTTCAGCGTTTTGGGGCTGTGCAGCTTGCAAGTCTGACGAGCAAAAGTTTTGGAAACTACGTGACAAATCTCCCGATGTTTCTTGCAGGTGCTTGGGAAACAATAGGCTGGGTTGTGTTGCAGTCTAAAGGTTCGTTCTCGTTATGAAAAACGTACCTTGGGATCGAACATGATGGTTGCTGTGATGCCGAGCACCATGGCTCCTTTGGGAATCTCATAACCGGCGATCTCTGTCCTCTTCGTGGCAACGTGCGGCAGAGTTCCAAGGACTATGTTGAAACAAAAACGCTGATAAACCACAACGCAGCGATGTTGCTGTTGCCGGCTCCACCAAAATGAGGGTCACGGGTACGTGCTGTGAAAAGTCCGTTTGCTTGTATGTGCCACAGCAGAACATACGCAGTGTTTTGCACTGACTTCCAGGTGTTCTATGTCTGTTGTTTGGGAAGGGAAGCGTGAAGGTGGAAGCGCTGTACACTTCCGTGGTTCACAGCAAGAAACACATTTTGGAATGGCTTTCAAGGTTTGTGCGACGGCAGAAGAACTCACCGACGGTCTTGATGCGCAGAGCTTCATGGATCATGGCCATCGTGTAAGGAAACCGGTTTCTGTCCCGGTACATGGGAAGAGCCTCGCTACCCAACTCCTAAAAAGAGAAAACCGCGGCAGTTCTGTCTTTCACTGCCCAACTTGGTATCAGCTTTCAGCTTTGTTGGACAAGAGGCAATAATGTGCCTTTGACACATGCCGGTTTATCTTCATACATCTACCTGTCGGATTTCCCGCTGACACTTCTTCTGCACTTCTGGATGATTGATCAGCAGAAGCAGAATCCAGCGCAGCATGTTGAACGTCGTGTCCGATCCGCCGACAAACAGATCCATGATGGTCTGGAACAAGTTCTCCTCTGCAACACGGAAGTTACCGGTACTTTCTGGCATGAGTGTGCTTGGGTGCACAAGGACATGATAAAAAGAAGCATGTGTGGAAGAACAATGGCAGACAAAACACAGACGGTCTTACTGTCCATTCCCTTCATGTCCTTGAAATCATTCAACTCTCCCTGGATGTATAGATCCACGAGGTCGCGCATGTTGTCAGGATCGTACGTCTCCCTGTGTTTGACGATCTCGCCTTCGATGAAATCTCTCAGCGGCTGGATTTTACTCGTGAAGTACTCCACTGAAAGCTGCAAAATTTCACAAACGTTTTTCACTGGTCCACATTCGTGCCCATTCGAGAGCACGATTCTTCTCCTCAAGGTCTTTGACATTTGTTTTGTCCATCCATTTTTTGCACACACTGCACCGCACACCCTGAGGCTGACATGAAGTTTTCTGCAAAAGTTGGTCACGATGGTGCAATACTTCACTTGCCCGTTTGGAAAGAAATCCAAAGTGCCGGAGAAATGGCATGCCATTGAGTGGGCTTTGATTGAAACCGCTGGTAAGATATTCCTGCAGGTCTTTCAGAACTTGTCGAAACTCTGCGTCATCATACGCGTACCTGTACGAGTCACAAACACAAATCGTTGGCGAGAACCAAGCATCAATTGCACCAATTGCATCAGAAGTGAGAAGCAGGACTCGGCAGTGACTTTTACCTTTTCCCAAACACTATGGAACAGATGATGTTGGAGACTGTCATCACCATGTCGTCTTTGGGGTCGAATGCCTGATTTGCTTTGGCCTTGAAGTGTTCCACGAGAGCAGAGGCCTCTTCTTGTATCTTTTCCTCCAAACTACTTTTTCCCAGCCCAAAATCTCTCATTGCGTGCAGAGAGAATTTACGAGTCACTTTCCAATCGTTGGAGTTGAAAATCATCCCTTTGGAAACAGAAATCGAAGATAACAAACACATAAAGCCAAGAGACATCAGATATTGGAGCCAAGCGAAAGCAGAAAAGTTGTGCTCAACCTTTTCCTTTCTGGAGCCGTTGCATGAGCCACATGCCGGTAGATGGGCGATTGCTGAAGTAGTCTGCTTGTGTGACAAACAGCTCATGAATTATATCGTAGCTGAAACGACCAAGAACAACATAGCGACCGAAGTGCAAGCGACTGAAATGCTTGCAACTGAAATGCATGCAACTGAAATGCATACAATGGAATGCTGGGCGGGGGGTAAACAACCCCTCGATGTAACAAGAATGCTACGCATAAAAAGCATGTGGTCCATACAAACGTTCGCAGTTCATAAACACCTTCAAGTTCAGGGGGGGTTGGACCCACTTTTGGGAAAATGATCAGTGAGCATCACTGATCATTTTATAATAAAAAAAAAATTTTGAAAGCG
>JAAUXT010035294.1_pt1 | contig 19245 bp, 16 predicted proteins | sample 7278171 | NCBI WGS metagenome assembly JAAUXT01 (sample SAMN14350112, study PRJNA611818) | marine sediment metagenome | isolation source: surface marine sediment (1.8m) | place: French Polynesia: Moorea | collected 2018-08 | reverse complement strand
CGCCGCAGCATTGAAAAAGGGGAATTGATGCCCGGCCGCTTTATTCGGGTGCGTAATATGGCCGAGCAGGAAACCGACAACGGGGATGTCATGGCCGTGGCAGCCGCCATGCAGATCATCGGCGCCACCTATGTTGAAACCCTGGACACCAAAGGCACCGATGGCTCCAACGTGCACCTGGGCGGCCCGGAGACCATTACCGGTTATTTTGGGGGTGTGGGACAGCCCAACGAATATCCCATCAAATGGGTCCAGGAATATCTTAAATTTTACACCACCTATGGTGTACAGCAGGTGCTCAACATCAACCCGGGTACCGTGCTGGTGGGATATTTGCTGCACAAGCTGGGGGTCAACAATGAATTTAAGATTTCGGTCTTTATGGGCAATGACAATCCTTTTTCAATCCTGTGGACTCTGACCACCGCCCGGCTGTTTTCACGCGAGGACGGCACCACCTCTTTGATCGGATTCAACCTGTCCAATTCAGCCAACAACGACACCATCCGCAAGGCCGACGCCATTCGCAAGGCCCTGGGTCTGGAGGATGTCGTGCGCTTCGAGCATCATATCACCGAAACCTGGAAGTCCATTGTGCGCCAGCCGTATAACCGCAGAGACGAGCTGGTTGAAATTGCGCAGGAAGTGCCCAACATATCGGCCAAACATGAAGGCGGTGAAGTCGAAATCGAGCAGAAGCTGGACCATCCATCCGATATTCTGGATTATTTTATGGCCAAAAGCGACGTCGAAGCCCAGGGATTGATGCCGGCCCTCGAACAAAATTATATCGAAAAGCACCGCTCCACCAATCTGACCGCCGACGCCCTGACCCGCGCCGGCATCGGCGTAGTGTGTGCCACCGAACTTCATAAAACTTCGTAATATCGAAGAATAAACAAGCTAAGTTATTACATTAGACCTGATTCCACCACGAAGTTCACGAAGAACACGAAGGACAAAAATCAAGAAAAAATAAATTATACACAACTTCGTGCCCCTTCGTGTGCTTCGTGGTGAAAAACCCATCCAGAAAAAGCAACCAGTGAGATAACCTCCAATTTGACATAAATCAAAGCCTCTGATACCCATTTTGCCCTATTCTGCGGCCTAATTCAGGAATCTTCTCAATAAAATAGTTGAGGGGTCGGTGTCTATTTTGCCCAAAGCGTGATGATAGCGGAATGAATGATCAGTACGCCTAAGGCGGATGCACTGTTTGAATGCATTAGGGGGCGTTATGAAAGAACAACTTATCGTCTCATAATGATTTGGCGGCACGATGTTGAATATTTATTTAATTAACTGCTATACAAACGGGATTTGTTCTTTCGCTAGGCCCCCTTATGCATGAGTTTGCACCTCGCCCGGGCGGACTGATCATTTATGGAGCGGGCTAATTTTGCAAACGCTTCAAGCCCTTCAATAGTTAAAAGAGCATATGAAAAACTTACCCATACAATTCGTTCGTAAAATCATCCAATATGGTTTTCTGGCGATGATCATTTTGATCGGCGTGCAGTTTACCCTGTTTGTCAACCAGTTGGAAGAGGGCATTCTGCCGACCATCACTCGGCCGCCGGGCATCGAGGGGTTTTTGCCCATCAGCTCTCTGATCAGTTTTAAATACTGGCTGGTGACCGGCATTTTCAATCCCATCCACCCGTCCGGCCTGGTCATTTTTTTGGTGATCCTGGCGACCGCCATTTTGCTCAAGCGCGGTTTCTGCAGCTGGGTGTGCCCTTTTGGCCTGTTGACCGAGTATTTAAACCGGTTGCATCGCTTTATCTTCAGAAAAGACGTCCGCGTGCCTCACTGGCTGGACTACCCGCTGCGCAGTCTCAAATATTTGCTGCTGTTGTTTTTTGTCTGGGCCATCATTATCAAGATGAACGCCCGCGATCTGGACTATTTTATCTACAGCCCCTACAACATGGTAGCCGATATCAAGATGCTGCTCTTTTTCAGAGACATCTCCGCCTTTGCCTTCTGGGTGCTGGTGGCCTTGTTTGTTTTATCCATATTGATTCGCAATTTCTGGTGCCGTTATCTGTGCCCTTACGGGGCGCTTCTGGGTGTGCTCAGTTTTATCAGTATCTTTAAAATCCACCGCAACGAAGACACCTGCACCCAGTGCCACCAGTGCACGCGCACCTGTCCGGTGGACATCAAGGTCCACAAAACCACCGGTGTGCTCTCCGATGAATGCCACGCCTGCTTAAAATGCGTGGCGGTCTGCCCGGAACCCAACACGCTCTATATTTCCGCTGCCAAAAGATCAGGTGTCCTACAGCCGGCCCTGTATGCCCTTGTCATCTGTTTGCTGTTTATCGGCGGATCGGTCATCGGTCGCTTAACCGGTCACTGGCAGACCAGCATCTCAAATGCCGAATATTCCTTTCATGTCGCCCAGCTAGACACCCCCTTTTACCAGCACAACCGCGGCCAGGTGCCGGTTTACAACAAAAAGGCCTGGATGCTGATGATGGCAAAAATCAAAGAGACCCAGAAACCCTGGCGCAAGGGGCAGCGCTTAAAGGAGTAGGACCCGTCTTCGCTCTGGCGAGCTACGCCGCGGCAAGCCCGTCTCCGCTCTGACGAACTCCGCCGCGACAAGTCGACCCCACAAGTCGCCGCGGTAAAATGAGGAATGAGTATAGTAGGTTTGAAGAGTAATGCGTTATAGGTAGCGCTAATTTTTCGTTACACGCTCTTTATTCATAATTTTTTTGGAGGGTATTTTCGAATATTTTTGTCCCGGGATTTGCTAAATTAATAAAAGAAGCCCGTCACTCTGATCCTTTATGCGGGCCTTGAGCCGGTTGGATTTGCTGATGGCAACCTCATCTTGACCGATTATAAAGATAAAAATTGATTCATGGACTATATTAGTCGTCCGGACACGGTACCTTCTGTCTGTCTCTGCGCCTCTTCTTTCCCAAATAGCACTCGGATACGATGTCTGATATACGGTCACCTGTCGTGAGGTCCTGAATCCACCTGTCATGCCGATAGGGTTCGCCGGTCGAAATACAATCAAACGCACACAAGTCGGTTTCGAGTACATATGTGTGTCCCGCCTTTAGATCGACTTCGAATTCATACAACGTACCGAATGGCCAGGTTTTAACAGTAATTGTGTACTGGTCGGGTACCAGTTGTATCGGTATATGTGGGTCCTTCTGCTTAGTTCGCTTCAGCTTTTGATTGTAATGGTATTCTATGCGTCCGTCAGAAGCGCTAACGATCTGGCGTGTATTATCCTGATGCACATTGAATATGGCCACCTCTGCGTTTACTTCGCCTGCATCACCGGCGCCGCGGGTGTCTTCTTCGGATTTGTCCACCACCGCACTGGCCTTGTCCGCATCACCGGCGTCGCGAGTGCCTTCTTCGGATTTGACCGCCGCTGCGCTGGTTTTGCCTGCATCACCGGCGTCGCGAGTGTTCTCTTCAGCTTTGGTCGCTGCTGCGCTGGCTTTGTCTGCATCACCGGTGTCACGGGTTTCTTCTTCAACCGGACACGGTACTTTTTGCCTCTCTCCCTGCCTCTTCTTTTTCGAATAGCACTCGGATACGACGTCTGATATTCGTTTACGCGCCGTGATATCCTGAATCCACCTGTCATGCCGATAGGGTTTGCCGGCCGCAATACATTCCAACGAACACAAGGCGGTTTGGACTTTGTACACGTGTCCTGCCTCTAAATTGACTTTGAATTCATACCGCGAACCGAATGGCCACGTTTCAGCTGTAATGGTGTACTGACCGGGTTGCAATCTTATTCGTGGATGTGCGGCGAAACCCAGCGTTGGCTTCTGCGCTGGATCGTACTCATATTCTACGCGTTCATCAGAGGCGCTGACGATCCGGCGTGTATCCTCCAAATGCGCCTTGAATATGGCCACCTCTGTGTTTGCTTTGCCTGCACCGCTGGAGTCGCGATAGTCCACCCAGGTGCCGCAGCCAAGAATGATAATGGCAATGCTTGCCATAAAAAGAAGACGAAGTCTGTCCATATATTTATGCATGAGAGCGATCATCGTGTAACCAAATAAGATACCGGTATACCGTTTTTATACTAAATCAAGCGACAGCCTGTTTAGTGTCAGGCTGTAACGAATTATAAAAGCCTTTTTGCGACGGCCCAGTGAACTATGCAACCGCAGTAGTAGCCGGTAATATCACGATCAAGGCGAAAACCAAATACTTTTTGAATTAAGATAATCTTCAAAAAGTCATACCTTATAAAATCTGTGATATCATAAAATATAAAAATTCGATCATATTTCAGATACAGAAATGGTATCTGCAGTTTGTCAGATTTTTATCAAAGATGGGTATTTGCGTAGATTACCTACTAAAGCGACTGTTTTTGAAGTAACTCATGCAGCTGACCGATAAACGCGTTGCGGGTTTTTTCTACGTGTAATGCTTCCCTGTAATTGAGTTGGGCCGTATCTTGATATTTGAAGCGATCGGGTTCAACCTGCAACGCATAAGAATTGACCTGTCTTTTCCAAAACCATTCGGCACAGCAAAATTGAATGTAATCAGGATCGATAGCCGTCATTTCCTTAAACGCCTCCAGCAGCCCCCTGCCCGAATCATTGTTTTCAATACAAAAACAAATGTATGCGATTCGGTATTTCACCGTTTCTATCGGGTCGCTTTTTGGCAAAGGATCACAGTTATATCGATCCTGTTGCGGGTTATATATGAAATGCCCATAGCAGCATTGGATGGTAAAACAATAAGGTAGGCTGTTAAAGCCGTTAATAAGATCGATGATGGGGGCATCAATCATTCCATCGCTGAGACCGGCCAGAGCGCGCTGCCTTTGCTTAGAATAGCCCGGGTTTTCCACGAATTCTTTAAGCTCGGTAAACGTTTCCAAAAGCGCTACTCCTTTCCTTTATCTATAGCTGTCCGGATGCTTGCCAGCAATTTATGGGCTTCGATAGCCTTTTGCGGATCAATACCCGGCAAGGCCTGCTCGATGATTTTATTTTCATTCCTGCGGGCCTGTCGAAAAGCATTGCGGCCGCGATCGGACAATGCCACCAGCTTAGAACGCTTGTGACGCGGGTTGGCCATAAATTTAATATATTCGCAAGAAAGCAATTGGATGTAGCCAAAGATGAAGGCTAATAAGCCTGGATGCTAATGATGGCAAAAATCAAAAAGAGCCAGAAACCCTGGCGCAAGGGGCAGCGCTTAAAGGAGTAGTGCCGGGCCATTGTGACGCGCTATTTTATTCATTTTTAAAAGCCCCCTGTGCATCAGGGGCTTTGCCAAATATGGTGTCAGTCAATTTCACATACCAGGCCGCAGACTGCACTTGAATAATGTAGGCAATGGCAATAACCAGGGCGGCACTTGAACCCTGTGCTCCAAAAGCATTTATGGCAATTGCAAGCGCAATGGAGAGATTTCGCATCACCGAGCCGTAAACCAGGGCAATGGCGTCTTCTCTGGAAAGAAGCCACTTACCAACGGTTGTACTGAGGATATAGTTGGCGGTATAAATCAGTGAAAGCGGAATCAGGATGTAAAATAGCATATTGGGTGAACTGGCAATTCCCCTGGCTTTCAGGGCAATGGCGATAAAAACAATCCCGACGACGCCGATGGTTGAAAGCGCGGGGAAACGGGGTGCATATCGCTGCTGAAATTCTTTAACGCCGACCTTTTTCACAAGGCGCTGCTGGGTAAGGTATCCGGCAATCATGGGCAGGAACACAATCAGTACGATCTGCTTCATAACTGCCGCAATATTCACGTCAAGGTTGGCGCCCATCAGGAATTTGACGTAAAAAGGCGTTGCAATTGAGCCGAGTGTCAAACCGATCACTGTCATTTTGACCGCAGCCGCTACATTTCCTTTTGCAAAACCTGTCCAGGATATGGTCATACCGCTGGTCGGCACAAGTCCTGCCAGAAGGAGACCAAGTGCCATGAAAGGCTGGTTTTTGAAAAACAAAACTCCGAGTCCGAATGCGACAAAGGGAACAACTCCGAAGTTGATACACTGGGTCAGCACCTGGGTTTTAATATCGCCTCCCTCAAACACCTTCTTGATTTTCAGCGTAACCATCATTGGATATACCATCAGGAAAGTGAACGGAATGATCAGATTTTTCAGAAATGCTGCCTCAAACAAAATTCCAAAAACAAATCCGGCAGCCATCATCAGTGGAATGGCGATGATCAGGTTTTTGTTGATCAGAGTTAGATATTTCCACATTGATGTTATCCTTTTATGAGCTGCAAATCGGTTTTTTATCCAATGGGCGTTTCATGACACCTTGCTTGTTTTTGTCATTTGAGTGGTTAGTCTCTAGATACGGGCTTTGGTTAAAATTTGGAGACTTGATCAGATCATCGTTTGTCTTGGAGATTACCGTGAAATCGAAGTGGTTCAAAAGAATGCCTAAAGTCGTATTCCCGGCGATGTTGTTTACCATACTGGGGATCATATGGCTACAGGGATTCGTGAGTATCAACGGTGCGGAAGCAGGTGATGACCACTCCCTCAAAAAAAATGTTAAACATAACCGCTTAATCAACGAATCCAGCCCTTATCTGCTGCAGCATGCCACCAATCCAATCGACTGGTACCCCTGGGGCGAGGAGGCCTTTGCCAAGGCCAAAAAAGAAAACAAGCCCATCTTTTTATCCGTCGGATATTCCACCTGCCACTGGTGCCATGTAATGGAGCGCGAATCCTTTTCGGATGCCGAGGTGGCCGCTCTGTTAAACCGCTATTTCGTTGCCATCAAGGTGGACCGCGAAGAGCGCCCGGATATCGATCAGGTCTATATGACCGTTACCCAGACCATGACCGGCCGGGGGGGCTGGCCCAATACGGTTTTTTTAACGCCCGAGCGAAAACCTTTTTTTGCAGGCACTTATTTCCCCAAAAATACCCGCTGGGGGACCACCGGGTTAATGGAGCTGTTGCCCAAGGTGGCTGACCTCTGGCAAAATGATCAACAAAACATTTTAAAAAGCGCCGATCAGATTACCGAATTCATCGCCTCCCGACGCACCCCTGATAACGATAGCGCCCTTGACAAATCCATCATCGACAACGCCCGTAGTACACTAAATGAGTTATATGATGTCGATTTCGGCGGTTTCGGACCGGCGCCCAAATTCCCGACACCGCACGTATTTGCCTTCTTGCTCCGACAGTATTACCACGCTCAGGACCGCCAGGCACTGGCCATGGTAGAAAAAACACTGACCCGCATGCGGCTGGGCGGAATTTACGATCATGTCGGCTTTGGTTTCCACCGCTATTCAACCGACCGGCAATGGTTAGTGCCTCATTTTGAAAAAATGCTCTACGACCAGGCCCTGCTGGCGATCGCCTATACCGAGACCTACCAGGCAACCCAAAAAGCGTTTTACGCCCAGACCGCTAATGAAATTTTGACCTATATTCTACGCGATCTGACGTCATCTGAAGGCGGATTTTACAGCGCGGAAGATGCGGACAGCGAAGGGATTGAGGGCAAGTTTTATTTATGGACCCTGCCGCAGATCCAAGAAGTCATCGGCAAAGAAAAAACCAAGACTTTTGGCAAAATTTATAATGTGGCTGCCGATGGCAACTTCACTTCTCCGGAGACCGAGCATGCCGCCGGAAAAAATATATTACACCTACAGCAGCAGCTGCCGGAGTTGGCCGGGGAACTGGGCCTGCCTGAAAAACAATTGCGCCGGCAGCTGGAAAAAAACCGCATACTGCTGTTTAAAAAGCGCCAGCAGCGCATTCATCCCTTTAAAGACGATAAGATCCTTACCGATTGGAACGGGTTAATGATCGTTGCGCTGTCCAAAGCCGGTTCGGTTTTAAACGAGCCCCGTTACACTGCTGCGGCAGTCAAGGCCGCAGATTTTTTGCTGCGCAAGTTGCGCGCAGAAAATGGCCGTCTCGTCAAACGCTACCGTAACGGCAATGCCGGCCTGCCGGCGCATTTGGATGATTATGCCTTTACGGTCTGGGGCTTTTTGGAACTTTACGAAGCCACTTTGGAGGCAACTTATCTGCAAGAAGCCATCCGCCTCAACGATAAAATGCTCACCCATTTTTGGGATGATAACGGCGGGGGGTTGTTTATGACGGCTGACGATAGCGAAAAATTGTTGATTCGCAGCAAAGACATCTATGACGGCGCCCTGCCATCGGGCAACTCGGTGGCCACGCTGAATTTACTGCGCCTGGGCCATATGACCGGCCGGCAGGAATATTTAGCCAAAGCCGAAGCGATCGGCCGCGCTTTTGCCGGATCGGCCAATCAATACCCGGCGGGCCATACCCAGCTGATGGTGGCCTTGCAGTACGCGCTGAATCCAAATTATGAAGTGGTCATCGTCGGCCGCCCCGGAGCCAAAGACACGCGAACCATGCTGGCGGCATTACGCAAGCCGTTTGTGCCCGGCAAGGTAGTTTTACTGCGTCCAGCCGACAAAAAAGCGGCTGCTGACATCATTCGTCTGGCACCGTACACCGAATTTATGACCGCTAGAGATGGCCGCGCCACCGCCTATGTCTGCACCAACTTTGTGTGCAAACTGCCTACCACCGACATTTCACAGATGCTCGCCAACCTACAGCAGTCAAAAGAAAAATGAAAGTTGTTCACCGTAAAAACGCAGAGTTCGCAGAGAAAATTTTTTATTTTGCTTTCCGTTGAGAAGACGGAAAGCAAAAAACAATCTGCCTGCGGCACCTATCATACCAATACCAATCCATTTAAGAATTCTTCTTGGTGCATTAGAGATAGAGGTAAATATATCAAGATGTAGGTTTTTGATAATCCGAAGGATTGAGATGTTTTGCCTTGTCGGCGTCTCAGCGACAAGGCAAAGATACTTTCTCTCTGCGCCCTCTGCGTCTCTGCGGTAAAATTTTTAGTGCAATGAGGATTTAGAAACCACTTTTAGAGATTGTCGGGGAGGGCCCATTGAAGGAATTGCCAATCCACCTCCCAGGCGTTCTCACCGTAGCCGCCGGCGGCCACATATGCCCGTGGGATATGCTGGGATTTTAGAAAATGATAGACCAGCTGATCTCTTTCCTTTAACTGCGCCAGGGTTAGTTTCAGCTCAGCGGTCGACGGCAGCTCGTCTTTTTCAAACGGATCGGATCCAGCTAAAACAAGGGCCAGATCCGGCGGCCCGATACTGCCCAGTTTATCAAGCCCCTCTTGCAGTCTGGCGACGTAGGTGTGCTCCTCTCCGGCGGCGACGCCGATATCAATATCGCTGGGAACAAAAGAGGGATTGAGCCTGCCCTGACTATCGTAAGCGTCACCATCCAGCGGCCAGCCGTTGGCCATGTGAATACTAAGGGTGGTGATCGAGCTGTCTTCTTCGGTTAAAACGGCCGTACCATCCCCTTTGTGTGCATCCAGATCGATCACCCAGGCCGTACGGATTAAATTTTCAGACTGCAGTTTGCGCAGGGCGACCACAATATCATTCACCAGGCAAAAACCGGCGCCAAATTCGCGTTTCGCGTGATGCATGCCGCCGCCAAAAACGAAACAAAAATTTTTTTCAAGGGCCTCCCGGCAGCATTGGACGGTCCCCGCCACTTTAAGCAAAAGACGATCAAATAAACGGATTAACGGATAGGTGGCATTGTCCGGGTTGTAGCGATAGTAACGGCCGTTTTCATCGATTAATTCAAAAGTCTTGATGATTTCTTCTTCAAGCTGGTCCGAATATAAGCGCTTTACATATTCAGCGGAATGCGCGCGCAACAGATCACTGCGGGTGATGGTTTCGTTAATCCGGCCAATATGCCACAGATCGACCTTGGGTGCCAAAACCGGGTCACGCTCTAATTTGGCAAAGGTTGTGGCCGCCCGGCTGCGCGACAGTGGAATTTCAATACCGAATTCCACCAGGCCTTCTTTCATATTTGGGTCATAGATGATCATATCTTTGATAGTGTTCAGGTGTCGGGTGTCAGGTTTCAGAAAGAGACGGCAATCGGAATCTGATGAGTTTCATCAGGTTCGTATTGCTGACACCTGACACCTGAAACCTGAAACCTAAATTAAGGGAAATGCAGCTTGAATATGAAAACTTCAGTATACGACATGAAGAAACTAATACCGAAACTTTGAGAGTACAACCTTGTTTTGACAATCTGCGGAATTTTCCGTACAATAGCAGCAACCATCCTGGCCATCCTTAAAAAGCAACAACCATAATAGCGACACCATGAGCTGGCTTAAAAATTTAAAGGCCACTCCATAACCATACGATTGTCTGATCACTAGTTTGGAATGAACACCGCCGTGCTCGGGGAGGGCTGTGTTTAATCAACAGGAGGCACAAATGCAAGGCGCAGATAAAAAGCTTTCGATCTCATCAGACATGGTGTCGCCAGCGAATCGCGTAACCGACAATCTATCGAAAAAGTTAACCGGCAAAAAGATTATCCAGCAAGCTTCTGATGATGTAAAGGCCCATATTCAGCGGCAGCCGCCGGTGCAGCGCTTTTTTAGTTTCATGCCCACCATGCTGACCCGGGTTTCACCGTTTCATTTTAAAAGTCGATTCAAATCTGCCGAGTGGCCACTCGTCCGGCTGGATTCCGGCGATGCCAACTCGTGGGGTTGCATGCAAGTGGTCGGAGAACTGCTGATCATTTTTGACGAAACCATTTTGTTTTGTCTGCTCATGCTGATGACCCGCTTTGAAAATGACGCTTTTGAAACCTCCCTCAAGGATCTGGCCCGGATTGCAGGCATTGACCCAACCCCGTCCAACAGCGCCAAAATCTGGCAGAGTATTCAACGACTGGCAGGCACCCGGATCGATATGCAGCTCTTAAGTGGCAAAGGGAGACAAAGAAAAACGATAAAGGAGTTGACCGGCTCGATCCTGAGTTTTGCCGATAAAGACCAGACCGGCGGCCGCATCCGAATTATCATCAATCCCTATTTTCTGGAAATGTATGCCGAAAGTTTTGTGACCAACATCGACATGCGATTCAGAAGCCGCTTGAAATCTGATGTCAGCAAAGCGTTTTACCGTTTCTATCAGGGCCAATACGAAACAGAATCGGAAATTGACATCACGCGTCTGGCCCAGGCCGTTAATTTGAATATGGCTCAGGAAATGAAACAACTAAAATCAAAGGTACGCATCGGATTAAAGGAACTGCAGGAAAGAGGCTACCTGGAAACCTATGAGATCACCCGGGATAATCGGGTGCGGGTGTTAAAAACCAAGGATGCGGCTGTCAAATTCGAAGGTCAGATTCTGAGCAATTCCGATATTGAATTTTTTATCGATTAAAGAAAACCGCCGCTAATTAAAAACCACGCCATTCAGCCTTTATACCAACTATCGGACGCGACCCGCCGGGGCGATCAGGTCGCTTCTGCCTTGATGACCTCAAAGCTGTTCATCAGATAACGGAAGCCCCCAATGTCTCTTTGAAAATGAAACTGATCTGAAGCCGTAAAGCGCAAGTTAAAGAAAGTGTCTTCTTTGATAAATCCGTAATAAAGCGTTTTAAAGCTATGGCCTTCCGCATCCTGATAGGTGTAGAGGATTTTAAAACCGGCGAATCCCTTAATGGTTTCTGGAGAGTTGTTCAGCAACTTTAAATTAATCAGATTCTGATCGGATATTAACTCATCGATAACGATCTGGGCCGCCTCTTCCGGTAGCATGGTCATGCGCATTGTTTTTTTGGTATTGCGAAACGATTTGCCGATGGGACGATTTTGCACCAGGATATACTGTTTAAAGGGATTTTCTTTAGTCACCAAAAGATAGCGATTGTTATCAATTTTACGCCAGCCCTCAGGAATATCGACAGAAAATCCGTAAGAAGCCGGCCGGGTGAACCCGCCGCCATGCGCACAGGCGAGACAGCTGACAACACCGATCAATAAACAAAACCACAATAATTTTTTCATTAGCCTTCCTCTTTGAACGTGCATTGTTTTAAATACCCCTGGATGTAAGCTTTGTCCGGGGAATCGGGAGAAAGCTGCAAGCACGACTCGAAAAATTTTTTGGCCAGCGCATGCTGACCTTTTTTATAATGAATGAGTCCGATCGCTTTGTGAGGGGCGGCAAAGCTCGGGTCCAGCACAATGGCTTGGCTGTAATAGCCAAGCGCTGTTTGGGCATCACTATGACTTCCGCGCTGTCTGTGAATTTCTCCGAGCAGGAAATAGGCCCGGGTGTCATCCGGCTTTATTTGCAGATATTTTTCAACTGCTGCTCTGGCAACTTGAAACCGCCCCAGCCGTATATCGGATCGTGCATTATCTAAGAGCAACCGATCCAATTTTGCAAGGAATAATTGGTTGCTTTTAGGGTACGCCAACATCTCTATCATATCAGGCACGGGCAGATTCTGCAAATTTTCAGTTCGCTGCCGAATTTGGGGATGGCTGCCCAAAAAGAAGGGCTCTTCATGTCCGTCATGTGCAATATCCGAAAGCATCTGGTCAAATAGGGCCAGCGCTGCTTTGGGGTTGTAGCCCGCCCGCAAAACCCAATCGAATCCAACACGATCTGCTTCAGCTTCCAGCTCCCGTGTGTACCCGCTGACGGCCGCCATCGCCCCGGCCATCCCCAGGGAATTTGCCAGATCCTGCAAACCTCTTGTTTTAAGCAGAGTTTTTTGCGCGGCAATTAAAAACGCCGGTTGGCTTTTAACCTTCCTGAATGCTTGCAGGGCATGCCGCTGGATGCAATGGGTCATCTCGTGGGCCAGCACTGTGGCCAGCTGCGCTTCATTATCCATGCGGGCCAGCAGTCCGGTATGGATATAGATCAGTCCGTTGGGATAGGCAAATGCATTCAGATACGGATTCTTGATGACTTTAACACGCAGGTTCAATTCAGCCGGTGCCGTTTCGGGCTTTAGTTTGACTACCACCTGATTCAAATAGGCCTCAAGTTCCGGGTCTGAGTAGATAAGGCCATTGCTTTCCAGTGCGCGTTGCTCATGCTCCGATTTTTTCCAGAGCATTTGTTCATCTTCAGTTGCCAGCAAGGCATCCGGCACAAGCGACATACCGGCTTGTGGATGGGTGGAACAAGAAGTTGCCGCAGCCATTACCAAAAAGACTGAAAGGTAAAAGAATAATTTGCTGTGTCGGGTGTTCATTTTTGCCTAAAGAAAGCAGATCGCAGAGCACATAAGCCGGATAAAAATCTATTTTTCTCAAAATATTTCAGTATATTAAGGAATACATGCGCGATCTTAAATATTTAAAATTGGTGTTGCCGGCCTGTAAAGAGCAAAACCCATGCCTTAGATGGAACACGAAAGAATCATCGGTCATCACGGCGGCAAACTTTAGGTTGTTCGTGCACAGACGTTGGGATAGTCAAGCTATCGAAGCGGTCGATACCGATGGAGGAAGTGGGGAATTTTACACAATACTTCTACATATAAAGTAGTACACCTTTTTTTTCTCTTCTTTTCATTTTTTTGTTGTCTTTTAATAAATTATGCTTAATATTGGCGTATTACCAAATTCTGTATTCGGGCATTGGGGGCAGATTTTAGAAAAGGAGGAAAGAAAATGAAAAAGCTGATAGTATTACTGATCATGGGGTTGCTGCTCTCAGGATGCAGTGACGAGTTTTTAGCTCACGACACCACGTTCAAAGATTGGGATCACGTGAAATTTAGCTGGGGCGGATACAAAAATCCGACAGCCGAACATGTGGCAATGTCATCAGATCGTGGATGGTGGGGAGAAGAAATTCCTTACATTCCAGCTGAATAACGAACGCGTCTGCGTCGCGATCGTAAATGCAGAGATCAAACCTTTCCTTGTCTGCTAGGTTGCGCTTTTCATTTTCGTCGACACCCCAACTTTTTCTGTCGGCGCCGCAGGATTTGCTTCGATGCGATTCTGATTCAGACGTCTACCTATAAAATTCTTGAATCCAAAAAAGGGTGGCAATTAACCAGTATGAGCTTAGCTGGGCCGCCCTTTTTTAGTCCCTAATCTTGCACTAAAGAACCTCACATCAGGTGCTGGCAGGTTGACAAGTGCGGCGGTTGGCAATATAACGCCTTGAACCCTAATCATTTAACCGCTCGAGGTGTCGGCAATGGTCTTTAGGCAGAATTGGATCCGGATCCTTGCACTCATATTTGTCCTCACAATCCCGACAGCCTGTATTTCCAATAAGGAAATGACTGTCGCGTCCACCGCAACGCTTCTGGAAGATATTTCAAGATCTGCCAACAAGCAGTCTGATTTACGCGTCATCCGCGAAGGAATGCCCGCTTATCTGATGCTGATCGACGGTATGGTTGAAGCCGTGCCGGACAATGCCCGTCTATTGATTACGGCAGCCCAGGTGTATGCCTCATTTGCATCCGCCTTTATTGAAGATGAAGATCCGGAATATGCCCGCGTTTTATTCGCACGCGCAAAAACATATGCCATGAGAGCTCTGAAAATCCGGGGTATAAAAGACCCTGTCGCCAAACCGTTTGACGAATTTGAGACCGCGGTTCAGTCTCTGGGCAAAAAAGATGTCCCCTATATGTTCTGGGCGGCAACATGCTGGGGAAGCTGGGTTCGGCTCAATTCAAGCTCCATCGCTGCCCTGGCGGAACTGCCCCGTGTGGAAGCCCTTATGAATCGGGTACTCGTTCTTGATGAACAATTCTACTATGGTGGCCCGCATCTGTTTATGGGCATATGGTTTGCCTCCAGGCCACAAATCGCCGGTGGCAATCTTGAAAAGGCGCACGATCATTTTCAAAAAGCCATGGCGTTTAGCCAGGATGTTTTTTTAATGACCCGGGTCTTTTTTGCCGACCAGTATGCGCGCAAAACGTTAGACCGTCAATTGTTTGAGACCAGCCTTCAGGCGGTTCTGGAATCACCCGTCAATAAGGTCCCCGAATTAACGTTGCTCAATACCGTGGCCCAGCAAAAAGCCAGATCATTACTTGCTCAGGCAGACGAATTATTTTAGGAGATCCAGACATGCAACGACCCGTAACAATGATCCGTGTCGCCATCGCTATCATCACGTGCTTGTTTATGTTTTCACCCACACCCAGCGTAGCCAAAACAGTAGTCATTAAACTGGCCACCCTGGCGCCGGAAGGCAGTTCGTGGATCGAAACGTTTAATGCCATTAACGCTGAGATCAAACAAAAAACCGATGGCCAAGTGCGCTGTAAGTTTTATGCCGGAGGGGTGCTGGGAGATGAAAAGGATATGCTGCGCAAAATGCATATTGGTCAGATACATGCAGCGGGCCTGACGTCAGCGGGCCTGTCGGCGATTTTTAACGAAATGGACGTCTTTCAAATACCGTTTCTTTTCAAGTCCCACGAAGAAGTTGACTATGTGTTAACCCAGATGGATGGGTTTTATCGCAAGGGTTTTGACGACAACCAATATGTCCTTTTGGGCTGGTCCGAGGGGGGGTTTGTGCACCTGATGTCAACCCAGCCGGTGGCCACCCTCGCCGATCTCAGAAAACTCAAAGTCTGGACCTGGGAAGATGCACCCATGACGCGCATCATTTTTGATGAAGCCAATGTTTCGGCCATTCCGCTAACAGTGCCCGATGTTTTGGTGGGTCTTCAAACCGGTCTAGTAGATGTGGTTTATGCGCCGCCCAGCGGTGCCATTTCCTTACAATGGTTTACCAAAATCCGCTACATCACCGATGTCAATCTCATCTATCTAATCGGTGCGGTGGTCATCAAGAAAAAGGTGTTCAACAAAATCACCCCCGCCCACCAAAAAATCATCATAGACGTCTGGCAGCGCCACATGAGCCAGCTGAAGCAAACCATCCGCAGCGAGAACCAGGAAGCCATGCAGGTGATGGTCAAGCAGGGCATTAAAATCATTGTCCCTACAGAGAATCAGGTGACGGAGTTTAAAGATGTATCTGCCAAAGCCATCCAGCGGCTGGAAGGCGAAACCTTCTCCCAAAAAGTCCTGGATGAGGTCAATGCCCACATCAAAACCTATCGAAAGAAAAATCAATAATGCAGCACTGGCAAAAATGGGATCAGACCCTCGGCCGTATCGAAAAGTTCACCCTATGCACCATGCTCAGTGTGATGATTCTGGTGGCGTTTTTGCAGATTATACTGCGCAACGTTTTTAGCAGCGGAATTTCGTGGGGCGACCCCCTGGTTCGCTATCTGGTCTTGTGGGTCGGATTTATCGGCGCCAGCCTGGCAACCAAAGAGGGCAAACATATCACCATTGAAATATTTTCAAGATGGTTTTCCGGCCGCGGCAATCAGTATCTTAAGGCCATCTCCAACTTGATCTCAACCCTGGTTTGCGCGCTGTTGGTCTATGCGGGCTGGACATTTGTCAGCAACGAGGCCCAAATGGGCGGTACCACCTTTCTGCAAATTCCCCTCTGGGTTCCGCAAATCATTATCCCGGTCACCTTCGCATTGATGACATTGCGCTTTGGCCTGCGTTGCTGGTTCGAACTGGCGCTGATCTTTGCATCCGGCAACCCCAGCAAGCACGGAAAGCCATCATGACGCTGCTGGCCATCCTTGCCGCCATAGTTTTAATGCTGATGGGGGTGCCTGTTTTTGTGGCGATCTGCGGGCTGGCCCTTTACCTGTTTTTTATCAGCGGCATTGACCTATCGGCCGTTGTGATTGAGATGCACCGCATGGCCACTACCCCAGTGCTGGTGGCCATTCCGCTGTTTACCTTCTCCGGATTCCTGCTTTCAGAAAGCGGCGCACCCAAACGATTGATCCGTCTGTCAAACGCGATCCTGGGCTGGTTGCCCGGCGGTATCGCAGTGATTGCGCTGATTTGCTGCGCTATTTTTACTGCCCTGACCGGAGCTACCGGTTTGACTATCATTGCTTTGGGCGGCATTTTGCTGCCGGCAATGACACGCGCCAGGTATCCGGAAAATTTCTCCCTAGGCTTGCTGACTACCTCCGGAACCCTGGGATTGCTGTTTCCTCCCAGTTTGCCGCTGATCATCTATGCCATCATCGCCGGTATCAGAATCGATCAGCTGTTTATTGCCGGTATCCTGCCCGGCATTTTACTGGTCGTGCTGCTGTCTTTGTTCAGTATTACCCGAGCGCTGCGCGCCGATGTGCCCAAAACCAGTTTTAAGCTGTCTGAAATTTTGCAGGCCCTGCGGGAGGCGCTCTGGGAATTGCCCTTACCGGTGGTGGTTCTGGGTGGCATCTACAGCGGCAAATTTGCCGTCAGTGAGGCGGCCGCCATTACGGCGGTTTACGTGTTGCTGGTCGAAGTGATTGTTTACCGGGATATTCGCTGGAAGGACTTGCCCGAAATCATGCGCAAAAGCATGGTTTTAGTGGGTGCCATCCTGATCATTCTGGGCGCGGCCATGGGTCTGACCAACTATCTTATCGATGCTGAAATACCGATGCAGCTGCTGGATTTTTTCAAGACCCATATCGAAAGCAAATTTCTGTTTTTGCTGGTTTTGAACCTGTTTCTTTTGGCGGTGGGCTGTACGATGGGAATTTTTTCGGCCCTGGTGGTGGTGGTCCCGCTGCTGGCGCCCATTGCGGCGGCCTATGGCATCGACCCCATTCACCTGGGCATCATCTTTTTGGCCAACCTGGAAATCGGCGCATCCATTCCCCCACTGGGCATCAATCTTTTTATCGCCAGTATCCGCTTCGAGCGTCCGGTGCTAAGGCTCTACGGGGCCTCACTGCCCTTTATCGCTATCCTGCTGGTGGCCTTAGCCCTGATTACCTATATCCCCTGGATAAGTCTTGTATTGCTCAAATAAGCCCCTGAGATATCGATAGGCCCTTGGACCATACTTGCCCAAAAATACCACCACTAAAATTCCAATCACGGGAATCAAAAAAGTTGAGGCCGGTCATAAGGGACCGCTTTCAAGAGGGACTAAAAACTGTGAATCTTCAAATGAAATCGAAACCATGATACCTCCCGAGAAATTTCCAAATGTGGTAACGTTCAAATTGAAAAACTAGCACCTATCTCAAAAATAGGTGATCACGCTCAAGGGTCCGCCTCCGGCGGATTAGATGCATTTTTGAGATGGGTTCTATTACCGATTGAACAAAACCATACCCGTAAAGATAAGCAGCATTCCGATCAAATGAAAGGCCCTCAGCGATTCCCCCAGCCAGACGATGGCCAGTATGGAGGCAAACACCGGAATTAAATTGATAAACAGACCGGCACGGTTGGCGCCGATCAGCTCAACGCCGCGATTCCAGCAAAAAAAAGCCACAATTGACGGAAAAACGGCCACGTACAGAACACTGGCGGCCACTTCGAAGCTAAGCGCAAATGCCGGGCTGAATCTTAGCTCCAACAGATACAATGGCAGCAAGCCCAGGGCTCCCAGGGTAAAGGTATACATCAGGAAGCTGAACGGGTGAATCGAGGGCCGGCGTTGCAAAAATGCGGAATACAGCGCATACAGCAAAACAGCCACCAGCATTAGCAGATCACCGCGCACAAAAGACATTTCCAGAATCGTTGATAATTGACCGCGCAATACCACCAGACCGGCGCCGATGATACATAAGCCGACCCCCAGGTTTTGCAGCCGGCTGACCTTCTCTTGAAACGCCAGCAACGATATTAAAATAATAACGGCCGGCATGGTGGTTTGGATAAGGGCGCCGTTGATGGCCGTGGTAGTGTGCACGGCCATGTATAGCAGGGTATTAAAGCCTGAAATGCCGACCAGCGACAAAAACAGCATCATCTTCCAGTGCCGGACAAAAAGGGGCCAGTCCCGTTTGGCATGCGGATGCGCAAAAGGCCATAGCAGTAGGGAAGCAACCGTCCAGCGCCAAAAAGCAAGACTGACGGGGGGAATGATATCAACCACTCCCCGGGCTAAAACAATGTTGCCGGCCCAGCACAAAGGGGCGATGGCCAGCAGCACATAGGGCCGCCAGTTAAACGACCGGCTTGCGGGATCGCTGGAATGTTGCAATGTCATGGTAATGGCACGTCCTGGAAAAGCGTTTTCGGTTATATAAACCCGCCCCTTGGGCAACAGGCCTCGCAGGTATCATGCAAAATCGGATATAAGTCAAGTGGATCTTGGTTAAATAGGAGGTCGGGGGTTTTTATCAAACAATCAAGAAAGGGCGGCCCCGCATATGGCAGGCCGCCCCGAATCAACACACAATGGAGGTTGACGATATGGCATTACCGTTTTAACCTCCGGCTGCGGATAAGGACCAGG
>JAAUXT010014075.1_pt1 | contig 19246 bp, 15 predicted proteins | sample 7278171 | NCBI WGS metagenome assembly JAAUXT01 (sample SAMN14350112, study PRJNA611818) | marine sediment metagenome | isolation source: surface marine sediment (1.8m) | place: French Polynesia: Moorea | collected 2018-08 | reverse complement strand
TTGTTCAAGATCCACTAAACATGCTGGAAGAAACTTCCTGAACTCCAGATCTAGTCTTGAGAATCCACCTTTTGCATGCAGTCTCGACAGCTACACTGTCTCGACAGCCTTCAAAAGGTGGATTCTCTCGACGAGCTCTGGCGTTCAGGAACCTATACGAAACAAACAGCTGAGCGACATGCATGAGTCAGTAAGGACTGGAACTTGATGCTCCGAAGACATATCTTGTGTCGGGACTTGGTTCCCTTCAGAATGACCACATGAACAAGACAAAGGAAAACACTCCTCGACGGTTCGCTGCATGCAAGGCACGTAGAACTCATCAGGCCGCTCTGCAGAATCAGGTCACGGAGACGAAATGCGTCGTTTGGCGTTGTTTCATTTCCGACTTGGCTCTGCTCGCTGTCCGGTCTGCCCTTGCAGCCCTTGCATTGCGCTTTTTGCTTGTGGCAAAAGTTCCTGCTGTACGAGTTTGGCGAAAGTCCTGGTGAAGAGTTCCAAGCACTGGTTTCCTGAGCTCGTGCTCTTGTGATAAAGTCGAAGAAAGGCCGGAGAAAGAGGTGGGCCAAAAAGGTCGTTGGCCACTTTTGCATCGCCGTCGGCTTCTGCTCAAACCTCCGGTTGATCCTGCGCATTTGAAGATTCCTGTTTTCCGCAGCTGTGCGTGGCGATGACTCCTCCGATAGAGACGCCTACCTGGCGGCGGCGGCGCGCTTTACGCCTTACTTCCGCCACGACTGCACCCGCGACGGTGGTGGTGGCGGCGGCGGCGGCGCTCTGACGCCGTCCATGGACCAGGCGCGACTCACAGTGGTTCCAATGCACCTTCCGCCGGAAGAAAAACTCGTGTTGTGGGGCCAGACTGACGCCTGTCAACACGTGAGACGATCTCCGCGCAAATTTCGCACGTCGTTGTCAGTAAAGAAGCACCGAGAAGAACACTGAACCAGTGTGACACTTTACGCGTTACATTCGGCGGGATCCTCCAGATGTTGAGTTTCTTCTTTCATTGAACCTGACAGAACAATTTTGCTCTCCCCTTGAAGCCCATTTGTTGAATTCTAATTCCGCAGTGCCCTCTGCTGGAGATCGCACCCATCGCGTCGCATCGGAACTGCTCGCTGCTCGTCGACACGCGTTTCCCCGTTGAGATCGTCGTGACCAACGAGAACGAGACGAGCGAGTCAACAGAGTGGAGGTGCGTATCTGTGTACCGTGGTGCGTCGAGAGGGTCGGAGAAGATTGCCCGCCCACAACATCTGTTCAGAGCCCAACAAATTTGTGAGGAGCGCACGAGTAAGCCTCCGACTGAGTTTTGCTACATGTTTGGGTGCAAAAGGCGAAGACTCTGACAAGACACAAGAATTCCGTCTCTCCTCTTTCTCTCATTCTCTCCGAATACGAAAGTCTTGTAGGGTTAATGGCCAAAACTTTGCTGTGCGTGCGCTGAATCTCAAGCACTCCTTTGTGAATGAATGAGGATGCTTCAAGTCAGCCTAACCACTCAGTAGACGACTGAAATTATTACTTTGCTGGCAATGACGATCGACTCATTTCACCGTCATGCAAACAAAAACACAAAGGCTGAAGACAGGACTGAAGCTGGTTCAACGAGACCTGTTCGAGCCTCGAGACACGAGAAAAGATCCCATTTGCCCCCAACATTTGTGCCACGGGGCACATTTCTTTCCTCGTATTCCACTGTTTCCTGTTTGATGTTGGCTTCGACTTTCCGTTCGCACACAAAGTACGATCACATGTCTGCCCTGCAGAACAACTTGTTGTTTGAGTCTCACTCAACCAGGAAGCAGGGAAAGTCGTGTGTCCCTCAGGGACCGGCTTGAATTGCAGGTGTTGGAGATGATGAAACGTCTCTCACGACAGTCAAGAAGGTACCGCTGGCACATCTTGTCATGAAACAGCTTTGAACTTTCCAACACCCATCAGGCTCTGTGTGCTGAGCAAGGATGTCACAGGACAGGGGCGTGGCATTTTCAACACATTTGAACCGCCAAAACGAGCCAGCGCACATTGTTGTGGTGGTCCTGGTTGCGAGTTTAGTGGTCACCTTGCAATATGCGAGGCCACCACAGAACCTCAGACTCTCACGGATCCTGGACTCAGAGATTGAGGTCTTGGTCACAGTTGTCGTTTCAGTCTCTTCAGTGGGATGGGTGCGTCAAGACCCTTGCTCCATTCTCACTTCAGACTGCGGGAGCACTTCTCGGAGCACGGTCGCTACGACCTCTACATCTTCCTGCAGGGAAACAGCTCCTCGCACCGTCTCGAGTTCAACTTCCTGCAGCAGGAGTTCGCCGCGGATGCGAACATCCGTAAGTTCTGCCTTGTGCACAGGAATAACGTGATAATAGCCAATTTGGAGAAAGGTAAAGTGTCCCTTTATTGAGAAAATGAAAATGCCAGGTTGTCACTGAAACCAGAGCCCAAAGTCCCCTGAATTGTTCTTCTAAATGTCAGGGTCTAAATCCGTGTGCTGTCTTGTGACGACAGCGAGGCAAACGTCTGGCTTCCTCTCTGATAAGCCCACGCGCGTGGACACTTCTGTCTGCCTGCCTGCCGCAACCGGTTTTGGAAACGTTCGTTGTTCTTTTCAGCCATTTACGTGGCGGCGTCAATTCTGGTCGGGCTGGCTGTGGTGTGGATGGTCGCGCGCTGTGTGTACAGGTGCGAAGCCACAAACTAAAAAGAATTCAGTTCCTTCTTGTCTCTTTGTTGAGCTCGACCGGTCTCGGGGTGCCCAGTGTTCGAATCGACCTCTCAAATTTTTTCCTCAACTGCACTCTTGATGAGTTCGTGTTGGTCATGCCTTCTCCCTCTGGTTGTGTTTCTTGTTTTGCGCCAAAACGTGCCTTTTTACAACCTGTCAGCTTTCTGTCTTTGCCTACGATGAATACACAAGAAAAAGTTTGAAAGGAACACACCATTCTTGCTGTCTGCAGTCTCACACACGCTCGCTCACAAAACACTTGACAGTACTTTCAATGTTTCTCTTTCATCTTTCTGCTTTACTCTCTGCTCACTTCTTCCTTTCTTCCCTCTGCGCCAGGCAACTTTCAAGTTTTGTTTCAATTGCCTGTGTTTCTGTTGCTCGACACCGAGGCTGAGGCGAGGCGCAATCATCTTTCATCTGTTGAAACAACGGCCATAATTTACCCTACAGGAAACTGACACCACAATTTTCTCTTGACAGCAAGCAGCTCTGCAACAGCGTGTGCAGTTTTATCAAAGAAGAGCGAGCCGTAAATTCAGTAAGTACAGCTTTTCATTGCATGACACGGATCAGAACTAATTACCAGATGTTAATTAAACCAGCTGCAATAAAAATATCTGCTTCTCCTGGGTTTTTTTTCAATTACTACGTGCACGGTGTGTGTGAGGGTTGCAGCAACGGCACGAGTGAGTGTAAGATGCCAAACACGGAGGCTTGGTCGTGTCGTCTCAGACAAACCAAAAATCTGTGCCCTGTACAAAAAGTGGTGAGAACCTCAAAAACAAGCTGCAGTACAAAGCTTGAAAAAGAACGGTTGCGTTGTCCCTTTCTTGTCACGTGTGCATGCACTCTGTTGCCTTTTGCACCCAGTGCCTCGTCTCTCGTCTCTCGTCTCCAGTCTCGTCGTCGTGTTCGTTCGACTTTCCGCTCACGAAAGCGAGGCTCTGCGATGAAAGGTCGCACGATCCGAATCCTCTAGACACTGAAACCGGAAAAGGCCGGTCTGCGATTAACTCCGTTTCTGCCTCTTTGTTCCATTGAAACACAGCTGAAACTTTAACTTACAATCTCTCTGACTCTTTGTCTCTGAATGGGACTGTCAAAGATATTTTTCAGTAGATTTCAACAGAAAGGCTTTGTCTCAAAACGTAATTTGAAGGCTTTTGTTTGAACCTGTGTTTTACATAAAGTTGTGAGTGACAGCTGAGCTGAAGCGTTCAGTTGGTGCACCGGAACGGCACTGTTGTTTCTGTCCGTCCGTTTGTCTGTTGGTGTCTGTGTCTCTCTTCCCATCGTGCATGCGTCTGTCTTGCTGCCTGGCCCGCACGCTTGTCACCCGAAACACAACAACGCCTCTTGATTTCAGGCAACACTTTGAATTAGATTGATCTTGGCACGCGAAAGATCACCTTGCACGTAAAAATCTTTTGATGTCGAGCGACAAACCAACGGCCATCACAACCCGTGAGAGACTTGTTCATGTTTAAAGACAATTCATCCTGGGTCATTGTTTGTGCAAACAAAATACGAGCAGCAACGAGAACTATGATGACAACCCAAGCCAGCTATTTTTACGATAGATCTGCGCACACACCCTGAAACGACTGTTATCAGATTCAAGGTCTCTTGGAACAGAACAATAGAGGAGACAGAGAGGGAAAGTCCTGCTTCACTGGTCCATACATCATACTTAATGACAAGTTCCGTGGAATTTGGAAATTTTGCATCTCAATAAACTGAAGTGCACAACTGAGAGAATCCCTATTCGTAATCCGTGTCTTCATGACTTGTTTCAAGCATTGTATAAGTTTCAGCCCTTTGATAAGGAAACCTACAAACCGCAATGACAAGGGTTTGTCCGTTGTTCCTGCAGCTCCTAAAGCCTTATCCAGTCGTCACTGATCCTTCATTTGCTCCAACAGGATTTGGGAGTCCCAATTATCGTGCAGAATCCCGCGGCGAGAGGAAACTCGGGCGCAGTCAGACCGCAGCGCAAGGCGCGATTGAGATCTCTGGACACGTTGCGAGGGTAAGCCTGCGTCCCGGGGAATCCATGCATCACCGCGCCATGCTGTAGGTCCGATAGCGGGCGATGTGAGTTCGCATCCGTTGGATGGACAACAGTTGTGGAAACAAACCTGGGAGACCGGTGGAGGTTTGAAGCGACGAGAACGGTGGTCAAAAACCTTGGCGGTCGTCGACTCGTTACAGTGGTCCACCTTTTGCTGGTTGGTGGCCAACAAGCACAAATTAACCTTTCCCTTTTTAGGGGTTTCCCTTTTGATAAATCTGTCTGTGCTTTGTTGGAACCTCAGAGACTTCGAACAGAGATGAAACACTCATGAACTCACTCAATGCAATGAAATCTGTTCACTGAAGAGGCACGACCTGAAATCCAACCACCTGAAGCCAGAAGCTTTTGTCGGTGCCCAATACGAGTGGGTGGGCAAGTCTGTCTAACGAGCTTCCTGGATCTCAAATACCTGTTGATGTTCATAAACAGCAGTGAAGTTCATGGCATCAAGACAAAACGAACCACCCAGCAGGCAAAATGGAGAGAAAATGATGTCTTTGAAACCTGATCTGACGATTCCCCAGGAGTGGGGGCTGGGACAATTTCTCCAGTTTTTTCAAAACTTTTTTCTTGAAGAATTACAGAAAGTTTAACAGGAACTGCGAAGGGTGACCCATTCTGTCAGATTGCTCGTTTGGTGAGCAGAAGGGATTTTGTTGGTTCGTTTGCGCGGAGGCCTCCAAGGAATGTGGATGCAATTTCAAAAGACTCGGCTCTTGAGTGGCACACGATGAAAGTTATGTTTCTTGCAATTTCAAGTTCCTTTCATCATTCAAACACTTCCCCCTCTCTTTCTGTCTGTCTCTGTCTGTCTCTGTCTCTCACTCTCCTTTTTTCTCTCTCCTCTTCGATCTTCCTCCGGATATTCGTGCACCCCACCCTGAGCTCATGTTTCCCGCAGGTTGAGTTTGACCATCATGATCTTCGTCAACTACGGCGGCGGTGGCTACTGGTTCTTCCAGCACTCCTTCTGGAACGGACTCACTGTCGCCGATCTCGTCTTTCCTTGGTCAGTTCAAGGGCACGCCACGTCACAGCGCGTACCTGATATTGACGCCGTGGGTTTGTGCACCCGAGCTCTCTTGGCAAGGACGGGGCTGGACATAAGCTGTGTGCGAAGTGTCCTTTTCGCATGCTGAAAAGAATCGGCTCTGCTTAGTCTTGCTACGTAACCACTAAGAAGCTTGAGTCTCTCGCTTATCATCATGCTGCTCACCGCTATCACGCAACCAAATGCGTCAGGTAGATTCATGTGGAAAAGCCTCTCCATAAATAAACATCAATTCTGACAGCGGATCATTGTGCACACATGAAGACCACATTGCAACTGGTTAGGAACACAGACTAGATCCTCCTTGTCCCGAAAACAGCTTTTCAATGTTTTATGAGGTGCCATGGAGGCGCCGATTCCTATCTTTTGAAGTCTCAGCGAAAAAGGCTCGATTGGCAGGTTCACGTGGATTATGGGTCCCTCGATTTGCCTGTCGCTGCGCGGGCTGCTGATGAAGGGGGCGTCGAGGCTGGACCTGGCGGGGAAGGTGCTGCGGAGGACGCTCATTCTCTTCGCCCTGGGGGTCATGCTGTCGTCCGGAGGCTCAGGCAAGAGTTTGAGCAAGCTGAGCTGAATTTGCTGGAGCCGAGTGTTTGAGACACAGGGGCCAATGAAAGCAGGCTTCAATGTGTGGGAGTCCGACAAAACAGACCAAACACAGACCAATCCTCCACTGCATATCGTTTGTCTCAGCAGATCCAGGAAGCATGGTGCTCCATAAAACCCAGACCTCCAATGTCCCGTCTGATCACGCCGTCAGACTCAGGGTCTCAAGTCCTGCTCTTCGCACATTCAGACCCTAAAAATACATTCGGATTCTGGAATATGGGCCCCAAGAGCTGCGGCCAATTCGGTCAAATCATGATACATGTGGCCGCCCTTGATTCTCGTCAATTGCGTTTTCCCATTATGCGTTCTGATGGTGCAAAAACAGTCGTTTCAGCGGCGGCCAGGCGGATAAACGGTGCTTCTGATGCTGCAGGCGCGGTGCGGATGTCCGATTTACGGATCCCGGGTGTGCTGCAGAGACTCGCCGCCTCCTACGCCGTCGTCGCTCTGCTGCACGTTCCCTTCGCCAAGGCGCACGTCCCCGTCACCAACGTGAGTCGCGCTTTGCCTTCGTTCACTGATGATCGTTGAACGACACACTTTCGGTGCGGTCACGTGGGCGGACCAAGGCCTTCCTTTCGAGTACTTCCTTTCAGACTGATTCAAAAAGCTTGGATTCCAAATCAAACAAACAAGCTTTCTGTTGTTTGTCTGGAAGCCATCCCAATTGGAGTAGATGTCTGTGTGCCAGTGTACTTCTTGCGTTCATAAATAATGAACGACAAAAGGCCCAATGGGATCACAAGAAACCAAACACAAGCCCACGAGGCAGGTAATGCATCTCGGTAGATGTTCTGAGTGTACATGTACGCAGATAGACGTCTGGCCAGTGGAACCAGGGTGCGTGGTGGGGCCTGGAGCCACCCAATGACCTCTGCAAAACGGACTAATTTCCTGCAAAATTTGCACCGCAACTGTCGAGACAGACACACCTTACAACTTTCAAAGTTGAAGATTGTTTCTCCCTCTCTAAGTTTGAGCTCACCTCATCTCAATCCTGGATCCGACAGAGCGTCTCGTACTTTTCGGACTCTTTTCTGCCTGCGCAGGAAAAGGTCCTGGTTCAGCTGGCTCTCAGCTTCACCAATAGTGCCCTGGAGACCGCCACCATTTTGCAACAAACATTTGTGCATTTTCGCTGCAACACTTCAAGAGCAGTGAAATTTGTTTTTGGGCATCCGAACGACCTGACACCACACACAACATAAAAGTTCACGAAGGTTTACTGGGATTTGGTTTCTCTGCACTTTTTCAAAAGCGTGATGAGTTCACAACAACGTACCTCGGGTACGTAGAATTGACAATTATCCACTTTTACTGACCAATATTCCGTGTAAAACGGTTCTAAAACTGCAATAGCCCCCCTGCTGGCCACAAAAATCTCGCATCAAAGTCGAGTGATGAGCTTTTCATGTGTGTCCTGGACGACTAGGAGGTAACGAACAGAATGTAGTGCATCGTAAATGTAACTGGAAGCATCCGAGGTTGTTCACGAACACAGGGCAACCGTTAGAAAGTTCGGGCCGTTCCCACGGGACTAGCGCAAATTAAATGGCTGTCCGTGCAAATTTACCAGTACATTTGTCCGACACTTTCTTCGCTAACACAGCATGTAAAAACCTTATTTGCCTTATTTGAGACTGAAAGCTGACGCTCATCAACGGCCAAGAGGACTGTAAGCTTGGCAAACTTCTTAAATCCGGTCTCAGTGTAGTGGGGTTGAAGTCCAATGTGGTCAACAAAGAATTTTGACTTCAACGCATGTCGTTTGTCAAATGAAGAATGCAAAAATCAGCTTCCTATTGTGTGGTCTGTCAGGTGCGACAGCGCTTCAAACACATCATCCGTGCAAGTCAGTTTCAACTGAGGTGGTCCTCTCGTACTTTTGCATTCTGTTCAGCAGAGTGGCAAAGTGAATCATGATAATTTGTTATTATTTTGTATAGTTTGTTCCGCGTGTCGTTCTGAGGGGCCAAATCGAACTCGATTCAAATTCTCGAGTGCGGCCTCTTGAGGAGACGGCGTCGTGTTGCAGACGGCGGCGGCGGCGCTGCGGGACGTGACGGCGTTCTGGCCCGAGTGGCTCGTCGCGCTGCCGCTGGTGGCGCTGCACGTGGCGCTGACGCTCCTCCTGCCCGTCTCCGGCTGCCCCACGTGAGTACGACTCGTCCACCTTCTCATCAGTAGTGACTTGCTCCAGAGACTGCACCGGTCATCAAACCGACTCCACTCCGGTACACAGCCCGTCGCTTCACGTCAAAATTTGGGGTCAAATCGGAGTCAGCTGTGAGCAAAATGACACTCGAGCATCCTTGCATTGGCAACGAGTGCCATCAAGTTTTTGAAAGCAAAACAAGCAGACGAGCGAAAAGATGGGCAGTGGTACGAGTGTGTGTTCAGTTGTACGAGGACAGGTTTGGTCGTTGTTCCCAAATCGAGTCTCAGACCCCACACTTCTTCTTACTCAGAAGCGGCTGTCAAGGTCCCAGGCGTGACGAAGCTCCCCCACTCCTCCTCGCTCTGCGAGACCCCTGGCTGAGCGTTCACGGTCGCTCCCATTGAGAAGCTCCACCGCCCTGAGCGTGTCTCCCACCGACTCCCGCCGCTTCCACTGCAGAATTCCGCTGCACCAAACGAGCGCCGAGGCCACTTAATTTGCAATGTCGTAGAAAACTGGAGGAACGGAGCTTTCTGGAGGAGTAGAGATTCATCACGGTCGCCTTTTGTGCGAGGGGAACCCTTTGGCCACACACAACAGCTGTCACTGCAGTCGCTTGAATTTAGTTCGACACTCGAACTCCATTCAGCGTACAATGTTTTGAAATAGATCTTCCGCTTTGTCGAACCTATTTGGAAAACGGGGCCCTTGCTCAGAATTCCGGTCACGTCTCGAAGCGTGGATTCTGCGACTTGTTCATCCGAACAAAAAGGTCTTTTGTGCTGGTATGAACAAGATTCAATGCAAGGTGGAGTCCAATGAAGAGTTTGCTTCTTGTGCACCCGTTTGGAATTTGGAAGCACCTGGGTCTGGCATACACACAGCCCAAGTTACCTGGGTCCAACACACAGGGGTTTCTGGGTTCAGCGTGCAGGGTTGCACTTCTGGGGTTGCCTGGGTCTCGCATACAAGGCTGTCCATACAGGGGTCACCTGGGTCCAACACACGAGGTTCTACATGCAGGGGGAACCTGGGTCCAACACAAAAGGTTGTACTCACAGGGGTTACCTGGGTCCCGGCGGGCTGCACGACAACGCCACCTACATCAACTGCACCGGCGGCGCCGCCGGCCACATCGACCGCTGGTTCTTTGGAGACAGCCACCTCTACCAGCACCCGACCCCAAAGGTAACGCTCTTGCAGTAAACACCCCAAACCTTGGTCCACACTGTTTGTTTGTGCAATGCTCATCAACTTCCACATTTACTCCACTTCCGCGGAGATGTTTTTGCGGAAACGTCAGAACCTAATTCTTGTCCGAAACTCAAGAAAAGAGGTCGAGGAGAATTGATGATGGATTGGCCTTTATTGTACGTGCTCATTCCAAAATGGGAAAATGCTTGTCCAATCATACCGAAGATCGAGACTGAGCGACAAACCATTTCTCATTCCCGTTGATTTCAACGAGACCCTGGGATTCTGTAGTCAGCTCAGTCTGTTCGAGCCTGATGGTGACGCCCACGGCTCTGACCTCCAGACTGGCTGCTTTATGTTCAGGACACGTATTTCACGGAGGTTCCGTACGACCCCGAAGGCGCGTTGGGGACCGCTACGTCCGTCTTCATCTGTTTCCTGGGGCTGCAGGTGAGGAGTGTTTCACACTGCGTGCGTCATGCATTGCGTCCTTGTGGTTGAGTGTTGCGTCACCGCCCAACACTGGTTATGCCAAAGACGCACGGCGCACGGCGCGTTCAGTGTGAAACAAGTCCACAACAGATGACGCACATCTTTCCCCTGCTCCTGAGGTTGCCCTTGCGTGGTGCTGCATCGCCACTCTTCCGTAAACAGCGCCACAGTGACCTTGCTGCGGTGATAACACAGGATGGTTTGCTTTTCACGGCAAGAATGTAGCTCGTTTTTGGTCGTTCTTTCTCTGCACTTCGTGGCGTTGTAACGCAAGCCGAACAATGACGCCGTTAGCAAACTGCGCGTCGCTGCGTGACTGAACGACAATTTCATTAGCGTGCAGATTGATTACACATTCATTGAATCACCAACGTTGCGAGTGTGAGAGTTTCTATGTTTGGATCGTGCAGCAAAGGTCATGTTTCCTTATTTAGGCCGGAAAGATTACGCTTACGTACACGAGGGACGCACAACGCGTTGCGAGATGGCTCATTTGGAGCGTCGTTTGCGTGAGTTTCACCCTTAGAAGTCCAACACAGCAAAAATACATGACGTCTCACGGTGCCTGAAGATGGGTAATTTCCGGTGCTAATTTGGACAAACAACTGCTGACGTACGAATCGAGGAGATTCTGAGTTTTCGCAACATACATCAGGTAATAATAACCGGATGCAAAAATATGACCTGCTAAAATTAGAAACCAGCTTTTCCGGCGTTTCCTTCAAACTTTTCTCTGTTCTTCAAAGGTGGTAAACAAAGTAATAAATTCGGCTGATTTGTCAGCGAATCTTTTCCTTGGAACCTCGAGTCCAGTTTTTGAAACCTGGTTCGCAAGTGAGCGATTGCAGACGATCAGTGTCGTGTCTCGACAGGGCGTCCTGGCCGGGGTCCTGTGCAAGTTCAGCCAGAACGATGGATGGATTCCCGTCAACAAGAACCTTTGGTGAGCAATTTCCGAGCTCGAGAACCGTAATAGAAACTGTCATAAAAGTGGCTTGTTTGTTTAGCCCAGCATGAAATCTGCACCTCCAGGGGATCCAGGGGCGGGAGCCCGGTTCTCAGGTGGGGGACACAAAAGCTTGAATACCTCAGAGCCGGAAGCAAAAATTCAAGTTTTGCATGCCCAGTGATGCAGACATTCATCGCAACGAAGAAATTCGCGGGTTTTCGAGTCCTGCGGGGATAAAAAGAAACTGTTTTCTGTGAGTGAAATACTCAGCTGAAGTTCGAAGGCCGCTACAGACAGCTTCCGCAAAAAAAGAAACTCCAAACCGCCTCCCTGAGTCAGCGATCGCGGGATCATAAACCTTACGAGACATCCATGCGTGCAGGGCAGGGCCTGCAGATAGATTCGCCTTGCTTCCCGTCAAACAGACACAATTTCGGATTCTTTATCGATCTCTGGGCATGGAGTCTGGACCTGAAAATTGCCGTTTCCATCCAGTCAAGAGTTCCTCAATTTATTTTCCAATCACGAAAACTACATCTTTTCCTGGTGTTTATTACCCGTGGTGTTCTGCAGATCTCAATTGACCCAGTAAGGTGTGGTCGGGGGGTCCTCGAGACATGTTAATTGGCATAAATCGCGCTGCTCCTTTGCAGGTCTCTGAGCTTCGTTCTGGCTCTGGCGTCCATGGCGTTCGCGCTCTTCTCGCTGCTGTACCTGCTGATTGACGTCTGCAACCTGTGGAGCGGAGCCCCGTTCTACTTTCCAGGTACTGCCACACTCATGTGGGACGCAAACGCCACAGTCTCTTCCCGCTAGTGTTCCGACGTCTGCGGGTCTTCAGTTTCAAGCTTGTACGTGCACCGATCCCAACGCAACGTCAACCAGGAAAACGGGAGGGATTCCATAGCACGGGGACACCCTCTCCAACCCCAATGGAGTTCTCTTTCAGCAGCGCAAGGATTCGTGGGGTCAGCCTGAATCCACTGCCGTAGTACTTTGCGCTCATTGGGCAAAGACACAGAGAGCACCTGGGTCCAATTTGCTCTGGACGCGAGAAACAAGACGCATCTGTTCTGGTTCCAAGTGTGAGATTCAATTCCAGAGGAAGATGTTGATCTCACGCACGCAGATTCTCAGCTGGTCGGTACAGATTTAATTTCGTCGGAAACTCTCAGCTACACAGCCACACCAGACGTGAATTAAAAACTTGCAAAGAAAATCTGCTTGTGAAGCGGTTTTACGAAAGCTTCTTACGGTCTGAAGCTCTCCGAAAGTTTTGAGAAGTTTCGATCAGGTGCTTCTCATCAGCCGAAGTTGACATTTCGAGACGCCGACTTTTCAGAAGAGTCTTTGGGGTTGTCGACATCAACGCAAAATCCTCTTGATTGTGCAGCGACGCTCCACGCCTGAAATTGCGGGTTTTTCGTGCACCAAGGACGAACCCAACTTTGCTCGTGGAGCAGCTGTAAAATTTCCCAAACACAGGAACCGATTGGAGCAGTCCAGGGTCAGACTGACCTTCGCTCCGATGGCCGACGCCCCAAAGCAAAAAAGTTTTTTCTCAAGGGTTGACCTGAGCTGAGAGCATGACCAGTCCAACGGAAGAGAGCTAGCCCCGTCGGTTTAGCGGCTCTCCCACGCCTGCCCTGCAGCTAGATATTCCTGGCGCAGAGAAACTTGTCGCTACGATGTCGGCTTGCCAGATCAGCGCCAAATTCTCCTTTGATGTAGAGTGGAACAATTTATTGCCCCGTCTGGCGAAGTTGCTGTCTTTTCATGACCAGACTACCCGATGGCCAGACACAGACACAAGGGAAGAAACGTGACGAAACGAAAATAACCACAAAACTGTGTCCATCCTCTTCAAAACTCAGGAACAGATCAGAGCCTTGTCTCGCAGTGCGGATCCTAAACGGCCCAGAGAGCCGGATCCAACAGGCACCCAATGTGCCAGGTACAATCAAGCGCAAGGTCTCACGTCACCTTTCGACCACTTGCGCCGTCCATGGTTTGTGGTTTTGGGAGGAGGATGGGGCCAACGTTGGACATTGGGCGGCTTTCGGAAAAGGCTTCACCACCGCAGACCTGCGCGCCGACGGAACCTGTTGGAGAAGACAATTTCAGAGACTAAGTGGTGCTTTTCCGGCGTCAGTGTTTGAAATACGAGCATTTCTCTATTTCTCCGCAGGCATGAACTCGATCGTGGTGTACGTGTGCTCCGAGGTGTTCGCCACGTACTTCCCGGTGTCGTGGAGCGTCCCCGCCACCCACGCCGCCCAGCTCGCCATGGACCTGTGGGGCGCCGCCCTCTGGGTGGGCGTGGCCGCCGCCCTCCACTACAAGGGCGTATTCATCGCCATCTAACATCTGCAGAGGGGCAGCAACAGGAGCTGTCTGCACTGCATGGAGATCGACTTGAAGGATTTGTCTCTTGTGTCCCGAGCCTCAAATGTTTCAGTGTCATGTTGACGAAGGCACTTGCCGAAAACTTCATTTGCTGTTGCCTCAGAATTTCAGTGAGAACAATTTGCTTTCAAACAACGAGGAGAACGTTTTTGGTCTTTCAGTCTACACTTGTTTCTGTGAAGTTTTCATGTTGAAAGTTTATTTTTGAATACATAAAAACACAACGAGAATACGAGGCTACTTTCCGAAGTTCTGATTCCGGTCGAAAAAAGAAGGAATCTGCGGAGTTTTGCTCAACTAAAACTTTATGCCAACAAGCCAAATACTCATGCCAACATAATAACATGCCAATAGCAATGATGCCAACAAACAGCTCATGCCAATGAATGATTAAAAAATTGAATCTGCACACACATGGCAATCAAATTTAACACATGCATCCGGCTCTGTCCACAACATGAAACAGTCACTCTGTGTCACTGTCCTCGTCATTTTCTTCATGATCTGGCCCAAGATCGAAGTAGGGATCGAAGGGGACTTCCAGACCACACCCCTTGAAATACTCTCCTTCTGATTGGACACACTTCCTCCATCTGAGTGGCCATTTGGAGAGGGCTTCCTGGCACTGATCCTCAGTAATGGACACAAGGACTCTGCGGACAGCCACTTTGAGATCTCGCAAGTTTTGATGTCTGTGGCCTCTCAGCTGCTTTTTGAGTAACGGGAAGAGGAAATAGTCGCACAGGGCAAGGTCCGGACTGTAGGGTGGATGCGTAAGGAGATCTTGGTCAAACAGAAAGGAAATTGTTCTGTTGGACGTGTGGCAACTCGCGTTATCCTGGTGGATCACAAATTCACGGTCAGTTTTCCCATCCATGCCTCCCTTCCACATGAAGGGGCGTTTCCTGCGAATATTTTCGCGCAAATTCCTCAGGGTATTGATGTAGGTGTCCATATCCACGATCCCATCATTGAACTCAGTGAGCACAACACCTCTTGCATCGAAAAAAACTGTCAACATTGTCTTTTTCCATGTGTGGCCGCGGAGCACTTTGGTTGGGCATTGTCCTTCCTTTGGCAACCACTGTTTGGACTCACTTCTGGTTTCAGGATCCAGCAGATACACAGGGGACTCATCACCACTCACTATCTTATCCAGAAGATGAGGATCATCCCTCAGGCGCTGCAAATTGTCAGTGGAGATCCGCACCCTCATGCGTTTCTGTTCATCCGTGAGGATGCGGGGGACAAACTTGGCCACCTTCTGTCTCAGCTGCAATTTCTTCTTGACTAACCTGTGGGCTGTGGTCACTGACACATCCAGTTTGTCGGCAATGGTCTTCAGGGATGCTCTGCGGTCTTCTTCCACAACAGCTTGCGCAGCTTCAACCTTTTCTGGTGTGGTTTTCAGGCATGGTCTTCCTGAGCAAAGGTTGTCTGTCACTGGAGTGTGGCCATCCCCCTCCCTGAAGCGCAGGTGCTAGCGTCTGACAGTGGGTTTACTCATGGCTTCAGCTCCATACACAGCTTCAAGGCATGACCAGCATTGTGCTGGAGATTGACCCTCAACAAGAAACTTGAGATTCTGTCGTTGATCCAGGAGGCATTGCATTTTGGTCAAAAATAAAATCAAACACAGTGCTAAACACACATGCATTGCGCACCGGACTTGATCGCAGACTGAATGCAGTGACCTGTCTGGCAACCTCAATATCAGTGCCACAAGTGCGTCTCTGAACAGTGACTTGGATTTCCACAGGAAGAACATGAACCCCTCTTCGCCTCAAGCAAGTTTGGAAATTTTCAGAAGTCTTGATCCCGGGGAAAAGAGACCGGAATTAGAACTTCGGAAAGTAGCCTCGTATATCTGTCGCCGTTTCAAGTCTCGGTTTATCAACAAGATAGATCTACTCGTACCAAAGAACAACCGAGAGAGTACACGCAATTCTTGCACCCCAAACTGAGCAATGGGCACAGATACGAGTTCACACAACATCCGGTGTGAGTCGGAGTGACACACATGGATTCGCACTCCAACCTCAGCTCAGTTTGTTCACGACGCAGCCTCATGAAACCGTAAACGCCGAAAATGGTCTGCGGGGAAATTAGACTTGCCTAATTGAGACCTTTCTTTTCCTCATACATCATTTTTTTTGTTCAGCTTGGTTCTTAATAATTCAGAGAAATTCTGCTCACAGCATTCGGATCTGGATTGAACATTTATTAAAATGGATGCGATCAATTTTCGCATTTTTGTCAGAAGTTTTGGTGGACAACTACAGGCAGAACCAACTGTTCATGCGAGCGTCTGTGCCTCAGGTCCTGCCATTCCCGCCCTATCTCTACAGCTTCTGTGATGATCAGGATGAAACATACAAGGATTCTGGAGACGCAGCGTGAATCTTGAGTCTCCGGTGCCATCACGTCGCGTGGCGGATTGACCTTCGCTGCCTCAGCAGCTCCGATCAGATACGGGCGACAGTGTCTGGTGTCGCAAATCGTGGGTCAAAAACAAGATGTCAACCAGGCCGCTCGTTCATGGCAGGAAGAGAGGTCTGTCTCAGCCCATTTGTCTGACACTGTGGAAGTGAACTGAAAGGCACATCTCCCAACTTGCTCATTTCAGGGTATGAAATACATAGAAGCACACCAGAATGGACTTGGAATTTTTCTCAGGTCTCTCAGAAATGCGTCACCACATCTTTTCACCTGAAAGAACGTGATTTGAGAGAAAGGCCGTTGTGTTCACAATAGATGCGCCACGCATTGCATCCTTGTGGATTGACACGCACATGCAGCTTGGTATGTTGTCGTTTTCGACTGACACTACAAACAACGACGCAACGAAAGACGAATCAGTGTGAACTCGGCTTTACGCTCGCGTCTGACATTTCCGGGTGGCTGTAACTTGAGCGATTCTTGAAGGCAATTCTGGCCCCAATCTGACCGAGATTAGGCTCATCGTGTTCGCTGTTTGTTCAACCTTTGCGCACGGATCTGGAGGATCCGGGATGATTTGTCGCCTTGTTGAGCGGAGGATGAGTGGCCATGCGGCGCTAACGATGGAGGCAGTTCCTCCGGCTCCAATTCACATAGTTGCAAAGTGATCTCAATATTTACGATTGACTGCAAGAAAAACAGCTCGTTCACGGTGCAGATTCAACGGGCAACAAGTGCTGGTACCAATGTGAAGGTATGTACAGAGCCGAAGCCCTCTGACAGGAAAAGATTTTAATCGCTTCAATTCGCTGCAACCCCAGGATTAAATATTTGAATTGCAGCTTGGTTTTGCAAACACAGCCTGCAAAGTTTGGTTCCAACTGCAAAGGAATCCACTTCGGGGAGTCCCGTGCTGGTCTTTCGCAGATGCCTTTCTCGAGTGAAGCATTGTCGTGCGGAAAATCCGGCAACAAACTTCCCCCGTTTCTTCATTGTGCCTCGTTTCACTTCCAACCGAATGCGTTTCGCAGAAACTGTTCACAAATTACCGTTGCTTGTGCACACTGCCGACTCCGTCCTTCTCCCTGCAGGCACAAAAAGCTAAAGTGGGAAAGTTTGATACTTGCATCACATCAAGTTCACTTCAATGTTTCTGAATGAGCTGTCGTTGCAACAAATAACTCTCAATCTATTTGCGCTTACAAGCTCAAAGACGTCCCTGGATCTTCCTGTGTAACCAGCCCCTGTGGACTTGTGAGGCGAGAGAAAACCGATGATGAGTCCATTCCCCGCTACTACTTGATGATTGCCAATGAGGAGCTGGGTTTGAAGCAAAGTTGGGACAATGCATATCTTTGCTGTAGCCGCGTCAGACAGCAATAAATCATGCGCAGTCCATTTGCGTCACGTTGAGTAATTACTCTTGCGGGTTGTAATCTAGTGGGTGTGTCCCTGCTCGGCTACACCTATCAATCTGCGCTGGTACCGCAGTCCGTATGCGGCGCCGAGAAAACAAGGGCAGGGCTGACGTGTCGGACTCGCGTCTGCAAAACAATCGTGATTTACCTGGAATGTCGACGCGTGAAGCCGTTTCCACATGGAGGCTGGAGCGTCGTCCCCGCAGCGTGGGTCGCAGCTCAGTGAGCCTCACGTCCCGCGCTGCAGGGACGGCGCTGCCACCGCAATCTGCAATTGGCATGCAGACGTAATAATGTTTGTGTTTGTGAAGGTGGAAGTCATTTCTCAGTCGCGTTTTTGTGGTTTATTGCCACGGTTAATTGTCTGTCATGGCTGCAATTTGTTTCAATGGGCGTTTATCATGTGCATCAGGCGTGTAGAGCTGTCCGGCTGCAGGGAAGGCAATCTCCGCTTTGCTTTGCGCTGCTGGGTCAAGGGACCTTTGATCTGCAAACTTGTTTGAAGCAGAACCTGATCAACACGTCAGAGTGGAAGATAACCTTTCGTGAGATTGCTACGTCAGGCGAGGGTCCCGAACCGCACATCTGACCGCAGCGCCAGATCAGCAGGAGTTGGCGGAGCACGCAAGCCGTGAGCACGACGTTCCTTCTGTGTGATCAGCCGCTCGCAAAGCACGCTGAACGTGAAGCGTCTACCCCGCTGGTCGGCAGTCGCTTCACGCGCGCTATTTGTGGGACGTGGACCAACTGTTCAGTCGTCCACGGCGACTGAAACAGAGTCCGGTTATGCTGCCAACAACATGTTTATTATGCCAACGAAAAATAGTCAACTTGCCAATACTTGTGAACAAATTTCCTGAACATGTCTGGAGTCAAACAAAACTACTTTTGGTCATGAAACTGAACTTCAAACTTCACGCGCTTGATCTGAGATGACCCTGTGTCGACATGCTTCAGCACATCTACCAGCTTTTGTGCGCCACTTGTTTTGCCATCTGCAATGACAGACAACTCAACTGGGTCTTGGTCATGATCGAACTTTCCACGCACGAATTTGTCATCGCCAATTGCAGCCTTTTCAGCATTGACCAACAGGTGTTCGGTGGTTCTCTTGTATGCGCACACCGCATCTGATCTGTGTCCGGTTTTCTCTTTGACAACTTGTTCTTCAATGCCCTCATTGAACATCCTCGTCACCGCAGAAACACACAAAGAGTGATTTGTGAACTTGCCTTCTCTGCCAATTTTTGCCATCAAGTTGCCTTTGCTGAGGACATTTATACCAACAGGTTTGTCTACATACCATGTGTGAGGTGTTCTTTTGGCAGTGACTGCGGCGTATTTGTACAGCGCATCGCTTTTGCTTTCTTTGGGTAGAAGACCAACGTATTTCTCGTACAGGTACACAATATTTCTTTCTTGGCATGAATGCCCATACGCGTGGATAGATTTGTTGACATGTTTCCTGTTGGCAATACCACCTTGGTTGGTTTTTGAATGGAAGTCTTCAGTGTACTGAAGATACTTGACTCCTTTCTCATTTCTTTTGATGACAATTTGCGGATCAAAACCCGGAGCCCGCAGACTTCGCTGCTCTTTGCCTCCCCTTAGAGTGAATGTTAGGCCGACCAAAAAGAGCAAAGTGTCACGGAGCTGATCAGGGTTTTCCTCCCCCAACACATGCATGCCCCACAAAGTTTCTTCGTCTTCCAAAGTGATAGGTTC
>JAAUXT010108422.1_pt1 | contig 19247 bp, 19 predicted proteins | sample 7278171 | NCBI WGS metagenome assembly JAAUXT01 (sample SAMN14350112, study PRJNA611818) | marine sediment metagenome | isolation source: surface marine sediment (1.8m) | place: French Polynesia: Moorea | collected 2018-08 | reverse complement strand
TCCCGGTCGCGAAAACGATCTATGGCCGCTATGAGTTCAATCGCCATCTGCTCACATCGCTTTACTTGAGCGGGGATTTCGTCGATTACTTTGTCATTGACAATGAACATCTCGGTTTCTACATGGCCGATGTATCGGGCCATGGTGTTTCCTCGGCCTTCATCACGGTCCTGCTGAAAAGCTATATGAGCCGTTACCTGGAGCTGTTCCAGCAACGCAAAAACTGCGGCATTCTGGAGCCCGCCAAAATCCTCACGCGCCTTAACCGAAACATCCTCGGCGGAAGCTTCAGCAAGTATTTAACCATGTTTTACGGCGTCATCGATACCACCCGTAACCAGTTGTGCTACAGTAACGGCGGTCAATTTCCCTTCCCTATCCTATTCGATGGGGTACGGTCCCGCTTCATCGGCAGCAAGGGCTTACCCATAGGGTTGTTCGATTTTGCGGAATATCATGCCGAAACCCTGGAATTGCCGCATCGATTCACGCTGGCGATGTTATCGGATGGGATACTTGACAGCCTGGGATTGTCTAATTTGCAGGATAAGCTAGAGGTGCTGTTGTCGCTAATGGGCCAAGACCACACCACCATTGAGACACTGACCACCGAGCTTAAGCTGGATCAAGTGGGTATGTTGCCGGATGACATCACAATTTTGCTCATCAATAAGAGGTAAACTCAATGTCTGGCGATACAACGCTGGCGAACACAGGGGCTGCTTTCTACGGTAAACAGGGTAGCACCTACGTCATAAGTCTCGTCGGGGAGATTCGTTACACCATGGGTTGTTCCCTGGACGAATTTCTCGACGGCCTGTTCAAGCGGGGGGATTTCGAGGATATCGTGGTCGACTTGACCGAAACCCAGTTTATCGATAGCACCAATCTCGGATTACTGGCCAAGATCGCTAACGTCATCAGAAAACGCTTTGGTAAGAAAACGACCCTGGTCTCCACCAATGAGGACATTAACCAGGTGCTGGACAGCGTGGGTTTCCAGCAGGTCTTCAACATCGTTGACGACGGTCGAACCGAAATGGACGAACCGACGCGGATTCCCCTTGCCGACCCGCGCAAAGAGGAACTGGCGAAAACGCTCACGGAAAGTCACCATCGGCTATGCAGCATAAATGCCGCCAATCGAGACATGTTTGCCGAGGTCGTCAACACCGTCGAGCACCGCGTTAATCAGAAAGATTGACACAGCGGCATCAGGTTGCAGCCACCAGTGCCATCAGTCCCACCATCAACACATCACCATGCTCTCACCAACTGCGATAGGGCCGCACCACCAGAGAAGGGTTGTAGTACCGAGGCTCATGGGACACCTCGGCACCCACCCAGGGCGGGCGGCAAAACGACTCCCCGACGACACCCAGTTCCACCTCGGCAATCACCAATCCCGCATTGGCTCCCTCGAAAACATCGACTTCCCAGATATGGGTTCCGTGACGCACCCAATGGCGGGTCTTCTCGATCAGAGGCTTTATGCACAGCGCAGCCAGCATGACCCGAGCATCGGGCAAGGGAATGGCATAGTCATACTCGGTTCGGCTCACACCCAATGTTCCGCTCTTGATATTGAGATAAGCGTGGTGGCTACCAATACGCACTCGCACTGAACAGCGCTCGTCGCTATTCAAGTATCCCTGCACCATTCGCTCCGAGCGGTAAACGTCCTTGCGCCAACTGTCATCACAAACCAGGAATTTATGCTCAATTTCGATAGTCATAGTCCGTAACAAATCCCGCTGGCTGCCATAAAACCCTGGTCTGAAAACTGGGTTTCGAAATCAGTGAATGATTCCATCAAAGCATAGAGTAACCAAAGAATAGAGCAACGCTATGGAAAATGCCCTGGAGCTTATTCGTGCCCTCGTCGACGCTCGTGGCTGGATCGATGATCCCGAGGCAATGGCCCCCTATGTCTCGGAGAGTCGCGGCTTATTTCAGGGAAATGCCAGGGCGGTGATACGCCCCAACTCCACCACGCAGGTCGCGGAAATCGTACGCTTGTGTCATGCTAACCGTATTGGCATCGTACCTCAGGGTGGTAACACCGGGCGTTGCGGTGGCGCTACGCCTGACGCCAGTGGGCGGGAGATCATCATCGCCATGGACCGGCTTAACCGGATCCGCCACCTGGACGCCCTGGATTATACGCTAACGGCTGAGGCAGGTTGCATTCTCGCCGACATTCGGGCAGCGGCGGAGCATACCCAGCGCCTGTTCCCGCTGCGTCTCGGTGCTGAAGGCAGTTGTCAAATCGGCGGTAATCTCGCCACCAACGCGGGGGGGACCAACGTCCTTCACTACGGCAATGCCCGCGATCTGACCCTGGGCCTGGAAGTGGTGTTGCCCAGCGGCGAGATTTGGGATGGGCTCAATACGTTGCGCAAGAACAATAGCGGCTACGATCTGAAGGATCTGTTCATTGGTGCCGAGGGCACCCTGGGCATCATTACCGCCGCGGTATTGAAGCTGTTTCCCCTCCCCGAGGAGATGCGGACGGCCTTCGTGGCACTACGCAGCCTCAAGGACTGTGTGCACCTGCTGGCCCGGGCCCGCACCGCCAGTAGCGATATGGTGAGCACCTTCGAGTTGATCGGTCGCACCATCCTGGAGTTCGCCCTCAACCACGTGGAAGGCTGTAGAGATCCCTTCGATACTCGCTATGACTGGTACGTGCTAATGGTCTTCAGCAGTCCTCATCCCGGCACGCATCTGCGCCTCGCCCTGGAGGATACCCTGACCAGCGCCCACGAAGATGGCCTGGTGCAAGATGCGGTGATTGCCCACAGCAACGCCCAGGCAACGGCCCTGTGGCGGCTCCGGGAGGCCATTGTCGAAGCTCAGCGCTTCGAAGGTAGCAGCATCAAACACGATGTGGCGGTACCCATCCATCGGGTGCCGGAGTTTATCCAACGGGCCAGTGCTAGCGTAGAACGAGAACTGGCCGGTATCCGTGTGTGTGCCTTCGGGCATGTGGGCGATGGCAACATCCACTACAACCTCTCCCAACCCGTGGCCATGGCAGAAAGCGCTTACCTGGCGCAACGGCAACGCCTGAACCGCATCGTTCATGATATCGTCATGGATATGAATGGCTCGTTCAGCGCAGAACATGGTATTGGTCGCCTTAAGCTCGAGGAGATGGGGCGTTATAAGTCAGCAACCGAGCTCAATCTGATGCGCCAGATCAAGACAACCCTTGACCCCCGGGGGATTATGAATCCCGGCAAGGTCGTGCCCGATATAGCACCGGATTCCCACTGATGCTCCACCATAGAAGGGTGTTTCCGTCCTATAGCTCCGGGAGCTGTTATCAAGACCGTCTGCGGCATGGATGCCGCAGCCGAGCCTACAGGGATGTATTGACGGCGTGTCTTGATAACAGCTCCCGGAGCTATATCCCGCCCTCCTACTTTCACGGCTTACCACCGTCGATCCGTGAGTCAAAACCCTGGAAAAGGCATGCACGCACAGCCCCCTCAACTGTTAGAAATGATACGCGATCTCATCGCTATTCCCTCGGTCAGCAGTGTCAGCCCACACCTGGACCAGAGCAACCGCCGGGTAATTGACCTTTTGGCTGACTGGCTATCGGATCTGAATTTCACCGTGGAGATTCAAGTCCTTGCCGATGATCCGACCAAAGCCAATCTGATCGCCACCCTCGGAACAGGCCCCGGGGGCTTGATCCTGTCCGGCCACACCGATACGGTGCCCTACGACGATGGCCTCTGGCGACATGACCCCTTTGGCGGGGTTATCGCCGATAGGCGCCTTTATGGGCTGGGCTCCGCGGACATGAAATCGTTTCTGGCCCTGGCCATCGAAGCGGTGCGCAGACTCGATCGCCGTCAACTTCGCCAACCCCTGATCATCCTCGCCACCGCCGACGAGGAGAGCAGCATGCGGGGCGCCCGGGCATTGGTGAAATCGCAGCGACGCCTGGGAAGCTTTGCGGTGATTGGGGAACCCACCAACCTCAGGCCGGTGCGGCTACACAAGGGTATTATGATGGAAGCCATACGGCTGCAGGGTCGCTCAGGACACTCCAGCAATCCCGCCCTGGGCGTGAATGCCCTTGACGGTATGTACAAGATTATGGGGGAGCTGCTGCAGTGGCGCCAGGAGCTGCAAGCTCGTCATCATAATTCTTTGTTTGAAGTTGCTTTTCCCACGCTCAATTTGGGCCACATCCACGGCGGCGACAACCCCAACCGGATCTGCGGCAGTTGCGAGTTGCACATCGATCTGCGCCCTCTACCCGGCATGGCCCTTGAGGAATTACGCGCTACCCTGCAACAACGCCTGCATCGAGCGCTTGGGGATAGCGGACTGAAACTCACTATCACTCCGCTGTTTTCGGGCATCGATGCGATGGAGACACCGGCCGCTTCAGCCATCGTCAAAGCAGCCGAGGAACTCACCGGTTACAGCGCAGGGGCCGTGGCTTTCGGCACTGAAGGGCCTTATTTAAGCCAACTCGGGATGGACACCATCATTCTCGGCCCGGGCAGTATAGACCAGGCCCATCAGCCCGACGAATTCCTCTCCTTGGACAGTCTGGAACCAACCTTGCGCATACTGCAGCAGCTCATTAAACGCTTCTGTTGTCGCCAACTGGGGGAAGAGCCGACCCGGCATGGATGAAAAATCCTTCGTTCATTGGTTTCGACAGGCGAGCCCCTACATTCATGCCCATCGTGGCAAGACCTTCGTGATCACGTTCGGGGGCGAAGCCGTTGTCGATGAGACCGGCTTTTCTAGTCTCATTCATGATCTTGCCCTGCTGGGCAGCCTCGGCGTTCGGCTCGTGCTGGTGTACGGCGCTCGCCCCCAGATCGAAGCCAGATTACGCGAGGCAGGCCAGGAGGTGCGGTATGCTCATGGTTTGCGTATTACCGAAGAGGCCGCTTTACCCTGCATCAAGGAAGCCGTTGGTCGCGTACGGATTCGCATCGAAGCGCGATTGTCCATGGGTTTGGCCAACTCGCCCATGCATGGAGCCCACGTTCGCGTGGCTTCCGGCAATTTCGTCACCGCCCGCCCCCTGGGAGTACGCAATGGTACCGATTACTGTTTCACGGGGGAGGTTCGCCGCGTCGACGCCAAGGCCATAAACGCATGGCTTGATTGCGGCGCAATCGTCTTGCTCTCCCCTTTGGGTTATTCGCCCACGGGAGAAATCTTTAATCTCGGCGCCCATGAGGTTGCCGTCGCAACCGCCATGGCCATGGGGGCCGACAAACTGCTGTTGCTCAGCGAAGGACTCGAGTTGCGCGACGCCAAGGGTAAGCCGATTCGACAACTGAATCTGACGGAAGCCGAAGCTTTACTCCACCCCGACTCCACCCTTCCCGAGCCCGTTAACCGGCAAATCGCCCATGCCGTGCGGGCTTGTCGGGGCGGCGTACGCCGTACTCACCTGATTCGACGTGACGTGGACGGTGGTATGCTGTTGGAGCTTTTCACCCGGGATGGAATCGGCATGATGCTGGCGGCCGATAGCTACGAGACGGGGCGACAGGCTACGATCGACGACGTGGGGGGGCTGTTGGCGCTGATCAGCCCCCTGGAAGCCGACGGTACTTTGGTGCGCCGCTCCCGGGAATTGCTTGAAATGGAGATTAGCTATTTTACGGTGCTCGAACGTGACGGCGCCATTATCGGTTGCGCCGCGCTCTACCCGTTTGCGGATGAACGCGTCGGTGAACTGGCATGCGTCGCCGTGCATCCCCATGACCGTAACAGCGGCCGAGCGGACAACCTGCTGGGCCTGGTGGAACAAAACGCATTGAGCCAAGGCTTGGATCAGCTGTTTGTGCTCACGACACGCGCCGCCCACTGGTTTCAGGAACGCGGTTTCACGGCCACTGCGCTGGACAACCTGCCCGTACGGAAACAAGCGCTGTACAATTTTCAGCGCCGCTCCAAGGTATTCCTAAAAAACCTGCGACCGGACGGTGTCAGAAAGCGCCTATACTGCTAGTGTGAAAAAAGTTTTATTTGCTACCATTAGAGTCAAGTTTACGAATGCTGAATCCCGGGTTCGGCTTTTCAACTTTGTACAAATTCATCATAACCGCCAATACTGCTTTATAACGTGCTGAGCTCAAACCCGTGAGTGACAAAAGAGCTTATGGTTCACAACGGTACTCTAAGGAGAGCTGTCTCGATGACAAGGAACGAACGTCCCCTGCGGGTTATTCAGATTTCCGACACCCACATCCACTCTATACCCAACGCTCTACTCTGGGGCGTTGATGTGGACCAGGGACTGCAGGCGGTCCTGACGCGACTGCGAAGTTGGCACTGGCCAGCGGATATCGTGCTCAACACGGGTGATTTGGTGCAAGATGAAGGCAAACCCGCGTATGAGCGTTTGCTGGAGCATCTGGAGCCCTTGGGCATACCCGTCTATTGCCTGCCGGGAAACCATGATATCCCGGTCATCCTGGAGGGCATCCTGAACGGGGGTAACATTCGCCGTGGAAGTCACGTCAAAAGCGGCGCTTGGCAATTTATAATGCTGGACTCCACGGTTGCGAACTCACCGGGCGGACATCTCACCGAGCGGGAGTTGCTGTTCCTGGAGACAACGCTCGAGGCAAACCCCGACCGGTATGCCATAGTGTGCCTGCATCATCAGCCGGTACCGGTGGGCAGCGCATGGCTGGACACCATGATGGTGGACAACACCAAGGCGCTCTTCCATGTCTTGGACCGTCATCCGCAGGTTCGCGCGGTTATCTGGGGACATATTCACCAGAATTTCAGCGATCATCGCAACGGCGTTGCATTACTGGGTGCTCCTTCCACCTGTATACAATTCAAGCCCAAATCTGCCCGGGCCGCAGCCGATAATCAAACCCCGGGTTTTCGCTGGTTTGAGCTATTCGCAAACGGTACCTTGAAGACCGGAATCGTCCGAGCCCCATTACCCCGCCGAGCGAAGATTGATTAAACCTGCCCCCCATCATCGGTTCCGTGAATCCCAGCCACCGGGCAGTTCCCGCGACCGAACCTGGTTACCTATGCGCTGCGCCCATGTATCGCATCCTCAAACCTCGATCATTTCAAAATCCTCCTTGCCGGCTCCGCACTCCGGGCATACCCAGGTCAGGGGTACGTCCTCCCAGCGGGTACCCGGAGGAATCCCGTCTTCCGGCCAACCCTTTTCCTCCTCGTAAATATAGCCGCAAATCACACACATATACGTTTTCATACATTGAACCACTTGTTGTCGAGTTACCCTAAAAAGGCCGCTATGTTCTCATATCGCCATTGTTGAGAAAACCTAATGACCTCAATTTCGCTTAAACGCCCCCTGCGCGGGCTGTACGTCATCACGGACTCGGATTTGATCGCACCCGGCCGGTTGAGCTCCTGTGTCCTCGCGGCTATCTTGGGCGGCGCCCGCATCATCCAGTATCGAGACAAGAGCCGTGGCGCGGATAAACGACTGTGGGAAGCCCGGGAACTCGGTGAACTCTGCCGGGCCCGCGAAGTCCCCATGATCGTCAACGACGACGTGGAACTGGCGGCCGCAGCAGGCGCTGCGGGTGTCCATCTGGGCAAAGATGACGCATCTGTTGCCACGGCCCGGATGCGTCTGGGAAAACAGGCGCTGATTGGCGTGTCCTGTTACAATCGGTTGGATCTCGCCCTGGAGGCCGCGGCCCAAGGGGCCGACTATGTGGCGTTCGGCAGTTTTTTCTCCTCACCGACCAAAAGGGATGCCGTACGGGCAGACATTGAGCTGCTACGACGGGCGCGATCGAGCCTGTCTTTGCCCATCGTGGCGATCGGGGGTATAACACCCGGCAACGGCGACGCGTTGTTGGCGGCCGGTGCCGACTGCTTGGCGGTGATCAGTGGTGTTTTCGGCCACACCGATGTCAAGGCCGCGGCCCGAGCTTATGCCAGACTCTTTGCCCTTTGAGTAAAAACCAAATTATGTTCCCACTGTTATCGACACAGGACCCATCCCCATGAACCGATCCCAAGCATTGTTCGCAGAGGCCAAGCACTATATTCCCGGTGGTGTCAACTCGCCGGTACGCGCTTTCCGCAGTGTTGGCGGCACGCCCGTGTACTTCAAGCGCGGCCAGGGAGCTTATCTCTACGACGAGGACGATCGTCGCTATATCGACTACGTCGGCTCCTGGGGACCCATGATCGCCGGTCACGCCCATCCGGACATCGTCCACGCGGTACAACAAGCGGTAGCCCGGGGATTGAGCTTCGGTGCACCGACGGCTATTGAGACGACGCTCGCCAAGAAAATCCGCGAGCTTATGCCGTCGCTGGAACTGGTGCGCATGTGCAGTTCCGGTACCGAGGCGACCATGAGTGCCATTCGCCTCGCCCGCGGTTATACGGGCCGGGATAAAATCGTGAAGTTCGAGGGTTGCTACCACGGGCACTCGGACTCCCTGCTGGTCAAGGCAGGCTCCGGCGCGTTGACCCTCGGTGTACCCACCTCGCCCGGCGTTCCGGCGGATCTTGCCGCTCACACCCTGACGCTGAGCTTCAACGACCTGGACGATGTACGCGCGGCGTTCAACACCCTGGGCAATGAAATCGCCTGCATCATCGTTGAACCCGTGGCCGGCAATATGAATTGCATTCCACCCGTTCCCGGGTTTCTCGAGGGTCTGCGAGAAATCTGTGACCACCACGGTAGCCTGCTTATTTTCGACGAAGTCATGACCGGCTTTCGGGTTGCCCCGGGCGGTGCCCAGGAGCGCTACCGGATACAGCCCGATCTGACGACCCTGGGTAAGGTGATCGGTGGCGGAATGCCCGTGGGAGCCTTCGGTGGCCGGCGCGATATCATGGAAAAGCTAGCACCCCTGGGACCCATCTATCAGGCTGGTACATTATCGGGTAACCCGGTGGCGATGGCGGCAGGCCTTACCACCCTGGAGTTGGCCTCGCAACCCGGCTTCCACGAAGCCCTGGAAAGCAAGACGCGAACCTTCACGGAGGGTATGGTATCCGAGGCCCACGCGGCTGATATCCCCCTGACGGCAAACCACGTGGGCGGCATGTTTGGACTGTTTTTCAGTACGCTCAAGAAAATCACGCGCTACGAGCAAGCCGTCAAGTGCCATCAGGAGCGTTTCAAGGCTTTCTTCCACGGCATGTTGGACGAGGGTATCTACCTGGCGCCCTCGGCCTTCGAGGCTGGCTTCATGTCCTCCGCCCACACCGATGCCGATATCGACGCGACCTTGGCCACAGCCGGGCGGGTCTTGCGGAAACTCCCCGGGGACTAGGCCCGCATCCAATTGCGGACCAATCCCATGAGTCCGAACGCCACGAACATGAGCAATGTCCAGCCCGGAATGCTAAGTCCCAGAAATACCCCTTGAACCTCGGCACAGTCCCCGGATCCGGCCAAAACCTTGCGGACGGTTTCACCGAGCGTAAAGACCTCCAGCATATAATCCAGATTCGGGCCACATTCGGGTACCTGGTCCGGTGGCAGATTTTGCAACCAGATATGACGCCCGGCCAGGGCTATCCCTATGCCTGCCACCAGGGCAATGAGCACCGCATACATCTTGCTTCCCCAACCTCTCGGGTTATGCAGCGCTGCCAACAGAAAAACAGCCCCGATGGCAAAGGTGACAATCCGTTGATAAATGCACAGGTTACAGGGCTCCAGACCCATGTAAAACTGCATCACGTAGGCATAACCCAGCCCCAAGGCACAGCCGGCAAAGCCCAGCCCGTTGATAACCCGCCGTGATGGTAGCCAAGCCGGGAAAAATCCCGTGCCGGCGGTTTGCTTGATCTGCATGACTTTCATAATTCTATCCGTTACATCACATGTTATCGTTCCCCACGACCCCGATGCCGATCAGGCTGGCGGCAGCAGCCGATGGACGACACTGGGGTCAGTTGCCATAACCGCTACGCTAGAGATCCTCAAGGTAGCGCACACCGCCGAGCTGGCGCATCTGTCTTAGAATCCAGGCCTGGCGCCGACGCACGTGGGGCGATGGTGAATCCACACGGTAGCGCACCGGATTCGGCAATACGGCCGCCAATAAGGCCGCCTCCGCTTGGCTCAACTGAGCCGCCCGTTTACGGAAAAAACGTTGGCTGGCGGCCTCGGCGCCGAAAGTGTACGCCCCCATCTCGGCAATGTTTAGATACATCTCTAGAATACGCCGTTTCGACCACAATATCTCGATGAGCATCGTAAACCAGGCCTCCATACCTTTGCGCAACAAGCTGCGCCCGGGCCACAGGAACAGATTCTTGGCCACCTGTTGGGTAATCGTGCTGGCACCCCGAAGCGCGCCACCCTCGGCCTTGGTTTTCAGGGCCTTCTTGATCTCGTGAAAATCAAAACCGCCATGCAAAGGAAACCGCTGATCCTCGGCTGCGATAACCGCCAGGGCCATAACAGGGGAGATTTCCAGATAGGATACCCAGTCATAGTGAATGGTCGGCCTCTGATCGGAGCCCGCGGGTTCGCCCTGAAAATGGCTTTGCAGCATAAAACTGGATGCGGGTGGTGCCACCCATCGCAGCACCAACACCAGCAGTACGGAAGTGGCGATAAACAGAAGGAGAAAACGTGAGAACCATCGCACCATCGTCGTGACGAGCATGAGATGGCGACTTTTTTGCCGGCGCGACACCTTGAACCTCCCTATCAGAAAATGCCCCACGCCAGCCCGGCGGCCACGGTCTCCCCCAGTTCCTCGCAATGGGCCAGCACATCGGCATCGATATCGCCCCTAGCAATCACAGGATCGCAAATCTTCTTCCAGGGATAACCCCGGGCGATACGCTCAATGCTGGCTACAGCTCCGCTGCCATCGTTTCCGGCACTGATGAACACCGCGTAGGGCAGACCGGTCACCTTTCCCTGGGCCGGGTAAAAGGTGCGTTCGAGAAAATCCTTGAGCGCTCCGGACATATAACCGAAATTCTCCGGTGTGCCCAGCAATAGGCCATTGGCCCACAGGAGATCGGCCAGATCAGCAGCCAAAGCCCGGCGTGCGCGTATTTCCACTTCCTCCACCCGGCATGCCCCGCGCTGGACGGCCTCGGCCATGGCATGGGTGTTACCGGTTTGCGAATGGTACACGATCAACAGATGTTTGCGGGAATCGGGCGTCATAGGTTCTTGCATGTACTACAGTATGCATGTTGTCACAGGATTCCGCCAACTACCTCAATGAAAATCGCCATAACTAAACGAACGGCCCTTGCATTCTCGCTCAATGGTAGTAATGTAGCGTTGACAACATTTTCTCAATCGATTACTACATCCATGCCACCCCCAGGAGCAGTTTTCTTCGACGGACAACACTAAAGCGGAACTGGTTGCAACATGACAGTTATGACAGTAAGGACACGAGTTCTGCAAGCGATCGCTTTACTCGTTTTGCTCCCATCCGCCAGCTATGGCGCCACACTCTCGCAGCCGGGCACCCTGCCACGCCCGGTCGTTCAAACACTGGCCAAACAGCGCTTGCCGGCAAGCAGTTTGAGCGTCTACGTGCAGGATGTGAAGGCCCGTAGCCCAATTCTGGCCTACAATGACGACAGACCTCGCAATCCTGCCTCCGTCATCAAAATCTTAACAACTTTCGCTGCCCTGGATTTGCTCGGACCGACCTACACTTGGAAGACGGAGGCTTTCGGCGATGGCCCTATCAACAACGGGCATTTGAACGGCAATCTCACCCTGAAGGGCTCTGGTGATCCATTCCTGGTTACCGAAACCTTCTCGAAGCTGCTGCGCGGATTGCGAGATCGCGGGATACGGGATATTGCGGGCGATCTGGTCATCGACAGCAACTTCTTTGCGCTGCCACGCCATGATCCCGGCGCCTTTGACGGCAAACCATTGCGCCCCTACAATGTCGGGGCCAATGCCTTGCTGCTCAATTTTCAGACGGTGGGTTTTACTTTCGTCCCGAATCGCATCACCAAGAACGTACAGATTGCCGCCGATCCACCACCGGCGAACCTGAAAATCCACAACAACCTCAAATATATTGGTGGCAAATGCCGCGGCCCCCTTCGCCACGTTAGAATGAAAATCGCCTCGGCTCCAAAGGTCACAGCGGTTAACTTCACGGGAAAGTATCCCGCCAGTTGTGGTAAATCCGTACTCTACCGGGTGGTACTGGAACCGGACCAACTGCTGTACGGGGTTTTCAAGACCCTGTGGCGCGAATTGGGCGGCAGCTTGAGGGGAGGATTGCGCAAAGGGGCTACCCCAGCTAACGCCCAGCGCCTTTCCGTGCTCACATCAAGACCGTTGGCTGAGCAAATCCGCGATATCAACAAATACAGTAACAATGTCATGGCTCGCCAACTCTTGCTCACCATGGGCGCGGAACACGCCGGGGCGCCGGCCACGCTCGAGAAGGGGCGCACGGCGATCACCGTTTGGCTGCGAAAGCAAGGTTTGAATTTTCCAGGGCTGTTCTTGGACAACGGATCGGGACTTTCCCGCCAGACTCGCATTTCGGCCCGCAATCTAGGCCAACTGCTGGTGCACGCCCACAAGCACCCGTTCGTGGCCGAATTCATCTCCTCTCTGCCCCTATCCGCTGTCGACGGAACCCTGCGCAAGCGCTTCCGTGGTGAACCACTGGCGCGGCAGGTACGTATGAAAACCGGTACCATCAATGACGTCAGGGCAATTGCGGGGTATCTCTCAAGCCAATCGGGGCGCACCTTTGCGGTCGCCATACTACAGAATCACCCCGGTGTTCACCGGGGTACGGGCACACAAGTTCAGAACGCCCTGCTCAGGTGGCTCTCCCAGCGCTAGCCCAGGTTCGAATATACGTTCTTCCGACGCCCCTGTGCTCACTGCCCCCGGGAAAAAGCACAATGAAGCCCTCTACTACCGAAAGGATTACGATTAAATATCAATCTCTTAAAATAAAAATGGTTTGACCACTGTCTGTAGCTCCAGAAAACGCATAGCCTCGCAGGTATTCTTGAAACAGCTTCTTAGGGTGCTTTTGATGAATTGGACTAAAACACCCCTCACCGAGGGATTGAATATTCGCTACCCCATCATTCAGGCTCCGATGGCTGGCGGCGTCACTACGCCAGAACTCGTGGCAGCGGTATCCAACGCGGGTGCACTGGGTTCACTGGCCGCCGGCTACATGGAACCGGAAAACATTCGTACCGCTATTGCAGAGATTCGCTCCCGCACCGACAAACCTTTCGCCGTCAACCTGTTTATTCCCCAACCGCCGTCCCCGGACCCTGAACCCATTGCCCGAGCCCATGAATTACTGCAGCCCTACCGCCAGGAGCTGGAACTCCCGGAAACTGATACTCCGCTGGACTCGCTGCCGAATTTCAAGGAACAATTGGCTGTAATCCTGGAGGAAGCCGTGCGGGCGCTGAGCTTTACCTTCGGTGTCCCGCAGCCGGAAGAACTGGAGGCATTGCGTCAACGGGGCATTGTGGCCCTGGGCGCGGCGACTAATCTGCTGGAAGCGATAACCCTGGAGGAGAGCGGCGTGGATGTAATCATCGCCCAAGGCTTTGAAGCTGGAGGTCACCGCGCGACATTCGTCAGTCCGCCTGAGCGCAGCTTGGTAGGAACCATGGCGCTGATACCGCTGCTGGCGGATCACATCACTATACCCATCGTGGCAGCCGGTGGCATCATGGACGGGCGCGGCATCGTGGCGGCCCTGGCCCTTGGCGCCGAGGGCGTGCAGATGGGCACCGCTTTTCTAGCCTGCCCCGAGAGCGGTGCTCGCCCCGAGCACAAGGAAAAACTGCTGAACGGTACCGAGACCGACACCATTCTGACCCGGGTTTTCTCCGGTAAACCGGCCCGCGGCATCGGCAATCGCCTCACCGAGGAGTTGGCGGCTCGGCAGCATGAGCTTCCATGCTATCCCATTCAGCACGCCTTGACACAGGATATCGTAAGGGCTGCCGGCGAACGGGGGAAACCAGAGTTCATGCCGCTTTGGGCAGGACAAGGTTGTTCGCTGAGCACCGCTAAACCCATTGAGGAACTGTTTGACGCATGGATCGAGCAGGTGAATCGGCTCACCGGTAGACCCTGATCAGGACTGCCATCATTATTGCCGAAACAGGGGAGTTTAGCCGTTCGCAGCACGGCTATTGTCAGCCGCAACCGCCATGATCCGAGCAATCTTAGCACTGTTCGGATTCGTTACCACACCGTATTCGGTTACCAGCGCATCCACCAGCGACGCCGGCGTAATGTCAAAGGATGGATTCCAGGCCGCGGCCCCAACCGCCGCCACACGCTGTCCCCTCAGGGACAGCAGTTCCGCCTCGCTACGCTGCTCAATGGGAATAGCGCTACCGTCGACAATGGCCATATCAATGGTGGACGTGGGCGCCACCACCATAAAACGAACCCCGTGGTGGCGTGCGCTGACGGCTAGATTGTAGGTTCCGATCTTGTTGGCCACATCACCATTGGCGGCAATGCGGTCCGCCCCCACGATCACCCAGCCTACTCTCCCATGGCTCATCAAGTAAGAGGCGGCGCCCTCCACCAACAACGTCGTAGGGATATCATCCTGCAGGAGTTCCCAGGCCGTGAGTCGAGCTCCCTGCAACCAGGGACGCGTCTCATCAGCATATACCCCTGTAATCGTCCCTGCGGTAAAGCCACTGCGAATGACACCGAGGGCGGTGCCGTAGCCGCCAGTAGCCAAAGAACCTGCATTACAGTGGGTCAGCACCGCGCCTGGTTCATTCAGCAACGCGGCACCCAATTCGCCCATCCGCCGATTGGCGGCAACATCCTCCGCGTGGATCGCCCGTGCCTCGGCCAGCAATCGTTCCGACGGGTCTGCGTCAACGGTATCAATGACGCCCTGCATGCGGTGCAGGGCCCAGGCAAGATTCACGGCCGTCGGGCGTGCCTTTCGCAGTAAAGCTAGATCCCCCTGAATCGGCGTTTTCCAACCTTTGGGTTTCTGCCTGAACCGAGCTTGAGCAGCCAATACCACACCGTAAGCGGCGGTTATGCCAATGGCAGGAGCCCCACGGACCACCATATCCGTGATAGCTCGGGCGACGGCTTCAACGTGGGTTAGACGGCAATATACGGTGCGCTCAGGGAGCTCACGCTGATCCAACAGCTGCAGCGCGCCCTCCCGCCAGACAATAGCGCGGATATGGTCATTAGGCCGAGACATAAATCTACTCCAGGCCCGGATGACTCCATAACTCGCTGTTGCCACATGCGCCCGAGTTATACCGAGATCAGCTCCAGGCTTTGCTCCAAACGGTAACCGTGCTGATAAATCGCCTTCAATTGCCAGCCATGTTCAGCCTTGAGATGCAGCTTATTGCGGATCCGACTGACATGAGTATCCACGGTGCGTGTATTCAAGTCCGGGTTGTAACCCCACACACTCTCCAGGATATGTCCACGAGAGACGACCCTGCCGGCGGAACGGAACAAGAACAATACCAGATCAAACTCCTTGTGGGTTAGTTCAACCGGAACTCCGTCCGAGTATACCGTGCGCCCCGCCACATCGATAATGTAGCGACCGAAGTCCAATATTTGTCGGGGATCGTCCTGGGGAATGAAGCGGCGGCTAACCGCCTTGATCCGCGCCAGGACTTCCAGCCGCTTGACGGGTTTGGTCATGTAATCGTCAGCACCCTGGTCGAGGGCAGCCACGATATCCGCCTCGGCGTCTCTTCCGGTTACGAATACAACCGGAATTGGCCAATCAACATGGCTACGTATCCACTTCAGGACTGCAATGCCATCGGTATCTGGCAACATCCAGTCCAGCACAATGAGGTCGAAGGTATCCCGCCCCAAATCACGGATGAGCGCTTTACCTTCCCGAAAAAGTTGACAATCGTGACCAGCATCGGCTAGCCACACGTGCATTAACTCCGCTTGAGCGCGGTCATCTTCAAGTACGGCGATGCGCAAAATCAACTCCCTTTATTTATTGCACAACATTTTTTGCAATTCTGACACAAATATGTATCATTACACACTATGAGAGGAAAAATCCGTTATACTTACCCTGTAGCAGGATATACTGGTAAACGTATTTTGCCCCTTGGCTGGAAAAAGTCCGGAGCGTGTTGGACCAACCAGCAGTATTGTAAGCTCAAAGCATATCGTCCATGAGTCCCCAGGAGGTTATACGATGAACCTTAAGCTTAGCAAAATCTGCCTCGGCATGGCAGCCTCTTTAGTCAGCTTGGCCGTTATTTCCTTTGCTTCCGCGCAACAACCGGATAACCAGTTAATATCCAGCGGCACCGGCGGAGCCGTTAAAGATCCCTTCGGTAACTGTGTCCACACCATGGGTGGCACAATAATTCCCGAGTGCAACCCGGTGGTTATTGCGGAGCCCATCCCGGCGCCCATCTTCGTGTCTCTCGGGGCCGATACCACCTTCGAATTCGATAGGTCCGAGCTACGGCCCGCCGGTAGAGCTGCCCTGGACGATTTAGTCGCGAAAATCAACCAGGCTGAACGGGTCGACGGTATCGACATCGTGGGCCATACCGACGCGGTCGGCAGCGAACAGTACAACCAGGGCCTTTCCGAACGTCGTGCCGTCAGTGTCAAGGAATTTCTGGTCGCCCGCGGCATCGACCGCAACATCATCACAGCCCGAGGTGAGAGCTTTCGGCAACCCATCGCTACCAATGAAACCCCCGGAGGCCGCGCCCAGAACCGCCGCGTCGAGGTCACGGTGGACGCGAAAAAGGTTCCCCAAGGCCGGTGAACCCGGCCGGCCGGGGCTATAAAGCCCTTGATGCCGGCTCCGTCGGTGTTCGTGACGGTCACAGCGCATGTGCAGTTGAACACCTCTCAACGCCCCGTTTAGCGGGGCGTTTTTTTTTCCAAACCGATTGAAGAAGGGATACGCCACAATCTGCACCGGCGTTATAATTTGCAGCTACCCTTGCCAGGAGAAATTCCATGGAGCCTGTCGCTACCATCGTAAATGCGCGTTGGATTATTCCAGTCGAGCCAGAAGGCATATTGGAACACTATGCCATTGCCATCGACGATGGTCGTATCTTGGACATGCTGCCCCAGCAGGAGATACCACGCAAATATACCAGCTACAATCAGCTGGACCTCCCCGGTCATGCTCTAATTCCCGGTTTGATCAATGCGCACACCCACGCCGCCATGAGCCTTTTACGGGGACTTGCCGATGATCTGCCGCTGATGGACTGGTTGCAGCAACACATCTGGCCGGCAGAAGCCCGGTGGGCCGACGCCGAGTTCGTCCATGACGGTACTCAATTGGCCATGGCGGAAATGCTCAGAGGCGGGATTACCTGTTTCAACGATATGTACTTTTTCCCGGAAATCGCCGCCGACGCAGTGCGTGCTTGCGGTATGCGCGCCTGCATCGGTTTGATCAACATCGATTTCCCGAGCGCCTGGGCCCGGGATGCGGAGGAGTATCTCAACAAGGGTTTAGCGCTCCACGACTCGCTACGTGGGATCCCGCTGATTAACACGGCGTTTGCTCCCCACGCCCCTTACACGGTTAGCGAAACTTCTCTGGAGCGGATTCGACGTCTGGCCGAGCAACTATCAATGCCTATTCACATGCACGTACACGAAACCGCTGAGGAAATCGAAACCAGCATCCGGCAGCGCGGCTCTCGACCTCTCGGCCAATTGGACAGGTTGGGCCTGCTGTCAAACAAGCTGGCAGCGGTACATATGACACAACTCGATGGCGAGGAAATCGAGCATATAGCCGATGCCGGCGTCCATGTCGTACACTGCCCGGAATCCAACCTGAAACTGGCCAGTGGCTTCTGTCCGGTGGCAAAATTGGACGCCGCGGGCGTCAATGTGGCCCTCGGTACCGATGGGGCAGCCAGCAACAACGATCTGGATCTGTTGAGTGAGATGCGCATGGCTGCCCTGCTGGGCAAGGGTATCGCCCGGGATGCGACCGCGTTGCCGGCACATCGGGTACTGCGCATGGCCACCCTTAATGGAGCACGCGCCCTGGGCCTCGATGCTGAGATCGGCTCATTGCAACCTGGTAAAGCAGCGGACATAACCGCCATCGATCTGGGCTCGGTGGAAACGCAACCCCTGTATGATCCGATTTCTCAGCTTGTGTACGCCACCGGTCGCCACCAAGTCACCGATGTCTGGGTTGCTGGACGGCGATTGCTCCAGGATCGGTCGCTGACCTCGTTGGATTTGGATTGCATTACCCTTAAAGCCAGCCAGTGGCGGCAAAAAATCAGCCACTGAGGTGCTCACATCGTGAAGGCGAAAACTCCTGAGCCCATTTCGATACGAGGAAAACAGATGGGATGACCGAGCCGCTATTCAACATAGACGCGCGGGAGATCGCAAAATTCGAGGAACTCGCCGGTCGCTGGTGGGATCCGGAAGGTGAGTTCAAACCACTGCACGATATCAATCCGCTGCGCCTGGACTACATTGATAACCGTGCCGGACTGGCGGGCAAACGGGTTTTGGACGTCGGCTGCGGCGGCGGCATTCTCACCGAGAGCATGGCACGCATCGGCGCCTCGGTGGTGGGTATAGACGTAGGTGACGCTCCCCTGTCAGTGGCCCGTCTGCATCAACTGGAATCCGGTGTGGCGGCGGACTACCACCGGGTGACGGCCGAGGAACTGGCCGAGTCCGAGGCCGGCGGCTTCGATGTCATCACCTGCATGGAGATGCTCGAACATGTCCCGAATCCGGCCTCCGTGATTCGCGCCTGTGCATCCCTGGTAAAACCCGATGGGCATGTGTTCTTCTCCACCATCAACCGCACTCCCAAGTCCTATCTTTTCGCCATCTTAGGGGCGGAGTATCTGCTCCACCTGCTTCCCCAGGGCCTCCACGATTACCGTAAATTCATCCGTCCCGCGGAAATCGATGCCTGGGCCAGGGCCTGCGGTCTTGCTATTCAGGACCTGACCGGGATGCACTACAATCCGCTGTCGAGACGCTACTGGCTCGCAGCCGGAGTGGACGTCAATTACTTCGTGCACTGTCAACCCGCCCCCTGAGCACCCGCAAGCCCATGATGCCCTCGCCCCTATCCACTGCCATCACCGGTGTTCTGTTCGATCTCGATGGCACCCTGCTTGATACCGCCCCTGACATGGTCCGGGCTCTGAACCGTTTGCGGCTCGAACAAGGCGAATCCGTGCTGCCCTTCGCAACGATTCGACCGGTAGTATCCCATGGTGCCGCGGGGCTG
>JAAUXT010055057.1_pt1 | contig 19254 bp, 15 predicted proteins | sample 7278171 | NCBI WGS metagenome assembly JAAUXT01 (sample SAMN14350112, study PRJNA611818) | marine sediment metagenome | isolation source: surface marine sediment (1.8m) | place: French Polynesia: Moorea | collected 2018-08 | reverse complement strand
CTCAATATACATTCTTCAGCAGATATCAACTGTTTCTGAGCTATAAAGCCATTTATACAGCCATACCCAAATTTCACCATGTTGGCCATATTGGTTTTTTGGCTGTAAAAACACATAAAATCAAAAATTTGTTCTTTTGACACTTCATGCATCAGCTACAGCCTGCAAGTGAACAGAAAAAACAAACATGACCAAAATCAAACAAATAGAACACTTTCAAACTCGCACTCACACATTTTGCTTCTTGATGTCTGTAGGTGATTTTCACCACCATGCATTGCACAATGTATGGTTCAAATCACCTAAAAAGCTGCACACCTTTTTTGAAGTGTCACCCCTTTCTGTTTTAGTTTGCTGAGTGTGTGCCTAAACACAGGCAAATGTAGAAGAAGCTGAAGCAGTCACAAGCAGAGCTGCTACAGAATGACTGATGGATTGTCATCATACAAATGAAGACAAAAGCTGGGGAATCATCAGGTTTTCTGTGAGGAGATTCCAACAGCACAGATGAGAGCCAATTAACTTAGAGTGTTTACCAAAAGAAAAACCTTGATAGAGTGTGGAAATTCACTGTGTTGATACTGCTATTAATTAGCAATTTCAGTGCAGGAACTGGAAATACAATGTAAGCATTTGTCTTTCAATTGACTGTTTTTTTGACATTTTGAAAGCTTCAGGCAAAAATATCAATGGGCAGTTTGTTATGAATTTTATATATCACAGACAGGCATTGTCATATGAAACAATAAGCTCCAGCATAATTAATTGCTCTTCACATTTATCCAATACACTACATACAAGAAAACACAAAAGGAAACCAAATCCTCTGATTACTTCCTCCATGGTTTTGTTAAAATGTTCCCAATTTGCAGATGGAAGGATGGTTGCAGGTACAAGCAACAAGGGCATCTTGAGAACATTGGCTTTTATGATTCTTTGTGTTATAAGCACCAGAGGACACTTTTGGATGTACACAAGTCAAATTCAAAATTATATCCAAAAAATTTGGAATAAATATCTTGCTAAGATTCTTGTGAAACTACACAGTGATTTACAAATGTTTAAAAATCCACACTTGGCGACCAAAATTTATTTACATTGCAATGCACTTGTTCATGAGAAGTTCAAGCATTTGTACTCAATATTCAGGACTCTAACTGACGAGTGTTCACAGCATCCCTTCCAAAATAACACATTTGGTTTTCTGTGTGGTCTCATGATGGAAAATAGCAAAGCTGCTTCTTCCCTGTACATGGTAGATGACATTTTGACTGAGCATTTGCTGTATGTGCAAGAATGGACTTTCCAATTATGGCCACAGTTTGGTTTGAACCTCACACTAAATAAAGTGAATCTGACTTTTGGTAATTGTCTGGATGAATATATTGTGTTTCTCACCAAACATGAAATGTTGAAAAGAGATCAACAATTGAGAAGAATTTGTGGTAAAAGACCTCAAGAAGAGGTTTTCATTGCTTTTACCAAAATAAATATTATTTTGCAAATATTACAATTTATGCACATTTATGGCCACAAAGTCATATTGCTGTATCAAATATACACAAGAAGTTTTATCAACACAGTGAATGTTACAGATTTCAGCTTTCATCCATCAAATCAGTTCCTGCACAAAACATTCATCATTTTTGAACTTTTCAACTTGCTCTTTTATCATATACAAGTCCACAAATATCACCATTTGATAATCAAAGCATTGAAAGTGGGCAAAAATGTACATGTCATCCAGGGTCCAGTGATTGATAGATACCATCATGTTATTCAGACTGGATCACAGAGGATACTGCAACTGAACACCTTTCAATGTCTGCTTCTGACAACAGAAAGCCTTCAAGATAATTTGACACACAGAGTGACATTTTTATCTGGAGATCATCAATTTTTGATTTCAGTGGAACTGAACAAAACAAGAGTTTTTCATATCATGAGTGATGTAGATACAATGTATCAGATTGGTACTTTGGCAAATGCATATGTAAACATAACAGTGAAAGATTTCATATACCATGGCCCAACAAGTGAAGGATGCCTCCATGGAGGGTTCACAATTTATCACAAAGATGGAAAATCAGCCCTGTTTTTTACAGAATGTCTGTCCCTGTGCAACTTTGATTCATCTGTTGGATATCCAACATCCAGACCAGTTTCATATGTGACATCCTCCTCAGAGGCTTGTACTGTTCTGTATTCCTACAATGGTATCAGTAATGCAACTCTGACCTTTAGTCTCTCCACATCATCCTGTCAAGGTATTTTTATAAATCTGTGCAATGATACTCATGATAGTGTGGAATATCTCTTCTCAAAATACACAAGTATTTCTTACAGATGGTTCCAACTCCCAATGCCTATTGTAAAATCTTTACGTATTCCTGTGACAAAAATTCAAAATTGTACCATTTTTCAGTTTAAAGCTCATTCCAAAAATTTGAGAAAGACATGTGGTCTGAGATTTACGTTGTTTAAGATGATAGATTTTGATGAAACTCAGTTCGATATTAGAACGTACTTTGCAGAAGACTCTCTAATGATCTGCAGAACATCCTCTTGCAATAGAACTGAGCTAAATCCTTGCATATTTTCAAGAACTGCTGGAGTTTCTGAAAATTCAGAAGGAAAATCCCTATTGCTTGATAGAAGTGAAAGCGTTGTCATGTCAACAGAACATGGTGACTGAATAGAAGAGTGTGAGGTGAGGGAGACAAATAAAGAGAACAAGTGCCCAGTGCTTTATCAAGAAAAGGTGACTTTTGGCACCAGGTCCTATACCAGGTGGTTGGCCAACCAGGGAAAGGTTTATATCAGAAGAATCAACAGGAGTTTTTATTCTAGAATCCTTGTAGTGAAAAAGAAAATTCGTCATGCACCCATTTATCCAATTTTGCTAGTTGTGTTGATGAAAAGTTTATCTAGTTCCTATGTAACAATCAAAATCTATGGGTCACAGTGCAAAGCACAAATGCCCAACTTTTGTCAATATGGATTCCTTGAGTATTTCAAGCGAATATCTGCAATGTGTCAAGCAATAAATACATATGACAACCAGTCAAAGGCTATACAACGCCCAGATCATGACAGACAACACACCTTGTCACTGGTACTCACAAAGAACTTTGTTGAGAGAACTGACAGTCAGTGTGTACTGTCTTTCATTCACACATTTCTGGTGCCCTCCTGCTGTTTCCCTTGTTCTAATACAAGTGCCTGTAAACTGGTGAGGCTTTCTCCAATTCATTTGGGGGTTAAAAAAGATATGTGCACTGCTAAAGACCACCAGTATCCTAGATACAAGGAAGAAATCTCAATCAGTTCCAAAACATTTTTGTTTTCATCTCAATTGGACATAGGATTCCCAACTAAGAAACCCAACCTTACCAAAGGATTCCCAACCAAGAAACCCAACGTTGACAAATGCCTAGACATTAAAGAAAATGTCACATTCCACACTGAGCACTGTTCTTCTTCCTTTACATTCAACATTGTGTACAACTGGATTCCCTACAGTTTGAAATCTCAGACTGATATCAGTAGCCATTTGGACCATTATAAAGTGATCAACTTCAACAACTTACTTTCATGGAAGGAAGCAAAGGCCAAATGCACTCATGAAGGACTAACTTTGCTGAGAGTGTCAAACTGGAATGAAGCAGAGGAAGTTATAAGATTTACAAGGACTGAGCTGAACAATTTTTTCTATCCTGTTGCTTTGTTTGTTGGCCTGCACAGAGTACAGAAGATATGGGTAAGTAGGTGTGTGTTTTATATCATATCAAGATCAAAACAGTGGGCAATAAGGACAGAAAATATTGCAAAGAGGCAAAGGGGAAGCAAAAGAGGAATGAGTAGAAATGTTTCGGGTCTGGCTGACTCATGCTAAAAAGCAAAGTGTGGGAAAATTGCAGTTTTGCAGCTGTTTTGGGAAAGCAAACTTCCATACATAGTCATTGTGTGCTCTTCTTGTTCTCAAGTGGGAACATCCCACACGCCTTCTGTCAGCTGCACTTGCCGAACAAATGTGAAAGAGTAATCTGTCAGCTTTAGGAACAAGACATTGTATTGGAAACGCCAACTTTGAGGGGTGTCTCCTGGTGGTGTATCTGAACTGAACGATAATTCGTTGGCCATAAGCTCCCTCTGAATTGGCAGTGTTGGAATGTGTTGTTGCTTTAGTGACCAACAACTGTAGGAAGATCATCGTGTGTGAAAACGATAAATGAAAGATTTTACCTTGTTGTTTAAATTGTAAGCCAGTCATGGGAGACCAGGACACCTCCTGTGAGGTACCTCAAGTTGCTGCAGAGGGATTCCCCTGTGGAGGTTCAAGGGCAAATGAGGTACAAGCTGCGCAAATGTCTGCGAGCAGGTTCAAGAGAGAAAATTGTGGCTACTGACTCTGGGCCAAATAGCTTGGTAGCAAGCAGGGGCACAACCAACCTTCAATTGTGGGGAGGTAAAAGCAATTTGGCCTTGGTGGCTGATTATCTGTTTCAATATGTTTTTCTGTTTCAAAGTGAATTATTTGCTCAATGTTATGTGCAATACAGGTGTAAAAATGTATCTTGCTGCCTGGAGACTCCCTATCATGTCCAAGAAAACACCTTTGTGGTTGTGGTGACCACCCACAAAGTGGTTTGCTTGCTTTTTAGTTCATCATTGTATTGTTTGCAGGTGTATATTGACTTATCTTGGCCATTGCAAAGTGTGTTTCATTTGGGAAGAGGAATTTGACACATTCTCACAGAGTATCACTTGAACATATCCTGGAACAAAATGAATCCATAAGAGATGTTTGTAAACTCCACAGAAAATTATTACAAGCTCTGAATATCAAACAGCAGAACCTTTTGCAACCAGCTAGTCATCCAAAGAAAAACTGTGTCTTGATGTTTGTCCACAATATATTAAACCCTGAGTGGATCGCAGTTCATTGCAATGCAAAAATGTTAGACATGGTTCTGTGTCAAGTTGATCAGGTGGACCAGCAAGAGAATTTTACAAACCTGTATGTCACAGAGAGCCATTTTTGTGAGAATAGATGGCTTCTATTGAGCCAAAAATGTTTATTATTTTATCAGTCTCACACAAAGAACACCAGGAATCAAAACACCAAACAACAGCAACTTTGTGAAGTTCAAAAGAGGGAGAGTAATTCATGCCTTCAGGTCCTGAACTGGTATGTACATCCTATTAAGAACCACAGTATTTTGTCCGTTTATGACATCAACAGACCTGTATCCAACTTGAAGTGCAAGACCAAGAAAGCTTCAAATATCAAAACACTGGAAAAGCTGAAACATATGGTCAAATGCAATGATGGGACTTACATGTCAATGTTTCATGATGAAGAACTGCAAGTAGATTGTCTGCAAATGAATCCAAATGCAGTTCAGCCTGCATGTATTTTGCAAGGCAAAATGACTCACAATGTAACTTTTTGTACCAAGATTTGTCAACCATCAGATTGTAAGTGTTCCCCTTTGTACATGCAAAGCACCTGTGGTGGATGTAAGCCTTATGACCTTGATCAAAAGACATTCAAGGCTCTGAGTAAAACTGTTGGCTCATTCAGATCTGAGAAGTATGTTTGTTCTGATATTAATTGTTCTGATGAAGGTATGATTCCCCCTGAATTTATTAATGATTTAGTGCCTGACAATATGAACCAAGAAGATGAGTTAGAGCTAAAAATTATCAGTATAAATCCACAGAGGATGAGCTTGTGGAACTGTCCACATTACACAATGTTTGCCTGTTATCCAGGTCACAGTCATTGTTACGCTTTCCATAAACACTGCATGTATGAACTACACCCTGTTTATTCAACTTTGCTGCACTGCAGAACTGGTGAACATCTGAGAACTTGTTCCCATTTCAATTGTTCTGTAGCATTTAAATGCCCTGCATCTTATTGCATTCCTTGGAAATATGTTTGTGATGGCAAATGGGATTGTCCCACTGTGACTGATGAAATTCAGTGCAACAATCAGACATGCATATCTATGTTTAAATGCAAACAGTCTTCAACTTGTTTACATCTAAAAGAAATTTGTGACAAAAGCTATGATTGTCCAATGAGAGATGATGAAATATACTGTGACCTTTCACAGGAATGTCCAAACAAGTGCATTTGTGTCAATTATGCCATGTATTGTCAAAATTCAACTGAGCTCAAAGCGTCTGACTTCATTTCATATGTGTTCCTTCATATTGAAAAGAGTAAAATTAATTTCCTTTCTTTGTACTCATTTGTGATGGATGCAAGAATTTTAAAACTGGTGTACACCAGAATCACTCATGTGTGCTCACAAGCCACAAATAATTCTCAAAAATTAGAACTGTTAGACGTGTCACAAAATTTTGTTGGCCAGTTAACTTCTGCCTGTTTTGTCACAAACAAACAGCTGAAAATTCTGAAATTATCTGCAAACAACATTTGAGACATAGAACCACAAGCTTTTAAAAATCTTTCTGAATTGGCCAGCCTCAATTTAGCAAACAATAATCTGGAAAAAATTCAGCAGGCAAGTGTTGAAGGATTGAGCAACTTAAAGGTTTTGATATTGATCTCCAATCCATTGAAAGAATTGGATGATTTTGCCTCAGAAATGCCGCTTTTAAAGTTAGTCATGACAGATGAATACAAGCTTTGTTGTCTGATTATGGACAAAGAAAACACAATTTGCACACAAGATATTGTGTGGCCTGGTTCGTGTGGGAAACTTATTGAAAATTTAGTGATCCTCTGTAGTTCATTTTGCGTATCCATTTCTGTAATTATATTAAATTTTGCTTCTATGTTTGTCACATTTTTCCTCTTAAGAATTTTGACAAAAGAAAACATGCGCAAAAGGCAAAAAAATGTATCAAAAAATTACAAATACATTGTTATATTTTTCAATATTGCAGACATTCAAGTTGGATTTCACCTGGTTGTAATCACTGCAGCCAGTCACATTTATGGTGATTCTTTTGCAGGATCTGAATATGCATGGAGAGAAAGTACTTTGTGCCACTTTATTTCCAGTATAATGGTTTTCTCAAATGTGTTCTCCATATTTATGTCTCTGTACATGGCTGTAAGTAGGTTCACTGCAACTAAATATCCATTCAAGGCTGCTGAAAGCAAGTCTTCAAAGTGGATTGTCTTTTTGTTGCTCAAATCTACCAGTATGATTCTCTTGGCATTTATATGCTACATTTTTGTGGAGGGGCACACAACACAACCTCTTTCAATTTGTGTTTTACTTGGCAATCCAAGTGGTTCTTTGATCACTGTGATAACTTCTATTTACATTTCAATCCTGCAAGTTTTGGGAACTATATGCCTGCTTCCATTATATGTTGGTATTTTAGTTACTCTTGCAAACAGTTCTCCCATGTCAGGGAATAAAACTGAAGATATGAAGAGAAAGACTCAACAAAAAGTTACTTACCAGGCTGTGATTATAGGCATCACTAACATAGTGAGCTGGATACCTTCAAGTTTGCTGTATATTGTTTCCCTTGTTTCTACATCATTCCCTCCTCAACTGTTGTTGGTAAATCTTGTGTTCCTAATTCCTATCAATGCTTTAATTAACCCTCTGGTGTTTAATTTTAAGTATTTAAAGTGCAGAAAATGCCATTCAGCCAGATAATCTGACCATTTTGCACAATTTCTTTGTTTGTGATTGCGGGCATGTTGTGAGGTTATAACATAGTTCCATTCCTTATGTAATTTCTGTGTTGCTATGTAAGAATTTGACAAAATATTTCAAACATTTTGACCTTCATCTGGTTTTTGCATTTTCTGGGTTGTGAAATGCAAACCTTGAAATGTTAACACTAGCTGAGATCAGGCCTTCAAACGGTGATTGTAAGGGGACTGTCACTGGCTCCTATCCCAGCAATTTGGACCAGGTATGACTTGGTGGCACTGGCTCCATACCGATCATCTGCGCTTTTCATGCTGTGGTGGTACAAGCTCGCCTGGGAGCTGAGCCGATTTCACACCATTTCCTCTGGGGCAGAGTTTATTTTTTGGCAGGAGAACTTTTTGGGGTTACAATGTGTGCGTAGCAGTTTAGTGAGGTGCACTAATTATTTGCGTCGACCCAAATGCAATTGCGGTGAAGAACCCAAAAGGTGTGTCGATGTTGTTGGAGTGCTTTTGGGAACCTAATTGCATTACAACATGGACTTTCCTCAAGTGAATTATATTTGTACAGTATGCAACTGTCTCGCTTTCTTTTCACACATTTGTCCTTTTTGAGCTTTTCTGTTTGCCTTGTGTTTCTCGCATTTCCATAAACATTACCAATGCGTGCCTCGAACCAATTTGTCCCATGTGATGGTCCAACATTACAAAAGTGGCTTTTTTCTGACGGGATCTTTCACTCACATCATTTCACTTGGATGTGCCTGTTTCGGACATTTTCCTGCTGGTGGTTCGGCATGTCTGCCAAAAAATTTACCGGCAAAAAGGCGACAGAAAGGGTGTTGGACAGTGACTTCAACCCTGGCATCAACAGTCAAGAAAGTCAAGATGAGTCTGATATCTCTAGTATCTCAGACACGGAAATGTTGGACAGATGTGAGAACACTGACTACATGGACAGAGTGATAAAAAAAGATGGTGCGGCTCGGGTGAAGGCACGTCGACGCGTCTGTGTCAAGCATGAGAGCGATTCCTCATTTGATCACTCCAGTGAGTTTGAAAAGGATGAAACATCACTGACCCCACCCCAGTCTCTGCAGGAACTCAGAGGAAAAAAAAGGATGCGCAGCATGAGTCCACCTGCACACGCTTCTGCCAATGCGACCGCACAGGGACCCGTTGCGGGCCCCTCTCTGGTGCGAACCAGCACCCCGAACAGTCCTGGTGCTGTTATGGCTGCGTTCGGGTCTGGATCCAGAAGTCATGCCTCCCTTGATGACACCATCGAGGGATAAATGGATCTGGGGGAACTATCTGACTCGGACGTGATTTCCATGGGTGAGCCACCCATTCCACATGACGGCACCAGTGGTGACGACTCGAACACATTGGAGGCTGATCAAGTCAATCTGCATGTGGTGTCACAGACCCAAGAAGATGCCGAAGCCGATGCTGATGACGAAGATGACGCACCGGATGCTACAGACCAAGGGCGTCAATGCTTCCTGTATGGCCAATCCTTTTCTGATGTGGACATGGATGAGGAGGGAGAGGAAGGTGATGAAGAATGCGACAGCGAGGATAATGTGGATGATGCTCGCATCGACGCTGCTGATTCTCCCCCCCCCCTGCGCCTGCCCGCGTAACACAGGGACAAGGCACTACAAGGAAGTGGGCCCCAGCATTCAAGAACACATAAAAAACTTTGTGGAGACTGATTATCCAGAGGATGTGGGTGTCTGCAAACCCACAGCAACCTATCCTGAGGACACTGTGAAGCGACATGACTTGGTGTTCACCTGATCCCCCCCTTCCGACTGTGCAGATGGTTTACTGTTCAACCCCACAGGGATGTCCCCCCTGGACTTTTTTTACAAGATGTGGCCTCACGACTTGTTCGACCACATCATGGCAGAGACAAATCATCACTACGATCGGCACGCGATTGACGGGCACAACAATCGATTCAGTGAGTGTCATCATTTTATTGATAATTCTCGACACACGGGTACACATCTTCATACAATTGTGCTTCTGGCATTGAGGTAAATGTGGGCCTTGCAGGGCCCATTACATAACAACATCAGTACAAGTGTGTGCAGATGTAAATTCGTACTGTTTCTGTCCTTATCGCGTTCATTTTGGGTCACTTTCCGGCACCTGGTCAGTGTCGTTCAAGATGATGGTTTGCCACAGCTTGTCTAACAACCAAATCTTATGATCCATGGTGCGGGGAACATCACAAGTGGGTGGTTTGTGTATGTTCACTGCCTCTTTCCTCACTTTCATGCGGTCTTTCTGACAAAGCTCAATACATTGAGACAATTTCTCTACCTGTTGACAAACACTGAGTTTCCAGAATCGGTCATTGTGAATTTAGACAACAAACTTGAATTTGCGGCAGTAGAACTATTGGCGGTACTCACACTTGCAAACCACGCACATGCACAGATTGCAGGCCATCATGTATGGTGCCAAAAGACTCAAGCACGGATACGGTTCACAAAGCTGCAGTTCTTGGACACAGTATCATGTGATGTGTCCTTGGCTTTTTGACAGTGCCAGGACAAGCAGCAGCACATTTCACACGATGTTCATGAAGTTTGTCATGTCACAGTTGTTGCTTTGCACTCATTTTTTTCTTACAGACAGGTTTCAATTTCGCCATGCATTGGTCACAAGATTGGTACACAGTGAACAATCGTGGACAACAAAGGTCTCCATTACAACTGATCTGACACGGAAAAGCAATGTACAAGTTTGCAAAGAAGTGCAAATACACAAAATTATATGCACAATACAAACTGTTTGGCTGCAAACTCAGCCGCAAGACGAATGCACGTGGCACAAATTATCATTACATTGCGTAACTTTCAAAATCAGTGCATGGGTTGTTATGCAACTCCTTTGTGGTATACTATCAATTGCACAATGCCTTACACGTTAGACACCTGAGCACCGTTAGGCACCTGAGTCCTCACGCTTTTGCTTTTGCATGTCCAGATCTTTGGTCCAAACCTCGAACCCTTCCTCGTAGTAACATTTTTGCATGCTGTCAGACAATTTCTCACCCCACGGCGTTTGATGCGCCAGTTGTGTGCAATTTGCCCACTTGTTGTTATTACCTGCATGCACAGTGAACGCAGTGGCCTGAAGACCATAACCGTTCCTGGCGTACAAGGCATGCAGCTTCCACAATGCCTGCATGAGTGCCACCAAGTAAGGTTGGAATCTTGGCTTGACCTCCCCCAATCCAAGTCAGGCAAGGCCTTCTCTGTGGCCCCCTCCTTGTAACAGATTGCAGGCATGCCAGCCCCTGTCTGCTTCTTCGCTTTGCATGATGAGAGTCTAAGTGTATATGGCACACTATCGTAAACATATCGAGACATTAGCATTTGAAGGATGTTGTTCATGCTCACTAGCTCTAGGGTCTGGATTTTGATATGCGCGTTGTTCAAATGAATCCCAATAGCAGTGTTGGGGCTCTCTTCACGAGGATTGAGACGCAAAAAGAAATCTGTGAGCAGGACTGCCTGCTGTTTGAAACCTGCCTCGGTTGCATCCCATGAACTTTTCACCTCGGCAGACACGGCTTGCACGCTGTGGAGAGTGGCACAAGCATCCGCAGTGGTCTGTCGCATGGGTGTTTTTCCCTCGGCGAGCAGATTGCCAAACATTTGATCCAGTTTGTCCCCTTCCTTTTCAATATTATCCTCTGTCAACCAAGATGCCTTTCCCTTCAGATAGCGCACATTGACATTACTGGGATGCCTGCGTGGCAATCCTTCCAAAGTTTGAGCCAGTGGCACATAGCACAGGTAATCGCTGCCCTGCTTTTGCCAAGACTCTGGTTTCCCCAGGTGCTCTGTGAATTAGCCTTCGTTGGCATCCTCCTCCAGGCTAACAATAGACAAGAGCCCTGCCTAACGCATCAAGACTTTAGTTGCTGCTGCTCCGTGCCAGTTCCAGGATTTGCATGCAAGCAGCGGCTGTAATAGATCCATCAAATCCTCCGCAGTATCGACAGGTCTGGCGATTTCCCACCAACCCTTGCCCGAGAGGTATGCCATTTGGTCATCGTACTCAGCCACGTCTTCCTTCTCCTTCGTTGCATCCCTCGCAGCATGCGTAAACTGCATACAAAGTCCCTGTGAACTGCCGGTGCAAGTTGGGACAGCGACACCCCTGTCTTGCAATTCACCCTTCAAAGCGCGGGTGGCCATCAGTAAATTCTTGGCAAAGTACCTGGCAAAGACAGCCTCACGCTGGCAGTCATACAGCAACTTCCCTGCAGGAAGATTTGTGTGTTGATCAGGCACACAAGGAATCAAGTGCCACTTTGACTCGCATGCAGTGTCGAAGATTTTGGGCCATTTCACTGCCGCTGGCAGGAGTCGATCCCCAGTCTTGTCGCTCATGATGGCCATGAAGGAGCAGAAACGCTCATCTATCGTCTGTGTGTACGAGGCTGTTTTCCTGTTGGGCTGCTGTCCACTCTGGAAAACAATATGTAAATTTGTAATACATATTGCACACAATGTTCCTGTTCAACATGGTCAAAACTGCATGGCATGGACAAAGTCATAAGATGAAGTGTACATTGTTTCAAAGGCTCGGAGTTCTTTCTGTATTTGATGCGATACGCGTCTGTGCCACCACTGTTCCTGTGTCAATTTCCATGCATATTTACAGTAATCGTACAAGTTCTTCTCTGCACCATCATACATTTTGAGCTCAAGAATTTTGGCAGACAAATCGTTGATTAGCGAACAGCACTCATTCCACTGTTGCACCAAGTCCAACTCCCAGAACCTTTTGGTGTTATATGGCTCAAAATCAAATCCCACCAGATGCGAAGGCACTTCACTTGAGTTGGACATTGTGGCACACGCCAAGTAACAAAGCAATGTGCCTCATGGGCCACTTTATCATGACGAGCGTCGGTCCGTGCAAGCGCTGGATGCCCGCAGAAGATGCTCGCTGGAGGAAATTGGTCAAGGGTCAATTTATCATGATGAGCGTTGGTCCGTGGAAGCACTTGGAAGCAAGGAAGATGCTCACTTGAGCCTTGTGGTCAAGGGGTCATGGGAGTGGTCGCGGGATGCCAAAGCTTCTGTACCCCAGGGGTTCGTGAGGTGGGCCTTTTTGAACATGCTGAGTGGATGGGAGCAAAGCAATGGTCTTGGCCATTACATTCAAAGTGATGAAAAGACAGTGCATTTGGAATGCTCGTGGAATTTGCACATTGTCAGAGGGTTGGTTGGCAACTTTTGTAACCTGGTGCAGTGAGTTGTCAGTGAGTGAAGACAATCAATCACCTTCTGAGAATTCTCTGCAGCCTGAAGGCCTCTGGTCTGCAATTGTTGTGCATTCACTAGACAAAAGGCCACAAGTTCTTGCCACTTGACATTCAAACCTCTCGAAAAGAGCTGACGCAACATGCTCGATTGCACATGCTGAATTGTTTCACTGTGGGGGCATGGGGCAGAGGGTTTAGCTCAGAGTCGGGTGCCTCATAATCTGTGGGGGTTCATGGAAGGGTCACTGGCCGTCTGACCAAAGAACAAAGGGTGAAACTTGCCCCAAAGTCAACAATTCACACAATGGTACTTGGCACAACTGTGCAATCATCATTATTCCCACTTGTAATGAATACCAGATCACATAAATAGGACTGACTTGCGGGACAATTGTCCTGATGTCAAATACACAAAAAGCAGTACTCACCATGTTGGGATGATAGGCAATTGACCGCGATTTTGATGAGATCGACCCAAACCAGCCGCAGTGCGAATTCAAAAATGGATGTGAATGACGTATCGAGTGATGTCACTTCGGGCGCAAAAATGAAGCTGGCATGCCATCGAAGAAGCAGTTTCCTAGTGATCTGTTCATCCTGTTGTGATCATCATTTCCCACATTCAATGAACTCACTCGCGAGTTTGAGACCTGAGTTCACCTTCTGCACCAAAAACCATGGCCCTCAAGGCTTATCCGCTTTTATCCAAATTATGCATACATAATCATTATGCACTTCAAAGAGACACCAGTAATTAGACCCTGATGTGTCAATAGATAAATTTGCGTCAGTCCGCTGTGCTTCACCTCAGTGTGCCAGGCACACAGAGATAACGAATTATGGCCTTGATGTGTGCTTGGCACATTGAGGTAAATACAAACCTGTTAGGGAACTCTTTGAAACTTTTCTCTTCACTCACGACTCTTGTTTTTCTGTACTTGCAGTTGAAGACTCCAAATGACAGAAGCAGTGGAGACAAGTGCAGCCAGGCGACATAAAAGTGTTCTTTGCGTTGCATGTTGCTGTGGGTCTTGTCCACAAACCAAATGTGAAGAGCTACTAGTCCAAGGATCTTGCAACTCAGACTCCATTCTTTGGGGAGCACATGTCACAGAATTCATTCGAGCTGATTTCACAGAAAACACACTTTGATAATGACAGTCACAACCCTCCCCGTGGGGAACAAAATCACGATCCTTTGGCCAAAGTGAGACACATTGTGTCAACATTGCAGCACACTTTTTGCACTGCTTTAGCTCCAAACCATGTGCTAGGTCTGGTTGAGGCCACCTGTGCCTTTCACAGAGTATGCAGGTTCCATGCCTTCAATCCGAACAAGCCGGACAAGTATCACTTGAAATTATACACAGTATTGGAGGCAGATTCAGGTTACTGTTTGGGGTTCGAGGTCTCAACGGGGCAAGAAAGAAAAGCTGACCCTGCCAACAATGTGGTTGGGTGGCCAAGTGTTGTTTCACTGGTGAGAAAACACCACGGCATCAGCAATGACTCCATGCTCAAATTTGGAGCTTGTCCTATCATGGATGGCACACAACTCACACCTGTGTCTGAGATTGTCATGCAACTTATGCATAAATACTGCTTGCTGGACCAGGGGTATCACCTGTACACTGACAATTTCTACTCAAGCCCTCATCTTGCCACCGCTCTACTCAAACGGGACATGGGCTTTTGTGGGACTGTTCGTAGTAACAAGAAGATGTGGCCAGTAGCTCTTCTCAAAGCTTGTGGGGGGAGAAAGGATAGCGCGGCCCAGGGGGGCCAGAAAGGGAAAGGCTGAGGGAAGAAAAGCCAAAACGCAGGGCTGGAACCCAAGCCCAAAATACTCAAAGCCCACTCATGAGACATTGTTTGGCAGTGCAGTCAAAGCAATGACCTTCTGGCCATGGCAATTGGTGACAGGAAAGTGTTTCACTTGGTAAGCACCATACACAATGCAACCCAGTCGATTGTCAGTATCCCAAGCAAGAAAAAATGGGACTGGTGGGCAGATGCTGTTTTGGACTACAATTACGGGATGAAGGCGGTTGACCTGGGGGACAAAATTCTGAAAAGCTACGAAATGAACCAAAAAACCCAAAAATGGTCCACGAAGCTCATGTTTCATTTTAGGAACATGGCCATGATGAATGCGTATCTGTTGTGGAGACACAGCCAACAAAACACAATCGCAAATGCGGGCCTGCATGTGAAAAGAAGCGCTCAAGTTTCCCGTTTGACAGGAAATTTGAACCTGCAGAATCACGCGGATTTCTGCTCAACTGTCGTCTTGGCTCTGGTGGAAGAAGGTAACCATGACCGTGCTTTCAACAACCCAGCCCGACGCATTCTGGCATTGCATCCAGAGCAACGCTTCAATGACTGCCATTTCCCCAAGGAGATCGTTCCCAAGAAGGTTGGGGGGAGGAAGCATCACATCTGCACAGAATGTCACAAAAAGCCAAAAGGCCTGAACACCAAATTTCATTGCAGTCCATGCAACAAATTTCTTTGTGCATGGCCGTATTTCCAGGTGTATCACACCAAGGGGCTCACTTTTGAGGATGCAATCAAAGCGCATGATGAGGGTGTGGCCAAGTCAGACAACAATGTGTCCACCGATTCTGAGATGCCCCTTGACGAAGATCGGCCCAACCAAACAATTTGACGAATGGATTCTGTTTGTTTGTACACCCAGAAATGAAAGAAAGTCTGATCCGGCCACACTTCACACTTGTTTCTTTGTGTTTGTAATCCTGGTAATTTCTCTTGCACAGAAATGTATAAATGTGCCTGTTAGACTGTATTCCACACTCATATGAGAGCAGTACAGATGTTGACATCATGCTGGACCTAAGCCTTAGTTGTGCTTCTGTAAGAAGAAGACACGGACTCCATTTACAAATTCTGCGACGAAGTTATCAGTTGACAGTACAAGCACAGAGACAAAGACGATTGCGATGTCACAAGCGGATGGTGGTGCATGTCTTGCTCCATTTGTGTTTTGAAACAATTACGGATTTCTGCGTGTTGTGGCGTATGAGAAGATATCTGGATGATATGATGCCCATTGGGAACATGGTCCATGTCAACCCACAGTGACTAGGTAAGTGCTGTCTACAAAAATATTCACTGATTGCAAGTATGATGAAGAGCAATCAATCAACTGCACTGTCAATCAAACCCAAGTGCGGGTTCTCTGTCCCAATGAAAGTGATCTGGAGCACTCAAGTTCCAAGTGTACACAGCATCTCTGACTGGGGTGCCGCTCAAGTCACATAATCAATTACGGAGTGGTGCCGCTCACCTTACAATTAACGCTGAGCTCCTATCCAAGCTGTTATCACCTCTAGTGTTAATATCTTGTCTTCTACCTGGAGAAAAAGGCTTTCAAATAGGGTGTCAATTCAGGCAACCAACAAAAATTGCTTCATGCACCTGGTAGCAAATTTAAAAAAGTGATCAGGCATCACTGAAGCGTTTCCCCAACATTTGTGCTCACTTTAGTTGATGAATGGCAGCCAAACTATAGCTGACAACTGAAGTCATACCTAAAATAGTCCAGAGTCTCGAATTGAAACAGGGTGTACGAGTTTTTCCTGTTGTCACTTGTGAACTCTCCAGCGCATGTACAATACCACAAACCTGCACTGCAATCTTGAGGTTTGGAAAATTTCTTCACACTGCTGTCATTAAAAATAATGTAGGCAACCCCTATCAGTGTTTCATCATTGTCAATGGAACTTGAAAATGCACCGGTGGAATGAAATGACGAGGTACGGGTTTTTGTAGACAGAGGTGTCTCCCCATTGTGTTCACACTTTGCGACAAGTTAACACAGGCCACTCAGAGGCTTGGTGTGTGTTGGGCTATTTCAGACTCCATTGGAATCAGTTGACACTGGTACCTAGAAAATCTTTACCTGTGTTTGGCCATGTGAAGTCACTTGCCCAGGCCAGCCACCCACGCCTCCTCATTTGAGTTTGGCCATTTCATTACTGGGGACAATCTCCTCAGCAGCTTTTGCCTGCAAAATCAAGTGGAGAATCAATCATTTTCTCTCCTCTCTGGCATTTCATGACCCAGAGCATCAACACTTTTTGATACCTCTGCAACAAGAGTGCCGTGGCGCCTGACTCAGTTTGCTGCCACACACAGAGCTGAAACTCCAAACTTCAGAACCAATCGTCATATAGGGAAAATTGTCGTTCCAGCTTTGCATGAACTCTCAATTGAATTGAGTCAAACTGACCACAGTCGAGTCTCCGGCTGATTCTCATGGTGAGCATTAGCAGACACCAAAGTACCCCTCCCTTTGCGTCAGATCATTCCCGCTCAGTTCTGATGTTGCAACTTCTCTGTGACGACATTGCTGACCAAGCCGAGTGCCTTCAGTCGTGGGGACTTCTCAGTTCTCACTGCTTCACATAAACAGGTCAGTCATTCTGAGCTATCTTGTATGATCTAGACTTCTCAACAGAGTGCAGATATAGTCAGCTTGACATGCATATGTTTTGAAATGGAAGCATTCTTGCATTGAATACTTTGCCAAGATCATATCAATCTCTCTAACTGAGTGTTGAATCCTTGAAGCTCAAGATGATTGATTTGGGAAAACCAGGATGATCACACCCACTCAATGGCTTCCTGAATGAGCCATTGAGGTTTGGAAGCTGAGTCAGCTTTCCAACTCCGGTGGCATCTGCCAAACTCAACAACTCTGTGAAGTATCACTGAGTAAGAGTGAATCCAAGTTTGTCAGTTTGCAATCAATACTAAATTAATGTTACAACTCTCTTTGTTTGCCTCAAAGCAGCACCAGTGTTTGCACAACCAGCTGGTTCAATGGTTGCATGAGATAGAACAATGGTTGTGCTGGGGAATGCAGTGTGTGAGAAGCCTTACAGTGCATTGTGCTTGTCAAACAGGCAAGATGCAGATACTCCAAGGTTGTTGTCACTACAACTATGTTACATGCATCATACTTGTTGTGGACAATACCTAACTTGGCATACTTTCCAGCACAGAACTCAAGGACAGGAGATGGTGGGAGCTGAGTATGTCTTCTGGCTCCTCTTCCCTTGGGTCATAACCTCAGTCCATTGGCAGCCCTTACTTCAATGCATTGAGTCCTACTGTCCTGATCACCTTGGCCTGTCATGGTTGAAAAAATTGCAACATTCAAAGCATTTTGTGACAAATGCACTTGTAAAAAAGGTCTGGTACTTACATTTGGGAAAATCAAATCCTTGTTTCGTTGTTAGAGTCTTTCCCAAAATAGTTTTCCCAACTTGGCACAAACATCATCAAGCAATTATCTTATTTCTGGATCAGATCTTTTGGCAGATTGCCGGATTTCTTCCTGATCTAGGCATCTCTCAACAATCTCAACAATCTCTCAACCCAAAGTCGAATGGCTTTGCAGAAGCAATGGCGAATATCCTAAAAGGGTCAATCCAGAAAGCCAACCACAGTGGTTCTGATCCACACCTTGCCCTGTTGGATTTGCATGCAACTCCAATTGATGCACAGCTACCATCAACAGCTGAACTGCTGTACCAATGCCACTTGCACACAACATGGCCATACTGGCTCAAGAACACTAACCCCTCTGCCCAGGATACACAAGATCACATGGGCCAGTAAGAAGACAACCAGAAGATGGGAAAAGACTAGCATGCCAAAGCACTTACACCTTTGTACTCAGGGCAACTGATTGCCTGGTACAACACATGCCATGGAATCTGGTTCCCAGCTACTGTCAAGCATGTCCTTGACAACAACTCCTACCTTATTGAAACACCTACTGGAGAGATCTACCAGAGGACATGCCAAAACCTGCATGAGTGCAAGGCTCAAGTTGAACCACAGAAGATTGACCTCAGGCCAAAACCAACATGGCGTTTTGTGAAGCCAGCAATTACACCATCTGAGAAACCTGCCACATCACCTTCTCATCCTGTTGAGCTACAGATCAAGAAATCTGCAAGACAAACTAAACCACCAAACTGCCTTATTGAGTCCATTGACACTCTCAAGTCTAAAGTCAGAAGCTGGTAACACCCTCAGCAATGGCAGCTGGTAGTAATACATGCAAAGTGTGAAAAAATGTAGTTTTCGATCTTTTCAAAATTTCTGTGAAAGGAGGATGTTACACAATGCACTCTCTCTCTCTCTCTCTCTCTCTCTCTCTCTCTCTCTCTCTCTCTCTCTCTCTCTCTCTCTAAACAAAAAAAAAAAAAAAAAAATATATCACAAACAAAAAAAAATAAATAAAGACAGAGACACAAAACAGTGAGTT